>Ga0105047_10004922_pt1 | contig 23121 bp, 18 predicted proteins | sample MAT04_FD_78384 | JGI IMG/M metagenome (GOLD analysis project Ga0105047, IMG submission 78384) | Freshwater microbial communities from Lake Fryxell liftoff mats and glacier meltwater in Antarctica - MAT-04 (megahit assembly) | ecosystem: Environmental > Aquatic > Freshwater > Ice > Liftoff... | reverse complement strand
TGGGTTCGCGTCGATCAGGCGGGGACCAGATCGGCCACGCGGACGACCATATCGTGGATCTCGATGTTGTCCACGAAGCCGGGCAACTGATCGGCGCCGGCTCCGAGGGCCATGATGGGCACATGGTCGGCGGAGTGGTTGGGGCTGATGAAGGCCACGCCGCAGGTGTCGGCCAGGAGGCCCCCCAGAACGCAGTCGAGCGTGTTGCGAATGGCGAACGGGTCAACGCGTTCCTTGGCGAAGTGCCGCGTAAGGATCGAGCGGGCGGCGTCGCCGAGCACGGTGCCGGAGCCGGCCTTCACCATCTCGGCCAGCGCCTCGGCACGCTGGGCCGGAGGGAGGTCGTCGGGCTGCTTGGCGAGGGCGGCGAACATCGATTCAAAGCTCACCTTGCTCTCGGCGAGCCGCTTGAGGCCGTCGATCCCCGGACGGAGATAGAACGTGGGGCTGGGGTTGGCGGTGCCGTGGTCGGTGGTGATGATCAGGAGGGTGTCTTTGCGATCGCGTGTGAACTCGGCGCAGAGCGCGATCGTGCGGTCGAACTCCATCTGGTCGAAGAGCAGAGACGCGGCGTCGTTCTCGTGGGCCGCGTGGTCGACGCGGCCGGCTTCGATCTGGAGCACGAAGCCGCGGTCGTCGGCGTATTGGCCGAAGCGATTCAGGGCGAACGCCGCCATCTCGGTCAGGCTCGGCTCGGTGTCGGGGCGTTCGATCGCAAAGCGGAGGTGGTCGTCGTGAAAGACGCCTAAAAGCGGGCCGGGGCTGGTCTTGGGGTCGAGTGCCCGCAGGGCCGCGGCGTTCTGGACGCAGGTCACGCCCGGGTGTTCGGCCAGGAGCGCGGGAGGGAAGTATTTGCGGCCGCCGCCGAGGGCGAGGTCGATCCCGCGATCAAGGAGTTGGGCCGCGATCTCATTCTGCCTCGCCCGGCTGGAGACGTTGCAATAGAACCCCGCGGGGGTGGCGTGCGTGACGGTCGTGGTGGTGACAACGCCGGTGGCCTTGCCGGAGCGCTTGGCGCGGAGCAGGAGCGGGAGGAGCTGTTGGCCGCTGGGATCAAAGCCCATCTGTCCGTTGAAGTGCTTGACGCCGGTGCTCCAGGCCGCGGAGGCGGCGGCAGAGTCGGTGACGACCGCGTTGGCCGAGAAGGTCGATTGCAGGCCCACGCGGGACCCCTTCTCGTTGGCGACGGTGTTCCAGTGGCCCCGCGTGCCGGCGGTGTACTTCTGGAAGTAGTCGCCCATCGCCAAGGCCCCGGCGGACATGCCGTCGCAGACGAGGAAGATGACGTTTCGGGCGACGCCTTGGCCGCCGTCGAGGGCGGCGGGGGCGCCCGCGACGTGGCCGCGAGTGGAGCGGGCGGAGGCGGTGCCGGAGCCAACTATTAACTTGGCGGCGGCGGCCAAGCCCGCCCCGGCAAGAAGCAGGCGGCGACGGGATAGCTGGGCCAGATTGGGCGGGGTCTGGAGGTGGTCGGCGGGTTCGCGGAAGGTCATCAGGTGATCCTGCTAGCGGCGTGCTGGGCGGCCTACCCCCCACCCGGTTCGCTGATGGGCCTAGAACCGCAGAGTGGCGGTGAGGCTGACGAACGGGGCCGGGTCGGTGTTGATCTCCCGCTGCTCGTTGCCGCGGCGATCATCGACGGTGAACTCTTGCCAGGCCACGACGCCGCCGCGCAAAGATATGTCGAAGAACTTGGTGGGCCGGTAGCTGACGCCGGTGCCCAGGATGACTCGGCGGTCGCGGATGACGCCTTTGGGGAGGGGGTTGTCGCTGTCCAGGCGGAACTCGCGTGAGCGGAACTGGCCGTCGAGGAAGACGGACCATTCGTCATCGAGCTTGAGGGTGAGTTCGGCCCCGGGGCCGCGGACGCTGAATCGGAGCTTCTCGTCGATCTGCCACTCGATCCCGATGAGGGGAAGGTAGCGGGCGGACTCTTCAAGGCGGGAGCGCCCGATGAGGCCAAAGGTGAGGGCGAAGTCTTTGGAGAACGTGTAGCGGGCCCCGATGATGCCGCCGGCGGTGAAGCCGTCGCTCGAAGGGTCGGCGCCTTCCTGGGACCAGTCCAAGAGCACACTGGCGATGACGGTCCACTCGTCATCGATGCTGTAGCTGGCGTTGGGCGTGAGCGAATACGAGGTGGTTTGGCTGAAGGGGTTGTCGGTACCGGGGATGAAGCCGTTGGCACCTTTGAAGTCGTACCAGGTGAACTCGTTCTCGAAGTCGAGCCCGAGGCGGAGCTCTTCGGTGGCGAAGTAGCCGATACCCAGCCCCGACGACGCGCGGGCAATGCGGACGCTCCCTGCGACGTCCTTGAGATCGGCGCCAAAGGTGTACTCGCCGGCGCCTCGCAGTGCGAAGGAGAACTCTTCTCCCGCGCGTTCGCTGGCGGAGCGCTGTTGGGCCAGGGCGACGCCGGGAAGGGCGACCCCCGCCACAAGGGCGAGGAGACTGAGCTTGGAGACAAGGGCGTGCGCCATGATGGTCCTTTCAGGTCCCGCGGAGGGAGGCGAGAGCCTACCGATCTTCGTCATCGCGCGGGGAGTCCACACGTTCGTCGTGCCAGCGCATCTGGATTGTTTCGAGGATCTTTTCGTTGACGGGGTGGCCAGGCTGGGGCGTGAAGCCGCTCAGGGCCTCGACGAGGCCGCGGAGCTGAGTAAAGCGCAGGGCCAATGGGTCCACCGCGGGATGGGCCGCGAGCAGTGCCTCGGCGATTCGGTCAACTTCCAGCCAATGCAGTGGCTCGTTGCGCATAGTCCCTCGACGCTCGCCAGTCTGGGGTGCCAGTCTGGGGTGCCAGTCTGGGGTGCCAGTCTGGCGGTCTAGTGCGGCATTTCCTTAACGGCGTTGCGGTTCCACGAGGGCACCCGCACGACGATCTCGCCGCGGCGCGTGATCTGGGACTGGCACGAGAGCCGGCTGTTGCGCTGGAGCCCCGGGGCCTCCTCGACGCGATCCTCCTCAGCCTCGCTCGACTCGCCCAGGCAGTCGGCACCCTTCTCGACATAGATGTGGCATGTCGAGCAGGCGCATACCCCGCCGCAGGCGTGCTCGATGTTGATCCCATTGGCCAGAGCGACTTCCAGGAGACTCATGCCTTCTTTGGCGGGAACACTCTCCTCGCCGTTGGACCGGCCCGTCAGCGACTCGGGCTCGTCGAGCAGGAAACGGACTTTCATGGTGGCCTGGGCAGGATCGATGGGGTCTACGTGCATGGTCCGAGAGTCTACTACGCTCGGGGCACCGGGCCTACCACATGCGCGCGGATCTGGGCTCGAAAACTCTCCCGGATGGGCGGAACCGGGTGCCGCCTGGGGCAGAGCCGGCGGCCAGGCGGTGGGCCGATCGGCGTCGCGCCGGGTGACTCCCTAAACTCTGCACGCATGTTTGAAGTCCGCGATGCTTCTGTGGAACTGTCGGTCGTGGCTCCCGCTCATAACGAGCAGGACAATGTGGCCGCGCTCGCGGACGAGATCGCGGGGGCTCTGGGCCAGATTGACGGCTCCTTCGAGTTCATTCTGGTTGACGACGGCTCGACCGACTTGACGGCCAAGAACGCTCTGGCGTTGATCGCCACCCGCCCCTGGATGCGGTTGGTCTCGATGCGCGACACCCCACCCCCATCCCCCACCCACCCGGGGAGGGGCAACGGCCAATCCGCGGCCTTCCATGCGGGTTTTCGGGCGGCTCGAGGTCGCCTCGTCGCCACGCTGGACGCGGATCTTCAGAACGACCCCGCCGACCTGCCAGCGATGATCGGGATTCTCCGGCAGACGCAGGCCGACATGGTGCAGGGCGACCGCTCGCACGCCCGTAAGGACAACGCCATTCGGCGGATCGGCTCGATCGTCGGTCGGCTGTTCCGCCGCATGATTTTGGGGGACGCCGTCCGCGACACCGGCTGCTCGCTCCGCGTCATGCGTCGCGAGGTGGCCCTCCGCCTGCCGCTGGAGTTCCGGGGGATGCACCGATTTATCCCTGTCTCGGCCACGCGGATGGGTTATCGCGTGGTGGAGCACCCCGTGAACCACCGGCCGCGGCATGCTGGGACCACCAAGTACGGCCTGGGCATCGCTCAGCGGGCTTTTCCCGCCCTAATCGACTGCTTCGCCGTGCTCTGGATGGCTGGCCGGCGGCGGAGTGTCGAGGCGACTGAGAAGAGCCGGCCGATGGGCTCCCCCCCGACCCTGCTGGTTGAGCCGCGCCCCCTGGCCCGCCCCGAGGCGGCTCGGGCGGAGATCAACGCGTGAAGTGGGAGCCTGTCCTGGCGATGGTGGCGCTCCTGGCCCTGGGGCTCTGGGTGGTTTACGGGCCGTCGATCCGGCATGACCTTCGGCCAGGAGCCACGACCGCCAAGTTCATGCTGGGCGGTACTAAGGGCGAACTAGAAGTCGTGGGCCCGGATTCGGGGGGGGCGGGGGGGACGGGCGAGCGGTCCATTCGCTTTTTACCAAGGTCGGGCCAGGCTGGGCCGGTGGTGACGGAGTCGCAACTGGCGGCCGTCATGGGTCCGGAGGCCACCGAGCAGGCCCTGGCGCTCTCGGGCAACACGCTGTTTCGAGCCCTGAATATCACCTCATGGGTGAGCCTGGCGTGGCTGACGATCGGATTTGTGGGTCAGGGGCTCTTTTTTGGGCGAATGCTTGTCCAGTGGATCGTCAGCGAGCGGCTGCGGCAAAGCCACATCCCCGAGTCGTTCTGGTGGTTCAGCTTTCTGGGCGGAATAATGCTCTTTGTCTACTTCGCCTGGCGGCAGGATCCGGTCGGCGTGATCGGGCAGACCTCCGGGGTGGTCATCTATGCCCGCAACATCCGATTGATTCACAAGCAGCGTCGGCGGGAAGCTCGCGAGTCGGCCGCCGCTGTGGGACCAGGGGTCTAGGTCTGTCGGCGATGAGCCCATCCTCGGTCACGGTTGAACCTTGCGTTTGGGGGCGGAATCGGAGAATATGAAGCCATGAAGGTCTTCCTTGATGAACGACCACTCAGCGTCCAGCGACCCACGCTCGCGGCCGCCCTCGCCGCCGGGCGATCGGCCGCCGATGACCTGCATCGCGTGATCGTCGAGGCCAAGCTCGACGGCGTCGCCATCCCGGATGCCGAGTTGGAACAGCCGACCGAGCGCGACCTGGGTCAGGCCGAGTTGCGATTTATCACTGCGACCCCGGCCCTGTTTGTGAGCACCACGCTGCATGAGATCGCCGACGCGCTCGACGGCGTGCGAGCGACGCAGCGAGCCGCGGCCCGGGCGTTCCAACGTGGCGAGTTGAACGAGGCCTTCAGTCATCTTTCCAGCTCGCTGGGCGTGTGGGACGCGGTGCGGAAAGGCGTCGAGCAGGGGCCGGCGTTGCTCAACCGACGGCTTGCCGATCTCCGCGTTGGCGCGGCTGCGAGTGGGGGGGGCGCGGCCGGGGTCCCTTTGGCGGAGCATCTGGACCAGTTGGCCACACGTTTATCGGGCCTGCGGACGGCCTTGGCGGCTCAGGACTGGTCGACCCTGGCCGATGAACTGGAGGGCGAGTTCGAGCCGGCGGCCGCGCGATGGAGCGCCATTCTGCGTGAGCTGGCCACTCAGCTAAGCATTTCACCCGGCACGGAGGGTCGTCGTTGACGCGCACCCGCGACGCTCAGTCCGGTCGGATCGACGCGATGATGGACAAGGCGAGCCGCGCGCTAGTTGAGCGCCGATACTTCGAGGCCGAGCGGATCGCGGCTGAGGCTTTGGAGGCCGCCAACTTGGCCGGCGACTACAGCCGGATGGCACGCATTCTGTTGCCGCTGCAAGAAGCCCGCCGGCTCAAGCGGCAGATGGCCGCGGATGCCCACGCGTTCTTTGTGATCGACGACCAGTTGCCCAAGCCGGCCAAGTTGGCGGCGGGCTGCTACCTGATCAAACCCCCGCGCGTTGGGCTCGACGCCCGGATGCTCCGCGAGCTGGCCGACCGTCGTGAGACCCCGGCCATCATTATCTGCCGCGAGCCGACTACGCGTTTGGGCCAGTGGCCCATCGTGGCGCTCGGGCCGGTGACGGTGCGTACCAAGGTGGATCCGCCGGTGGTGGCGGCTCCGACCGCGTCAGCCAAAGGCCGCAAGGGGAGCAAACGATCGGCGGCGGTGGAGCCGAGTGTCGAAGGTCAAGACCCGCTTCCCGACCTGCGTTGGTTCCTGGAGGCCAACGAAGCGCTGGGCGATGCCGCGATTGCCACACTCGATCCCGCACGGGGTTTGGCGAGCCAGATCGAGACGCTCTACAACTGCTTGGCCGCGCACCCGGATCACGAGAAGCTGCATCAGCGTTTGGCGCAGGCGTGCGAAGAGGCCGCTCGGCTCGGGATCGAGAGTCGGCGGGATCGGATCGACGCGTTGGGCGAGTTCGACGATGGTGTGGGGGGTGGTGGGCCGGAGGGGCTCTCTGGCGATGGAGCCGCCGCCGCTCTGCGTGCCGAGGCCGACGACGAAGCCATTGATTGAAAGCTCGACGGTTGCTAGATCACTCGGTTGCCCGGAGGCTCTCTGTCCCCGCGGTGTTCACGCGGACCCGCTGTGGTTGCCGGGCCCGCTGGGCCACGCGCCATAGCGGGACGACCGTCGCCAGTCGCGCCACGCTGGAGACTACGAAGATCCATTGGTACGCGGCGGCGCCTTGGCCAAGGGTTGCCAGGAGCCATCCACCCAGCAGGGAGCCCACGGCCGCGGCGAGGAAGTTGCCAGCGAAGTAGACGCTCATCAGGCTGGTGCGCTCGTGCTCGTCGAGGTGCTCCAGCAGCAGCAGCCACGTGGCCAACTCGTAGCAGGCCCAGACGAAGCCGGAGTAGAGCTGCACGAAGACGAGCCAGGCGAAAAACGGCCAGGCGTTGGCTGCGGATCCGGCGGCGGGCGAGGCGGGTGCCATGGCCCACATGAAGCCGACGAATGTCATACCGACGCCGCCGATCCAAAGGAGTCGCCGGGCCCCGTGCCGCCTGGCGTAGCGACCCAGTGCGGCCAGCGTGATGATTTTGCCCAGCATCACCAGGCCCACCAACAACGACCAGGCGACGTAGCCGGTCTTGTGCTGCTCGAGCAGGAACGGGTTGACGAACGGGGCGGCGATCTGGCTCGCGAGCGAGACGGCGAGCATGTACGCGATGAGCCGCACGTCGCCCCCCCGACCCCCGTTGACGCTGCGCGGGTCGCTGCGGAGACGTTTCCAGAGCTGGCCTACGCCCACGCCCCTATGGCCCGCCGGCATTGGCGCGGGCTCCGATTGTTTGGTGAGACCCAGAAATGAGACGGCTCGGCACAGACCGGCCACCGCAAACAGCCCCGCGAACGCGATCAGCACGGCTCTTGCGGCTGGCCCGCCCCCCCCGCCCCCCCCGCCCCCCCCACCCTGCGTTACACCTTGCAGCCCTTGGCCGCTGGACAGGAGCCCTAGCGTGACCCCCGCGGCGATGAACCCGACGAGCGTTCCGATCTGCAACGCGCGTTGCCGCAGCCCGAACCAGTGCGGCCTGATCGGCCCCGGCACCAGCGTCCCGATCCAGGTACTCCACGCCGCCCCCGCGCCAGCTCCGCCGAGCCAATACGCCACGGCCGCCGCGAACACGCCCCACGCCGGCATCGTGCCCCAGACGGCACCGATCACGAGCGGCACAAAGCTGAGGACCTGGAGAGCCACCATGACCAGCACCCAACGCTTGTGTGAGCCCAGCCAGCGGACGCCCCAATGACTGCCTAGTTGCAGTGCCCCGCCCACTACAGGAGGGAGTGTCGCGATGAGGCCGCTGGCGACTTCGCCCAGCGCCAAGGCCAGCACGAACGCGGGGAGGATCAACTCGCCAATTCCGACCATGACGCTGTAAGCGCTGCCATCGATCATCGACCAGCGCAGGTTACGGCGGGTTGGCGTTTCGGCGGGACGGCTAGACATGGAACGCTCGACGCGACGAGAGCACTGTGAACAATGTTCAGTCTGTGGGGTAGGGAGGCTTGGAGTGGGCGCGGGAGACGAGCGTAGTCGGTGGATCGTCGTGCGTTAGCCACACCGACCGACCTTCCTTCCGCCATGGAGGATGTGGTGGCGAGGCGATGCCCCTTTGCGAGACGGCGATGTAGATCGTCAGCTCGCGGCCGTTTGAAGACCATCGCCAGCACGCATGATTTGCCCGCTCTGGATCGTGGTGCTGGTTCTCGATGGCCGCGATTTAAGCGAGGCTCTGGGGACCGAGAGGGCCGGACCGCGTCGGTAGAAGGGTGGTCCGGTCTGGTTTCGGCCTCGTGCGGCGCTCGACCGGTCACCACCGCAGGCCGATCTATACTTGGGTGTCGCCCCGTGAAGCAGCCTGCGACCAAAGGAACGACTCATGACGATGGCCCCGCCGCCCCCGCAGCACGCCCGTCCCGCGCCCCAGGATCATCCCGCCGGCGCGGTCTTTACAAACACCCCGCCCAAGGCCGTGGCCGGGGCGTCAGGAGGCGGTGGAGTTGGTGGGGCCAAGATCGATCCGCAGGCCGTCACGATCTCGGGCCTGGTTCTGGAGCCCAGCTATGGCCCGGGCACGTTGGCGGAGAGCCTCGCCTCGCCGGAGCGCATCGACCGCGATCTGGGCCGTGGCGGGCAGCCCGGCCAGTATCCCTTCACGCGCGGGCTATTCCCGGGCGGCTACCGGACGCGTCTTTGGACCATGCGGCAGTTCGCTGGCTTCGGCTCCGCCGAGGACACCAACAACCGTTTCAAGTACCTGCTCTCGCAGGCCAAGGGGACGGCCGCCAACACCGGCCTGTCGACCGCGTTTGACCTGCCCACGCTCATGGGCCGCGACAGCGACGACGCTCTCTCGGCGGGCGAAGTCGGCAAGTGTGGCGTCGCCATCGACACCATCGAGGACATGCACCGGCTGTACGCCGACATCCCCGTTGGCGAGGTCACGGTCTCGCAGACGATCAACGGTCCTGCGGCGGTCATCTGGGCGATGTATCTGGGCCACGCGCTGCAGCGCGGGATTCCGTGGAACAAGCTCGGCGGGACGCTCCAGAACGACATCCTCAAAGAGTTCCACGCGCAGAACGAGTTTATCTATCCGCCCGAGCCGAGCGTGAAGCTCGTGGTCGACACCATCGAGTTCCAGTCGCGGTTCCTGCCCAAGTGGAACTCGGTCTCGATCTCGGGCTACCACATCCGCGAGGCCGGCTCGACCGCCGCGCAGGAGCTTGCCTTTACGCTGCGCGATGGGATGGAGTATGTCGAAGCCTGTCTTGAGCGTGGCCTGCCCATCGACGAGTTCGCGCCGCGGCTGAGCTTCTTCTTTAACAGCCACAACGAGTTCTTCGAGGAGATCTGCAAGTTGCGCGCGGCCCGACGGATCTGGGCCCGAGTCATGCGCCACCGCTACGGCTCCACGTCGGAGCGGTCATGGTTCATGAAGACGCATGTGCAGACGGCTGGCTGTTCGCTCACGGAGCAGCAGCCGCTCAACAACATCGTCCGCGTGGCGTATCAGGCGATGGCCGCCGTCCTGGGCGGGTGCCAGTCGCTGCACACAGACTCCATGGACGAGACGCTGGGGCTGCCTACGGAGCAGGCCGTGACGGTCGCGCTTCGGACCCAGCAGATCCTGGCGCATGAGACGGGCGTGACCCGCGTCGCCGACCCGCTCGGCGGGTCCTGGTTCATCGAGAACCTCACTGACACCATGGAGCGCGAGGCGCTGGCTTTTATTGACGACATTGATCGGATGGGTGGCAGCTCCAATGGCCAAAGACCGAATGGTCAAGTGGCCAAAGTGGAGGCCGATTTGACGCAGCACCCGGTGTATTCCCCGCGGACCGGCTATGGACGAGGGGTGGTGAGCGGGATCAACCGCGGCTACTTCCGTCGGCAGATCGCCGAGGCTTCGTATCGCTTCAGCGAGGAGATGGAAGCCGGGGACCGCATCACGGTCGGCGTGAACGCGTATGCCGAGAACGACGAGAAGCGTCCGATCGAGATCCTCGTCATCCCGCACGCGGTCGAGGTGGATCAGTGCGACCGCTTGGCCAAGTTCAAGGCCGCCCGGGACACTGCCAAGGTCAAGCTGGCCCTCGACAACATTCGCAAGGTCTGCCAGGGCAAGCCCGCCAGCTATCAGCATGAGGCGGTGCAGGGGCTTAAGCCCGCCGCGCCGCTGAACGCGAGCAACGTGATGCCCGCGTTGATCGACGGGGCGCTGGCCAACTGCACGGTGGGGGAGATGGTGCAGGCGATGGCCGACATCTATGGGCGTTATTGCGGCGGGCCGGAGTGGTGATCGCGGGTTAGAACAGCGGTCTGCCCGGACGTTCGTGTTGGGCCGTCATCATGACGCATACGGATTGTCTTTAAACTTCGCGCGGTGAGGAAGGGGCGAAACACTTTCCGCGGAGCGTGGAGACGCCCGGCGCGGCGCGAGCGCTCAGAAGGTGGGTGGCAAAGCCCCGGCTGAAGCCGGGGGCTCGGAGCAGTTGGAACCCCGGTGTGGGAGCCCGCGGTCGAGCGACTTCGGTGCGCGGACCAATGCGTGATCTGATCCGGATTCGCGTATCACCAGCCCATGACATCCAGCAGGTTGGAGTAGTCGTCCGTCCAACCCCTGAATGGCCGGCTGGGCATCCCCAGCGGGACCCACGTCCCCGGCTGGTCGAGAGCGCGGAAGTCGTCCTCCTCGCGGGCCAGCGCCACCCACACGCTGATGGTCTTGACGGCGGCCGACTGAGCCTCGGTCACGGTTGCGTCTCGCCAACCGATCGCGAACATGCCTTGTTGCTGGGCCGCCGTCCATAGCACGGGGCTCAGGTCGACGTGGCGGTTGGAGATGTGGACCGCGATGATCCCGCCCGGAGCGAGTTTTTTGGCGTAGATCTCGAACGCTTCCTTGGTGAGCAAGTGGGCCGGGATGGCGTCTGAGGAGAACGCGTCGAGCACGATCAGCCCGAAGTGGCCGTCGGGCTGCTCGGCGAGCTTGAGCCGTCCATCGCCGAGCACGATATTGATCTTGCCCTTGGCGTCGGAGATGAAGGTGAACAGCTCGCGGTTGGTGGCGATCCGCACGACGGCGGAGTCGATCTCGAAGAAGGTGTAGTCGTCTCCCGCCCGCGAGTATGCGGCCAGAGTGCCGACGCCCATGCCCACCAAGGCGACGCGTCGCAGGTCGGGCTGGCGAGGTGCTGGTTCGCCCTTGGCGACCAGCGTGTCGCGGATCTGGTTGAAGTAGGCGTTGTCGAGGCCGATCCGCATGATCGAGCCGATGGGGCCTGAGGGGTGGTAGTAGGTTGTGGGGAAGTGGCGTTTGCCGTCGGCGGTTAGCTGGGCGCCATGCCGCGTGGTGCCGTGTTTGAGGACGTTGACGCTGCCGTTGGACTCCGACTGAACGATGTGGATCCCGAAGAACGTGCGTTCGCGGTAGAGTTCTTCGCCGCTGGCTTGTCGCGCTTGCTGGCCGTAGATTCCGGCGGCGATGACGACCAACAGCGGGACCACCCTCGCCCACCTTCGGCGCCCGATCCAGTCGGGCCAGAGGGCGAAGGCGACGACCGCCGCCATGGCCAACGGGAACTCCCACACGGCCGTGAACACCAGCGGGGCGATGAGGGCGTTCAAGATGCCTCCGAGCACGCCGCCGAGCGCGACGAAGAGATAGAACTCTGTCAGGCGGGCGGTGGGCGGGCGGGTTGCCGCGAGCCCGGCGTGACAGGTCAGCGCGCCCGCGAACAGCGCTGCGAGGTTGAGCATGATCATCGACTGGATATTGAGTACTTCGGTCCGCTGGCTCAGGATCCCCGCTGCGGCTGCCAGCGGGACGAACGCCACCGCCGCGATCTTCCCGCAGAGCGGGCCGATGCTTGTGAAGGCCACCACGAACGTCAGCAGATACAACCCCAGCGGCATCACCCACAACAGCGGCACCGACGCGACATCGGTCGCCAGGTGGTGTGTGACGCCGATGAGCAGGCTGCTGGGGATCAGCGAGAGCGCGAGCCACAACCCGCGTTGGGCCCATCGGCTCGCGGTGGGTTGGTACGCGGGCGACGAGGGCAGCGGCGCGGCTGTTTGGATGTCGGTCGTGTTCATGGAACGAGTCACCAGCACGCCGCACACGATCACGAGGATCGCGTAGATGACATATCCCGCCGACCAAACCTTGGATTGCTGAGAGAGGCCCAGCGCGGGCTCCAGCAGGAACGGGTACGCCAGAAGCCCGAGGAACGAGCCGGCGTTGCTGCCCGCGTAGAGAAAATACGGGTCCCTGGCGCCGCTCGCGCTGCTCTTGCTGAACCACCGTTGGATCAGTGGCCCCGTGGTCGCGAGCACGGCCACCGGCAAGAACGCCACGCCGAAGAGCAGTTGCAACAGCGACCATGCGGGTGAGGCGCCGTTCGCCGGCTCCCACCCGGGCGGGATGCCCATCGGCAACACGAGCACGGGGATCGCCAGGATGCACGCGTGGATGCCTACCTGGAGCGACCGCTTGCGGACTCGCTCGAGCGCGTGGGCATAGGCATAGCCGGTCAGGAGGGCGGCTTGAAAGAACACCATGCAGGTGTTCCAGACCGCTGGCGAGCCGCCGAGCCTGGGGAGCACCATTTTGCCGACCATCGGCTGCGCGAGGAAGAGCAGCCCGGCACCGAGGAAAATCGCGAGGCTGAACAGGAAGGTCATGCGACAAGCCTACCGCCATCGGGGTCGCGGAGTTGGCTGGAAGGTCTGGCGTTGAGCGGCCCGGGGGTCCGGATCGCGAACCGGGAGCGGGCGGTCGGACAGGAGCGGGCATTCAAATACGCTAGCGGAATGTCGCCTTGATGTAGCGTGCAAGAGTGGAGTGTGGTACCGGGGTTATAAGACCGTCACGACGGCGGGGGTGGGAACGGCAGCGGCGGCAGTGGGGGGCCGAGTTGACGAGGCGGCCGCGGATGGCGAACAAGAGCAGGACCAACCCGGTGAGGCCGACGCCGATCCCGGCAAGTTAGATGATGGGTGTCCAGTTTCCCATGGTAAACCAAGCTTACCACAGTTCCCCAGCAAGACTTTTTAGCCAGGTCGTGCCAACAAGCGATATGGACAGCTCCGCCCATGCGTGGCCCGCCCCCCCGACGGCGCACTAATGTTGTCCATGACGGATCTTGAAACCGCCGCCCGACTTGCTCGTGAGGCATCGCGCCTGGTGGCCGTGCTGCCGACGGAGGCCAAAGACACGATGCTCCTCGATCTGGCGGGCTTGATTGAGCTGGGCCGGGACGAGATTCTTCGGGCCAACGCTCTGGATCTGGAGGCGGCGCGGTCGGCTGGTGTAGCAGAGGCGAAGATCCAGCGGCTGGCGCTGAGCGAAGCGAGCGTTGCGCAGCTGGCGGCCGGGGTGCGGGCGGTGGCGGCGTTGCCGGATCCGGTGGGACAGGTCACGCGTGAGCAGACGGTGCCGTCGGGGCTGTTGGTGCGGAAGGTCCGGGCACCGTTGGGCGTGGTTTGCATGATCTACGAGGCCCGGCCCGGCGTGACAGTGGATGCTTTCGCGCTGTGCTTCAAGGCGGGGAACGCGTGCATCCTCAAGGGCGGCAAAGAGGCGGCGCGGTCGAACGCGGTGCTGGCGGGGATCGTCCAGACGGCGCTGTCGCGACTTGATGGCCTGACGACTGCGGAGCGGGCGGTTATGGAGCACGCCGTCACGGTGGTGTCGGCACTGAACCGTGACGCGCTGTTGGCGTTACTGCAACTTGAGCAGTACATCGATCTGGTCATCCCCCGCGGCGGGACGGAGCTCATCCGGTTTGTCTCGGAGCACTCGCGGATCCCGACGATTCAGCACTACCACGGCGTGTGCCACGTCTTCGTAGACGAGTCTGCGGATTTGGATGTGGCCGAGCGCGTGTGCGTGACGGCCAAGACCTCGGCCCCCGCGACGTGCAACGCGGCGGAGTGCATTCTGGTCCACGCGGCGGTGGCGGCGAAGTTTGTGCCGCGGGTGTTGGGGGCGTTGCAAAGGGCGGGGGTGGAGGTGCGTGCGGATCCCGCCGTGCTTTCGTTCGCGGGCGGTGGGGGGAGGGGGGTCGGCGTGAAGCCCGCCGAAGCCGGTGATTTTGGCAGGGAGTTCCTGGAGTTGGTGGTGGCCATGGCGGTGGTGCGTGATCGCGCGGACGCGATCGCCCACATCCATCGTTTCGGCTCCAACCACACCGAGGCGATCATCACCACGGATGAGGCGAGCGCTGATGAGTTCTGCCGGCGCGTGCAGTCGTCGTGCGTGCTGGTAAACGCTTCGACACGGTTCAACGATGGCTTCCAACTCGGGCTGGGCGCGGAGATCGGGATCTCGACGTCGAAGCTGCACGCCTATGGGCCGATGGGCCTTGAGGAGCTGACGACCCAGCGCTATGTGGTTCGCGGTACGGGGCAGACGCGCTAGCTCAGCGTTTGGGTCTGGGAAGTTCGAGGCGGTCTGCGGTCCAGAGGATGCCGAGGGCGGCTTGGCTGCGTGGCGGTAGGAGCCAGCGAACCAGGCCCCGCGCCACGGGGCGGCCGATCATGAGCCCGAGCGTGAACGGCAGCACGAGGCCCGCGCAAGCGGCGTAGAAGATCCCGTCACCTGCGAGGGAGGCCGCCGCACTGGTGGCTTCAACGGCCCAGCCGACGCTGTCGCTCCAGAGTGCGTCAACGGCACGCAACGTAGCGAAGAGGGCCACGGCGGCCACGATGGGTAGTAGGGCAAAGACCGGGAGCATCGGCCGGCGGACACCCAGCAACGCCACGCTCCAGGGTAATCCAAGCCCGGCCATTACAAGGGAGAATGCCAGCCAGTTCTTCAGGCCCAGCCAACCGAGGTTGGCGGTGATTCCGCCAGCTTCAGCAAGCAGCGCCGCGGGGTCTTGGTTGTTCCACCAGCCCATCTCCAAATACTTCTGGCCCCACCCGCTCGCCCCCCCCGTGTTAGTGAAGCCGGCGTAGCGGGGGTCGTCGGGTTTGGCTTTGAGTTGGTCGTTGATGAACGTGGAATGGATTGCTGTGAGACGATCGCCGAGCGGGCGGAGCGAGGCCTGTGTTGTGGATATGCCCGAGCCCATGGCGATCATCGTCGTGATGGCGAACCCGCCAATGAGGACCAGGAACCAGACCGCGGCGAGGAGCGCGGCCCAGCGCCCGGCCCATTTGCCGAGCAACGGATACTCCTGCAGGCCGGCGACCGTCGAGCACTCCGGACAGCGGACGATCGTGAGTTGGTAGTGCGGCTCGCGGGCGAGGGGCTGGCCCGACAGGTTGAAGCCGCAGCGGATGCAGGCGCGGTCTTCGACGAGCGTGCCGCAACGGACCATGGCGGCGGGCTCGGGGGGTGCGGGTGAGTTGATCATGAGCCGCTGTTCCTGCGTTTGCGGATGGCGATACGTTGAGCGCGGAAGCGTTGGGTCCGCCAGTCGGAGGCGCCGCGTTGGAAGAGCCAACCAATCGGGCAGCCCAAGGGTGTGAGCATGATCAAGAGCCCCGTCGCTCCTGCGAAATCGAGCGAGTCTTGCCAGCTCATGCCGACGAATGGCTGGGGCCATTCGTCAGTGCGGCTAAACAACGAGAGAACCGTCTCGAAAAGCCGTGGCGAAAGATGAGCCAGGGCGACAACGCCGCCGAGCGGGAGCCAGTTGCGAAAGAATGAGCGGTGTCGCAGGGCCACGGTGATCCAGGCACCGGTGGCCAAGACGATGCAGCCGCCGCTGAAACTGAGGAAGGCGTTCGGGCCGTACCACCAGGGTGAGGCGTCCTTGACGTGGCGCGATGGATCAGCGCTGTTCGCGGCAGTCGGCGGGGGCGGGGGGGGCTCAACAAGCATGGACGGTGCGTAGCCGGTGCTTCTGAGCTGCTGGCTCAAGGCGGATCCACAGACGGCGAGCCCCGTCGTGAGGACCGCAAGGCAGACGAGTCGGAATGCCAGGGCGCGGAGCGTCCAGACGGCCTTTCGGGCGGTGCGCCAGCCGCGCACGAGCGGGTGGTGCCTGCCGGGGCGGACGATCTCCGCGGAGCCGCAGGCGTTGCACGTACTCAGAAGCAGGCCGTAGTGCGGCTCGCGGCGTGGGGCGGACCATCCCGAATCGGTGCAGCAGCGGAGGCAAACGTGGTTCCTGGGCATGTTGATCCAGTCTAACGGCACCGCCCGCCCCCCTCTGCCCCAGGAGTCGGTTCGGGCGTGCGGACGAAAGGGTTGCGAAAAGCCGAGCGGGGAGTGTGAAATTGCGTGGTACACTCGACCAACAACCCACTTTCGGCGAGCGGAACCTCGCCAAGGAGCAGCCGATGAGCATCTGGGACAAACTCAAGGGTGAACTGATCGACATCATCCAGCACCTGGATGACACCAGCAACACGATCGTCTATCGCTTCGATCGGCTCAACAACGAGATCAAGTACAACGCCAAGCTGGTCGTCCGCGAAGGCCAGGCGGCGGTCTTCATCAACGAGGGCGAGCTGGCCGATGTCTTCAAGCCGGGCACCCACACTCTGTCGACCAACAACCTGCCGATCCTGGCGACGCTCAAGGGCTGGAAGTACGGCTTCGAGTCGCCCTTCAAAGCCGAGGTGTACTTCGTCTCCATGCGGCAGTTCACGGATCTGAAGTGGGGCACACTCAACCCGATCATGATGCGCGATCCGGAGTTCGGCCCCGTGCGTGTGCGGGCTTTCGGGACTTACACGATGCGGGTGGCCGACCCGGCCGTGTTCATCCGCCAGGTGGTGGGGACCGACGGGCGATTCACCACTGAAGAGATCACCAACCAACTCCGCAACCTGGTGCTGACTCAGTTCGCCTCGGCGATTGGGTCGGCCAACATCCCGCTGCTCGATCTGGCCGGGAAGTACCAGCAGATGTCGGACATGCTGGGCTCTGCGATGGCCCCGGAGTTCGCCAAACTCGGTATTGAGGTGCCCAAGCTGCTGATCGAGAACATCTCGCTCCCGGAGGAAGTGGAGAAGGCGCTCGATAGGCGCTCCAGCATGGGCGTGATAGGCGATGTGGGGCGTTACACGCAGTTCCAAGTCGCCGATTCGATGAAGGCGGCCGCCGAGAACCCGTCGGGCACCGCGGGTGCTGGCATGGGGATGGGCATGGGCTTCGCGATGGCGCAGCAGATGGCCCAGGCGATGCCGCCGCTCTCTCTGGCGGCGCGGGGACCAGGTGGGCCGCCGCCGTTGCCGAGCGCGGCGCAGGCGTTCTACGTGGGGCTCAACGGGCAGCAGTCCGGGCCGTTCGACCTGAACAAGTTGGAGCAGATGGGGCGATCGGGTCAGATTACGAGAGAGACGCTGGTCTGGCGCGACGGGATGGCGGAGTGGGCTGCGGCGGGTGGCTTGGCGGAGTTAGCGGGGTTGTTTGGTCCCCCGCCGCTTCCGCGCTGATGGTCGTGCGAGCGCCCCCGCCCGCTGAGGTCGCGACCCACCATGGAAGACCCGCCGCCGAGCATGCCTGCGGAAGATGAACCGACGCCCGGCTCCAGCGGTCCGCGTCGGTTCCCCTGCGCGCAGTGCGGGGCCAAGCTCGAGTTCGCGGCGGGGACGGACGGGCTCGTGTGCCCATACTGCGGGCGCGAGAACGTGATCGGGGGAGCGGAAAATGCCGGGATCTCGCCGCACGAAGAACTCGACCTGCAGTCGACTCTGGCGCGTATGGAAGCGGCGGCGCCTTCGTATGCGACGGAATCGGTGAAGTGCCAGGCGTGCGCGGCGAGCATCGCGCGGCCGCCGAATCTGGAGTCGTTTGCCTGTCCGTACTGCGGATCGAACATCGTGACGACGGCGGAGAGCACGCGGCTGATCAAGCCGCGGGGGGTGTTGCCGTTCAAGGTCACGCGCGATGCGGCCACCCTGGCGTTCCGCGGATGGTTGAAGTCGCTCTGGTTCGCCCCGTCGGCGCTAAAGCGCCACGCGGCCATCGACGCGGCGATCAACGGGCTCTATCTGCCGTACTGGACCTACGACTGCCGGACCGAGACGCCGTATAGCGGGCAACGTGGCGATTACTACTACGTCACCGTGCCCTACACAACCGTGGTCAACGGAAAGACGGTCGCGCGGACGCGGCAGGAGCGTCGGACGCGCTGGTCGTCGGCTTCGGGTCGAGTGCGGAATGCTTTCGACGATTTGCTGGTGATCGCCAGCACGTCGCTCCCGCCGGAGGTGGCGGAGCGATTGCAGCCGTGGGATCTAGCGGATCTGAAGCCGTATGACGACGCGTTCCTGGCGGGCTTTGTTGCCGAGCGTTATCAGGTGGATCTCGCGGCTGGCTTCACCGTCGCTCAGGGGCTCATGCGGCCGCAGATCGAAATGACGATCCGGGCCGACATCGGCGGCGACGAGCAGCGCATCGCCGACTACCGACCGGCGTACTTCGATATGAAGTTCAAGCACCTGCTTCTGCCGGTCTGGATCAGCGCGTTCAGGTACTTGAACAAAGTGTACCGCTTCTATGTGAACGCGCGGACGGGCGAGGTCACGGGGGAGCGGCCGTATTCGTATTGGAAGATCGCCGGGGCCGTGGTCGGGGGCTTGCTGATCGTCGGGGGCATCGTTGCGGTGATCGTCGCGGTTCGCGGAAGCTAGGAGCGCGGCCGAGATGGGCGTGCCCGAACTCCCGCTCCGGCCCAGCGCGGGCGGCTGCGAGACTTTGCCCGTCGGCTGCCAGGAGGTGTTCAAGCGAAGATCATCGAGGCTCGAACGGCGAGGGCTCGCGCTCGAAGCGAGTAGGTCGCAGGGATCGATCCTCGCCTCGGCGCGGCTTCTGAACGCAGCGTTCGGCAGGTCGATATTCAGCTTGTGTACACCAGGGTCGGCTGCGTAAAGGTCGGTCGCCGCAGGAGGATCAGTGGATAACCTGTCTTTACGCGATCTTTATGATTCAGACGGCGACTCCAACCTTTGTAAAACAAACCAGTTTTCACAATGCTTTTGCGCGTTTCGCGTCGCGAGCCCGCAACTGTATGGGAATCTTTGCGTCCGATTCAGGTGATCTTGCGGCGCAGCCTGCGACAATACGGGCATGACGCCACGGACCAAGGCTTTCACCCTCATCGAACTGCTCGTCGTAATCGCGGTCATCACGCTGCTGATCAGCATTTTGCTCCCTTCTCTGGCCAGCGCTCGCGAAACCGCGCGGCGGACCAAGTGTTTGATCGCGCAGCGGATGATCTCGACGGCGGCGTTGATGTACGCCGACCAGCATAAGACTGGGGCGTTCATCCCCACCCAAAGCGGCGGGGACGATGACCTGGCCTATCTGAGCCCGTGGATTGAGCGGCCCGACGCGGCGATCTGTCCGAGCACTATCAACCAGGTCGATTCCAGCGCGGTCCTGTTCAAGGATGACGTGCGGAACAAGTACCGCTCCGACGTGTTTGTCCACTTGATAGACGCGGCCGAGAATCGGCTTGACGGAGTGGGCACGGTGAGCTTCCCTGAGTTCACAAAGGGAGGCCACAGCTTCGAAGTATGGGCGTGGATGAGCAGCACCGAAGGCGACGCGCGGTACATCTACCCTTCTGGGTGGTACGACCGCACTTGGGGCAACACGCCCCATTATCCTCAGCGGAACATCAAAACGACGGATCCGGTGTTTCGGATTGAAGTGGGCAACCCGCCCGCGCCCGATGCCGAGGACCAGCCCGAGCCTCCCGCCAACGCCAAGTCGATCCTGAAGACGATCAAGTCGGTGACGTTGCCCTTTCAGACGATCATCACGATCGACTCGGATCAAGACCACCGTGACAACGATGCCACCACGTTCAACAACTGGCCCGAGGAAAAGAACAACCACGGCAAGGCCGGTGTGAACATGGCGTTCCTGGATGGCCACGGCGAGTTTGTTCGTCGCGGCCCTCATCTCCTCGAGACTTATCTGAACAGCAATACCACCGCCACCCTCGGCGGCAACATCATCACCGGGCGGATGTTCGGCGGGGCTCCCGGCACCGTCTTCGGCCAGGAAACCACTCGGGTCGACCGCAACAACGTCAACATCTGGCGGATCGTCAACTCGTCCCGCGGCCGGTAGTCCTTCGCGGCCGTTCCGTAGCGGCCGAAGCTTGAGTCCGATTAAGTTCCAGGGCAAGGCACGCCCACGTGCTTTCGAGGGCGATGGCCGCGCCCGTTGACTGGATTGATTCTGCTCGGTGCCGGTTGGCTGGCACTGTTCATCAAGGCATTGTGCCGTGCGGCTTGGTGGCCTCTCGGCGGTTCCTGAATCTTCATCGTGTCTGGATCGAGAGGAGATCTCTTATGCGTTCCTGGTACTGCGTTCCCGCGGCGGCGTTGGCCTGTGTGGCCGGCCTCGCTCACACCGTCAAGGCTGATCCCGCCAACGTCGGCAAGGTCATCATCACCGAGATCTTCGCCAATCCCAACGACAACGACAACTACGCTGGCGCTAACACCGCCATCAACTCCGCCGGCGACAATCTCGAGTACATCGAGATCTTCAACACCACCAACGCGCCGATCGACATAAGCGGATGGTTCCTCGACGACGAGGATCCGACTTCCGGCGTGCCCTTCCCGGCGGGCACCATCATCGGCGCTCGTCAGGCGCTGGTGATCATCGGCGCACGGCTTGGCCAGCTCCCCAATGACGCCGCCAACCCCGGCCAGTACCTGCCCAACTTCGCGGTGTGGACACCGGCCCTGTTCCAGGCCGCGTTCCCCACTGCCAACTTGGCCAATGTCCTGATCATCCCCGGCAGCATCACGATCGCCAACACCCCGACGGTGTTCAACGAGATCCCCTTCATCGTGGACGCCGACGGGACCGTCGTTGACATCGCCAACTACGAGAACAACGTCAGCGGCTGGCCCGCGGTGACGGCGGGCGTGTCGATCCAGCTCCGCCCCCAGTTCCTCAACAGCGTCGACAACGACCGCGGCTGCGCCTGGCGGCTGGCGTCGGCCGATGCCCTTTCGGTCACTAGCCTCACGGTCAATGCCGAGTTCGATCCCGACGGCGCCGGCCCGGCAGCGCTCACCCTGCGCGATCAGCTTACCGACAGCTCTAACGTCTGCTCCCCCGGCGTGGTCAACGAGACCATCCCCGCCGACTCCGACTGCAACAGCAACGGCATCTCGGATCTGATCGAGACCTGCAGCGCGAGCGCCAGCTCCCCCGACTGCAACGCCAACCTCATCCCCGATGCGTGCGAGGCGGACCTCAACGGCAACGGCGTCCCCGACTCCTGCGATGTCCTCGTCAACCGTGAGAGCCTCGACCGCAACCTCAACAACGTCCTCGACTTCACCGACATCAATCTCGCCGGTGGCGTCAACGGCGTGGGTGGCATGCTCGACACCAACGCCAACGGCATCATCGACGGCGGCGAGGGCCTGGGCCGCGTGATCATCACCGAGATCCTCATTGATCCGTTCACCGCGATCGCCGGCGCCTCGCTGGAGTGGGTCGAGATCCAGAACATCAGCAGCAGCACCGTCGATATCTCGGGCTATCGCCTCGTGGATATCGAGACCGGTGGCGATGGCTTCACCACCGGCGTCCCCGCAGGCACCACACTGGCCGCCGGCGAGGTCGCCGTCCTGGTCCAGCTCCCCGCCTCGCTCTTTTCGCAGGGCGGCCCGAGCTACACAGCCGCGCAGGCCGTGACGCTTTATCAGCGTCTGTGGCAGCGTGTGGGCCAGCCCACGATCCGCTTCATCCCGTTGAGCCGCTGGGGCGCCCGCGCCACCAACGCCACTGCAACGGCTGAAGTGCTCGCTCTTGTCTCGGGGGCAGTCGTCAACGACGCCATCGTCCCCGCCGCCCAGGGCAGCACCTCGGGCCCGCACCCCACCCGCCTCGTCGGCCCCGGGGCCATTGGTACCTGGGTCATCAACCGCGGCTTCATCGTCGATGTCGCCAACTTCTCCAACGCCAACTCCAACTCCGAGCCTCTCAACGGCTGGCCCGGCTCCGATAGCCACAGCTCCTTCATCCTTAACTGCCAGAACCGCACCTTTACCGAGAACAACAGCGGCCCGAACTGGATCCTCGCGATCGAGGGCCTCAACGGCACCTTCCGCTCCGCGGATCTCACGGGTCAGCCCGACACCTTCGGCCTCACGAACCTCGGCGAGGACTTCGGTTCCCCCGGCTTCGTTCCCTCGGGCGCGTTCCAGAGCCCGACGGGCGAAGTGATCATCTCTGAAATCAACGCCACCACCAACTCTTCCTACCCCGGCTCCAACCCCATCGGCTCGGCCGCTCCGAACCCGATCGTGACCACCGTCGCTGGCCGCGACGAGTTCATCGAGATCGCCAACACGACCAACCAGGCCATTGATATTTCTGGCTGGTACCTCCAGGACGAGGACGGCCGCACGCAGGGCTTCCCTGCGGGCACGATCCTGCTCCCCAACACCGCCGCCGTTGTCGTGGGTGCCGACCGCACCGGTCCCGGCGCGGTTACGGGCCAGCCACCACTCTCCGGTCTCGACGGCCGGAACATCACGGCTGAGTTCTACAACTCATGGGGCTGCGGCTATCAGGTGATCGAGGTGGCCGACTGGTACACGACCAACCGCTACTTCGGGATCGATCGCCTCGCCGATGGGCCCTCGTTCATCAACGAGATCACGCGTCTGGTGAAGGCCGACGGCACCGTGGTTGACATCACCAACTACGATGACGACGGCACGCCGACGGCGATCGCCATCCCGCCCTCGGGCTGGCCCGCCGACGCCAGCGGCGCGATCGCTACCTTCTGGAGCATCTACGTCCTGCCCGGCTCCTATGACCAGGCTTCCAACGACTCCGGCCTCGTCTGGGCCGCTTCGCTCACTGGCTTCGAAGGCGGCCGCCTCAACTTTGCCGACACCGTTCTCAACCTCGCCGTCGGCTTCCGCAACGGTATCCACAACGGTTCCCAGTTCGGTTCCCCGGGCTTCGTGGACGGCCTCACCACCGGCACCACCATCATCCCCCGCGGCGGCTTCAGCTGCGCCAACTGCTTCGTTGATTTCAACAACGACGGCTTCCTGAATCAGGAAGACCTTGCCGGGTTCATCACAACCTTCCTCGATGAATCCGTCCCCGCCGGCCCCTCGGGCACGTCCACGACCCCCTGCCCCGAGCAGGTCGCCCCCTACAACACCAACGGCCTCGCTGGCGATTACAACCGCGA
>Ga0105047_10004921_pt1 | contig 23124 bp, 16 predicted proteins | sample MAT04_FD_78384 | JGI IMG/M metagenome (GOLD analysis project Ga0105047, IMG submission 78384) | Freshwater microbial communities from Lake Fryxell liftoff mats and glacier meltwater in Antarctica - MAT-04 (megahit assembly) | ecosystem: Environmental > Aquatic > Freshwater > Ice > Liftoff... | reverse complement strand
TCACGGGTGCAGCTGGGTCGAATTCGTCTCGGCTCAGCACCTCGTCGCCGACATTGAGTTTCTCGATGAGTTGACTGCCACCCGGCATACGAATCGTCGTACCCGCACTAAGCAAGCTTGGAAACCAATATTATTCGCCACCGCCGAGAACGGGTCATGAATCATCTTGTTCTGGATGCCATGCGTGGCATCCGACACCGTAAGTGCCAGAATACGCAACCCCTGCGAGAACTACGTTCGAAATTGACATTACGGAAGCGAAGAAAAGCTATTAGAGGTCGGCTGTGTCTCGGTCATTTACGTCAGTTCGGCGTAATGCTTGGCTCCATGCTTGCGGAGGAACAGGTAGACTGGGCTATCCTCTTCAACGCGATCCAGTGCAGTGAACTCCGTACCTGGTTCGTCGTACATGGTAAACACACGGTTCAACTGAAGTCCGTGTGCAAGTAATAGTTTGAGTGCAGACAATGCAAAATCTGCGTTGCCAGCTATAATAGCCGTTAAGATGCAGCGATCCAAGTTGCAGTTTGCACCGTAGTTGAGTAACAATTCGACAAGATCTAGCCGATTTCGATTGATGGCAGTACTCAATGCGTGCCAACGCTCCGGTAATCGAAGCGCGTCAATCGGAAACCCGACATCGAGTGCTGCCTTAACTAATTCTAAGATATTGAGCTCAACACAAGTAACAATCCAAGGTGTTTTACCATCTTGGTCGTAAGCTACTACAGCATCAGGATTTACTTTAGTGTATTCAATCAAAGCTGCTGGGTCCCTAGCGACCAACAACCTGAGTACTGCTTCGTTATGATTCATTTGTAATCCTCTTACTTTACCAGAACGTTCCGCCGGATTCCAAGATGACAGCCATATCTCTAAGAGCAACTTGAATCAACCGTTTCGTTTCATTTGTGTCTCCGCCACCTAAGGCGACGGCACGCCTCAGCTGCGCTAGAACAGCTTCATCGTAGGCTTGACTGTGAATGCCCTTATAATGGTTCAAGGCATAGCAAAGATTGTGAAGATTATTCGGCCCCGCCTTCGCAGCAGCACTAGCAATAGCTTCGGTTTCTAGAAGCGGCACGCCGAATTGTTTCAAAATGCCGCGTGCTTCCTGAGCGGCGATTCCACCGCCTTTCTTTTGCACAATATGACGACCGTGGATCGCAGCCAGAGTCAGTCGTTGGCCGTGTCCCAGCCGTCGACGACGTACTTCTCGTTGCCCACGAGGTCACGCTTTTGACCGGGGTGAGCGTGCCAAAGTACACGTCGCCTTACTTCTTGGCCCCTCGGGCGGCTTCCTTCAGCTTGTCGACATAGGGCTTATAACCCAGCTTTTGAGCCACTTGTTCCGCCGTGAGTCCGTCTTTGTCTTTCAAGGTCAAGTCCGGTTTGGCTTTGAGAACGACATCGAACACGGCCTTCCGCTCGTCGGTGATCCCGTGCTCCTTCCCGCAGATGAGGTGCATGGGCGTTCGGCCGTATTTGTCTTGCAGGTTGACATTAGCTCCCAGCCCGATAAGCAACTCCGCGTAGCCACGGTTCATGTAGGTCGCGGCATCATGCAGCGCGGTGAACTGGATATTCGCACTTCGTGCGTTCACATCGGCACCCTCGGCCACCAAAAACCGCACTACATCGTCCCGAGTTTTGGCCGGGCCGAAATAGGCCATCATGATGACCGTGTTGCCATCCGAATCTCGGGCATCGACATCGAACGTCACCAAGGATTCGCTCTTGCGTCGCTTTTCCGCGAGCATCTTGAGCATGTCGATCCTGCCATACCGGACGGCGATATGGATCGGCATGACAAAGCCGTCTGCGCCGTAATCCCGAAGGATGTCGTATTGAGTCACGGGAAAACTGAAAGCGCTTGCGTGCGCCGTGGCGGTCGCGAGGTCATGGTCCTGGATGCTTTTGACCAGCGTCCGGACCTCACGATCCCGTTGTTGCCGCTTGGTTTCCTCGGAAGATCCCGAACACGCGCCGATGCCGAACAGCAAAAACAGAGGCAGAAGATCTGTGAGTCGATTCCGCATCATTACTGGCACCTCAAGTTGGACTGTACCGAACGGGTGACCCGGCGGAATCCCAAAAGAATCGTCGGCCCCTCACGCGCTTGGGCCGACGACGCGTCCGACCTTACTCTACGAAGTCGGGGAGTTGTTTCTATAAGGACCAAGAGTTCCCGTACTCCACAGTCAGGGCAGCCGGTCCATCCGTGTCGTTCGAGGCAGGCTGTCGATCATTCCTTGAATCTTTTCCTTTTTCTTGTCCTTATTTGTTCTGAGATTTTGAAACCACTGTTCCCAGCTGCCTTCATACGGCAGGTGTTTGACACCCTTGGTCACGGTGCCGTCCGGGTGAATGATGTACTCTTGGCCGTGGGGCCAAGGGCCATAAATGTCGTCGTAACCGATGACCTTCCGCTGTGTGATGTCGGCGACTAATTTGAGCATCGCTTTGTCGGCAATACCCTCCTCCTGGGCCGCGGTTTCGCACGCCTTGATCTCGATGACCGCGTTGGCGGCCATCTTTCGCCTGAGCAACCTGAGGAACCGAGAAGCGTTGGACTTAGGGTCCTTGAGGTCGTCAGGCCTGTACAATCGCGACCGCTCGGCAGGCGGCCGGGCAACGACCAGAAGCAGGGAACGCGGGTACCGCCTTCGTACGGCGTCCCTTTGGCTCCGCGCATGCGTGCGGCGAAGAGCTTGGCGCCGTGAGCGCTGCCGTTGTCGGTCATGAAGATCACCAGCGTATCCTTTTCGAGGCCGCGCTCGGCAAGAAACTTCATCAGCCTGCCGACGTTTTCGTCTATGTTCTCGATCATCGCGTAGAACTTGGCCACGTCCGCCGGGATGGCCGGGTTGCCCGGCGCGACGTAGCCCGGCGGCGGGATTAGGGGTGCATGCGGGGCATTCGGCGCGATCCAGGCGAAGAACGGAGCGGACGCTTTCGTCTCACTCATCCAAGAGATCGCCTGCCGAAAGAACACATCGGTACAGTAACCTTGGGTTGCCTCGAAGACGCCGTTGTGGCGGATGACCGGGTTGACGTAATTGTTGCCGGGTGCGTCGCCACAGCTTCCAGGGTACGTCTGGCCGATCCCGCCTGCGCCGTGGATGAAGACTTCGTCGAAGCCGCGCTTGCCGGGTTGGTAGGCGTTCTCGTCGCCGAGGTGCCACTTGCCGAAGATGCCGGTGCGATACCCGGCCCGCTTGAGTTCCTGAGTGAGCGTGACGGCTTTCAGGCTCAGCCGTTCCCGTTCGAGGATGGTGTGCGTGACCCCGTTGTAAAACTCGTGTCGGCCGGTCAGGAGCGCCGAGCGCGTCGGCGCGCAGGTTGGGCTGACGTGGAAATCGGTGAATCGAACCGAGCGGGAATGGAGTCGATCGAGGTGCGGCGTCTTCAAATGTGGATTGCCGTGGCAGGCGAGATCGCCGTAACCCTGATCATCGGTCAAAATCACGATGACGTTCGGAAACGGTTCGGCCGCGCGAGTCAGGCCGGAAGCAATCGCGACCGTCAGGAATAGGAACAGAAAACGACTCATCGGTGCCCCTGGTGGGTAGTGATAGGGAGTGGCTCACTTCTTCACGGGCGTCGCCAACGCCAGCACCGCAGTCGCCCAGCCCGACGCCGCACAGGAAATGAATTGGTCCTTGCCGTGCGGGAAACCGGAGTCGAAGTACTTCTGAAACGGCCGGCTGCGGGACTTCACGAACCAAGTGCCGTCGTCGTCCTGCGTGCCGAGGAGATACGCCAGCCCTTTGCGGAACGCGACGTCATCGAGGGCCATGCCGCCGGCGGTGTGCAGCGAATAGAGCGCCGTGGCCGTGGCATATGGATCGGCAGTCATGGTGTCGAGTTGGCCCCAGCCGCCGTCGTCCCGTTGGGCTTTCAGAAGCTCGTCAGCGGCCTGCTTCACATCCGTCGTGTCGGCCTTCGAAGCGTGCAAGCCGATGAGGCGGAAGACGCGATCTTCATTGTCCTTGGGCTTTGTGTTCAGGAGCCAGTCCCTGGCCGCTACGATGCGCTGATCGGCGAGTGCCGCATGGAGTTTCGTGCGGTAGGCCTGAATGCCGCGGATGTTCAGCGCGGTGACGGTGAAACTGCTGGCTTCGGTCGGCACGCGTCGAGCCGAGGTGGACCAGAAGGCCCGCGATTTCTGATGCCCGAGGGTATATGTCACCATGGCATCGGTCCATGGATTCGGTTGGTAGCCGATGGCGTCGAAGGCAAGAAGCTGATAGCCCGTGTTGTCCGTCTCGCCGCCGGCAGGCGGCGGACCGGGGCCGCGTCCCTTCTCGTAGTGTTTCTGATTGAGTTTGAGATCCTCGACCACGTGGTCGATCTGGGCCTGCAATCGCTTTTCCGGAATGTCGTATCCACGGGACCGTGCGATGCCGAAGGCGACCATCGCCGTACCGTGGTGATGGCAGGCGAAGCAATTGTGGACTTGGTTGTAACCTTCCAGACCGTCCCAGATCGGCGGCAAGGCTTTCTCGACCGCCTTGCGGATGTTCGCTTCCGTCACCTCCACGCGACGAACCGTGCGTTCGTCCGGCTTGTCCGCAGGTTGTTGCGCGGCGGCGGCGCCGGCAAGGAGCAGCAGGGTAAGGCAGGATCGCATGAATCGACTCCTGAAATGTTGTCGCTTGCCCGGCAGGTAACGGCCGAACCGCCGCATCCTTAGCTTTCCGTCGAAATCGCACCTGCATGTTCGCACACCTTGGCCGAGTATTCGACGGCAAACCGCAGTGCCTCGGCAGCCGGAACTCCTCCGAGTTGCTTCACCAACATCGCCGCACAGAACGCATCGCCCGCGCCGACCGTGTCCACCACCGTTGCCGGAACGCCGGGCACGACAACCGGCGAATCGTCGCCTTCCCGCCAAAGCTCCGCGCCGCGTTCACCACGCGTAATCCAGAGTTGGCCGTTCCCCTGGTCGTGCGGTGTCAGATGGGCGACTTGATCCGCAAGCGTCGGAGCGTCGTATCCCAAAGTCTCACAGGCCGTCGCAAGCTCATCCTCGGCAAACTTCACCATCGTGGCCATGCTCAGCGTGAACCTCAGGTTGTTCCGATGAAACGGCGGACGGAAGTTGACGTCCACCACGTGCGGCCCGCAGCAGCGGGCAAACATCCACGACGCAATCGGCATACGCGCGGCCATATGGCGCTGGGCAAGTATACCGGTGTAAACTGCCGCGGCCCGGTGGGCGAGTTGGTCGAGTTCGTCGTTCCACTGAAGGTGATCCCAAGCGACATCGGCGACGATGTCGTACTCGTTGACGCCGTTGGGCTGTTTCCTCACGAGGACCGTACCCGTCGGTTTCTCCTCGTCGGTCTGCAGGAATTCGTCGGAAAGATCGAAGCGATTCATGGCCGCGCGGATGCGTTCGCCGCGCTCGTCCCGACCGACGCGGCTCACCAGAATCGCCTCGCGACCCAACGCCCGGCAGTGGTGAACGAAGTTGAACGGCGCCCCACCGAGGCGTTCGACGCCGTCCGCATCGATGTCCCACAGCACTTCCCCCACGGCAACGATCGGCGGCATCTTCCTTCTTCTCCTTGGTTCCGTTCCGGCATAATATCGAATGACACCGACGCGGGAGCCGACGATGATTGAACCCGATCTGCGCAAGCAACTCCGGCAAGGCCTCGAATCGCTGAAGGCGGCGGGTATCGAGTACCTGCCCGTCAGCAGGTTGCAGGCGGTTCCGAGCGTCGTTGCGACCACTGCGACGCCGGCTGCCGCGGAGCGACCCGTAACGGAGGCTTTCGCCGCCGGCAGCCTCTTCGGCGGCGATATCCCGACGGGGTTGGACATCCCGAGCACGTCCGACGGGCGACGTCAAGCCTTGGATTTGGTGGATGCGGAGGTCAAAGCTTGTACGAAATGTCCCGAGTTGTATTCCACGCGGACGAAGACCGTCTTCGGCGCCGGTTCGGTCGATGCCGAGATCGTGTTCATCGGCGAAGGTCCGGGAAGCAAGGAGGATCGCCTCGGCGTGCCGTTCGTCGGCCCTTCGGGTCAACTGTTGGACAAGATGATCTTGGCGATGGGGTTGCAGCGGCGGGACTGTTACATCATGAATGTGATCAAATGTCGACCGCCCGGCAACCGCCAACCCGAGCCGTTCGAATGCCTGAACTGCCGGCCCTATTTCGACCGCCAGTTGGAGTTGCTTCGGCCCAAAGTCATCGTCTGCCTTGGTGGCGTTGCTGCCCAGAATCTGCTTCAAACCAAAACCGGCATCATGAAACTCCGTGGCGTCTGGCACGAGCACGGCACCGTGCCGGTGATGCCGACCTATCACCCGGCGGCACTCCTGCGCAACCCTGCCTGGAAGAAGGATGCTTGGGACGACCTGAAAGCCGTCCTCGTCAAACTCGGCCTGCCGATCCCGGGGAAGTGACCGCCGTCAGGCATCGCCGCCTTCAGCGTCCGAACCCTCGGCAAGTTCCGGGATCGTCATGCGGAAGTGCTGCTGAAGTTGTTTCATCCCGACCGGGCGGATGAACGCATCGGACGACTCGAAGCCCTTAATCTGCTCTTTCAGGGAGGCCTGATCCTCGTTGAGGATCAACACCCCGGAGAGGTCGAGGTGCATGCTGTCGGCTTCGCGGAGGACTTTTCGAAACATGTCCACGCCGTCCTTGCCCGTCGTCCCGGCGTCCAAAAGTATCGAGTGGTACGGCGACTGCTGGTAGCGCTTCAGAGCGTTGTTGGCATCGTTGGAAATCAGCACGCGGAAGCCCATGGACTTGAGCTTGTCCCGGAAGACGTCCTGCAGTTTCACGTTGCCTTCGATCACGTAGATCGTCAGCGGCCCGGCGGCCCGGCGGATGACGTCCCCTTCCCCGGCCAGTTCCGCACGCACGGCCTTGATCGCTTCGAGAAACTGGGCCGGCGTCTGATAGCGCTGCGCCGGCTCGAAGGACATGGCTTTGAGGCAGAGCTTCGTCACCGACGGCGGGATCCCGAGTTCGGGCGCCCGTATCGCCACCTTGGTTTCGACTTCCTCGAAGCGGCGGCGCTGCATTGCCGCGTTCTTGTCCTTGGTCCGCGGCATGATCGCTTCGCCCGCGATCATCTCGAACAACACGTGACCAAGGAAGTAAATGTCCGACCGGATGTCGCTGTCCTTCGCACCCGTGTTTTTTTCCAGGCCCGCATAGTCGATGGTGCGGTCCATCTTGGTTTCGTCGTCTTTGTCCCCGGCGGAACCCTTGTCGTAGAAGAGCGTCGCCGCCTGCGTGATTTCCGCCAACCCGAAGTCCACGAGTTTGGCGAACTTGTCGGTACCCAACAGGATGTTGGAGGGCTTGATGTCCCGATGCGTCAACCCGCGCGAATGCGCATAGGCCAACCCGGTGACGCATTCCTCCATGATCCGCAGGCTTTCGTCGAGATCGATTTTCTTGCGGATGTCCAGAATGTTCCGCAGGTTGCCGCCTTCGACGAATTCCATGACGATGAAGTGCTGGCCGGTCGCATTGTCCTTGCCGACGTTGAGAATGCCCACAATGTTCGGGTGTTGAATCGTCCGGCCGATGCGACCTTCGCGCTCGAAGTGTTCGACCCGGCGTGGGTCTTCGGTCCACCGGCGCCGCAGCACCTTGACGGCCACGATCTGCCCGCTGCGCGCATCATCGCCGCGGTAAACCCGTCCGAAGCTCCCCGAAGCGATGCGGTACAGAATGCGGTAGCCGCCCAGGAAATAGCCGTCCTTGTCGCCCTTGAGAATCTTCTGACCTTGGAATGGCGTGACGATGCCCTTGCGTTCCAGGAGTCGCACGTAATCGGTTGCCGGAGCCTTCGTGTCCTCGATTTCGATCAGACATTCGCGGGCCGTGACTTCGTCCGTCAGCCCGAGACGGACGACGAAGTTCGCGGTGCTTCCGGCATCGGCGGTTTCCGTGGAATCGATCATCGAATCACTTCACAACGCGAATACGGAACATCGAATCCTCACAGCGTACGCTCGGTGCCGGCCTGCCGCAATCCCTTAGGGGCACGAGCCACCGCAAAATCGCCTGCCGCGGCGGAAAATTGCACAGAGCGAACCCGAACGCGTTACCGTTTGTTGCGGGCAAAGCTCGTCGTTCCTGCAATACTATATTCCATCGAAGTCATTCCCCCGTTCGGGTCGCACGTTCATGGTTCTGTTTGCCTCGTTCGTCATTCCGCTCGTGGCCCTCGGTGCGGCTCTCGGTGCAGCGGCCATTCCCATTCTGATTCACCTGCTCAGCCGCCGGCGCGTGCAGATCGTGGAATGGGCGGCGATGCGCTTCCTGCTCAGCGCCCAAAAGCGGAGGCAGCGGCGCGTCGATCGCTGGCTGCTGTTGGCCGTGCGGATCGTCGCACTGCTGGCGCTCGTTGCCGGGATGGCGGCGGCGACGCCGTGGGCGGAGAGTCTTTGGCAGATGGTGAGACCCGGCGTGCCGGAGTATGCCGCGGGCCGGCCGCGCACGCACCATATCCTCGTCGTCGATTCGTCCCTGAGCATGGCAGCGAAAAACGAGGACGGTAAGACCCGATTCGAGTCGGCCATAGCCAAGGCCGAGCAGACCGTGAATGCCGCTCAGGCCGGCGACGGCTTCAGCCTCCTCCATCTCAGCGGCTCAGCCGAGGTCGTGATTCCCGGGCCGACCAACGATCCGCAGAAAGTTCTGGCGGAACTGAAAGCGCTCACAGTCTCCCACGGCACGGCCGACCTGATTGGCGGGCTGAATCAGATTGCGGAGACCTTGGGCCGGTCGCCGCAGGCCTACCCACGGAAGCAGATCAGCGTCTTCACCGACTTGCAGCGGAGTGCCTGGGCCGGGTTGCTGCCGCGGTCCGACGGCACCTACCCGGAAATCTGGCGGAACGTCACGCGGCGAGCGGACTTCGTGCTGGTGGACACGGCCGAGAAGGAAGTTCCGAATGTGGCCGTCGTCGAGTTGACGACCAGCGACCCGGTGGCCTTGGTCGACTCGTACACGGCCGTGACGATCATCGTGCAGAACTTCGGCCGCACCGATCTTCGACAGGTTCGCGTGGAACTCACCTTGGCCCGGCCCACTCCGGCCGGGGCCGAGTTGATTTTCCTGCCGGTCGAACAACGGCTTATCGACGTGGTCCCCGCCGGGCAACGCGTCGCCGTGACGTTTGCCTTGGAAGGGACGGCCCGCTTCCGCGAGCCGGGGTTGCACTTGGTCCAGGCGAAGCTTTTGGACCGCGACGACGCCCTGCCGATTGACGACCTCCGCACGCTTGCGGTCGAAGTCCGCGAGTCGCTTCCGGTGCTGGTCGTCAACGGCAAGTCCGCATCCGAATCGGGCCGACGCAGTGAGGATTTTCTGCCGGAAGCTTTAGCACCCTCCGGCAAGCGGGTCAGCGGCAATCCGATTCGACCGAAGTCGATCGGCCTTGCGGAATTCTCCGACCCGGTCCTCGGCGATCTGACGAACATCGACTGCGTGATCCTCAACGATGTTCCGCTTCTGACTCCGATGCTTTCCGCCAAACTGGCGACGCACCTGAAGCGCGGCGGTGGGATCATCGTGGGCTTCGGCCCGACCACGGCCGCGAATGTGGACGGCGCAAACCGGACACTGTGGGTCGAAGGCGAAGGGTTGCTGCCGGGGAAAATCGGCGAACTCGTGGAACAAAGCGGCACCGAGGCGTTGGGCTTCCGACTCGTGGCGGACGACACGGCCTATCGCCGACCGCCGCTGTCCGCCTTTCGGGACGACAACGTGCGTGCGGGCCTGACCACAGTGCCGTTCCGCAGATATCTGAAACTCGACGCCCCACCGGATGGCCGCGCGGCCAGAGTGCTCTCGTTCGCCTCGGCCGAGGACGTGAAACCGAAGCCGCTGTCGCCTGCGGAAAAAAGTGCTGCCGCACCGCTCGATCCGGCGGTCGTCGAGTGGTCTCGCGGCCGCGGGAAGATTCTCGTCTTCACGAGCAGTTTCAACGCGGATTGGAACGACTGGCCGATCCTGCCGACTTACCTGCCGTTCGTACACGAACTCGTCCGTCATGCCGCGATCAGCGGCGAACGACGAACCCTGCGCGTACACGACAGCATCGAAGAATTTTTCCCGGTCACGATGGTCGGCTCGAATGCCGTGGTTCAAGGGCCGGACGGCTTGACCGCCACAGTGCCGATCGCGGCTGTCGATGAAGCCGGCTTGGCACGATTTCCGGAGACTCCTTATGCCGGGCTGTATCGGGTGACCGCGCCGGGCAAGCGCGAACGGATTGCAGCCGTCAACCCCGCCGATGCGACGCCCGGCGGCGGCAGCGAATCGGATCTGCGCCGCGTCGAAGCCGAAGGCTTTTCGGCGATTCCGGCGGTGCGCATCGCCGTTGACCCGACCATCCCGGTCGTCGGGGGCGACGACGAGCCGATCGCATTGACTCCCAAGCCGCACGGCCCGACTGTCGCCCGCTGGATTCTAGCGATCGCTCTGCTGCTGCTGCTGGCCGAGCCGATCCTCGCCTGGTTCTTCGGCCCCGCCCGCTCGGCCTCGGCCGTGCCGACGTTGGAGCCGGCGCCGAAACGAACTCTTCGGCATCTCCTGCTCGCACTCGGAGGCATCGCCTTACTCAGCGCTGCGTTGGCCGTGCTCGGCGTTCGCGGCCACGACCTTGCCGGCGGTCGCTTTCTGTCGTTCCTGCCTGAATCGCTCCGAGATTCCATGGAGACAATGCTCGGCGTTCCGGCCGGATCGCCCGGTGAATCGACGCGGATCCAACTCGATTCGACATCGGTTTTCAGCCGCAATGCCCGTTTCGACCTGCGCATCCTCATCGGCCTCGCGATCGTCGGTTTACTCTCGACGGCTTGGCTCTATCGCCGCGAGGCAGCGGCCGCAGGTGGCCTTCGCCGCATCGCCCTGCCCTTGGCACTTCGGCTCGCCACCTTGGGACTACTCCTTTTCTGGGTCCTGCCGCAGGTGCTGCTGGCCTTCAACCGCGAAGGCAAACCGGATGTCGTCGTGCTGCTCGACACCTCCGCCAGCATGGCCGCGCTGGATGATTTTCAGACGCCCGAGATACGAGCGAAAGCCGAGGAACTCCGCGCCCTCGCCGGGATTTCGACGGTGGATCGGTTGCGGCTCGCACAGCTTCTGCTGACCCGAAACAACGGTGAGTTCCTGACCAAATTACTCACGGAGAAGCAGGTTAAGGTCCACGTTTACACCATGGCCGACCAGACCAAACTCGTGAAGGAACTGATCGAAGCCGGCGAGTTGCCGGAAGGCATCACGGCCATCGACGGACAAAGAGCCACGGGTGACAGCAGCAGACTGGGCGATGCCATCCTGGCGGTCTTAAAGGCATTCCGCGGTGGATCGCTCGAAGCGGTGATCGCGTCGACCGACGGCGTCGTGACCGACGGCGAAGATTTGTCGCGTGCCGGTCGCGAAGCGGCGCGTGCAGGCGTGCCGTTGTATCTGATCGGGATCGGCGAAGCCCGCGACCTGCCCGACACCGCGTTGAGCGACCTGAGGGCCGAGGAGGTCGTGTTGAAGAACGACACACTGCAGTTCGAGCTTCGACTCGGCATGAAGGGCCTTGCCCCGAACGGCCCGGCTCCAACGGTTCCTGTGATCCTTTCCGAACGGATCGGAGACAAGCTGATCGAACGTGCTCGAGAGAACGTGCCGTTGGATGCCTCCGGTCGGCCGGTGGTGGTCCAGCTGAATACGGTGCCGACCGAAGCCGGAGAGCGGACCTATGTGATCGAAGTGTCCAAGCAGCCGGGCGAGATGGAACTGGGCAACAATCGGCTCGAACGAGTCGTTATGGTCACCGAAAACAAGCGGATCAAGGTGCTGCTGCTGGAAAGCTACCCGCGTTACGAGTTCCGCTTCCTGAAGGTTTTGCTCGAACGCGAAAGCGACACGATCCGCGGCAACAAATCCATCGAGCTGAGTTCGTACCTTCTCGAAGCCTCGGCCGGTTATGCGGAACAGGATAAGTCCGCGCTGCGCGACTTGCCGACGAAGACCGAGCTGATGACCTACGACGTCGTGCTGTTCGGCGATATCGATCCGGCTCAATTGCCGAAGGCGAATGCGTTCTTTGCCGATCTCGCGGACTTCGTCAAAGTTCGCGGGGGTGGGGTGCTCTTCATCGCCGGCACGCAGGCGAACCCGCAGAAACTGTTCGCGACGGCGTTGGCGGAAGTCTTGCCCGTGGCGCCGCTGGACGGGGCACGTGCGGACAAGTCCGCCGACGGTTCCGCCTTGGTCGAAGGCTGGAAGCTCAAGCCCACTCCGTACGGCCGCAGCCATCCGCTGTTGCGGTTCACCTCGGACGATGCCGAGAACGCGAAGTTCTGGGCGAGCCTCAAGCCGATGTTCTGGTCCGCCGGCGGTTACGTCCGCAAGCCGGCCGCCGAGGTGCTTGCCGTTCACCCGGACCTGCCCGCGCCCGGCGGCGCGGCCGGCGAGAATCAGCCGATTGTGCTGCAGCAGTTCTACGGCTCCGGTCGAGTCCTCTTTTTCGCATTCGATGAAACCTGGCGCTGGCGGTTCCGCACCGCGGAGGAGCAGTACAACCGCTTCTGGGTGCAGGCAATCCGGACGCTGGCCCGCGAACGCATCATCCGCCCCGAATTGAAGACGGATAAACAGACAGCGTACCGCAAGGACGAACCGATCCGCCTCACGGCCCAGTTCCCCGACGATGCTCCACCACTCGCGGCGGATGCGTCCGTCAAGGTCACGCTCGAGCGGAGTGGGCCGAATCGCGAGACGCTGAACCTGCAACTGACCAAAGTCGAAGGGACCCGCGGCACCTACCAAACCCTGCTCGCGCGAACGCCCATCGGCGATTACCGCTTCGAGCTGACCGCGCCGACCACGGGCGTGGGGACGAACAAGCCGAGGGCCGAAGCTCGGGTCCTCCCGCCGCCGGGGGAACGGGACCGGCTCAGCATGGACCGCGCCGCACTGACCAAGGCCGCCCTCGAAAGCCGCGGCAAATTCTACACGCTCGCGGACGCCGAGAATCTGCTCGACGACCTGCCGGAGTTCTCCCGCGTTCCGCTGAACCGCCCGGTCTCCCCACTGCCGCTGTGGAATCAGTTCGCACTGTTCGCATTGTTGACCGCGATGCTCACGACCGAGTGGCTGCTGCGACGCAGCGCGAAGCTGCTCTAGGAATTCACCGGCTGCAAGGCGTCACGCGGACCCCATGCGTCAGCTCGTCTGGTCGCACGGCATAGTTGGCGAACCGCAGCGTGTAGTTCGCTTCCATCCAGCTTCGGATCGCCGGTTCGACATCGCGGTCATACTCGGGTGCAGTGCTCAGCACCGGCCCATAGGAGGCCAGCCGAATCTCACCCTGCTCGACCACGAGACGACCCGACTTGAAGACCAGCCTCGGCAACTCGAACATGGATTTGCGGTCGGACTGTGCCGTGTAGACCGCGACATCGGCATCGGCGCCGAAGCCCAACTGTCCCTTCGACTTCAGGCCCAACATCCGTGCCGGGGCGGCGCGCGTGATGATCGCGATCTCATCGAGGGTGTATTCGCGGTCGATATCGTGGATGGTGCAGCGTTCCTTCAGTTTCGCAGGTAACCGCTGCAACACTTCGCGGCGATAATCCTTACTCATCAGCAAGGCGATGATTTCCGGATACGCGGTGAAGGAGCCGCCGTTGGGGTGGTCGGTGCTCATGGCGATCCGCCAGGGATCGCGGACGAGCAGATACCACTCCAACCCGATCGCCCACTGCAGGGCGTGCACGAAGGATTTTTCCTTGTAGGTGATCGGCACGATGCCGCAGCCGCCTTCGCACTCGGTCTCGCCGTTGAACCACTTTCGGCCCGTGACCTTGTGCAGGAAGTAGCCGAGCGGACCGTCGCCGGTCATGCTCGTGGTTTCGCCGAACAAGACCTGGCCGACATCCACGGTGATGTTGCTGTGGGCATTCACGTACTCCGCCAAGGCGGGCACTTGGGAGCAGAACTTCGATTGATCGTCCGCTTCACCGCCGTAGCTGTGGAACTGAATGTGCGTGAAGTGCGCCCGGCGACCTTCAACGGAACGCATGGTTTCGAGGGTCGTCGTCCAGTTGCCGGGCATGCCGAGTTGGTTGCAGTGGATGTGCACCGGATGCGGCAGGCCGAGATCGTTCGCCGCGGAGCAGAGTTCGCGCACGATGGATCGAGGGGAAACCCCGAAGCCGGGGACGAGGTCATCGAAATTCGTCGGCCCGTTGCCGCCCTGCTTCCAGACCTCGACACCTCCGGGGTTGACGATCTTCAGGGAGTATCCGTGGGTCGCATTCAGAAGCCACGCGAGGTAATGGCGCAGCAAATCGCTTTCCCCGGCGGCGATGCGGTCCATGACGAAATGATTGTTGCCGACGAGGACGTAAAAGCCCTTGTCGATCACAGGCGTATCGTGAAACTCCTCGTGCGTGTGCCGAGCGCCTAGGGGAGGAATCGCGGCATCGAAGACAGTCGTGTATCCCAACCCGGCATAGAGGTAGCCGGTCGCAAACGTTGTCGGCGTGCTGCCCAGGGTACCCGAACGGAGGCCGGGCCTGCGGTGCAGCGGCGGAGAATCGCGGCGATCCTCCGGCCGAAGTTTGCGGGCAACGTTCACCTTCGGCCCGGCAATGTGGGCGTGGATATCAACGCCGCCGGACATGACAACCATGCCGGAGCAATCGTAGACCTTCACGTGTCGGCCCGCGGTCGCCGATTCGGGCACCATGGAGCCGTCGAGCATCCACACATCGCGGACACCCACAGGCCCGTTGGCCGGGTCCACGACCGTTCCGCCTCTCAGCAAAGTCGCTTCGTTCATCAGGTTGATATAGGGATGAGACCATCGCCGATCGGTTTCGACCTTTCGAGTTCTCGCTTTTTCGACAGACCAATCGAATCGGCCTTCTACCCCGTCCGGCCCGCGCTGCGGCGGCGGATGAACTCGTCGATGAAGGCGCCGAAGAAGAGCGTCAGGCCGACGACGATTGGGATCACTTCGGTGGGGATACCCAAGAATGTGACCAGCTTGTTCAACAGCGGCAGCACCGCCGCACCCAAGGCGATGCCGACGATCGTTCCCTCGCCGCCGCGTAGGCTCACGCCGCCGAGGACGGCTCCGGTGATGGCTTCCAGTTCCATGTTCTGCCCGGCCGTGTCCGGATTGGCGCTGCCGTAACTCAACAGCAACAAACACCCGGCGAAAGACGCCAACCCGGAACAGACGACGAAGGTCGCCACGCGGTAGGGACCGACCGGGATGCCGGCATACCGAGCCGCCTGCTCGTTGTAGCCGATGGCGTACCAACAGCGGCCATGCCGGGTCTTGTGCAGCAGCAGCCCGAACACCGCCGCCAATCCTATGAAGACGACGAGCATCGCCGGGAAGCGCAACTTCTCGGCGCTGTCGATCCCGACCAGAAAGTACCGCATCGTTTCGATCGAATTCCTGAACTCCGGATGCACGTCCGGGTTCTGCACCTGCTGCAAACCGACGCCCAGCCCGCCGGTGATCAGGCGGGCCAAGCCTCGGAATACGAACATGCCGCAAAGGGTCACGAGAAACGACTGCAGCTTCAAGCCGTACACGAGCAGGCCCTGCACCAAGCCGATGGTCATACCGAGGACCACGGTCAGCACCAACGCGACGTAAGGAGGAATGCCGAGCTTCATGAGCGATCCGAACACGATGGCGCCGAGGCCAACCACCGAGCCGACCGAGAGATCGATGCTGCCGGAGAGGATCATCACGGCGGCGGCCAGAGTCAGCAGGCCGTAGAAGCCTTGGCGGTTGGCGAGGTCGATCAGATTGGATGACGCTAAGGCATTCTCGTTCGAGAGGAACAGGGCCGCATACATCGTCACCAACAGAATCAAGACGCCGGCTAAACGAATCATGATTTTCCCCCGACGGCCAGCGACATCACGGCTTCTTCCGAAAAATCAGCCCGCTCGAGCGGTGCCGAGAGCCGGCCTTCGTGCATCACGACGACCCGGTCCGACAAACCCAACAGTTCCTCCAAGTCACTCGTGATCATCCAGACGGCCGTGCCTCGGGCGCAGAGCTTGTCGATCAGCGAATAGATCTCCGCTTTGGCCCCAACATCGACGCCGCGGGTCGGCTCGTCCAGGATCAGGACTTTGGGCGCGCGTTCGAGCCATTTGGCGAAGACGACTTTCTGTTGATTGCCGCCGGACAGCGCGCCGACGACCTGCCAAGCGGAAGGCGTTTTGATTGCGAGTGCGTCGATGGCGCTGCGATGAAAGAGCCGTTCGCGGCCGGCCGCGATCCAACTCGATCGGCTCAACCGATCGAGATTGGCCAACGACAGATTCGAGCCGACGGACGCTTCGAGAATCAGCCCGTGATGCCGGCGATCTTCGGGAACGAGGACGAGTCCCGCCTTCACGGCATCAGAGGGTTTGCGGACCGACATCGGCATGCCTTCCAGTTGGATGCGGCCGCCGCGGATGCCGCGGATGCCGAAGACCGCCTCGGCCGTTTCCGTTCGGCCGGAGCCGATCAGCCCGGCCATGCCGAGGACCTCACCGCGGCGAACCTGGAAGGAGACCGCCGCCCGCCCGCCCACGAATTCCAGTTCGTCGACGACCAAAGTCGGCTTGGCGACGGACGGCGCGCCGCGGGTGTGGGGAAAGTACTGCGTCAGGTCGCGGCCGACCATGAGCCTGATCAGGTTCTCGTGGGTGATGTCTTCCTTCGCCAACTCACCGGAGAAGCGACCGTCCCGAAGGACGATCACGCGATCGGCACAAGCTCGAATCTCCGCCAGGCGATGCGAGATGTACAGAACCGAGATCCCGGACGCCTTCAGACCGCCGATGACTTCGTAAAGCCGTTCGGTTTCCGTTTGCGTCAAGGACGACGTCGGCTCGTCCATGATCAGGATCCGCGTATCCCGGCCGAGGGCGCGGCCAATCTCGACGAGCTGTTTCTGCCCCGGTGAAAGCGAACCGACGCGGACGTGCAACAGACTCTTCGCCAAGCCGACCCGCGTCAAAATCTTACCGGCCTGCTCGGCCATGGCGGTGGTGTTCAGCAAGCCGAGTGGGCCGAAGATGGTGAGTTCACGGCCGAGGAAGAGATTCTCGAGGACTGTCAAATTCTCCGCGAGGCTCAGCTCCTGGTGAATCAGGCTGATGCCTAAAGCCATCGCCTCGGCCGGATTCGCGGGCCGAACGAAGACGCCATCGAGTTCGAGCCGGCCCGCATCGGGAACGACGACCCCGGCAATGATCTTCATCAGCGTCGATTTGCCGGCGCCGTTCTCACCGCACACGGCCAGGACTTCGCCGCGGGCGAGTGCGAAGGAAACGCCGTCGAGCGCCCGCACGCCGGGATAGGACTTGCCGACGTTTTCGACGACCAAGAGCGGCGGGTTCACTTGGCTTTCACCGAGTCGAGATCGGCCTTCAGCTTCGCTTCGAAGTCGACCACCTTCATGGTCACGACCGTGACGCCGTTGATCGTCTCCGTAGCCGCGCCGTCCTTGGTGATCACGCGGTAGGGGATGTTGTAATCCTTGACTTTGCCCGCTTCGCCCTTGGCGAGGTACGACAGGAACTCGACCGACTTGTAGCCGTAGTTGAACGGGTCCTGCACCACCGTACCGAGGATCTCGCCGTCGGCAATGCCGCGTAGGGTCGTCGCGTCTTCATCGAAGCCGGCGATGGTGACTTTGCCGACAAGACCCTTGGCCTTAGCCGCGGTCAGGATCGCCTTCGGGTTGTACGCGTAAAGACCCAACAGGATGACATCGGGAGTCGCGCGGAGTTTTTCGAGGACGTCCTTCGCATTGTCCTGAGCTTTGGTTTCCGCTGCACCGTCCACATAGACGTTATCGAGTTTGAAGAGGCCTAACTTGGCTCCCTGCGTCCGCGGTGCGCCCTTCGCCCCGGCCAACTCATCGATCACGCCACCGATGCGGTCCACGGCATTGGCCGAGGACGTCGTGCCGATGAAGATCGCGACCGTGCCGCCCTTCGGCATCGCCTTCTTCACCAGCCGGCCCACGGCCTTGCCCGCCTCATAGTTGTCGACACCGATGTAGGCCTTACGATTGCTGGCCGGTGCGTCGTTATCCATGGTGATCAGCGGTGTGTTCTGCGCGATCGCCGCCAACGCCTTGGCTTGTTCGTCCGGTTTGTTCACACTCACGGCCAATCCGGCGATGCCGACGCTGACCAAGTCGTTGACGATGTCCATCTGATCCTGAACGGTGTCCGTCTTCGGCTGCCGGAAGACGACTTCGACGTCGAATTCCTTCGCGGCCTTCTTGGCACCGGCCTCGGCAATGGACCAGAACTCGGCGGTGCAGTTCGTGACCACCGCAACTTTGAACTTCTTGCTGCCGGAGGAGCAGGCCGCTGGCAGCAGACCGCAACCCAAGGCGGACAGGGCAAAAAAGCGGCGACGGGAGAGAATCATGGCGGGGACTCCGGGAGGAAGAGCCTTTTTTGTGAAGATACTTTACAAAGTAGCGACCGGCTCTCCCGCAGCCAACGGTCGATGCCGAAATCAGCGATCCGTGTTGCGGGACCAACTCGGAATGGGCGACTTCGGCGTCAGTTGATCGACGAGCGGCGAGCGTCGTTTCGTTTGCGAAAGCCGTTTGCGGGCTGCTTCCAAGTGTACCGATTCGATGCCGGAGTTCTGCAAAATCTCGGCCGCGAGTTGCTGAGGCACTTCCGGCTTCACCGCGGCACCGTTCTTCGAGGCATGTTCGCGGACCAAGGCTTCGGTCATCAACTGCGTCGAATCCGTGCCGCCCGCGGTCATCGAGCCTGCACCGGGTTGCGGCGGCAAGGGCTGCGGCAGGCCCGACCGTTTGCCGTTCTTGAACTCGGCCGTCAGCTCGGCGAGTTCGAGTGCCAAAACAGCCGCCAGCTCATCGTCGGTTTTGCAGTTGTTGACGAGGCCTTCGGTGATCAGAATGCCGTGATGATCGGGATGGAAAATCGCCTCCTCCGGTCGGCCGACGACGCCGAAGGTCGGACTCACGCCGAGAAACGGATTCTGCGTCAACAGCATCTGGCCGATCTGATCGACGCGGACGCTCACTTCCTGCGATGCAGGTTGGGCATCCGTCATCCTGACGGCTTCCTGGCTAAGGCTGGACCGCGATGTCAGGTCGTCGACGTTGCAGCCGACGGCCGTGGTCGCGGTAAAACAGAGGCCGAGAAGTCGGGCAAATTTCATGGGACCGCTTCCGTGGAGGACTGAGCCGTCTTTGCGGAATAGCGAAGTCGGCTGGACGTGTCCAGCCGACTGGGGCGATGGTTTCTCTGGCCGTTGGTCCCCGGTTCGATTCGGTGCCGGCAAACGAATGCGGGCTCGGGTAAGTTATGATGACAGCTCGAAACTCCCGACGCCGAGGTGCGCCATGCGCGAAGAGATCGTCTCGTTGGAATTCGCTCCGCCGGAGCCTGGCGTTTGGCGGAAGTATTCGTCCAACTTCGAACTGCCGATTTCGGTCCTGATCTCGACGTTCTTCCTCACCCTCATGTTCGCGGTGCTCGTCGGACTTTTGTTCCTGGCGCTCGGCAGCGGACCCGAGAAGAAAGTCCCGCCGATCAGCCTGGTCGACGGCGGGAACGACGATGCCGGTGACGGCTCCCCCGGCGGTGGCGGCAACCCGAACGACCAGGTTGTGGTGAAGGAGAAGCCGCCACAATCCGAGGACGACGACAAACTGCCGGATCCGAAGCCCGAACTTCCCGAAGTCAAGGACATCAAGAACAGCATCGCCCTGGATGACCCGACCGCACCCGATGTGGCCGTGGCACCGGAGAATGCCGAGTCCTATTCCAAACTCGACGACGAGCTCCGCAAGAAGCTTTTGAACATCGGCGGGCCCAAGGGCGACAAACCCGGCCCGGGCACCGGCAACGGCCCGCCCGGCCCCGGCGACGGCGGCACCGGGTCCGACGCCACCCGGCAACGATCGCTGCGTTGGGTCATGAGGTTCAAGACCAACGGCGGCCGGGATTATCTCGATCAGTTGCAAGCATTGGGAGCTGTGGTTCTGGTGGCAGTGCCGCCGGAGAAGAAGAAGATGTACCTGTTCCGCGATCTGAAGAATCCCCGCCCCGGCACCATTGCCTCGGACGACGACCTGCTGCAGTTCAGCAAGCAGATCCAGTTCTGTGACCCCAAGCGGGACACGGCCAACGAGGTCGGCAAAGCCCTCAACTGCGAGTTTGTCCCCAGCGAGTTCTGGGCGATTTTCCCCAAAGGCATCGAGGACGAACTCTCGAGCCTGGAAAAGAACTACCGCAATCGCCGGGCGGACGATATCGAGCAAACCATCTTCCAGGTCAGTGTCGTTGCGGGTAAGTATCGCCTCGTCGTGACCGAGCAGATCGAACGCCTGCGGCGACGATAAACTCGCCCAGGGAAAAATCAATAAGCCGGGATCTCAACGCGGGTGCCGCCGGCGGTCGCACTCTCGTGGGCGCAGAGGCCGACGAGAGTGTAGTTTGCACTCGTCGGTGCATCCGGGAAGGCTTGCTGCTTGCCGAGAACGGCCATCAGGAAGTTGTGCGTCAGGTGGGGGTGCGAACCGCCGTGGCCGCCGCCTTGGACGAAGCTTAGGTGCGTGGCGTCGTGAATGGCACCGGTGAATTTGCGGATCGGTTCGGGCAGTCGGCCGGCGTAGTCAGGTACTTTCACGCGGCGGGGAATCTGAGCTTCGGGCAGGCCGCGCGTGTGCAGCACCGGTTCTTCGCCTTCGACTTGTTGCCATTCGAAGCTGACGTTGGACGCGGTCACGTCGAACGATTCGCGGTATTGCCGGGCCGTGTCGAAGAGGCTTCGCGTGACCTCCGCGACGATGTCCGAACCGCGGATTTTAAACGTCGCGGATTGAACGGCGAACGGGCTGCCGTAGATCGGGATGTACTCTTCCCGGATGCGGCCGGAGCCATGGCAAACAACACTTTCGGCATGGGCGGGCTTGCCCGGAGCGCTCAGGATCGCCAGGCAGGGGCTGACGCAGTGCGTGGCGTACCACATCGGCGGAAGGCCGGGCCAGTAGCCAGGCCAGCCGTCCATGTCCTGCTGGTGGCTGCCGCGCAGGAACTGGATGCGGCCCAGCACACCCTTGTCGTACAAGTCCTTGGCGAAGAGATATTCGCGGGCATAGACGACGGTTTCCATCATCATGTAGATGAGTCCCGTCTTGCGTTGCAGCTCGACGATCTGCTTAATGTCGTCCTTGCTGGTCGCCATCGGCACGGTGCAGGCGACATGTTTGCCGGCCTTCAACGCGGCAATCGTCTGCGGGCCGTGATCGGGGATCGGGCTGTTGATGTGAACGGCATCAATGTCCGGGTCGGCCAGCATGTCCGCGTAGTTCGCGTACCGCTTGGCGATGCCGAACTTGTCCCCGCAAGCGTCCAGGCCAGCTTTGTCGCGACGGCAAATGGCCACCATCTCGGCATTCGGGTGAAGCTGATATATGGGAATGAACTCGGCCCCGAACCCGAGGCCGACGATGCCGACTTTCACTTTGCCGTTCTTCATTTTGCTCGCTCCGGGACAGTGTTCGGATTTCGGTTTTCAGCGCTTCGCATGATGCAAAAGCTGTTCGCAGCGAGGACACTGAAAACTGAAACCTGAAAACTAAGAAAGCTTAATGCCCAAATCCTTCAACTGCCTCGGCTCCACCACGGCCGGGGCGCCGCTCATCAGGTCGCGGGCCTGCTTGTTCTTGGGGAAAGCGATGACGTCACGGATGTTGGTCGTGCCGGCGAGGATCATGCACCAACGGTCCAGGCCGAAGGCAATGCCGCCGTGGGGCGGGGCGCCCGATTGCAGAGCGTCAAGCAGGAAGCCGAAGCGGGCCTTGGCATCGTCCGCTTCCATGCCGAGCATTCGGAAGACCGTCGACTGCACGTCGTTGCGGTGAATCCGGATCGAGCCGCCGCCAACCTCGTAGCCGTTCAAAACCAAGTCGTAGGCTTTGGCCTTGCAGGCGGCGGGATCGGTTTCCATCCGCGCGAAGTCCTCGTCCATCGGCGAGGTGAACGGGTGGTGGATCGCCACCCAACGCTTCTCCTCGTCGTCGTACATGAACATCGGGAAATCGACGACCCAACTGAAGTTGAAGTGGTCCGCCCGCATTCGGAATGGCTTCGGTGCCCGCTTCTCCTTCTTCGCCGCGGCGTCCTCCGCCTTTTCGTACTCGGCCTTTTCTTCCCACCAGTGTTTCACGAGACCGAGCTTGAAGGCGACGTGGTTCCGCAACGCCCCGAGCGCATCGCAAACGACCGCTTCCTTGTCCGCGACGAAGAGGAGCACGTCGCCGGGTTGGACATCGAGGCGTTCCTTGAGTTTCGCCTTCAACGCATCCGGAAAGAACTTCTCGATGCTGCCGGTGAGTTTGTCCCCTTCCGCCTTCATCCACGCCAGGCCCTTGGCTTTGAAGGTCTCGACGACCTTGGGCAGTTCGCCGCCGGGCTTCAGGGCGGAGTTGCTGAATTTGTCGGCGGCGTTCTTCGCCACGATCCCACGAACGATGCCCCCGCCGGCGAGCACTTCCTTGAAGACGGTAAAGTCGCTCTCGGCTGCGAGGTCCGAGATGTCGTGGATCGGCAGATCGAAGCGCAGATCGGGCTTGTCCGACCCGTACTTCCGCATCGCTTCGGCATACGACAGCCGCAAGAAAGGTGTGGGGATGCTCACGCCGTGAATCTGCTTCACGATCTCGGCGGAGAGAGACTCGATGAGGGTGAGGATGTCGTCCTGCTCGATGAAGGACATCTCCAAATCGAGCTGCGTGAACTCGGGCTGGCGGTCGGAGCGAAGATCTTCGTCCCGCAGGCAGCGGGCAATCTGGAAGTACTTGTCGTACCCGGAGATCATGAGCAGTTGCTTGTACAACTGCGGCGATTGCGGCAGGGCGTAGAACTCGCCGTTGTGCACGCGGCTCGGCACCAGATAGTCCCGCGCGCCTTCCGGCGTCGACTTGCCGAGCATCGGCGTCTCGACTTCGAGAAACCCGCGCACGTCGAGGAAGTCCCGGATCGTTTTGCAAACGCGGTGCCTCAGAATCAGAATGTTTTGAAGCGACTTTCGACGCAGATCGAGGTAGCGATA
>Ga0105047_10004918_pt1 | contig 23137 bp, 23 predicted proteins | sample MAT04_FD_78384 | JGI IMG/M metagenome (GOLD analysis project Ga0105047, IMG submission 78384) | Freshwater microbial communities from Lake Fryxell liftoff mats and glacier meltwater in Antarctica - MAT-04 (megahit assembly) | ecosystem: Environmental > Aquatic > Freshwater > Ice > Liftoff... | reverse complement strand
GGTCGGCTCGGCAAGCCGCAGGAAGTGGCCGAGCTGGTCGCATTCCTCGCCTCGGATCGCGCCTCCAACACCACGGGCGCCTACTACCTGACCGACGGCGGCTACACCGCCCGCTAACCCCCCCACGTCACAAACCTACGGTCCAGTAAGCGCCGTTTTTGTCCGCTTGGGGACCACAACTTTTTCAGTCCCGGATCTTGTGGTCCTCAGCCGGACAAAAGAGGTGCTTACTGGACCGTAGGTTTCAGCGGGGGAGGGCGAAGAAGTTATTGGCGAGGGGTTCGACGAGTCCGTCGCTCACGAGCGAGTCGAGTGCGCGTTCCCGCTGCACGGCATCCGGCCACACCTTGTCGAGCGCCGTTCGAGCGACGGGTGCAGATTCCGAGCGCAGCACGCCCAACAGTCGTCCCCGGCACTGCCGGTCGGTGCCTTCGTAGGTCTGCCCCTTGCGAGGAGGGCCAGCCCAGGCCGGGCGACCAGCGAGCAACCAGGCGCACGAGGAGCGCACGGGGCAGGCCGAGCATGCGGGCGAACGCGCCGTGCAGACGAGAGCCCCAAGTTCCATGACGGCAACGCTGAGCCGAGCCGCCGACGCAGCGGTGGCGGGGAGCAGGTCGGTGGCCCGTGCGCGTTCGCCGACGGTGACCGACGTCGTCACCGGGCGCTCGGATGCGTCGAACACCCGCGCATGGACGCGTCGGACGTTCGTGTCGAGCACCGCGCAACGTTGCCCGTAGGCGAACGCCGCCACGGCGGCCGCGGTGTAGTCGCCCACCCCAGCCAGCGCAAGCAGGTCATCGAACGATGCTGGAACCTCCCCGCTGTGCCGCTCGACGCAGGCAGTGGCCGCGGCGTGCAGCCGAAGAGCGCGACGCGGATAGCCCAGCCGTCCCCACATACGGACCGCCTCGCCCGGCGCATCGGCTGCCATGGCTGCGGGATCGGGCCAGCGTCGGATCCAGGCCTCGTAGGCCGGCACGACCCGTGACACCGGCGTCTGCTGCAGCATCACCTCGCTCACCAGCACGCCCCACGGCGTTGTCGATGGTTCGCGCCACGGGAGGTCGCGGGCCGCTTCGTCGAACCACGTGAGCACATCACCGACGAATGCGGGCGGGACGCCCTGGGAGGCGCGACGAGCGGACATGCGCTCAACCTAGGCGCGCCCCAAGGAGCTGCCTCCAGAACGGGCTGCCCAAGCAGCCCGTTGACCCCGCCGCGGGACGGCGTGATCGGCGGGCTTGGGCGTCCGGCTGCCGCGAGCGGTGGGTGTTCCCTAGGCTGCGAGGCGTGTCCAGCGTCCTCCGCCCGGTCGGCGGTCAACCCCCGGGTGTGTATTGGCGCCGACGCCTTCTGCTGCTGGCCGTTCTGGTCGTGGTCCTGCTGATCCTCGGCCGCGCCTGCGGGGTACTCGGCGGCTCGGATTCCACGTCGACACCGACCCCGTCGGTGACGTCGACCAGTACGGCGACCCCGAAGCCCACCAGCAAACCAACGACGACCGCCACCCCCACCGCGAAGCCGACGGCCACAACGGCCGCGGGTATCTGCAAGGACTCGCAGGTGCGTGTCTTCGCCACCGCGGAGGACGATCAGAACCCGGTGGGCGGGCCGGTGAGAGTCCGCTTCGTGGTCGCCACCGACAGCGACACCAAGTGTCTGCGTGATATCGGGCCTGCTGCCAACGGGGTGGTCATCACCTCTGAGGGCCGCCGGATCTGGTCCTCGGATGACTGCACCCCCGGTGGCGAGCCGAATGTGCGCCCGATCTCGAAGAGTGCGCCCTACGCCGTGACTGTGTCGTGGCAAGGCGATGTCTCGCGGCCCGGCTGCCCCACGGCCAGGCCGAAGGCGCCCGCAAGCAGCTACAGCGTGACCGGACGCAACGGCGACGTGACCGGCGCGCCCAACACCTTCACCCTGGGTTAGCAGCCCCTCGTCGGTCGCCCTTCGGCGATCGATGCCGTGTCCTCAAGCCGGGGCCCGAACGTGACGACGGTTCCCCCTGAGGGACGCGCACGCACGCCGTGCGCCGATCCGGTGCTGCGCCGTTGCCCGGCGCGGCGAGTCGGCCGCAGGGAGGTGCCGTGACGCTGGCCCCGATGACGCCCGGACGCAGTGACGAGGCCGCCAACCCGACACCGACACCGACACCGACACCGACACCGACACCGACACCCCCGCCTCCGGCTCCCCGCCCTCCCGTCCGCGTCTTGATCGCTGCCGGTACTCGAACGAGGGCCGAGCAGTTGCAGCGCACCATCGATCACCCAGGAATCGACGTGGTCGCCTTGGCGCGGCCTGGTGACGACGTCGACGCCATGCTCCTGGCCACTGATCCCGGAGCCGTTCTGCTCGACCTCGACCTCGATGCCGGCGGTCTGGAGTTCATCGAGCGGGTGATGTCGGTGCGGCCTATTCCGATCATCGTCTGCGGTGATGCGGCTGAACGGCCAGAGGTTGCCCTTGCCGCAGGTGCGGTCGACGTGGCCGGTGCGCTCGATGCACCCGCGGCCACTCCCGAGTACGCCGCTGCGTTGATCCGTCACCTCCAGGTTGCGAGCCGGGTTCGCGTGATCTCGCATCCGCGCGCTCGCCTGCGTCGCCCGGCTCCTGGCGGTAACGACAACCGACGCCCTCATCAGGTCGTCGTCATCGGTGCATCAACCGGTGGACCCCCGGCGCTCGCGCAGGTGCTTGGTGATCTGCCCCGCGCCTTCGAAGCCTCGATCGTGGTCGTGCAGCACATGGCAGATGGGTTCGTGGAAGGGCTGGCGCGATGGCTCGACGAGTCGTGCCGCCTCTCGGTCGTCGTTGCTGTTGATGGCGAGCGCCTGCGCCCGGGTGTCGTTCATGTCGCGCCCGCTGGACGCAATCTCACGGTGGTGCCAGGGGCTCGCGTCAGCCTCACCGAACCGACATCGGTCCAGTTCAACGTGCCGGCGGTGGATGTCGCCTTCACCAGCGTGGCCTCCTCGATCGGGGCGTCGGCGGTCGGCGTTCTGCTCACCGGAATGGGACGCGATGGGGCCGTGGGCCTGCGCACGCTGCGAAGCGCCGGAGCCTTGACGATTGGGCAGGACGAGGAGTCCAGCGTGGTGTGGGGTATGCCCGCGGCCGCGCAGGAGCTCGATGCCGTTGATCTCGAACTTCCGCTGAACCAGATCGGCGCTGCCATCGTGCAAGGCGTTCGTCGCCGACGGCTGGGATCGGCGGCCGGCCGATGACGACCATGCGCTTCACCGATGTCGAGATGCTCGCGGTGGTCGAATTCTTAGCGGCCGAGGCGGGGTTGGTGTTCGACGAGGGTCGTCGGCCCGGTCTCACCGCCATTCTGGCCGAGCGCATGGCCGAGAGCCGGTCCTCGAGCCTCACCGAATACCTCGCCCTGGTGAGCGGCCCCGACGGGCGAACCGAACGTCAACGCCTGCTCGACGACGTGACGATTCAGGAGACCTTCTTCTTCCGCAATGCGCCTCAGATGGAAGCGCTGCGCAGCACGGTGCTGCCTGACCTAGTGATGCAAGCCGTGGCGAGCAAGCGGCCGCTTCGCATCTGGAGCGCCGGTTGCTCCACGGGTGAGGAGCCCTACACCTTGGCGATGCTGGCACTCGAGGTGAGCGAGACCCTGGGGGTTCGCGTCGAGGTGCAGATCGTCGGCACCGATGTTTCTGCCTCGGCCGTCAATCGTGCTCGGTCGGCGAAGTACGTCGGCCGGTCGGTCGACCTTGCCGAGGCCGCCGCCCGCGAACGCTGGTTCGACGTGAGGCCCGATGGTGTGCACATCGTTCATGAGCAGGTGCGCGAGCTGGTTGACGTGCGCGTCCACAACCTGATCCTTGAGCCACCTCCCTTCGACGATGAAGCAGTCGACCTCGTTGTCTGCCGCAACGTCACCATCTACTTCGCCCGGCCCACCACCGCGGAGGTCATCGCCTCCTTCCATCGGGTTCTTCGGCCGAATGGCTATCTGCTTCTGGGTCATGCCGAATCCTTGTGGCAGGTGACCGAAGACTTCACCCTGCTTCCGGTGGGCGAGGCCTTCGTCTACCAACGAGGCCCTGCCCCGGTGCCCCGCGTCGAGGATGCTGCTCCGGCCGAGCTGGTTGCTGCGGTGGTGCGGGCGCCGGAGCTCACGCCTCGTCGGACGAGAATCCCGGGGCCGCGAGCAGCTGCACCGATCGAGGTGGCGGATTCCCTCCGTTCCCCGCGACCCAAGCGTTCAGCAGCACCAGAGGCTTCGGGGGTGAGGCCGAGCGCCGTCGATGAACTCATAGGCCTGGCTGAAGCCGCGTTGGCGCAGGGCGATTACGACGCTGCGCTTCGTTTGGCCGCCGCAGTTGTGGATCACGACTCGCTCTCACAGAGCGGACACGTGCTCTCGGCCCGGGCTCACACTGCGCTGGGGCAGGACGGCCCGGCCCTCGGGCGACTTCGTAAGGCCGTGTACCTCGACCCCACCTGCGCTGAAGCGCATTTTCTCCTCGCCGACGTGCTGATGCGACTCGATCAACGGGGCATGGCTGCTGCGTCGTATCGCGCGGCTGCGGGCTCGGTGCTGAGCACACCAGAGGATCGGATCCAGCGCCTCCTTGATGGCCGCGACGTGCAGAGCTTCGTCGAACTGTGTATGCAGCTAGGCGACGCCGCTGAGCGATCCGTTGATGTGCTGGTCCAGTCGGGAAGTTCCGTGGAGGCCCGCCATGCTCGTTGAATTCGTAGTGCGCGGCCACCGTTTCGTCACCACCCTCGACGAGGTGCGCGAGATCGTCCGAGGCGCTCGCATCGAGCAGCTCCCCGGCTGCCGCCCACCGGTGATCGGCGTCATAGAGGTGCGTGGGGTGACTGTTCCCGTGGCCGACGCACGACCTGTGGTGGATCCCGGCACGGGCGACATCGTGGTTCTCGTCAGCAGTGGACGGCCCGTGCTCGGCGTAGTGGTCGACCGCGTGGTTGCCGTCACCGATGCCAGTTCGTGGGGTGAGGTGCTTGCAGCTCCCGATGGCATGCCGGCGTACGTCCGCGGGCTGCTGCCCCGAGGGGGGGAGATGACGCCGCTGGTCGACCTTCGCACGATGGTGGAGCTCTCGGCACAGGCACGCGCACTCGTGGGTGCCGCTCCGATGGCCACCTGATCGGCTAGGTCGCCTCAGAGTGGTCGATGGAGCGCCGTCGCCTCAGACGTAGCGTTCGAGAATCGAAGACTCCGCAAGTCGCGAGAGACCCTCGCGCACCGTGCGGGCGCGGTTCTCTCCGACGCCCTCGACAGCCTGCAGATCATCGATGTTGGCTTGCAGCATCTTCTGGAGCGTGCCGAAGTGCTCGACGATGCGCTCGGCCACCGGGGCCGGTAGGCGGGGAATCATGGCCAGCAGGCGGTATCCGCGGGGGCTCAGGGGCGCCTCGAGATCGCCGCCGGCGTGCCCCAGCGCCTTTCCCACCAAACCGAAGTCGAGCAGTTCGACAGCAGTGAGGGCTGCGAGGGCGTCGAGTGACGTCTGAATCTTGCGTGCCCTTCGCCCCGCACCCGGAGGCATGTAGTCGCGAGCGATCAGTTCACGCTCGGCCTCCACACCGGAGGCGAGTTCGTCGAGCTGCAACGAGAGGAGCCGCCCATCGACGCCGAGTTCGATCACGTAGCCCTCGATCTCGGCCGCGATCCGCAGCACCATCTCGAGGCGCTGAGCCACCACGGCCACGTCGCGCACGGTGACGAGGTCTTCGATCTCAAGAGCGGTGAGGGTTCCTGCCACCTCATCGAATCGTTGCTTGTAGCGCTCGAGAGTGGCCAGCGCCTGGTTCGCGCGCGACAGGATCGTGTCGGAGTTCTCGAGCACGTAGCGATGTCCGGCGACGTAGACGGCGATCATTTGCATTGACTGCGAGACCGAGATGACCGGCAGCCCGGTCTGCTTGGCCACGCGTTCGGCTGTGCGATGGCGGGTGCCGGTTTCGTCCGTGGGGATGCTGGGATCCGGCACGAGCTGCACGTTGGCCCGCATCACGCGGGTGGCCTCCGAATCGATGACGAGCGCGCCGTCCATCTTGGCTAGCTCGCGCAGGCGGTTGGCCGAGAACGGAACGTCGAGAACGAAACCGCCGCTGAGCAGAGATTCGACGTTCTTGTCGTGTCCGAAGACGATCAATGCTCCTGTGCGCCCGCGAAGAATGCGCTCCAAGCCGTCGCGCAACTCGGTTCCCGGGGCAACGGCCGTGATCGTGGAGCGCAGCGCGTCATCGGTTTCGAGGCGCTCGCCTGCCACCTGGTCCTCCGGCGGATCGTCTTCTGAGATGCGCAGCGGTGTCCGTCGCGCTTTCGGGACTATAGCCGCGCGGATGCATGACGCGCCGCTCGATCGGTGCGATCCTCGGTGCGGCCGATCGGCCTGGCTCGGCATGGCTGCGGATGAAGGGAACGGCATGACCTCGTGGGGCGGGTTCGTGGAGCAGGCGCCGCGGCTGGGCGCGTATGCGGCGGAGCGGTTCGCCGACGAGGCCACCGGTCGACTCACCTACATCTCGACGGTGCGCAAGGACGGGGGTCCTCGGGTTCATCCGGTCAAGGTGTTCCCGGCCGGCGAGGGCCTCTTTCTGTTCATGTATCCGGATTCGCCCAAGGGATATGACCTCCAGCGTGATCCGCGCATTGCCCTGCACGCTGCGGTGACGCCCAACCCGTTCGCCTCGGGTGAGCTGGCGGCCCACGGAATGGCGTCGATCGTCGAGGATGCTCGGATTCGCGAAGCCGCCTCGGCAGTGGCGCCCTTTGCCGAACCACCCGCGGCCACCAATGTTCTCTACGCGATCGATCTCGACTTCGTCATGGGCGCGTTCGTGGTCGATGGCGCACCGCTCAGATTGCGTTGGCGTTCGACGGAGGGCATCGAAGAGGACATCGGCTTCGGAGGAAGGACTTCCTAGCCGCTATCGCGGGCGGGCCTAGGGAAGGGCGGCGCGTAGGGCGGCCTTGATGTCGCCGGCTTGCAGCACTCGCATCCCGTCGGGGATCTGGGGCGAGGTGCCGGTGGGCACGATTGCATGGGTGAAGCCGAGCCGGGCAGCCTCGGAAAGCCGGCGCTCCAGACCAGGCACCGATCGCAGCTCTCCGGCGAGCCCCACCTCGCCTAGGGCAACGAGACCGGGCCACATCATCAGGTCGGAGGCCGCGGAGGCCACTGCCAAGGCCACTGCGAGGTCGACGGAGGGTTCGGTGAGACGGACCCCACCAACGGTTGCTGCGTAGACATCGTGCGGTGCGAGTGAGACGCCGCCTCGACGCTCGAGCACAGCAAGCACCATCGCCGTACGGGCCGAGTCCAGCCCGCTGGTCGCGCGGCGGGGTGTGTTGAGCGTCGAGAGCCCGACGAGCGCCTGCACCTCGGCCACGAGTGGCCGCCGTCCTTCGAGCGTCACCGTGACGCAGGTGCCCGGAACGGGTTCATCTCGGCGGGTGAGGAAGAGCCCGCTGGGATCGGGGAGTTCGAGGATTCCGGTATCGGTCAGTTCGAAGCATCCGACCTCGTCGGTGGGCCCGTACCGGTTCTTCGACGCTCGGATCATGCGCAGGCTGTTGTCGCGCTCGCCTTCGAACTGCAGCACGACGTCGACGAGGTGCTCGAGCACACGGGGGCCGGCGATTCCACCGTCTTTCGTCACGTGTCCGACGAGAACGGTCGAGAGCCCGCGCTGCTTCGCGATCCGGATCAGCGCGCCGGCCACCTCTCGAACCTGGGTGACGCCGCCTGCGCCGCCGTCGACATCGGGGGAGGCGATGGTCTGGATCGAATCGACGATCAGGAGGGTGGGCAGGACGGCTTCGATGTGGGCGACGACAGCGGAGAGATCTGACTCCGCAGCCAGGTAGAGGGTGTTGGCCAAGGCGCCGACGCGACCGGCCCGCAGCCGTACCTGGGCGGCCGACTCCTCGCCTGTGATGTACAGGACGGTGCCGCCGGATTCGGCCACCTTCGCGGCGACATCAAGCAACAACGTCGATTTGCCCACCCCCGGTTCACCGGCGACCAGGACGACGGCCCCTTCGACGAGCCCGCCACCCAGAACGCGGTCAAGCTCAGCGACGCCCGTCGCCTCAGCCTTGGCTGCTTCGACACCGATCTGTCCGATGGGCAGGGCCGGCGTAGTCACCGAGCCGGCACTCACCTCGCGAAGTTTGGGAGCCCCGATCTGTTCCACGGTGCCCCAGGCCTGGCACTCGCCGCACCGGCCGACCCACTTGCCGGCGGTCCAGCCGCACTCGGTGCAGCGAAAGGCCGGGGCCGATCGCGCCTTGGAGGAAGCCATGGCCGCAACCTAGACGAGTCGGCCGACATGAGGCGTGACGTCCGCTCGGAGGCCTCAGACGGGGTCTGCGGGGTGGGGCGCCACCAGCGGAAGCAGCGGTCGCGCCGCCTTGATGGCCTCGCGCTTGTCGCACAGCGTGACGAGCACGTCGTAGGCCTTGATCCCCATCAGCTCCACGAGTTCATCGCGGGATGAGATGTACAGCGGCTCAATCGCGGTGTGGGCCTCGGTGTTGCCCGTGCAGTACCAGTCGAAGTCGTGTCCGCCCTCACCCCAGCCGCGGCGGTCGTACTCGCCGATCACGATGACGAGCTGTTCGGTCCCATCAGGGAGCTCGTGGTTGTCGTAGGTCCGACGCAGCGGCAGCTGCCAGCACACGTCGGGCTTGGTCTCCACGTGGCTGACGCCCTTGGCGATCGCCAGGTGGTGCAGAGAGCAGCCGCTGCCACCTGGGAAGTCCGCGTCATTGGCGAAGATGCAGGCGCCATCGACGACGCGCGTCTTGCGCTCGCCATCCTCCTTCTCCACCCACTGCTTGTCGTAGCGCTGCCAGGTCTGGGGAGTCAGGTCGGCCACATGCTTCTTGACGCGCTTCTCGTCGGCCTTGCCGCTGAAGTGCGCACCATGGATGCAGCACCCAGCATTGGGCTTGGTGACATCGATTCCCTTGCAGCCGTTGCCGAAGATGCAGGTGTATCGCGAGGTCAACCAGGTGAGGTCGGCGCGAATCAGCTGCTCATCGTCGGCAGGGTCGGTGAACTCGACCCAGTCGCGGGGAAATGTCAGGGATACCTCAGGCACGCGGACACCATACGCATAGAAGTTGACGGATGAGAGGTAGCGTCGCCCCGTGAGGTTAGGAGTGCTCGACGTCGGGTTCAACACGGTGCATCTGCTGATCGTCGATGCGCACCCAGGGGCTGCCCCGTTACCGGCCGCTTCGCACAAGATCGAACTTCGGCTGGCCGAGCACGTCGAGCCCGATGGTGCGATTAGCAGTTCGGGCGTCGAGATCCTGATCGAGTTCGTCCGCGAGGCCGTCGAGTTCGCCGAGGACCAGGGTGTTCAAGCGATGGTCGGCTTCGCGACCTCGGCGATTCGTGAAGCACCCAACGGGGCGATGGTGCTCACACAGTTGCGCGATGCGGTCGGCGTCGACGTCACGGTGCTCTCGGGCGAGGACGAAGCCCGCACCACGTTCTTGGCCGTCCGACGCTGGTTCGGCTGGTCGTCGGGCGATCTGCTCGTGGTCGACATCGGCGGTGGCTCGCTCGAGGTGGCCTCGGGGCCCGACGAGGATCCCGAAGTGGCGCTCTCCCTCCCCCTCGGAGCCGGCCGCCTCACGCGGCAGTTCGTCAGCGGCGACGAAGTGACCGATACCGAGCTCAAGGCGATGCGCAAGCACGTCCGTGGCGAGCTGGGCGCGGTGGCCGGTCGGATGACGCGTCGTTCGCAGTGGCGTCACACGGTGGCCACGTCCAAGTCGTTCAAGCAACTGGCCCGCATCAACGGGGCGCCGCCCACTTCGGAGGGCCCGTTCGTCCCTCGCTTGCTGAAGCGTGAAGACGTCGCAGGCATGGCGTACCGCTTGGCCGCGATGCCCACGATCGAACGTGCCCAACTTCCGGGCGTTTCGTTCGGGCGGGCGCCTCAGTTGCCCGCGGCGGCGATCGTCGCGGAGGCCGTGATGGACCTGTTCGACATGGACGTGCTCGAGGTGTGCCCGTGGGCGTTGCGCGAGGGTCTTCTCCTGCGCTACCTCGATGCGATGTCACCGGAATCCTGAGACGACGCTTTCCATGAGTTTCGTGTGGGCATGACCGCTCCGTTGGTGGCGCTCTCGACCGCCTCCGTCTTTCCTGAGTCGATCTCCTACGCCTTCGAGGTGGCCGGTCGGCTCGGCTACGACGGTGTCGAACTGATGCCGCTGGGCGATGCCGGGAGCCAAGACATCGACACCGTCCGGCGTCTGAGCGATGCCTACGAGGTTCCTGTGCTCTCCGTGCACTCGCCGTGCCTGCTGGTGACGCAGCGGGTGTGGGGGGTGAATCCGTGGCGCAAGCTGGTGAAGTCGAGGCATGCTGCCGAGCGACTCGGTGCAAGCACCGTTGTGCTGCACCCGCCGTTTCGCTGGCAGCGCGAGTACGCCGACATGTTCATCGAGGGCATCCAACGGCTCTCGAACGTCACCGACGTCAAGTTCGCGGTCGAGAACATGTATCCGTGGACGGCCGCCGGTCGCGAGGTCCGTGGGTACTCGCCGAGCTGGGATCCACGTGACGACGACTTCGAGCACGTCACGCTCGACCTCTCGCACACGTCTGCTTCCGGTTCCGATGCGTTGCAGATGGCAGCTGATCTCGGTGACCGATTGGCCCACATCCACCTGACTGACGGCACCGGCATCCTCGGCAAGGACGAGCACCTGGTGCCGGGCAGGGGAAATCAGCCGTGCGCCGAACTCCTGCAAGGAGTGGCCGCCTCTCTCGTGAACCCGCGGGTCGCCTCGAGGTTTGACGGTGTGGTGGTGGTCGAGATCTCGACCCGTAAGGCGGTCTCGCGCGAAGAGCGAGAGCACGATCTCGCCGACTCGCTCGGCTTTGCCCGCACGCACCTCACCCCCCCACCCCCCTCCGAACCTACGGTCTAGTAACGACCTCTTTTGTCCGCTTGGGGACCGCAAGATTTCGAGACTTGAAACTTGTGGTCCCCAAGCGGACAAACATGGCACTTACTGGACCGTAGGTTTCTGAGAGGGTGGGGGTATGACGAGGTGAAGGAGCAAGGCATGACGCAGCGATTGGCGTTCGTCGGCGGCGGACGGATGGGCGAGGCACTCATTGCGGGAGCCGTGCGCGGTTCGGTCGCGGCGTCCGACGTCGTAGTCGTCGAGCCCGTGATCGATCGATGCGCCTTCCTCACTGAGGAGTACGGCATCAAGGCCACGGTCGACATGGACGCGGTGGCCGGCGCCGAGATTGTCGTGCTGGCCGTTAAGCCCGATCTGATCGCGGCGGTGTGTTCACAGATCGCCCCACACCTACGGGCCGATGTGCTGGTCGTTTCAGTAGCGGCCGGCATCACCACGGCCGCGCTCGAGACGGCGCTGCCCGACGGTACGGCCGTGGTGCGCGTCATGCCCAATACTCCGGCCTTCGTCGGGGAGGGCATGAGCGTCATGAGCGCCGGACGTTTGGCCACCGACGAAGATCTGGATCGGGCGGAGACCCTGCTCGCCGGCGTGGGCAAGGTGCTGCGGGTTCCGGAGTCGAAGCAGGATGCCGTCACCGCCGTCAGCGGTAGCGGTCCCGCGTACTTCTTCTACCTGGTCGAGGCCATGGCCGAAGCCGGTGTGCAACTTGGCCTGACGCGCGATATCGCCCGCGACCTTGCGGTGCAAACGGCTGTGGGTGCGGCAGCGATGATGCGTGAGACGGGCGAGCATCCGGTGGTGCTTCGCGAGAACGTGATGTCGCCCGGTGGCACGACTGCGGCGGCGATCCGCGAGCTGGAAGCGCACGGCGTTCGTGGCGCGGTCTATGCCGCGCTCGATGCTGCCCGCCGCCGTTCGTCCGAGCTCTCATCCTGAGCGCCGTCACCTGCTTTCGGGGCGCGGTGCCGGGATCAGTGTGGGCGGAGTGACGGATCGCACTCGTGAGATCAGGCGATCGTGGGGGCATCGTCCTTACGATGGAGCGGTGCGTCTGAGAAGCAAGTCACTCGCGCCGCTTCTTGCGGCCTCCGTGGTACTCCTGATCGTGCTGACCGGCTGCGGGGGCACCGCCGACACCGGGATCACCACAGGCGTGGTCACGAAGGGCACGGTGTCTGAGACCGTCGAGGCACCAGGGACCGTGGCGGCTAAGGCGGTCGTCACGGTGAGCAGTCCGGCTTCGGGCACCATCAAGACCCTGTCGGTGGCCGACGGCGCGCGCGTGCGCAAGGGCCAGACCCTCCTGGTGATCGATTCGCCGTCTGCTCAACGTGCCTTGAAGGACGCCAAGTCCGCCGCGTCCGATGCCTCATCCAGCGGCACCAACCTTCCCTCGAACAACATCAACGCAGCAGTGGCCCAGGCCGATGGCACTGCTGAGCAGGCGTTCGCGGCGGCCCAAGTTGCGATCGACGTGCTGCCGGCCGGTCCGGCCAAGACGCAGGCGCAGGTCGCCCTCGCCCAAGCCAAGGCCCAGTACGCCACCACTCGTGCTCAAGTGACATCCACCAACGCCTCGGTGAACAGCGCCATCAGGTCGTTGGAGGCCGCGGTCGGGCAGTTGGCATCGGTGCAGCAGTCGCAGGCCGATACCGCTGTGCGCTCGGCGCAGCGCACTGTTGACGCCCTCACCGTCAAGGCGCCGATCGCGGGCATCCTCACCTTCGGTGCCAGTGGCGGGTCCTCGGCGGGCGGCGACGCATCGGGCCTGCTCAGCCAGCTGCCGAGTTCGTTGCAGGGAACCGCATCCAGCCTGCTGGGCGGAACCGGTGGAGCCAACGCGCCATCCTCGAGCGGCGGGCTGGCCAAGGGGCTTCCGGCGTCCTCAGGCCAGACCCTGCTCACCGTCACCGACGTGGCCGGCCTCTCGCTGAGTGTGCAGGTCGATGAGACCGACGTTCTGCTCGTGAAGCCCGGGATCGAGGCCGACGTTCAGCTCGACGCGGTGCCCGACGGCGTCTACGCCGCGAAAGTGACCAGCGTCGGCGTCACCCCCACGACGTCATCGCGCGGTGGGGTCTCCTACATCGTGCGCCTTTCACTCGGTGCCGGCCGCACGGCCGACGACGAGGTCGCACCTCGTCCCCTGCCGGGTATGAGCGCGGTGGCCCAGTTGAAGGTGCGCAACGACAAAAACGTGATTGCCGTTCCTGCATCTGCGGTGTTCCGTTCCGATGGCACCGATGCGGTGTGGCTCGTGGCCGACGGCAAGGCCGTGAAGCGACCGGTGAAGCTGGGCGCCCAGGGGGCCGACACCATCGGCGTCCGTGCCGGCTTGGCTGTCGGCGACTCGATCGTCGTTCGCGGCGCCGACCGCGTTCGTGAGGGCCAGGCGATCCCATGACCGGCCCGGCCGTCGAGGCCGTCGACGTCACCCGGTCCTACGAACTTGAAGGCGGCATCACGGTCGATGCCTTGCGAGGCGTCTCGCTGCGGATCGATCCAGGGGAGTACCTCGCCATCATCGGTCCGTCGGGTTCGGGCAAGTCGACGCTTATGCATCTGCTGGGCTGCCTGGATCGCCCGACGACAGGCCAACTCCTGATCGCAGGTCGCGACGTTGCCACGCTCGATGACAGCGAGCTCGCTGAGCTTCGGAACCGCACCATCGGTTTCGTTTTCCAATCGTTCCAACTCCTGCCGCGCATCACCGCTACCGCGAATGTGACGATGCCGCTCGTCTACCGCGGTACTCCACGCGCCGAGCGGATCGAGCGAGCGCATGCCGCCCTGGAGTCGGTGGGGCTGGGCCATCGCCTCGATCACCGGCCCACCCAGCTTTCCGGTGGCGAGCAGCAGCGTGTGGCCATCGCGCGAGCGCTGGTATCCGAACCCACCGTCCTCCTGGCCGATGAACCGACAGGCAACCTCGACACCAAGAGCGGTACCGACGTGATGACGCTGCTCGAGAAACTCAACTCTGAGCAGGGCGTCGCAGTAGTGCTGGTGACGCACGATCACGAGGTGGCCGATCGCGCCCGTCGTCGAATCCACCTTCGTGACGGCCTGATCGAGTCCGACGACGGCGCTGCTGTGGCGTCGAACGCGTCGAACGCGTCGTGAGGCTCGCCGAAGCGCTGCGCGTTGCGATCGATGCGCTGCGGGCCAACCGGCTGCGCAGCATCCTCACGATGGTGGGCGTCATCATCGGAGTGGCAGCCGTTGTCGTGCTCGTGGCGATCGGTTCAGGTGCCAAGGCCGAGGTCGAGAAGCAGGTCGAGGGGTTGGGCTCCAATCTGATTCTCGTACTTCCTGGTGAGTTCGACATCGGTTCGGCCCCCACCGTCAGCCGGCTCGAACTTGATGACGTCGACTACATCGGCCGTGCGATTGGTGATTCAGGTGCCGTCGCCACCACTGTGCAGTCGGGCGAACAGGTGCGGGTCGGCAGCAAAGAGATCTTCACCACGATCAATGGCACCAACGAGAACGTGCCCAATGTGTTCGACCGCCCGGTGGCTCGGGGCCGATACATCAGCGCAGGCGACGTAGATACTCGGCGGCGGGTGGCCGTGCTGGGTTCCGACGCCGCCACGACGTTGTTCGGCGACGTCGACCCTCTCGGTCGCCAGACCACTATCGCCGGCGTGCGGTTCCGCGTGATCGGGGTCTTCCAGCCGGTCGGTTCGACGTTCGGCGTCAACCGCAACGAAGAGATCCACGTGCCCGTCACCTCGGCCCAGCGGCTGTTCGGCGTCGAGCGGATCGATGCCCTCGCGGTGAAGGCGCCCACGATCGACAGCCTGGAGCCGACGCAGGCGCGCATTCTGCAGGCGTTGAACGAGAAGTACCCGGGTGAGAAGTTTTCGGCCGTCACGCAGACTCAGATCCTGGGCACGATCGGCCAGATCCTGGGTCTCCTCACGCTGGTGCTCGCCGCGATCGCAGCGATTTCGTTGCTGGTCGGCGGGGTGGGTGTCTCCAACATCATGCTCGTGTCGGTGCGCGAACGGACCCGCGAGATCGGTCTGCGCAAGGCGCTCGGCGCTCGGCAGCGCGACATCCTCAGTCAGTTCCTTACCGAGGCGATCCTGCTGACCTCGATCGGTGGGGTGATCGGGATCGCCCTGGGCGTTGGCGCGTCGGTGCTGGCTGCTGCGGTGTCTCCGTTACCGGCCCAAATCTCCTGGTGGTCGCCTGTGTTGGCGTTCGGAGTCTCGGCGGCCGTGGGCGTGTTCTTCGGCGTTGCCCCGGCTCGTCGCGCAGGTCGCCTGGACCCGGTGGTCGCGCTCCGCAGCGAATAGGCGCGTAACGTTCGCGGGATGAGCGAGTCGGTCGCGGTCATCTGGGATGACTCCATGGGGCGTTACGACTTCGGTCGTGGGCATCCGTTCGCGCCGGTCCGCGTGCAGTTGGCGATGGAACTCGTGCGCTCCTTCGGCCTCCTCGATGCCCCCGGCGTCGAGGTCGTTGCACCGCACAGTGCCGACCTCGAGGCGCTCTTGGCCGTTCACGATTCCGCCTACGTCGACGCTGTTCGACGATGCTCAGGGGGCGACTGCGGCGACGACCACGCCTTCGGGCTCGGCACCGACGACAACCCTGTCTTCCGCGACATGCACGACGCCACCGCGATGATCGTGGGCGGCACTCTCGAGGCGGCACGGCGCGTGTGGACCGGGCAGCAGCAGCACGCGGTGAACCTGTCGGGCGGGCTGCATCACGCGATGCCCGCGCATGCATCGGGCTTCTGCGTCTACAACGATCTGGCCGTCGCCATTCAGTGGATGCTCGACAACGGCGCCGAGCGGGTCGCCTACGTCGATGTCGACGTGCACCACGGTGACGGGGTCGAGAAAGCCTTCTGGGACGATCCCCGCGTCCTCACGATCTCCTTGCACGAGAGCGGCGCGACGCAGTTCCCCGGCACCGGCTGGCCCGGTGATGTCGGGGGTCGCGCCGCCGCGGGCACCAAGGTGAACTGCGCGCTGCCGGCAGGCACCGGCGATGACGCATGGTTGCGTGCCTTCGATGCGATCGTGCCGCCGTTGCTGCGCGAGTTCGCCCCTGAGGTGATCGTTTCGCAGCATGGTTGCGACACGCACCACGACGATCCGCTGGGTCACATGACTCTGACCATCGACGGTCAACGCGCCACGGCCGAAGCGATGCATCGCTTGGCGCACGAGCACGCGGGGGGCCGCTGGATCACCACCGGTGGTGGTGGGTATGCGGTGGTCGAGGTCGTTCCTCGCGCATGGACACACCTGGTGGCTGAGATGGTTGATCAGCCGCTGGAACCTGACGCCGTGATCTCGCAGGAGTGGTGCGACCGCGCCACCGAACTCACCCACATCACCGCGCCCACCACGATGGGTGATGGGCGATCCCCCCAGCCCAAGCCGTGGGCGGGCGGATTCAATCCGGATGATCCAGTCGATGCAGCCGTCATGGCCACTCGGCAGGCGGTTTTCTCCCACCACGGGCTCGACCCGTGGACCGAGCCCTGACCCGTGCGCGAAAGTGGGCCGCATGGGTGATCAGGTGGATTTCCCCATTCACCCACGCGGGCCTCCTCAGCCTCACTATCGTCGTCTGCGTTGCGGTCCATGGCGACGGCACCGGAGCTCCTAGCCCCGGTCTCGCATTCAACGAAAGTCCGGTGCATCGATGGCTCAGGCTGAACGCCCCTTGTCGGAGGTGCGGTTCCTCACGGTCGCCGAAGTGGCCCACGTCATGCGCGTCAGCAAGATGACCGTCTACCGCCTGGTCCACGGCGGCGACCTGCCCGCGGTTCGTGTCGGCCGGTCGTTCCGAGTCGAGGAACGGGCCGTCCATGACTATCTCGATAAGGCCTTCATCGAGACCGCCTAAAGCCCACAGGTAGGCTCCAGTCACCGCCCGGCCCTCCTGGCCCGGCGCGCACATCGACGTTCAACGTGTATCGCGAGGAATTCCAGTGGGCTCTGTCATCAAGAAGCGGCGCAAGCGCATGGCCAAGAAGAAGCACCGCAAGCTGCTGAAGAAGACCCGCGTTCAGCGTCGTAACAAGAAGTAGCCGTCTTCCCGCACGCGCGGAGGTCCTGATGGGCCGCATTGTCCTGATCACCGGGGTCTCCCGGTATCTCGGCGCGCGTACGGCACGCACACTTAGCGCCGACCCCCACGTCGACCTCGTCGTGGGGGTCGACGTCGTTCCACCACCTTTCGACATCGGCAGCACCCGATTCGTCCGCGCCGACCTGCGCACACCTGCGATCCAGCAGGTGGTCGCCTCGTACGGCGTCGACACGATCCTTCACGCGGGCGTGCTGCAGACACCTGCCAGTGCTGGCGGTCGCGCGGCGATGAAAGAAGTCAACGTCCTCGGCACCATGCAACTGATCGCGGCCTGCCAGCGGGTGCCGTCGGTGCAGCGCCTGGTCATCAAGGGTTCGACCTCGGTGTATGGGAGCAGCGCGTCTGCGCCGGCGATGTTCGTCGAGAGCGACGATCGGTTCTCGTCACCGCGTGGTGACTTCAGTCGCGACTCGGTCGACGTCGAAGAGGCGGCTCGCGGACTTGCCCGAAGGCGCAACGACATCTCGGTGTCGATCCTGCGCTTGGCCAACGTGATCGGCCCACGCATCACCACACCGCTCACCCGGTACTTCGGTCTTTCAGTGATCCCCACGATCCTCGGCTTCGATGCTCGATTGCAGTTTCTGCACGAGGACGACGCGGTGGCATCGATGCACCATGCCGTGCTCAGCGAGGCCAAGGGTGCCTTCAACATTGCTGGCGACGGCGTGATCCCCCTGTCGGCGGCAGTGGCGCGGATGGGCCGCCCACCGCTGCCCATGCCGGGCTTTCTCACGGCCGCCACCGGCGCCCTGCTCGGACGGGTCGGACTGGTCGACTTCGCGCCGGAGAATGCCGACTTCTTGAAGTACGGCCGAGTCGTCGACACCACGCGGATGTGTGAGGTGCTCGGATTCGACCCGCGGTTCACGACGGAGCAGGCTTTCGATGCGCTGGTCGAGCGCGTGGGTGGCGGCCTGATCGGATCCGATCGCATCGATCGAGCCGAAGGTGCGCTGCGAACGGCCGCCACAGCAGCGATGCGGGTGGTGGACGACCGTGACTGATCGCGAGCGGGCCAGCAGCACAGACGGCACAGACCTCACCGACGGCACGGTCGTCCCGTTCCGTCGCCGCGACGATGCGGGGTCGCACGTTCCCTCGGCCGATCAAGCCGGTGCGACGTCGAGTCAGGGAGGCGACGAGACGCTGACGGACGAACGCGTCGAAGCGGTCCTCGGCTTCCTTCGCCGCCGGCTCAGCGGTGACGTGCACGTCGACGCCTTCGGACTGGATCCCGAGCTCGCCGATGCCGTTCTGCTGCAGCCATTCCGTGCTCTCTATTCACGGTGGTTCCGCGTGCACGCGCAGGGCCTCCACCACGTACCAAGTAATGGTGCGGCCATGGTGGTGGGCAATCACGCCGGTGCCATCGCTATCGATTCGGTGATGACATCGATCGCGCTGCTCGATCATCACGACGCCCATCGTCGCTTGCGCGTGCTGGGTGGTGATCTGGTGTTCGGAATGCCGTTCGTCGGCGAGTTCGCCCGTGCCATGGGCTCCACCCTCGCTTGCCGCGCCGATGTCGATCGGCTGCTCGCGGCGGGTGAGCTCGTCGGCGTCTGGCCAGAGGGCTACAAGGGTGTTGGCAAGCCGCACTCCGAGCGTTACAAGTTGCAGCGCTTCGGCCGCGGCGGGTTCGTCACGGCGGCTCTTCGCGCCAAGGCACCGATTATTCCGTGCGCGATTGTGGGCGCCGAAGAGATCGCACCTGTACTCGGGAACATCACGCCGTTGGCCCGCCTGCTGGGTTTGCCCTATGTGCCGATCACGCCGACCTTCCCGTGGCTTGGCCCACTCGGCCTTGTGCCCCTGCCGTCGAAGTGGATCATCGAGTTCAGTGAACCCATTCCGACAGATGGCTACGACGATGACGCGGCCGATGATCAGGCGCTGGTGCTGGATCTGACCGATCAAGTGCGCGAGACGATTCAGGCCGCCCTCCCGCGATTGCTCAGACAACGCGGTCGCGCCTTCGGTTGACGCCGATGGTGGGAGCAGCCGGGCGATGGGTCAGGCGGTGAGCGTGGCCATCGCTGCGGCAAAGTCGATCGCATCGGCTACGGGGTCGCCCTCGGTCTGACCGGCCCTGGATTCTTCGATGGATGCCAGCCGCTGCTCGATGGTGAACGAGGGCGAGGGCGCTGGAGCCGCTGCCGCCGGAGAGGGCTTGGGTGTCGCCTTCGGGGTGGCCTTGGGCGTCGGCTTGGAGGTGTTCGCGTTCGACGAACTGCTCCGCGTCGTGGACGCCTTCGGTGTCGTGGACTTCTTTGCCGGCGCCGTCTTGGTCGAGCTGGATGACGAACCCGAACCGCCGACAGGCTTGCGGAACACCTGGGCGATCCAGAGTCGACCGTTGTCATCGCGCACGGCTCCGACGCCGACCTGGGTGTAGTCGCGGTCCAAGATGTTGGCGCGGTGAGGAGCCGAATTCATCAATGCGCTGTGGATCTTGGCCGCGCTGGAGCCGTAGCCCACGTTCTCGCCGACGTAGCGCCAGCCCGAGACGTCGCTGCTCAGGTTCGGGTTGTGGAACAGCTTGCCGGCCTCGGCCATGCGCTTGGCCTGCTTGAGCGCGACCGAGGCGAGGTCCGACTTCGAGGACAGTGAGGGAAGACCCTTGCTGGCCCGCGCGCTGTTGGTCATCGAGATCAGTGAGGAAGCGTCCGAGGCGTAGGCGGTACCCGAGCCAAGCCCGACCAATGCGCCGGCGGCCACGAGCAGCCCGGTGGCCAGCGCCATGGCCCTGAATCCACGGCGAGCCGCACGTGAGCCCTCGACCACGCCGGCCTGGGGCGGGGCGGCCGGGGTGGAGCTACCAAGGGTGGAGCTGGGCACGGTGGAGGTCCTCGTTCCGGAGAGGGGGTCCTGTCCTGTCCTGTGGACATCGGCAGAGACCTTGAGTTCCTTTACCCGGAATCACCGATCCGTACCATCCGGGCGCGTCGGCCTGCGCCGCTGTCACACTCGTCGGGTGACGACAGCCGCTGAGCCCCGCGTAACGCTGCTCGGACGCCCGGGCTGCCACCTGTGCGAGAACGCCCGGGTGGTGATCCAGCAGGTCACCTCCGAGTTGGGGGAGTCGTTCGTCGAGGTCGACATCACCACTGATGCCGACCTGCACGACCGCTACTGGGAGCAGATCCCCGTCACGCTGGTCGACGGTAAGCAGCACGACTTCTTCTGGGTCGACGCCGATCGGCTTCGTTCGGCGCTCACCCGCTGACGGCGGCGGGCAGCCCGGCAGGCGTCAAGGTCGGCCCTGATCTCACATTGTGAGACAAGTCCTTCCTGACTTTGTGCCATCGTTCACAAGCGACGTAGCCTGCCGAGGCGCTGCTGCAGCCCGGACCACCGCTCGTGACCGGCCTGAGGGCGCGCGCAACGTCCTGATTCACCCTCTGACGCAGGCTGCCCGGCTCCGGGCCACGTCTGCCCAGCCACGCCCTGCCCAGCCACCGAGGAGCCCCGATGCCCCCCGCCCAGCGACCGACCGGTGCCTCGGCATCGCGCGGGCTAAGCGGCGTGCGACGTGGCATCCCCGAGGCCACCGTGGCTCGATTGCCGATCTACCACCGAGTACTCACCGCCATGGGCGATGACGGCGTTTCGACTGTGTCCTCCGACGAGTTGGCCCAGCTATGCGGAGTCAATTCGGCGAAGCTGCGCAAGGACCTCTCTCACCTCGGCTCGTACGGCACTCGCGGCGTCGGGTACGGCGTCGACTACCTGCGCTATCAGATCGCGCGCGAACTCGGACTCACTCAGGACTGGCCGGTGGTCATCGTCGGCGTCGGAAACCTCGGTCACGCGCTCGCCGGGTACGCCGGCTTTGCCTCCCGAGGCTTTCGCATTGTGGGCCTGATCGACGCCGACGCGGCACGTGTGGGCGAGATCATCGCCGACGTCGAGGTGCGCGCGTTGTCCGAACTCGAAGACGTTGTGGCGCAGAACGGTGCCACCATCGGAGTGGTGGCCACTCCGGCGCCGGCGGCACAGGTCGTCTGCGACCGGCTCGTCGCTGCGGGCGTCACCAGCATCCTGAATTTCGCTCCCACTGTCTTGAACGTTCCCGAGGGCGTCGACGTCCGCAAGGTCGATCTCGGCACCGAGTTGCAGATCCTCGCCTTCCATCAGCAGCGTCGCGCATCGAACTCCGGCGTCCGCGAGAGCGCCGAAGATTTCGTCGGCGGCGGCTCCACGCGCGATGCCGAGGCCGCACTGGCTGATCCGCGACCCGGTGTTGACGACGAGTGGCCCGAGGCGGTGGGTCGATGAACGAGCTGCGGATCGGTTCGCGTCGCACGCCCTTGGCCATGGCGCAGACCCAGCTCGTGGTCGACGCGCTCTTGGCACTGCACTCCGATCTGCAGATCCAGATCGTTCCGATCGTCAGCGATGGCGACCGCGATCGCACCATCGAACTCGGCCCTGGCGTCTTCGTCGCCGCACTGCGAGAAGCTGTGCTTGATGGGCGCGTCGACGCCGCGGTGCACTCGTTGAAGGATATGCCCACCGGCGTGTTCGACGGCATTGCGCTTGCCGCGATACCGCCGCGCGAAGATCCGCGTGATGCGCTTGTGGCCACCGGTGGTCTGGTGCTCGACGAGCTAGCGCCGGGAAGTCGCATCGGTACATCCTCACCGCGTCGGGCCGCATCCCTGCTGGGGATGCAGTTGGGCTTCGAGCCGACACCGATCCGCGGCTCCGTCGGCCGCCGCATCGAACAGCTCGACGCCGGCGCTGTGGATGCGCTCCTCCTGGCGCGCGCTGGGCTGCTGAGGGCCGGACTGGCCGATCGCATCACCGATGTCATCGATCCCTCGCGGATCCTTCCCGCGCCCGGCCAGGGCGCCCTGGCGATCGAGTGCCGCAGCACCGATCAGCCCACCCACAAACTGCTTGCGCCTCTCGACGACCCGGTCACCCGGTTCGCCGTCGAAGCCGAGCGAACCCTGCTCGCCGTCCTTGAAGCCGGATGCACGTCACCCGTGGGTGCGCTTGCCGAACCGGCTGAGGGCGACGACGGGGAGATCGAGCTGTATCTGCGCGCCGTGGTGCATGCCGCCGACGGTTCCTCGCAGGTGCGGTTGTCCGCCACCGGTCCGTTGAACGACGCTGAAGGGTTGGGTCGCCGACTGGCGAACGATCTGGTGGCGGCGGGCGCGGATTCACTCCTGGAGCGCATTTCGTGAGCACTGCACGTGCCAAGAAGAAGAACGTCAAGGGTTCGGTCACGTTCGTCGGCGCAGGACCGGGCGATCCCGGTCTGCTGACCTTGCGTGCAGCCGACGTGATCGCCGCTGCCGATGTCGTGCTGTACGACGTCTCGGTTCCGGCAGGCGTCGTCGCCCGCGCCTCCGATGGGGCGCAGGTCTCACCGATCACCGATGACCCGGCTGTTGAGGGCGCGGTTGCCGATGGGGTCAAGGCCGCGGTCGAGGCCGCGAAGGCCGGTTCAGCCGTCGTACGCATCGTGACCGGAGACCCAGTGCTTGATGGCGTGCTCGCCGTCGAGGGCCCGGCCATCGTGAAGGCCAAGCTTCCCGTCGAGGTCGTGCCGGGTGTGGCTCGCGCCACCGGCATCCCCGGATACGCAGGTGTTCCGTTGCTCGGCGGCAAGGCCCACGACGTTCACGTCGTCGACGCCGCGGGCGGGGTCGACTGGTCGGCGCATGCATCCTCGGCGGCGACCATCGTGCTGCTCAACACAGGCGGAAAGCTCGACGACATCGCCGCGTCGCTGCTCGCTGCCGGACGAAGCGACCGCTCGCCCATCTCGGTGACGGTGCGAGGCACCACCACCGACCAACGCACCGCCGTCGGCACGCTTGACCACGTGGCAGAGATGGCCAAGCCCCTCGCGGCCATGGGCGATCTGAGCGACGCCGTCGTGGTGATCGGCGACGCCGTCACCGCGCGCGAGCGACTCTCGTGGTTCGAGAACAAGCCGCTGTTCGGTTGGCGAGTGCTGGTTCCCCGCACCCGCGAGCAGGCCGGTGCCCTGAGCGACCAGCTTGTCCGCAACGGAGCGATCCCCGTCGAGGTACCGACCATCAG
>Ga0105047_10004917_pt1 | contig 23137 bp, 16 predicted proteins | sample MAT04_FD_78384 | JGI IMG/M metagenome (GOLD analysis project Ga0105047, IMG submission 78384) | Freshwater microbial communities from Lake Fryxell liftoff mats and glacier meltwater in Antarctica - MAT-04 (megahit assembly) | ecosystem: Environmental > Aquatic > Freshwater > Ice > Liftoff... | reverse complement strand
GAGGTCAGCTGGGACTTCGCCGAATGGGGCCTGGATCGTGCAGGTTTCCTGCAGCTGCACAGGGCGTCGGTGCAGGACCACCGCATGTTCCGTGACATGCCGGCCATCCCCGGTGCGTCGGAGTCCTTGTGGCGCCTGTCCGACGCCGGTGTCTGGATTCGCATCGTGACGCACCGGCTCGTCACCAACTGGGGTCACCAGACGATCGTGGCCGACACCGTGGAATGGTTGGATCTGCGCAGCATCCCCTACCGCGACATCTGCTTCCTGGGCCGCAAACCGGAGGTGCAGGCCGACGCCTACGTCGAGGACGCCCCGCACAACATCGTGGCCCTCAGAGAGCTCGGCAACACCGTGATCGTGTTCGACCAGCCGTACAACCGTGACCTGCCCGGACCTCGGGCGAGGACCTGGGACGAGGTCGAGGTGATCGTCGCGGACCTGGTTGCCACGGGCGGCGGCGCGTTCGCGACGCAGTTCCCCGGACTGGACGCCGGTGCGGATCGGCTCCACCGCCGCAAGAACACCTGAGCACCCGCTCGGTCGGCTGCCCGCTGGGTCCTGTTCCACGGAAGTGAGGGTGCACCTCCATTTCCGTGGAACAGAACCCTGCACTGTGAGCGGGCCGGAGATCAGTGCACGCACCCACGCTCAGCGCTGGCCGTGGATCGTCGGGTCGAACTGGCTCGGCGGGGCGGTGATGGTGGCCGGTGGTGGGCCGAATCGGCGCAGTGCGAAGTCCCGTATGCCGAGCAGCCTCGCCCGCGCGTCGAAGATGGGTGGGCGCGTCGCCGGGTTCCGTCGGCCTCGCACGACCTGCGTCAGCGTGAAGCACGCCCGGATGAACGCGTGGTACCAGCCGCTCATCTCCTGCACCAGCAACAGCGTGTTGCGGGTCTGGAGGTAGTCCACCACGGCGACGCCCGAGCCGATGTGGATGTTCCGCACCCTGGCCCCGCGTATCAGCCCGATGCTCCACCCGGCGCGCCGTGCCCGCAACGCCAGGTCGGCCTCTTCGCAGTACGAGAAGAAACGCTCGTCGAACAGACCGATCTCGGCCAGGCAGTCCCGTCGCAGGAACATGAGTGTGCCGTGTGGATAGGCCACTTCCTCCCAGCGCGGTGGGTCGACGTCCGGATCGAACGCCCGGCCCTCGGCAGGCACGACCATCCCGCCGAAGTACGGGTCGATCACAGGGACCATTGCGTCGCCGACGTCTGCGCACATCAAGCCGGCCATGGGCTCTGCGTCGGCCGCGGCGAGCGCTGCGGCCAGGCATCCCGGGAACGGATCCACGTCGTGTGGGGCCAGGCCGACCCACTCGCCGTCGTCCGCTCGATCGAGGAACCGCTGCAGGCCGACGTTCGCACCCGGCCCGAATCCGGCGTTGGACCCGACCTCGACCAGCTCGACCAGGTCGCCGCGTCCGGACAGCGCCGTGCGCAGCCTGACGACGGCCTCGTGGTGCGATCCGTTGTCGACGACGGTCACCCGCACCGGGACCTCACGGTCCAGGAAACGATCCACCGTGTCGATGCAGGCCTCCACCTGGTTCCAGTGCACGACCACCACACGCAGCGGCGTGGCGGGCGAGGCGGGCCCTGTGACGGTCACACCAGAGGGCGGTCCGTCGGCGCGACCGGCGACGGGAGCGAGGTCTCACCCATCAGGAACAGATCCACCGCCGCCGCGCAGGAGCGACCTTCGGCGATCGCCCAGACGATCAGACTCTGACCGCGGCCGGCGTCGCCGCAGACGAACACACCCGATTCGGTACTGGCCCAGTTGGCATCGCGCACCACATTGCCCCGGCCGTCCAGATCGACGCCGAGCGTATCGAGCAGGCCGTTGGTCTCGGGGCCTGTGAAGCCCATGGCCAACAGGACCAGGTCGACCTCGAGTTCGACCTCGCTACCGGGGACCGGCACGAAGGTCGGCCGTCCGTCAACGATCTGCTGTTCGACCTCGGTGTAGCGCAGCACCCGGACACGTCCGTCCTCGTCACCGAGGAACTCCTGGGTGTTGACGGCGAAGACGCGCTCGCCGCCCTCTTCGTGGGCTGAAGAGGTGCGGTACACGAACGGCCACGTCGGCCACGGGTTGACCTCGGGGCGTGTCTCGGGCGGCTGCGGCATGATCTCGAACTGGTAGACGACCTCGGCTCCCTGACGGTGCGAGGTGCCCAGGCAGTCGGCACCGGTGTCGCCGCCACCGATGATGACGACCTTGCGGCCGGCTGCGGAGATGTCGACCTCGTCGACGGCCCAGTCACCCTCCTGGGCGCGGTTCGCCAACGGCAGGAACTCCATGGCCTGGTGGATGCCCTCCAGTTCCCGGCCGGGGATCGGCAGATCCCGTGCCTGGGTGGCGCCTGTGGCGATCACGACGGCGTCGAAGTCCTCACGCATTTGCTCGACGGTGATGTCGACACCGACGTCGACGTTGACCCGGAACTCGGTGCCCTCTGCGCGCATCTGGGCGAGGCGACGGTCCAGGACCCGCTTCTCCATCTTGAACTCGGGGATGCCGTAGCGCAGGAGGCCGCCGATGCGGTCGGCCCGCTCGAACACGATGACCACGTGTCCCGAGCGGGTCAACTGCTGGGCGACGGCGAGTCCGGCCGGACCGGATCCGATGACCGCGACCCGCTTGTCCGTCAGACGGCTGGGACGCACGGGGTGCACCCACCCCTCGGACCAGGCGCGGTCGATGATGGAGACCTCGACCTGCTTGATCGTGACCGGGTCGGAGTTGATGCCGAGCACGCAGGCAGATTCACACGGCGCCGGGCACAGACGCCCGGTGAACTCGGGGAAGTTGTTGGTGGCGTGCAGGCGCTCGATCGCTTCGCGCCAGCGGTTCTGGTACACGAGGTCGTTCCAGTCCGGGATGATGTTCCCGAGCGGACAGCCGTTGTTGCAGAACGGGATGCCGCAATCCATGCAGCGACTCGCCTGCTCGGTCAGTTCATCTGCGGGGAACTCCTCGTACACCTCGTGCCAGTCGAGGATCCGCACCGGGACCGGCCGACGCGTCGGCAGCTTCCGGTCGTGCTTCATGAAGCCCTTCACGTCACCCATTACCGGCTCGCCTCCATCACTGCCTCGTCCACGTCGCGGCCCTCGGCGATTGCTGCTGCGGTGGCGTCGAGCACCCGCTTGTAGTCGTTCGGCATGATCTTGATGAACCGGGCGACCTCGGTGTCGAAGTCGTCGAGCACGGCCTTGCCACGATCCGAGCCGGTCTCGGCGACGTGACGTTCGATGATCCCGCGCAGGAACTCGACGTCGGCGTCGTCCAGGTCCTCGATCGACACCATGTCGAAGTTGATCTTGGTCTCGAAATCGCCCGCGGTGTCGTGCACGAAGGCGAGTCCGCCGGACATACCCGCACCGAAGTTGCGCCCGGTGGGACCGAGGATGACGACCCGGCCGCCTGTCATGTACTCGCACCCGTGGTCGCCGACGCCCTCGACGACAGCGGTGGCACCGGAGTTGCGCACGCAGAAGCGCTCACCCACCTCGCCGCGCAGGAACACCTCTCCCCGGGTCGCCCCGTAGAGGATCACGTTGCCGGCGATGATGTTGTCCTCGGCGACGAGGTCCGGGTGACTCTGCTCCGGCGGGCGCACGACGATGCGACCACCGGACAGTCCCTTACCGACGTAGTCGTTCGCGTCGCCGTGCAGGCGCAGCGTCATGCCGTTCGGCACGAAAGCCCCGAAGCTGTTGCCGGCGGAGCCGTCGAAGTCGATGACGATGGAGTCCTCGGCCATGCCCGCTGCGCCGTGGCGCTTGGTCAGTTCGTGGCCCAGCATCGTGCCGACCGTGCGGTTCACGTTGCGGATCGGGACACGCAGGTGGATCGGCTGGCCGTTGTCGATCGCCTCGCGGCACTCCTCGATGAGGGTGATGTCGAGCGCATCGGCCAGACCGTGGTCCTGGGTGCGCTGCCACGACAGGTGATCGCCCTCTCGGGGCTCGACCACGTGCAGGATCGGCGACAGGTCGAGCCCCGCTGCCTTCCAGTGGTCGACCGCTGCGGTCGCGTCGATGACCTCGGCGTGGCCGACGGCCTCCTTCAAGGTGCGGAAGCCCAGTTCGGCGAGCAGCTCACGCACCTCTTCGGCGATGAACAACATGAAGTTCTCGACGAACTCCGGCTTGCCCGAGAACTTGGCACGCAACGCCGGGTTCTGCGTGGCGATGCCGACAGGGCAGGTGTCCAGGTGGCAGACGCGCATCATGATGCAGCCCGACACGACCAGCGGTGCTGTGGCGAAACCGAACTCCTCCGCGCCGAGCAGGGCCGCGATGACGACATCGCGTCCGGTCTTCATCTGGCCGTCGGCCTGGACGACGATGCGGTCGCGCAGACCGTTGAGCACGAGCGTCTGCTGGGTCTCGGCCAGACCGAGCTCCCATGGTGCGCCGGCGTGCTTGAGTGAGGTCAGTGGACTGGCGCCGGTGCCACCGTCGTGGCCGGAGATGAGCACCACGTCGGACTTCGCCTTGGCCACTCCGGCGGCGACGGTGCCGACGCCGACCTCGGACACGAGCTTCACGTGCACCCGGGCGGACGGGTTCGCGTTCTTCAGATCGTGGATCAGCTGTGCCAGGTCCTCGATCGAGTAGATGTCGTGGTGCGGCGGGGGCGAGATGAGCCCCACGCCGGGTGTGGAGTACCGGGTCGCGGCGATCCACGGGTACACCTTGTGGCCGGGCAGCTGTCCGCCCTCGCCGGGCTTCGCTCCCTGGGCCATCTTGATCTGGATGTCGTCCGCGTTGGTGAGGTAGTCCGACGTGACGCCGAAACGACCCGACGCCACCTGCTTGATCGAGGATCGTTTGGAGTCGCCGTTGGCCATCGGCAGGAACCGCACAGGGTCCTCGCCGCCCTCGCCCGTGTTGGACTTGGCTCCCAGCCGGTTCATGGCGATCGCCAGATTCTCGTGGGACTCCGCGGAGATCGACCCGTAGCTCATCGCGCCGGTCGAGAAGACCTTGACGATCTCGGCGGCGGGCTCGACCTCGTCGAGCGGGACCGACGGGCGATCCGAGTTCAGTGTGAACAGCCCTCGCAGGGTGGCCAGATGGGCCGACTGGTCGTCGACGAGCTGGGTGTACTCCTTGAAGACGCTGTACTGGCCGCTACGCGTGGCGTGTTGCAGCTTGAACACCGTCTCCGGGTTGAACAGGTGGTACTCGCCCTCCCGACGCCACTGGTACTCGCCGCCGTACTCGAGGTCGCGGTGGGCCTGCTCTTCGGGGCGCAGCGGGTACGCACGAGCATGGCGTCGACGGGACTCCTCGGCGACCTCGTCGAGTCCGATGCCACCCAGTCGACTCACCGTGCCGGTGAAGTACTCGTCGACGAGCTCGGAGCCGAGACCGATCGCCTCGAAGATCTGCGCCCCGGTGTAGGACGCGACGGTCGAGATGCCCATCTTGGACATGACCTTCAGAACACCCTTGCCGACGGCCGTGATGTAGTTCTTCCGGGCGGTGTCGAAGTCGGCGACCGTGATGCGCTGTTCTCGCACCAGCTGCTCGATCGTGTCGAAGGCCAGGTACGGGTTGATCGCCGCCGCGCCGTACCCGATCAGCAGTGCGAAGTGGTGCACCTCACGGGCCTCGCCCGTTTCGATGATGAGTCCGACCTGGGTGCGGGTCTTCTCCCGGATCAGGTGGTGGTGCACAGCAGCGGTGGCGAGCAGCATCGGGATGGGGGCCAGGTCCTCGTTGGAGTGCCAGTCCGACAACACGATGATGTTGACGCCGTCGTCGATGGCGGCGGAGACCTCCCGGCGGATGCGCTCGAGCGCTCGGCGCATGCCATCGCCACCGGAGAACGCCGGGAAGAGGGTGCGTACCGTGCGTGCCTTGAACCGGGGGTCGGCCTCCTCGATGTGGAGGATCCGGTCCAGGCTCACGTTGTCGAGGATGGGATGGGGCAGCTCGAGGAGGTGGCAGCTCTCCGGGCCGGGTTCGAGCACGTTGCCCTCAGGGCCGATCATGCGACCGGCCGAGGTGACGAGCTCTTCTCTGATGCCGTCGAGCGGCGGGTTCGTCACCTGCGCGAAGAGCTGCTTGAAGTAGTCGTAGAGCAGCCGGGAGCGGTCCGACAACACAGCGATGGGAGTGTCGGTGCCCATGGACCCGAGCGCTTCGACACCGTTGCGTGCCATCGGCTCGATGAGCAGCTTGATCTCTTCGTGTGTGTAGCCGAACGTCTGCTGTTCTCGCAGTACGTCGCGAGGAGACTCGGCGATGTGGAAGACCTCGGGCAGGTCGTCGAGATGCTTGAGCCCGTCATCCAACCACTCGCCGTACGGGAGCTCTGCTGCCAGCTGCTGCTTGATCTCGGAGTCTTCGATGATCCGACCCTGTTCGGTGTCGATGAGGAACATGCGACCGGGGCGCAGACGACCCTTCCGGATGACCGTCGCCGGATCGATGTCGAGTGTGCCGACCTCGGAGGCCATGACGACGAGTCCGTCCTCGGTGACCCAGTACCGCGATGGCCGCAGGCCGTTGCGGTCGAGTACGGCGCCGACGATGGTGCCGTCGGTGAAACACACCGAGGCGGGACCGTCCCACGGTTCCATCATGCACGCGTGGTATCGGTAGAAGTCCCGCACCGCCGGGTCCATGTGCCGGTGGTTCTCCCACGCCTCGGGGATCATCATCAGCATGGCGTGGGGCAGCGAGTAGCCACCCAGGTGCAACAGCTCGAGCACTTCGTCCAGGCGGGCGGTGTCCGAGGCGCCCGGGGTGCAGATCGGGAAGACGCGCTCGAGGGCGTCGCGGCCCCCGGGGAACAGGTCCGAGCTCAGCAGCGCCTCGCGTGCCCGCATCCAGTTCTGGTTGCCCTGCACGGTGTTGATCTCGCCGTTGTGGGCGACGAAACGGTACGGGTGGGCGAGGGGCCAGGACGGGAAGGTGTTGGTGGAGAACCGAGAGTGCACAAGGGCGAGTGCCGACTCGACCCGTTCGTCACGCAGATCGGGGAAGAACTCGCCGAGCTGCGGGGTGGTGAGCATGCCCTTGTAGACGATCGTGCGGGCCGACAGCGACGGGAAGTACACGGCCTGGTCGCCGTGGGTGTCGAGGATCTCGTGCTCGATGCGTTTGCGGGCCAGGAAGGCGCGGCGATCCAGGACGATGCCGGACTCCTCACCAGCGATGTCGGTCACGAAGAGCTGACGGAACGTCGGCATGGCCTCCAGCGCGCTGGAACCGATCATCGAGGAGTCGATCGGGACGTCGCGCCATCCCAGGACGACGAGTCCCTCTGAATCGCAGATCTCGGCGATGCCCTCGGCGACGCGATCGGCCTGGTCGGTGTCACGGGGCAGGAAGGCGATACCCACTGCGTAGGAGCCGGCGTCCGGCAGTTCGAAGTCCACGGCGTGGCGCAGGAAGGCGTCGGGAACCTGGATCAGGATGCCGGCGCCGTCACCGGTGTTCTGCTCGGCTCCGGTGGCACCACGATGTTCCAGGTTGCACAGCGAGGTCAGACCCTGGGCAACCAGCCCGTGCGAACGGCGGCCGTGCAGGTCGACCACGAACGACACGCCGCACGCGTCGTGTTCGAGGTCGGGCCGGTACAGCCCTGTCGGGCCGGGAAGATCGTGCGACATGGCGCTCCTGGGATGCATGAGCCCGAGACGGGGGGTTGTTCGGACACGACGATCGGACGGATCGAGCCGTGGACACGGACTCGCTGCAGGCGCCATTGACTGCGTCGCAGCAACTCTGCTGCAGCACCGGGACATCCGGGCGTTGTTGCCCCTGGGTGATTCGGCGGTCCTCTGAAGTTAGCCGCAGTCCAGAAGCGTCCCAAAGCGCGTTGTCCGCTCCGGTACGCTCGCTGCGGTGCGAAACTCCCGACCCGCGTCGATACTCTTGGTGCTGTTGGGATCGGCATGTCTGGTGTCCGCATGCTCGACCAGCGGGGGCAACGTCTCGAACGGCTCCGCCGAGGGCGACGAGTCCTCGATCTCCACCGCTGTGAGCGCCTCGACGACGGCGCCCACCACCACGGCGCCCGGTCCACTGGGCAGCGGGAATCCCGTCACCATCGCCTTCGCCGGCGACGCGAGTTTCGAGAACCTCTCCTCCGCGGTCCAGGCGAATCCGGCGACTCTGTTGTCGGCCATCGCTCCGGTGCTGTCAGGGGCCGACCTGGCGATGGTGAATCTCGAGACCGCAGTCGGGACCGGCGGAGCGCCAGTTGCCAAGAGCTTCACCTTCCAGACCCCGGAGGCCTCGCTCGAGGCCCTGGCGTCTGCCGGAGTCGATGTCGTCACGATGGCCAACAACCACGGGATGGACTACGGGCTCGACGGCCTGACCGACACGTTGAGGATCAAGTCCGAGGGCACCCTGCCCATCATCGGGATCGGGGCCGAGGAGAACGAGGCCTACGCCCCGTTCATCACCGAGGTCTCGGGCCAGCGCATCGGGATCATCGCCGCCAACGACGTGTTCGACTCGAACCTGGTCACCTCGTGGACCGCCGGTCCGGGTAAACCGGGCATCGCCAGCGCCGAGGAGGCACACCAGGAACGGCTCGCCGAGCAGGTCGGAACCACACGCGACCAGGTGGACACCCTTGCGGTCTTCCTGCACTACGGAGTCGAGAAGGAGACCTGTCCGAACGCCCGCCAGGAGGAGCTCGTGGAGCTGCTGATCGACGCCGGAGCGGACATCGTCGTCGGCTCCCATGCCCACCGGCTGCAGGGGATGGGGTACCTGGGTGACCAATTGGTCGCGTTCGGCCTGTCGAACTTCATCTTCAAGGCGCCGTCGGCACCGGGCATGCAGAGCGGAGTGCTCACCGTGACAGCGACCGGACGTCGCATCGACGGCTACGAGTGGACCCCTGCGCAGATCCAGAACCTCCTGCCGGTGCCGCTCAGCGGGGCGGCCGCGACCGCAGCGCAGACGTCGATGCAGCAATTGCAACAATGCGCCGGCCTCTCCCCCACGCCGACCGGTCCGGGGTTCGCTGCGGACCCGACGACACCCACCACCTCGACCTCCGCTGCCGTCGCCGGCCGCGGCTGAGATGACGGACGAGGGCTGACATGCGCGCAGCAGAGGACCTGGCCAACTTCATCGACGCGTCGCCCACGCCGTTCCACGCAAGCCACAACGCTGCGTCGCGCCTGCTCGACGCGGGATTCGAGCTGTTCGACCCGGCCTCGGCGTCGGAGCCGGGCGCACGGTTCGTCGTCCGTGACGGAGCGCTGATCGCCTGGGTCGACGGAACGCGGCCGCTCGGCCCGATGCGGATGATCGGTGCGCACACGGACTCCCCCAACCTGCGCATCCGTCCACGTCCCGACACGGGACTGGCGGGGTTCCGCCAGCTCGGCGTCGAGGTCTACGGGGGTGCACTGCTCAACTCCTGGTTGGACCGCGATCTGGGACTCGCGGGGCGTGTGGCGGTCCGGCTCGACACGGCCGATCCTGGTGACACCACCGGGGTGGCCGCGAGTGGGATCGCCGGTGTGGAGCACCGACTGTTCCGCTCGGAGCTCCCGCTCCTGCGCGTTCCGCAGCTGGCCATCCACCTGGACCGCGACATCTCCTCGACGGGACTGCTGTTGAACAAGCAACAGCACATGACCCCGATCTGGGGACTCGGCATCCCGTCCGAGGGTGGCTTCCGGTCGTGGCTGGCCGGCCAGGTCGAGGTGCGTCCGGCCGACATCCTCTCCTGGGACGTGGCCTGTTTCGACCACCAGCCCTCCGCCGAGATCGGTGAGGTCGGCGATCTGCTCGCAGCCCCCCGGCTCGACAACCTGTGTTCGAGCTTCGGCGCCATCGAGGCGCTCATCGCTGCGAGGTGGAGCGGGACGGGCCCAGCCCTGATCGCCCTCTACGACCACGAGGAGGTCGGCTCGACATCAGCGACCGGTGCGGACTCCACCTGGCTGAGCCGTGTCATGGAGCAGCGTGCGCTGGCACTCGGCGCGGACCGTGCGACCTGGCTCGCGAGCCTGGAGTCCTCGATGCTGCTCTCGGCCGACATGGCGCACGGGACGCATCCGAACTACCCCGACCGTCACGAGCCACACCACTGGGTGCGCCTGGGCGGCGGCCCGGTGATCAAGCACAACGTCAATGCGCGCTACGCCACCGATTCCTCCGGTGCGGCAGCCTTCCGATCCGCATGCACACAGGCCGGCGTGCCGGTGCAGGACTACTCGCACCGCGGCGACCTGCCGTGCGGTTCGACGATCGGTCCGCTCGCTTCGGCGCAGCTCGCTATCCGCACCGTCGACGTCGGAATGGCGCAGCTGTCGATGCATTCGGCGCGTGAGCTGATGGCCGTGTCGGACGTCGCCGCAATGGTCTCGGCGTTCACCGCCTGGATGGATCCGCAGTGAGGGCGTCGTGGCGGATCCTGCTCGGTGTCGTGATCCTGGGGGCGGTCGGCTTGGCCGCGACGTTCACGGTGGTGCAGTTCGGGACCGGTGAGGTCGAGGCGACCAACCGGTCGTCGGCATCTGCTGCCGCGCCGGAGTCGGTGCCCACGACCACTGCGGTGACCGCACCCGCCATCACGTCGACCACAGCTGTGCCGACCACGACCACACCGCCGGCGGAGCTGCTTCCCCCCGACTCGGGCGAGGGTCGGAGGGTGGTCCTCTCGGTCGGGGGCCAACGAACTTGGTGGGTGGGCGATGACGGCGTCGTCCTGCGGACCAGTTTGGTGTCCGGGCGTGAGAACACACCCTCGCTCGGTACGTTCCAGGTGTATTCGAGGACGGAGAACGCCACCGGGCTCGACGGCTCGAAGATGGACTACTTCGTGCGGTTCACCAAGGGCCCGAACGGCTGGGCGATCGGCTTCCACGACATCCCGGAAATGAACGGTGTGCCAGTTCAGACCGACGCGGAACTCGGACAGCCGCTCTCGCACGGTTGCATCCGACAGTCGCAGGCCGACGCGTTGTTCACCTGGGCCTTCCTGCAGGTGGGGTCCACGGTCGTCGTCGTCGCCTGAGCCTCGTCGACGCGCCGGCATCACGGAGCAGCCACCAGGACGCCACGGTGAGGACGGAGAGGATTGCGGCGGTCACGCCCATCGTCGTGGCGAAGCGCTGGGCGGTGTCTGCCCGAGCGGCTGCCATCAGCGGACCGGAGAGATCTCGATCCAGCGCCGCTGCAGCCAGGTCGAACGCGTCACCGTTCGGGTCTGCGGATGGCAGCGCACCCGCGGCATGTGACATGTCGCCAGCAGCGTCGGTCGCGGCGATCGACAGGAACGTCGCTGTGCCGACCGCCAGCGCCATTGCGGACCCGAGGAGCCGCGACAGGCTGTTCCAGCCGGCCGCCTCGTTGATCCTGCCGGCGGGGAGGTGCAGCACGGCGGCGGCGGTGAGCGAAGCGTTCGCGACGCCTGCGCCGACGCCGGCGAGGGTCAGCGGGATCAGTAGCTGCGTCCTCGTGGTGCCTGCTTCGACAGTTGCCAGCAGTGCGAACCCGGCGATCATCAGCACCAGACCGGCCGTCACGGGTCCGCGCGGGCCGATGCGGTGACCGAACCATCGCGCGAACTGCGCACACAACAGCATCGACACCATGAACGGCCCGAGCGCGACCAGGACGGAGACGGCGCCGTTGTCGAAGGTGGCGGCGGACTGGGCGAACAGGTTGAAGAAGTACAGCAGGCTGAGCATGCCGAGCGAGGCCCCGACGGTCGCGAGATCCGCACCGAGCACTGTTCGGTCCGACACGATGAACGGGTGCAGCAGCGGGTGCGGGGTGCGACGCTCGTGGTGGACGAGGATCACTGCGACCACGACGGCCAGGGCCAGCGTGGCGCAGACCTGGGCCGACAGCAGATCCCAGGTTGCGAGGCGCTCGGCGAGCACCACGACCAACGAGATGACGATCGCAGCGAGGGCCGCCCCGAGGAAGTCGCGTGTCGGACGGTGTGTGCCGCGCCCTGGGTTGTTGCGCAGAGGTGCTGCGACCACCCCCGCGATCAGCACGACTGCCGCGTCGAGAGCGAAGATCCAGCGCCAGGTGAACCAGTCGGTGAGCACGCCGCCGATCAACGGCCCGATCGCGAACGAGGACGCATACGCCAGGCCCCTCCAGCGGAAGCCGTCGCTCTCGTCGCCCCTCGGGGAGTACTCGGCGATCACCTCGATGGTCGACGGCAGGATCAGTGCGGCGCCGATGCCCTGGCCGACACGTGCCGCGACGAGGACCCAGAACCCGGGCGCAATCGTGCACACAGCTGAGGCCACGGCGAAGATGCCGAGCCCCAGGTCGAGGGTGCGCACCCGTCCGACCACGTCCCCCAGCCGGCCACCGACCAGGACGAGAGCAGCAGCCGCGACCAGGTACGAGTTGACGACCCATCCGAGTTGCACCGTCGACAGCGACAGATCCGCAGCCATTCCGCGGGTTCCGACCGTGACCGCGGTCGTGGTGAACCCCACCACGGCCGACGCGATTGCAACCGAGATCACTGCACGGCGATGCCGCTGCGGGTCGAGTCCGGTGTCGCTCATCGCACGATCAGGTTGGTCGGCACACCGCTGGTGCATCCATGTCCGGATCGACGGTACTTCCAGATCGCGCAGCATGACGGCGCTCTCGGAGGCGGGGATACTGTTCACGGCGTTGATCGAACGTGCGGAACGCCTCGAGGTCGACAGCGAGATCGTGCGGGCAACACAGCCTTCGCCACGACGGACCCACATGGGAGAGACATGACCATCGGTATGCGGATCGGCATCAACGGAACGGGCAGCCTCGCTGCTCTTGACGACGTGATCGACGCGGCACGGCGTGCCGAGGCCGACGGGTTCGATTCGTTCTGGATCGCTCAGATCTTCGGCGTCGACGCCCTGACGGCGCTGGCGCTCGTCGGCCGTGAGGTGCCTCGGATCGAACTCGGGACGGCGGTCGTGCCGACCTACCCACGCCACCCGATGATGCTTGCCGGGCAGGCCTTGACGGTGCAGCTGGCGACGGGTGACCGACTGGCGCTCGGCATCGGTCTGTCGCACCAGATCGTCATCGAGTCGCTCTGGGGCTACTCCTACGCCAAGCCGGTGCGGCACATGCGCGAGTACCTGGAATCGCTGCTGCCGCTGTTGCGCGGCGAGCCGGTCGATGTGCACGGTGAGGACATCACCTGCATCGGTGCACTCGACATCGCCGGAGCAGCCGCACCGGACGTGATCGTGGCGGCACTCGGGCCGCAGATGCTGAAGCTGGCCGGGTCGATGGGCTGCGGAACCATCACGTGGTGCACGGGCGAGCGTGCGCTGCTCGATCACGTCGTGCCGCGCATCACCACTGCAGCCGAGGCGGCCGGACACGCGTCTCCCAGGGTCATCGCCGGTCTGCCGATCTGCGTGACGGCCGATGCCGAGTCCGCACATGCCGTCGTCGCCGAGCAGTTCGCTCTGTACGGCGGCCTGCCCTCCTACCGGGCCATGCTGGATCTCGACGACGCCGATGGTCCCGCAGATGTGGCGATCATCGGTGACGAAGCCCAGGTCGAGGCATCGCTGCGGCGTCTTGCCGACGGCGGTGTCACCGAGTTCTCGGCTGTGATCGCGGCGGCCGACGGCCAGGACGCTCGCCGTACCTGGGAGCTCCTCACGTCGCTGCTGTGAGCGATCCGTCGAGCACCTCGGAGGCCTTCGTCCCGGTCGAGTTCGCCGTCACCACACGGAGCGGTCTCGAGTTGCGTGCCGAAGGGTGGGGTGACCCTGCCTGCCGGCCCGTGGTGCTGGTGCACGGAGGCGGCCAGACCCGTCACAGCTGGGGTGGCACCGCTGCCGCGGTCGCCGCAGGCGGCAGGTACGCGATCGCCTACGACCAACGGGGGCACGGTGGCTCGGACCGCGCAACCGACCAGGACTACTCCGCAGCCCGATTCGCAGAGGACTGCGTCGACGTGTGCACCGCCGTCGCCGGACGTCACGATGGCACCGGCTCCGCCCCGGCGGTGGTGGGAGCGTCGCTCGGTGGTCTGTCCGCCCTGGTGGCCGAGGGTCTGCTGCAACCCGGATGCACCTCAGCTGTGGTGCTGGTCGACGTGACCCCGCGGATGGAATCCGTCGGTGTCGATCGCATCATCGGGTTCATGGTCGACCGCCTCGAGAGCGGATTCGAGTCCCTCGACGATGCTGCGGATGCCATCTCGGCCTACCAACCACACCGCTCGCGTCCGACGGATCTGACCGGTCTGTCGAAGAACCTGCGCCGTGGTGGCGATGGGCGCTGGCGCTGGCACTGGGACCCAGCGATGATCCTGGGCCCCAGCCCGCTCGGCACGGGCTCGGAGTCAGCGACGTTCGCCCGGGCCGCCCGTCAGCTGACGGTGCCCACCCTGTTGATCCGGGGACGCATGTCGGATCTGGTGAGTGAGCAGACCGCCCAGGAGTTCCTGGAACTGCAGCCGGCAGCTCGGTTTGTGGACGTCTCAGGTGCCGGACACATGGTCGCAGGCGACCGCAACGATGCCTTCACCGACGCGGTCGTCGAGTTCCTGCGGACACTGAGCTGACCGCGAGGCCGTCGGAGAGGCCGACCGCCAGAGCCGGCCGCGCCCGCCCGCGGTACCGTCCGAGGGTGCACGAGACCGATGCGCGCCGCATCCTCGGCGTCACCGACGATGCGGACGCAGATGCGGCCCGCAGCGCCTACCGGTCCAGGCTGTTGCGCACACACCCCGACGTCAGTGGCTCACGCGACGCCACCGAACGAACAGTCGAGCTCACGCGTGCCTACCGCGTGCTGATGGCCCGACTCAGCGCGGCACCCCCGCCGCAGCCTCCTCAGCCGCCGCAGCCGGCGGCGCGGCCTGAGCCGGTCCCGTCCCTCGAGCCGATCCTCATCGCCATGGTGGACATCTCCACGATCGGGATCGCCGCCCCGCCGAACGAGACATTGATGATTCTCATCGACGCAGCCCACGAGCTCGGTGAGATCAGCTATCTGGATCCCTCGGCCGGTCTGCTCGAGATCGTGGTCGAGTTCATCGAGGCCCCCACCAGTTCGGTCCTGTTGAACATGCAGGGGCGGGCGACGGGCATCACCGAGGTCGTCTGCACCGTCGAGCCGTTGAGCGGCGGCGACGCGCCGCCCACCGATGCCGTCACGCGGCTGCTGTTCCGCACGCTGGTCGAGATGGCACCGACCGCCTGAACCCTCGACGTGGGCCGGTATCGCGCGACAGCAGGTACTGCTCAGGAGCTGCGGCGCAGGCCCTTCACACGCTCCGACAGCTTGGACCCGTAGCGCAGCCGCAAGGACCGGATGCCGAGCGTGTCCAGGCCGGCGGGGACGGGGAACCACCAGAGCTCGCGCGGAACATCGACCCGTGAGGCCAGAACGGACTTCAGGTTCGAGAACTCGCGCAGTCCCTCGGGGCCGTGTACCCGCCCGATGCCGGACTGCTTCACACCGCCGAAGGGAAGCCCGGGAACGGCATAGGAGATGATGCAGTCGTTGACGCAGACGTGCCCGGCCTGGAGTCGGTTGGCGATCGAGATGCCCACCGCCCCGTCGGAGGTCCACACGGAGCTGTTGAGGCCGAACTCGGACTCGTTCGACAGTCGCACCGCCTCGTCGATGCCGACAACTCCCATGATCGGCAGCACCGGGCCGAACGTCTCGTCGTTCATGATGTCCATCGAGTGGTCGACGTCCACCAGAACCGTGGGTTCGAACCACAGCCCGGGTCGGTCGATCCGTGAGCCACCGGCGAGCACGGTGGCCCCCTTCGCCACGGCGTCATCCAGGTGGCGCTGCACGAGCTCGAGTTGCGGAGCGAAGGTCATCGACCCGATGTCGCCGCCGTCGTCGTCCTGGCGGATGCGGGCGGTCTCAGCCAGCACCCGGTCCACGAAGGCGTCCTTGACCTGCTCGTCGACGTAGACCCGTTCCACCGACATGCACGTCTGTCCGGAGTTCTGGAACGAACCCCACACCGCACCCTTGGCCGCCCGGTCCAGATCTGCGTCCGCACACACGATCATCGGGTCCTTGCCACCGAGCTCCAACAGCACGGGGGTGAGCGTGTCGGCTGCCGCAGCCATCACGCGTTTACCGGTTCCCACCGAGCCGGTGAACACGACCTTGTCGACTCCGCTGCGGACCAACGCCTCACCGGTGGCTCCGCCGCCGGTGACCACCTGCACGAGGTCGCCCCAGTCGTCGTCCTCGAAGAGTTCCCCGATGGCCAGACCGACCGTCGGGGTGACCTCGGACGGCTTCAGCACGACGGCGTTGCCGGCGAACAGCGCAGTGATGGCGGGGGTCATCGACAGCGTGAAGGGGTAGTTCCACGGGCTGATCACGCCGATCACGCCCATCGCCTCGTACCGCTTCCACGCCTTCTTGTGTGCCAACAGGCCCGCCGCGACCGACTGCGGTGCCAGCACCTTCTCGCCGTTCTTGGCGTACCAGCTCATCGTCTCGCACACGGCCATCAACTCGGTCGTCACGGCTTCGGCGCGCTGCTTGCCGGTCTCGGCGCAGATGACCTCCACCAATTCCTCGGCGCGGTCGAGGAGTCGGTCGCGAACTCCGAGCAGGTGGCGGCTGCGCTCCGGGTAGGTCAACGAGGACCAAGCGCCCGAGACCGCACGGGCCCGTGCGACAGCCGCTCGTACCGCAACGGCATCCATGTCGGGCACGACGCCGATCAGCGTGCCGTGGCGGGGGTCGAAGGTCTCGATCACCGGATGGGACTGCGCCGACATCGAAGTGGCCGACCCCGGTCCCGCGTCGTCGATGGTCGGTTCGGTGGTGAGCGCCATGAGAGAAAAGCTACACGTCCGCCATCGGGCGGTACCGGTGGACGGGGCCGGAGCTACTTGAACGAACGTTCAATCAGGCGTACCGTCCTCCGCACGAGCGCGACAACGGATCGCGGACCGACGAACGACTGAGGTACCCCATGACGGTTGTGGACTCCCCGCCCAGCACGCACGATCTCGCCGAGACGGACTTCACCGACCCGCGGGTGTTCGACGACCCCTACGAGCTGTTCGCATGGCTGCGCGACCAGGAGTCCCTGCACTACGACACTCTCAACGACCTGTACATCGCTGCTCGTCACGAGGACGTGTTCACGTTGAGCCGCGACGAGCAGACCTACTGCAGCCGCTTCGGCGTGCGACCGAAGATCGCCGGCGACATGTCGATCATCACCCTCGACGGCGATGAGCATGTGCGTCAGCGTCGCCTGATCAACAAGGGTTTCACGCCGCGGCGCGTGCGCGAGCTCATCCCCCATGTGCGCGAATTGACCAACCAGATCGTGGACGAGATGGAGGCCAAGGCTGCCGAGGGCGATGTCGAATTCGTGTCCGACTTCGCCATGCACATCCCGTTGATCATCATCTGCGAGATGATGGGTCTCGACCCCCAGCACCGTCTGTCGATGTACGGATGGTCCGACGCGATGATGGATGGTGACGGCCATGTCGAGGCCGACTCCCCGCAGCTGCATGCCGCCGCCGAGGCCTTCGGCGAGTTCGCTGTCATGGCGCTGGACCTCATCGCGACACGTCGCGAGAACCCCGAGGACGACCTGATCAGCATCCTCACGCAGGCTTTCGACGAGGGCGGGCTGACCAAGGAGTACAAGGCCACTCAGGGTCTCGACGACGAGATGCTCGCGAAGATGGCTGCCGAAGTGCGCATCCAGGACGACGAGTTGCTGGCTTTCCTGACCGTCCTCATGGTCGCCGGCAATGAGACCACCCGCAATGCGCTCACCGGCGGACTCCTGGCGCTGAGCCGCTTCCCTGAGCAGAAGAAGCTGCTGCTCGACAACCTGGACGACCCGGCATTCATGGAGATCGCGGTCGACGAGATCGTCAGATACGTGACCCCCGTGCTCGGCTTCATCCGCACGGTGACCGTCGATCACACCTATCGCTGTACACCGCTGAAGGAGGGTGACCGAGTGCTGATGCTCTACGGGAGCGCCAACCGCGATGAGCGTGTTTTCGTCGAGCCCGACACGCTCGACCTGACCCGGTCACCGAATCCACATCTGGCCTTCGGCATCGGCCCACACTTCTGCCTGGGCGCCAACCTGGCCCGGATGGAGATCACCACGGTGTTCCAGGAGCTGCTCAGCCGCCTCCCCGACATTGCCGTGCCCGCCGACGCCGTGCCGTCACGCGGCGACTCGACCCTCGTGCTGGCACTCAACCACCTACCGGCGACGTTCACCCCCGAGGCGGCATGTCCGGTCCAGCACTGACCACCCGGTCCAACCAGCGGGAGCACATCCTCGACGAGGCACTGGAGCTCATGTCCGCACAGGGATGCGCGGGAATGAGCATGCGACAGCTGGCCCAGGCCTGCAGTGTGCAGGTCGCGGCGATTTATCACTACTTCCCGTCGAAGGATGCACTGTTGCGCAGCGTCTTCGAGGAACGGCGCTACATCGCGCGGCTGGCGGAGGACGAGGCGGCAGTCTCGATCGACCCGGACGACTCGGCCCATGACCGTCTACGCGGGGTGTTCAGCCTGTTCTGGGTCGGTGCGCTCGGCGAGGAACCCGTGTTGCGTCTTCTGCTCGGCGAGGGTCTGCGCCGTCAGCCGGTGGCGCTGCCGACCGGCACGGCGCTGCTCGAAGTGTTCCAGGTCGGTGTGGTGCAGTTGCTCACCGCCCATGTTCCCGAGATCGAGGATCCCGAGACCGTCAGTCAGGTGTTCGTGGCCCAGATCTTCGCCGGGTTCATCCGCCACATCTTCGAACCGGAGGCCGACACCGACGCGATCGCCTCGCAGCTCGCCGACGTGCTGGTCCTCACCGTTCTCGACTGACCGTTCTCGGCCGACGGTTCTCGACCGACCTCGGCCGACGGTTCTCGACCGACGGTTCTCGACCGACCTCGGCCGTTCGGCATGCGAGCTGTCAGGCCAGCGCTGAGCGCAGGGCGTCGGCCACCTGGGTGATCGCCCGTCGTCCGATCGTGGTCGTGCGCATCTGGAAGAACATGTGGATCGCTCCGTCGTAGCGGGTGCAGACCGTGTGCACGCCGGCCTCCTCCAACATGGCGGCGTAGCGTTCCCCCTCATCGCGCAGGGGGTCGAACTCGGCGGTGAGGACGAGCGCTGGTGCGACCCCCGACAGATCCTTCGTCAGGATCGGACTGGCGTCCGGACTCGATCGCAGTTCCGGCTCGGGCACGTAGGTGTCGCGGAAGAACTCCATGACGTCGGTCGTCAGGATGAACCCTGCACCGTTCTGCGTTCGCGACGGGTACAGCTCGTCATCACCGTGCAGATCGGCCACCGGGTAGACGAGCACCTGCAACGCCAGTGGCGGCCCCCCGCTGTCACGGGCGCGGCGCGCGACGACCGCCGCAAGATGCCCTCCGGCGGAGTCGCCTCCCACGGCGATCCGCTCCGGGTCGATGCCCAGTTCGGCGGCGTGCTCCGCCACCCAGCACAGGGCACGGAACGAATCGTCGTGGGCGATCGGGAAGGTCCGTTCCGGGGCCAAGCGGTAGTCGACCGAGATGACGGTGACCCCGGCGAGGAGGCAGATGTCGCGGCACACGGGGTCGTAGCCGTCCAGGTCGCCGACGACCCAGCCACCGCCGTGGAACCAGACGAACGCTCCGCGGCGCCGTGCGGCCGCCGCGGCATCGGTCGCCGGGGGTCGGTAGACGCGCAGCGCCAGTGGCTGGGCACCGTTCGGAATGGCGATCCCTTCGACCTCGACCTGCTCGGGACCGTCACCGAACGCCGCAACCAACATCGCGATGGAGTCGCGCATCGTCTGGACGTCGTCGAGTGTGGGCGTCATCTCACCGGCGGAGTTGACCAGATCGACGATGGGCTGGAGCTCGGTATCGAGCGGCATGGTGATCCCCCTTGAGACATGGGGCCGCGGCCTCAGGCCGACCGACCCGTGCGACATGGGTCGAATGGTCTAAAGGTTCCGAACCCGTTGGCCGACACCGTAGGTGGTGATGCGACGATCAGCGGTGCGAACGAAGAGCCAGGACCACCCGTCGGAGCGGCGCGGACCACTTGAGCAGCGCCGCCTGGCCCGGGGCACGCGCTCACGGGGCCAGAGCGGCGCCGTGATGGTCGAGGCGGCGCTGGTACTGCCCGTGATGATCCTCATCGTGCTCGGCATCATCGAGTTCGGCCTGGTGTTCACCTCGTACTCGACCACCACCGCGTCGACCCGTAGCGGCGCACGTCTGGCGGCGACCTCATACGCCCAGGCCGGACCCGTTCCCACCGCCCAGGACGCGGCCCTCACCCAGATCGCAGCCGCCACTGCGGCCGACCTGGAGGTCCTGACGAATGCGACTCCCGTCGGCATGGCCGTGTACCGGGTCGATCCAGCGTCCACCGACGGTGCCCCCTCCGGCGGCTTTCCTGGGCCGAACATGGCCGGTGGCTGCACGTCGAACTGCGTGAAGTTCACCTGGAACGCTGGCACCCAGAAGATGACGAAGACGGGTGGGAGCTGGACCAACCCGGATGCGTGCGGCACTGCGGTCGACTCCATCGGTGTGTTCGTGGAGACGAGTCATGACTACATCACGGGCCTCTTCGGCCAGACCCAGACCGTCACGGGCCACACCGTGATGCGGCTCGAGCCCCTTCCGACCGACCAGTGCGCCTGACCTCCATGGCCTCCGATCCGCAGTTCTGCGTCCAGGACCCCCCGATCCCGGCCCAAGGGACGGGCAGCGGCGTGGCGGGTGAGGCGGCGTCGCAGATCGAGACGGGCCGGGCGGGCACGTCGTGGGCGAACAGAAGTCGACAGGAGCGCGGCGTCGTGCTGGTGTGGTTCGCCATCATGTTGATCGCGTTGCTCGCGTTCGCTGGTTTCGCGGTCGACCTGTCGAACTGGTGGTTCCAGGCTGAGCGGATCCAGCGTGCGGCGGACGCCGGTGCCCACGCCGGAGTGGTGTACCTGCCCGCCGACCTCGCAGGAGCGACGACAACGGCCAAGGCCGAGGTCGCGAAGAACGGGTACCGGTCAAGTGGAGCCGATCCGAACGCGACGATCGTCGTGACACAGGAGCCGAACCCGAACAGGCTGCGCGTCAGCGTTGAAACCGTCGTTCCGAGCTACTTCGTCGGGCTTCTCGGAGTCGACGACGTGACGCTCACCCGGGAGGCGGTCGCCGAGTACATCGCGCCGGTGCCGATGGGCTCGCCCGAGAACAAGCTCGGCAACGACCCAGCCCGAGCACAGAACTCGCCGCAGTTCTGGATCAACGTCGCCGGTCCGAACGCCACCAAGTCCTCTGGTGACCGCTACCAGGCGAAGAACTGCGGCACAGCCGTCGCCGGGTGCTCCGGCACCGTCAACGCCGGCATCAACAACGACGAGTACTCCTTCGAGGGCTACTTCTTCTCGCTGAACGTCACGTCACGGCCCGCCGGCCAGGATCTGGCCGTGCAGGTCTATGACCCGGCGATGACCTTCGTGGGCGACAAGTGCGAGAACAACCTGCCATCAGCCGCTCAGAACGCAACCTTGCAGGCCCTTCCCGGCAACCCGTATCCCGATGCGGTCGCCCGGTACGCCGGGGGCCTGTCGACCTGGTGCACCGGCGACCAGGACATCGGCGGACGGAACACGCAGACCACGTTCGTCGTGCGCTCGCCCGATGACACCCCGTGGAGCGACACCGACAACCCCGTGATCAACACCTGTCGGGTCACGATGCCTGCCTACACACCAGGACAGAACGGTCACGGCTCGATCTTCCAGATGCTGGACCCGAACACAGGGCCGGACGGGCCGACGGTGACGATGGGCAACGGCACGGTCCTGGGCTTCCCCCAGCTGTTCCGCCAGAACGTCACGATCTGCACAATTCCGGCGGCACAGGTGCAACTGGGCGCCTACATACTCCAGGTTCGTTCCAACGCGACTGCGGCCGCCCCGACCGTCTACAGCGCGGGCGTCAACCAAGGGGGACACAACCGCATGTCGATCTTCGCCGGGTTCGGTGCGGCCGGTCTCGCAGTGACGGACGGCGCGAACGTGACGATCAACGCCCGCGGTCGTCTGCCGATCTACGCCAACGCGGATGCAGCGAACACCACCTTCTTCCTGGCCCGTGTACTGCCCTTCGACGCAGGCCGGACCTTGCGGATCACGCTGTTCGACATGGGTGACGCCTCGCAGGCCGGCACGCTGCAGATCATTCCGCCGCCCGAGTATGCAGCGACCTTCTCGGGCTGCTCGTTCACGCGCAACGATGGCGCGACGCTCACGACCACGCCGTCGACCTGCACCATGAGCAACGTGTCCTCGGGCAACGGATTCGACGGCCGCAGTGTGACTGTGGACATCCCCATCCCGAGCAACTACACCTGCAACGTCGCCGTGGGAACGGGCTGTTGGATCAAGGTCCGAGCCGCGTTCCCTGCGGGTGTGACGGACACGACCACCTGGTCGGCTGCCATTCTCGGGAACCCGATCCGTCTGGTCGAGTAGCAGCCGACATGCCGACCACGGCCGGGTTCAACTGGCCAGATCGCGTGCGGCCTCCCACTCGGCGATCCGCTCCCCCATGGGCGTGGACGGCGCGCCGTTCGCGAACGGCCAGAGCTCCTCGGCGATGAGCCGCCAGTTGCCCCGTGCGCGCAGATCACCGAACAGGGCGAACAACCCCAGGTTGATGCGCTGGATGATGACCATCGACGGTGGCAGGTTCGCGGCCTTCATGATGTCCGCGTGCGGACCAGACAGATCGAAGAATTGCCGCACCGAACGCGAGGAGTACTCGGGCGTGATGGACATGACCTTGTCGTCGAGCACGAACTCGTAGAAATGGCTGAAGTACTCGAACAAATCGGCGTCGTCGACCTGTAGGTCCGGCGCGAGGATCCCGATCCGTTCGACGATCCTGCGGAACTCGGCGATGTCGTGGCGCACGACGATCGCCTCGATCAGGTCCTCGAACACCTGCACCTCGTCCGGCGTGAAACGCTTGCAGAGCCCGAAGTCCAGGAACGTGATCTGACCACCGGGTCGGAACACGTAGTTGCCGGGATGTGGGTCACCGTTGAACGCATGAAGCTGGTAGATGCTGCCGAACGCGAAGCGGTAGAGGCACTCCGCAGTGAGCTGACGTTCCTCGTCG
>Ga0105047_10004916_pt1 | contig 23140 bp, 22 predicted proteins | sample MAT04_FD_78384 | JGI IMG/M metagenome (GOLD analysis project Ga0105047, IMG submission 78384) | Freshwater microbial communities from Lake Fryxell liftoff mats and glacier meltwater in Antarctica - MAT-04 (megahit assembly) | ecosystem: Environmental > Aquatic > Freshwater > Ice > Liftoff... | reverse complement strand
GGGTATGGATTGCGCGTCCCGAGTTTTGGCGTTTAGGCCCGGCGGCGGCGGGCGAGGAGGGCGAGGCCGGCGGCGAGGGCGGCGGCGAGGGCGGCGAAGGTGCCGGGTTCGGGCACCACATGGGTCCACACGATGGCCTCAAAGTATCCTGGGTTGTTGTCGGCGTAGCCACCAACCCGGGTCGTGATGCCGTCCGTCGCCACCGAGGTGGCCACCCCGTTGCGGTAGCCGACGGGGAGATAGGCGTCCAGGTACTCCACCGATTCAGCGGTCCCCCGGCACAGACCCGCGCGGCTGGACCCCCACTCGTCAAAGAGCGCAACGACTTGCCCGCCGTCTCCCAAGCCGTTCACCCACGAGGACGTGCTCCGGCCGGGGGTAGCCCGACACGTCGGCCCGTCGAGGCCTCCCACATGGCGGCGAATAAGCCGGATTGGGGCGTGAACTCCCCGCCGAACCATCCGCCGTAGCCGGACGTGACGAACGAGCTAAAGTCGGTTGCTTCGTGGAGCAACACCATCGAGTTGGGATCGGCCGAGGTCCACATGGCGGCCTTCTGGCCTACTCCACCGCCGAAGCGCTGCCGGTGATTGCCGTGATCTGAGAGCCGCTCTACTCTGCCGGATTGATGTCGTAAATCTGACTCATACTGACATCCCGAATGCCGGCGTGGTACATGTAATCATCCGAACTCACTTGAACAATCGTTTCACCACCCAACTATCCGTCACCGACCGCGGCAACGGAACATCCAGCGTAGCCGGATGGGTGCAGGCTTTGAAATCCTAGCATTTTGCCTCCCCGCCAGACGCCCGCCTGGTTCCCGGCCTCGCCGAACAGATCGCCGCCCGCCGCCGCGCGCACATAGGAGGACCACTGGCCCGCCGGGTGGAGGCTAGACACCCGGCTATCCGAAAGACGCCACGAGAACGCCCGAGTCTCAAGAATTCCATAGCTCTCTATATAGGGAGCCGAACCGAATGCGGCGTCGCCGTCCAAGTCGGCCTCCGCACCCACGGGGGGGGGGCACGCCGGGCTTGGCGGCAAACGCCGCGCTCATCCGGTGGTAGTTAGCCATCCGAGCGACCGGCAGATCATCGTGGGGGGTTAGGCCCCGAAGAAAGATACGACCCGCACGCCGAACGCCGCCGCCGCCGCCGCCGCGAGGCGGGAGATCGTCGGGATCTAGCGAAGTGATTGCCTACGGTGCCTGCGCCCGCCGCTGTTTCTCGGGGGGCGCAGGCACCGCATATCCCGATATGCGGCCCGGCCGCGTATGGGGAGTGTTAAGACTACGCGAATCGGTCGGCTAAATTATTCCTTTCCGCCCGGATCGCCCGGCCCCGCGCCACTCACCCAAATGACCGGCCGGCCGTCGCCGAGACGGCGGGTTAGACAAGGTTCTCGCCCGGACCCGCGCCACTCACCCAAATGACCGGCCGGCCGTCGCCAAGACGGCGAGTTGGACCAGGTTTTCGCCCGGACCCGCGCCACTCACCCAAATAACCGGCGAGCCAGCCTGATCCGGTTGCCCAAAGAACGGGGTCAAACCCCTTTCCCTCGCCGGCGCAAAGTTCTGGCGAACTGCGGCACGCTGTGAGCCCGGCCGCGGCCGAACCTCGTTTGGCGCGAAGGTAAGCTCCCCGGCGTGACGAACCTCGATATCGCGCAGGCGGCGACGCTGCGACCCATCGCCGATGTGGCGGCAGAACTCGGCCTGGACGATGCGGGATTTGAGCCCCTCGGTCGAACCAAAGGCAAGCTGACCACCGAAACGCTGAACCACTTGGCCAGCCAGCCGCTCAACGGCAAACTCATCCTTGTCACTGCGATGACCCCGACCCCGGCGGGCGAGGGCAAGACCACCACCACCATCGGTCTCTCGCAAGCGCTGCGGCGGCTAGGGAAGCGCGCCATCTCGGCCACCCGCGAGCCCGCCCTCGGCCCGATTTTTGGGGTGAAGGGCGGCGCTTGCGGCGGAGGATACAGCCAAGTGCTACCCATGGAGGACATTAACCTCTTCTTTACCGGCGACTTCCCCGCCATCACCGCGGCCCATAACCTGCTGTCGGCCATGATCGACGCCCACGTCGCCAACGGCAACGCCCTGGGGATCGACGTGCGGGTGCCGGTATGGCCGCGCACGGTGGACATGAACGACCGTGCGTTGCGCGAGATTATGGTGGGGATGGGCGGCAAGGCTAACGGGTTCGTCCGGGCAGATGGCTTCGTCATCCTGCCCGCCAGCGAGGTGATGGCGGTCCTGTGCCTCAGCCGAAGCTTGGGCGAGTTGCGCGACCGGCTTGGGCGGATCCACGCCGCCGTAAACCTTAAGGGCGCGCCGGTGACCGCCGCCGACCTCCAGGCCAACGGCGCGATGTCGGCCCTCCTGCGTGATGCCATCCGCCCGAATGTGGTCCAGACCATCGAGGGCGGCCCCGCGCTGGTGCACGGCGGTCCGTTTGGGAACATCGCGCACGGCTGCAACTCTATCCTCGCCACCGAGTCGGGCCTAAGGCTGGCCGACTACACCGTCACCGAAGCCGGCTTTGCCGCCGATTTGGGCGGGGAGAAGTTCCTCAACATCGTGGCCCGTTCCTTGGGCCGAGGTCCGGATGCGATCGTCCTGGTGGTAACGATCCGGGCGCTGGCCCACCACGGCGGAGGCGCCCCCGATGCCACCACCCTTGCCGCCGGGTTTGCCAACGTCCGCCAACATATCCGCCACTTACGGCACTACGGCCCGCCGGTGCTCGTGGCCATCAACCAGTTCGTCGACGACGACCCTGCGTTGATTGACTTGGTGCTGGAACTCTCCCAAGCCGAGGGGGCGACGGCCGTGGCGGCGAACCCGTGGGGCGCGGGGGGTGCGGGGTGCGAGGCCCTGGGCGAAGCGGTGATTACGGCGGCCGAAACCCCGTCCACGTTCCGTCACCTTTACGACCTCGACCAAGACCCAACGGCGCGGCTGGACGCGATTGTGCGGGTGGCCTACGGAGCCGACGGGGCCGACCTGACGCCCGAAGCCAAGCGAAAGCTGAAGTGGGCGGCGCAACACGGCATGGGGCAAGCCCCCATCTGTGTGGCCAAGACCCAAAATAGCCTGAGCGACGACCCCAAACGCCTTGGCGCACCCACCGGGTGGCGGTTGCGCGTCCGCGACATTGTTGTCTCGGCAGGGGCGGGATTCTTGGTGGCAATTGCGGGCGACATCATGCGGATGCCGGGCCTCGGGGCCGATCCCGCCGCGCATCGGATCGACGTCACCCCGGACGGCCGCATCACCGGCCTGTTTTAGGCCCCGATATACCGGAGGAAGTGCGCGACCAATTCGGATTCCTCCGCGTCGCTCGCGAGGGAGTCCAGCATCAGCCGCATGGGCCACGCGGGCTGTCCCGGCCCGACAGGCGGCTGAACGTAGGGCACGTCCAACAGACGGAGGCCAAGCCGTTCGTAGAACGTGATGCGCCGGGTGGCCCAGTGGCGATCGGCCCCTTCGGCGCATCGTAACGGATCTTCGACTTCCAGAATGAGCCCCGCCAGCGGCCGGAGCACTTCCACCACCATGGCGTAGGCCATCGCCCCGCGCCCGCTGCCGCGCGCCTCGGGCGCAATGACCAGGTACTGCAAGTAGCCCAACGCCACGCCTGAATCCGCCCGCGGGATTCGGTGCCCGTAGGCAAACCCGACGGGTTGACCGTTGTCCCGCACTTCCCAAAGGTATGCCCCGCCCGTCGGGCCGAGGGAAGCGAGAAGTTCGGACCATTGAATCCGCTCTACCTCGGGAATGCCTTCGGTGTACCAGTTAAGGAGGCGCGCGAGGACCCCGTCGCTCTCGCCCTCAATGGCGCGGAGCGAAACCGACGGGGTTAGTTTCATGAACGCAGTTTAGCGGTTCCGACGTCGACGGACCAAGGCCACTAAGCCCGCGCCTAGGGCCAATAACGTCCCAGGTTCCGGCGCTACAACACTCGCCATTGAGATGGGTTTCGTGAGGAAACTCGTGCCAAAGGTCGTGAACTCGGTGCCCTGTGAGGAGACATACGTGATCCCGTACTTCGTTACGTCGGTGGCCAGTCTGCCCAGGGCAAAGAGTCCGTCATGGGCATTCGCCAACCCGAAGACGCTATTGATGGCATTGAGGTTAACGTTGTTGTTACTGACGACGGATCCCGCCGCGTTGAGTTGCCAGTAACCCAGATCGCCATCCCCTCCCCGACCATAGACGACGGCGGCGCCCGGCCCCCCACGGAAGCGCCCAAGGGTTATCCCATCCGAGTAGTAGGCACTATTCGTCGCCGCCGATCCCAACAGCGTGTAGGCGTTGGTGCTTGGGTTGTAGCGGTAGAGTCGATTCGTCGAGCCAACGGTATATTCCGTTACATAGGCGGTTGACCCAGGGGCGGGAGCCACCGAGAGGCTGTAGCCGTTATTTGGCGTGGGCAGGGTGACGAGGTTGCTGGTCGAAATCTCGAGCCGTGGGGTCCCAAGTCCCGTGCCAACGAGATAGCCCCCGATCAATCGGATGTAATTATTATAGAACTCGTTATTTGTCGCGATGTGGCGTAGATGGTTCCCGGTGGAGTAGTCGAAAGCATGGTAGCCATTGACATCCTTAACGTAGGCCAGTCCCGCCGTCTGGTCCACCGTGACCGAGACGACCGCTGTGAGTACCCCGGATCCAAACGAACCCAAATAGGCCCTTGACTGGGGATCGAACCGGTGGATTCGGCTAGAGCCGGCGGCGCCGTCTCCTTGGTCGGCTACCAAGAGTAATTCAAACGAAGCGTGGGCCACCGAGGTCAAACCGACGGACGCCATCGCCAATGCACTAAACAAATACTTTTTCATCTTCTTTCTCAAACAACTGGCCGCATTGTATCGCAGGTCACAGATCGAACCCAACTGATGGCTCAAAACGTGCCCTCATTGGGGACACCTGGCCGAAGAACGAGGGGATGAAGGTACCTTCGGGTCACGTAGAGAACAAGAGCCTCTGCGTAACGACTGGAGGTAACAGAACCTATGAAAAAATGGATCCTGGGCATGACTGCCCTCATCGCGGCAACGTTCGTCATTACGGGTTGCGGAAGCAGCGCTCCTGCGGGAGAAGGCGACACGACCGCCAAGCCGGAAACCCCCGCCGTGGGCACGCCCGCCCCTGGCACCAGCGCCGAAGCCCCCGCGACCGAAGCCAAGCCCGCCGAAGAGAAGAAGTAAGGTCCTTTCCAGACTTGAACAAGGCAAAAGTCCCCGAGCTAAAAACTCGGGGACTTTATTGTTCTACTCAGAGTGTCCGAGAGAACCGGAGGGGTTAGCCTCGGGAGCCGCAACCACCGCTACCGCAACCGCCGCTGCCGCAACCGCCCGCAGTGGCACCTTCGCTGTCATCGGTTTTAAACGAGGAGCCGCAACCGCAACCGCCGGTCGCGTTCGGGTTCTCGACCTTGAATCCGCCGCCGAGGGCGTCGTCTACATAGTCAATGCTCGCACCATCCATGTAATGAAGGCTCAAGGGGTCAACCACGATCTTCACGCCATCCGACTCAAAGACTTGGTCCTCGGCATCGGGCTGCTCGTGGTCCAGTGCCATTTGGTAGGAGAGGCCGGAACAACCGCCCCCCTGGACCCAGACGCGGAGCGCCCCGGGAGTGGCTTCTTGCGTGATCAATTCCTTTAATTCAGCCGCGGCGCGCGGCGAGAGCGTGATGGGCATAAGCTTGTTTCGGTATCTCCTAACTTTATTCTACGCAAGAGTTTGGCATAACTTGACGATTACATAAAGATTCAACCGCAAGTTCGCAACTTACGGGGTCCCGGCGCAAAAGTCTCTCGCGCCGGGATTTGGAATTACGCCGTTCCGGAGCCGCCTTCACCCAACCGCTGTTCCAGTTTTTGGAGTTCGGCTTCGACGTCGCTTGAGGCTTCCACGGGCGGGGCATTCGTCGTTGACGTCGTGGAGAACCCCAGGCGCTCTTCCAACTTGCGCAGTTCGGCATCGGCCGCCAAGTCCATCGACTGGTCTTCGATCGCCATCATTTTGCCCTGAAGGCTGCCCGCCATCATCTCTTGGCGCGCTGAGGCCTCGGCCTGCTTGTCGCGGATCTTGTCCTTGGCTGTAGCGTAACTCGTCTCGCCGTACTCGTTCTCAAAGGTCAACCCTTCAAGGGCTTTGGAGATGGAGTTTTGAATTTGAGCTTGCTTCCACTGCGCCTTGAGGGCAAGAGCTTCGGACGTTTTGCGTCGGACCTCTTCTTCTTGACGCTTGATGGCGACCTTCACCGATTCCACCGTCTCAATCGCCTGGGCCAAGGTGCCCTTCAACGCTTCGATGGTCTGATCTTTTAGGCCCTTCTCCCGCAGCAGTTGGCGTGCGAGGTCACGGTTGCCCGAGCGCAACGCGGCTTCCGCCTGCTTCTCAAGCTGGGCACTTTGCCGCACGGCCTCGTCCATCATCCCCTGAAGTCGGTTCTTCTGGGTAATCGCTTGGACGGCCTTCTCGCGGTTGGCAACCAGCGCGCCTTGCATGTCCCGCTTGGCTTGGTCGAGCATGACCTCGGGGTCCTCAAGCTTGTCCATTCCTCGGTTGAAGATTGCGCGGAGCCAGGAAAAAAATCGTTTCATTCGTCGTTGGTTCCCTACCGGGCAAAAATTGCCCGGACGAAGTATACACAGCGTGCCCGTGCAGGGTGGGACAACCGGTATCGTTATAGCTAACTGTGAGAGTAAAAACCCGTGATCTCTTGGGCTTCTGGATCGGTACCATTGCTTTTGGCGTGGTCCTCGGGCTCCCGGGGTGCCAATCTACCGCCCCCGACACGGCCCACGTTTCCCGGGATCCCAAATCCGCAATTGTAGACCCGAGCAAGCTCCACCCGGTAACGCCCGCCATGCGTAGCGGCGCTGACGCCGTGGCGGGCCGCCCCGCCCCGGCCTTTAGTCTTCCCGACACTACGGGCAAACTAACGACCCTGAAAACGGCCGGGGCGGGCAAACCTCTACTGGTGTACTTCATCAACGACGGCTGCCCGTGTTGCGTTACCGCCGAACCATTGGTCGAGCGGATCGCCAAAACCTACGCGGGGGCCGTGCAAGTCATCGGCGTCATCAATGCCAACGCCGCGCGCGGTACCGCTTGGCAAAAGGCCAACGGACTAACATTCCCGTTGCTCCTCGACCCAAAGATGGCGACGATCCAGGCCTACGGCGCTCTTAACGGCGTTTACATGGCGGTGGTTGCCCCCAACGGTCAACTCGACCATCTTTATCCGGGCTACTCTCAAGACGGGCTCCGCGAACTGAGTGCGCGGCTAGCGAAGCTGGCCGGAATTCCGACCCGCGAGTTCGACGTTCAGGACGCCCCGACCAAGCCGACTTCCGGATGCGCCTTCGAATTTGCGGTGCCCGAGGGGCCAACGTCGGTGTCGACCAAGTCGTAATGGCCGCCGAAATCCGTGTACCCACGCCGACGGTTTTGGACTCGCATGAATTGGCGGACTTGCGCAAACAGGCCGCCGGATGCCGCAACTGCGGCCTGGCCGAGCGACGCACCCACGTAGTGTTTGGCGAAGGCAACCCCAATTCGCCCTTAATATTGGTGGGCGAAGGCCCCGGCGAGACCGAAGACCGCACCGGTCGGCCCTTTGTGGGCCGCGCCGGTCAGATCCTGGACCGCGCTTTGCGCGACTGCGGGATCACCCGCGACGACATTTTTATCACGAACACCGTAAAGTGCCGGGCCTGCGACTGGATTGGCGAGCGCGCCACGAACCGCCCCCCCACCGAGGTGGAAGTTAACGCTTGCCGGCCGTGGCTGTTGGCACAAATCCAGCTCATCCAGCCCCGCGTGGTGCTATGCATTGGCGCGCCTAGCGCCAAGAACCTAATCCGTCGGGATTTCCGTATCACCGTGGAGCGGGGGCGATTCTTCCCCAGCGAGTTCGCCCGGACAATCCTCGCGACCCTTCACCCGGCGTACATTCTTCGCCTGTCCTCCGCAACATCCGACGGCGGCTACTCGCTGCTGGTCGACGACATCACCAAAGCTTGGGAAGCCGCCCAACGGCTTGCCAAGCCCCTCACGACTGATCTAGCCCCCGATTCCCCATGAAACCCGGCCTTTCACGCCTGCTCTCCGACCTGCGCCATGCGCCCTTGATAGCCAGCGTGCAGGCCAGCGACCCCTCGGCCGTCGACGATCCCACCACGCTGAGTCACCTCGCCCAAGCCAGCCTGGATCAGGGCGTTCGATGGTTGCGACTACAGGGTGTCGCCAATATCCGCGCCATCCGGGCCGCCACTCACGCCCCGGTCATCGGTCTGATCAAACGGCGCTACGAGGCCAGTGAGGTCTACATTTCGCCGACCCTCGCCGAAGTCCAGGCCCTCCTGGATCTAGGCTGTGAGGTGATCGCGCTGGATGGCACCTCGCGAGCGCGTCCGGGCGGGGAGACTCTGGCCCAACTGACGGCGGCAATTCACGCGGGCGGCGCGTTGGCGATGGCGGATTGCGACACGCTGGAGTCGGCCCTCGGTGCGGTAGCGGCCGGCGTAGACATGGTTGGCACGACCCTCTCGGGCTACACCGACGCCTCAACCGGTCGTGGTGCCGGACCGGATTTTGACTTCCTGCGGGCGGCCGTTAACCAGGTTGGGGTGCCCGTCATTGCCGAAGGTCGGTATGGCGCGCCGTGGGAGGCCCAGGCCGCTCGGCGGATCGGCGCGGCCGGGCTAGTGGTAGGTGGAGCGTTGAACGACCCCGTGAAGCAGACCCGCGCCTTTTTGGCGGCGACAACGGGGGCCGCCGAACCCGTGCTGGCGGTCGACATCGGCGGGACTTGGCTACGGGCCGCCCGTGGCGAGGCCGACGGATCCCTGGGCGCAGTGGTTCGCACGGCCCTTCCGGCTGACCGAGCGACGCGACTGGCTTGGATTTGCGACCAAGCCCGGGCGGCGGGCGTTCGCGCCGTGGGCATCTCCACCGGCGGCACCGTCGATCCCGTATCGGGAATCGTCACCGAATCTAAACCGATCATCCCGGACCATCTTGGTACCGATTTCCGCGCGGGGCTCCCGGGACTTCGGGTCGCGGTGCTCAATGATGGTCTCGCCACGGCTTGGGGGCACGCGTGCCGACCAGAGTACGCCGGTCGGCGCGTCGCCACCCTCGCCCTCGGCACCGGCGTGGGGTGCGGATTGGTGGATCGGGGGCGTCTCATCATCGGCCCAGGCGGTGGCTACCCGCGCCTGAACGACCTCCCGGCGCCGGGAGGTGAGGTCTACGAGTCTCTTTTGGGCGGTGCCGCGCTGACCCCGGACCCCAACGCCAACCAGCGGGCGGCGGCCCAGCGTGCGGCCGATGTCGCCCTTCGCGTAATCCATGCCCTGTGGATGCCCGATGTGGTGGTAGTGGCGGGCGGCGTGGGCTTGGCCCCGTGGCTCAGGCTGGATGCGGAACGCACGCCCTTCGGCCCAGATGCAGGCCTCTACGGAGCGCTCGCGTTAGCATTGAATCCGCCGTTAGGAGGATGAAACCCTCACCGGGCGGGTACCTTCGCGGCGTGCGCCTAATGTTACTTGCCGGATTGCTGGGGTTAGTCGGAATTGCCCAGGCTGATCGACTTATTCGCATCCCCACGGGATTACGGCTCAAGAACGGCGAGTTCAGGGGCGAGTTGGTGTGGCCGCAGGGCAAGTCGGACCCCGCCCGTACCTACTTAGAGGGTGGCATGGGTCGCGCCTTTGAGGTGGGCTTGGAAGGTCAGCGATGGCGAGGTTCCCGGGGCGAGTTGCTCCAAGCGGGCGTGAACTTGAGTTACCAGTACGTGGTGCCCGTGCCGGACTTGATCCCCGGAATTAGTGTCGGCGTGCTTGACCTTTTCAACCACACGCACGACCGCATTGGCGTGTACGGCGCGGCTACGTGGAAATTCATTCCCCCGCTTAGCTTGTTCGCCGAAGACGCCGCCGAGGTCACGCTGGGGCTCGGGCTTGGTCGCCATGAGGGCCTCTTCTTTGGCGCGGCTCTCCCTCTAGGCCCACCCTTACGGCTACTGAGCGAGTACGACGCCAACCGAATCACCGCCGGAATCGAGCTTCGCCCCGTTCTCGGCCTTCAGCTTCGCTGGCTGTTTTTCGAAGGTGGGAACGAGATCGGCGTTAGTTATCGGACTCGGTTTTAGCAGGTTCGAGGGCAGGCAGTCGAATCGGTAGTCCGCCCTCGTTGGCCACCGCCACAATCCGCCGGCTGAGCTCCTGGTTGAACTGCTCCCGCTTGGCCCGCTCGGATCCTTCGCCGGCAACATCAACGAACCAGAACGGCTCGCCATAATTGATGATCGTACGGCACCGCCGTCCCTTGCCGTGTTTGGGCATGGCGGTCTCGGTGCCGATGATGCCCGTCGGCACGATGGCCGCGCCGGATCGCTTAGCGAGCATCGCCACCCCCGGGCTCATCGCGCCGAGGATATCTCCGGCACCGCGGGTGCCCTCAGGGAAAATGAGGATCGCATGCCCTTTGGCCAGCACCTCCAGCGAGTGCCGAATCGCCTCGGTGTCGCCCGTACCGCGCTTGATGGGAAAGACATTGATCGACCGCATGATGGGGCCGAGGCGAGACTTGAAGATGTCTTCTCGAGCCATGCTGGCAAGGTAGCGCGGGAAACCGGTGCCCACCGCCGGCGGGTCTAAGTAGCTCAGGTGGTTCGGGGCGAGGATCACTGGCCCGGAAAGGGGAATCCGGTGGATGCCCCGGAACTCAATGCCTCCAAAGTAGGGAAAGATCATCCGTCTCAGGATGAATTGGACGCATCGGTAGTACGGCGAACGGCCGTCGGACATAGTCGGGAGGATACCGGAACCGGTCGGGCCGCTGAGTTTGGGAACCTAAATTCTGGGACTTCGCGTAGATGTACTCGGCGGGTGAACCGGGCCGGAGGTCCGCGTTCGGGTTTCGCGAGCGGTAGAGTGAAGGCATGATGTCTCGGTTGTGGATGCGGATTGGTTTTGGCGCGGTGGCCGGCCTGATGGGGGGGTTGGTCTCGGCCCAAGAGTCGAGCACGTTGTCGCTAGATGAGGCCCTGCGCCTGGCGCAGGCGCGGAACGGCAACGTGGCCGCCGCGCGACTTGGCGTACGGGCCGCTCAAAGTCAGACCCGGATTTCCCGAGCGGCGTTCTTGCCCTCTTTGGCCCCCACTTTTCGGTATGACACGGGGCAGTCAGACTACGTAACCGGCGGCCCCAGCTTTGGTAGCAGTTCGGGAAAGAGCCAGAACTCCGTATTGGATGTCACCGCGAACTACGTTTTCTTGGACAGCGGTCAGCGCCAATCGCGCTACCGGGGCGCCCAGCTCAGCGCCCGAGCCGACGAGTCTGACTCGATCGAGACGTTGCGGCAAACCCTTTTTAGCGTCCACCGGCAGTATTACGAGGTGTTACGCAACACCGACCTTTTGCGAGTTCAAAGCGCGCAGGTTCAGCGTTCCGAGACGATCCTGCGCCAGACCGAGGCTCGCGTAGAAGTCGGCGATGCCGCCCGGAAGGACATCCTGCAAGCGCGGGCTGACGCCTTGAACGCCCAGGCCAGCCTCCTGACGGCCACTAACGGCGTCTCCACCAGCCGGGCCGCCCTGAAGAGCACCATCGGGTGGGAAGCCGACCGCGAGCTGCCGACCCTAGTACCCGTAACCGCTAAACCCGAAGACCCAGTGTTAGGGGCTCCTACATTCACGTTGGACGAAGCGTTTTTGCGCGGAACCAGGCAACGGGCCGACCTGATCGCCGCGCGCCTTCGGCTGGATGCTTCGGAGACCGACGTCCGACTCGCCAGGATTGACGGCGGAGTCACGCTTTCGCTTGAAGGTTCGGCGGGCCGGCAGTTCAGCCGCAGCACGCTTGACCGCACCAACTTGGGTCTATTCGCCACGATCCCGCTTTACGATGGCCAGCGGAGCCGGCAGACCATTGCCGTGCGCGAACTGAACCGCGACGCCCAGCGTGAGCGATACATCCAAGCGGAGCGCGCCGCTCGGGCCGAAATCGAAACGGCCTATAAATTGGTGGTGCAGAACGTTCAGCGGTACCGAGCATCTCAGGCCGCCTTCCAGGCCTCTCAGCTGAACTATGAAGCCGCGCTGGAATCCCAGCGGGCGGGGGCGGGCAACCTCATTGAGGTGATCACGGCCCAAGTCAGTCTGGTCACGGCCGAATCCAATTTGGTCCAAGCGTCTTACGACACGTTGATCGCGCAGGTCCAACTTCGGTTGGCCGTTGGCGATCCGATTCCCGGCGAAAATCCATGAAGCGAGCGTTAATTATTGTTGGTGTCCTCGTCGTCCTGTTGGGCGGTACGTGGGCCCTCCTTCGAAAAGGCACCGACACCGCCGAAATCGAGTTTCGGTATGCCCCCGTAGTGGAAGGTGACCTCGTACGCAGCACGAGCGCCAACGGCCTCCTCGTCGCCCTGACCACCGTCGACGTTCGCAGTAAAGCGGGCGGCAAAGTGGTGAAACTGGCGGTGGACGAGGGGACCGAAGTGAAAGCCGGCGACCTGATTGCCGAAATCGATCCCGCCGATACCCGTGCGGTCTACGATCAGGCGGCCGCGGACGTGCAGAGCGCCGAAGCCAGGGCCGAAAGTGCCCGGATCAACGAGGACTTGCAGGTCCGCAACTCGGCCAACGCCGTATCCGAAGCCAAGGTGGCGCAGGCACTGGCCCAGATTCGGCTGAGCAAAGCTGAAACCGACGCAAAGACCCAGCCCATGCTGACGGATGCCGACCTCGCCAGCGCTCGGGCTAGCCTAAACGCCCAGGAGCAGTCGTTACGGCAACTTCAAACCGTCACCTCGCCCCAATCCGTCAAAGACGCGAACTCTAACTTTAGTCGCGCCGCCGCCGAGTTAAAAGCCGCCGAAGCCGAGGCCACCCGCCAAAGCGAGCTGCTGAAGAAAGGCTTTGTGAGCCAAGCCGCCGTTGATCGCGCAACGAGTGCGCTTGAGTCGGCCCGCTCGGCCTACGAGATTGCGGCCCAACGGCGCAGCACCATCCAGGCGGACCAGGCGTCGTTGCTCGAATCGCAGCGGTCCCGCGTGGCCTCGGCCCGGGCCACCTTGGCCCAAGCCGATGCGAACCGGAGTCGGGTGGTGATCACCAAGAAGAGTCTAGAAGAGGCCCTTGGAAACCTGGAACAGGCAAAGTTGGGACTAGAGAACGCCCAGGACGCCTTGCTGAACGTGCGAATCCGGCGGAGCGACGTACGGGGCGCATTGGCCAGTACGGTGCGAAGCCGAGTGAGCTTTGACAACGCCAAGGTCCAGCTTGACTCAACGACCGTGACGGCCCCGCGCGACGGCGTAATCACGTTGAAATACATCGAAGAAGGCACGATCATTCCTCCCGGTGCCAGTACCTTTAGCCAAGGCACGGCCATCGTTCAGATTAGCGACACGACCCGCATGTATGTGGAGTGCGCCGTGGACGAAGCCGACGTGGCCCAGGTGACGATCGGCCAAAACGTCCAGATTAATCTTGAGGCCTACCCAGGTACCAGGATCGCCGGCAAGGTCAGCCGGGTGAACCCGTCCGCGAAGACTGAGAACAGCATTACCGCCGTCAAGGTCCGGATCGAGGTCCTGCCGGGCGCGAAAGTGAAGCTATTGCCCGGCATGACCGCAACCTGCGAGTTTGTGACAATGAGCCTGCCCAAGGTGCTGATCGCCCCGAGCCAAGCGATTCAGCGCGAGGAAGGCAAAACGTACGTCCGCGTGAAATCGACGGACCCCAAGAAGCCCGAACGTCGTGAGGTCACCCTTGGCGAGTCCGGCAATGACGGCGTCCAAATCCTCACTGGCCTGAAGGTAGGCGAGGAAGTGGTGGTGGCGGAAATCAACCTCGCCCAGATGCGCGACGTCCAACAGCGGATGCTGGACGCTCAGCAGGGCGGCGGCTTAGCGGGCGGCGCTCCGGCCCGGCCGGGCGGCCCCGGCGCTCCCATGGGTGGCGGTCGGCCCGGTGGCGGGGGCGGCATGGGTGGTGGACGGCCGTCCGGTGGCGGAAGGTAACCCCCGAAAATCCTCATTTTTTGCGCGAGGTGCCCGAACGACACCTCGCGCCGGGGCTTTATCTCCGTAGAACGCTTAGGGATTCAGAGCGATAACATGACGATTGGCGACAGCTTTACCAGCGCCCTCCGGGCCATTATGGCCAACAAACTAAGGAGCTCCTTGACGATGCTAGGGGTCGTCATTGGTGTCGGCTCCGTGATCGCGATGATCGGCATCGGCGAGGGCACCAAGCTGAAATCGTTGGAAAGCATCGAGAAGATGGGTTCCAACATGATCACCGTGGTGCCGGACTGGCGTCGGGGCGGAATGCGGGGCGCGGGCGGTGGTAACCAACTGAAGCAGGAGGACGTGAACAATATCCGAATGAACGTCCCCACGGTTGACCTCATTAGCGGTGGGGTTGGCGGCCAGCGATTTAACCGCCCCGTCAAGTTTGGCAACCGCAACGCCACGACCCAAATTTGGGGCGTGGAGCCGCAGATGGCGATCATCCGAAACGCCACTAAGATGTTCCAGGGGCAGTGGTTCACGCCCGAGGACGACAACCTTAACCGACAAGTTGCGGTACTGGGCTACCAGGTGTACGACAACCTCTTCGCGGGCGAAAACGCGATGGGGGCGACCATCCAGATCATGGGCAAGAACTATGAGGTGGTGGGCGTTATCGACTACAAGGGCGGGTCGGGCTTTATGAATCCCGACGACCTGCTTTACATTCCCCTTCAAACGGCCCAAAACCGGCTGATGGGCACCAAGGACCTGCACTTCATCACGATCCAGGCGATCAACAGTGATCTGCTGCCGATCACTCAGGCCAAGATTGAGGAGACGCTGGCGGCAACGCGGCGCAACGCGATGGGCGAGAACCAGTTCCGCATCTTTAACCAGGGCGAGATGATCGAGCAAGTGCAAACGCAGTCGCGCCTACTCAGCTTCCTCTTAGCGGGCATCGCATCGGTCTCGCTGTTGGTCGGCGGCATCGGCATCATGAACATCATGCTGGTCTCCGTCACCGAGCGCACCCGCGAGATCGGCCTGCGCAAGGCGATTGGCGCAAAGCGTGAGAGCATCCTGACGCAGTTTTTGCTGGAGAGCGTGGTGATGTGCGTGCTGGGCGGGGCGATCGGCATTGTGCTGGGCTACATTGCTATTCGCTACGTGGCCGAAGCCCTCAAGGTGCCGCCGGTCATCAACGCTCAAGCCGTGGTGATGGCCTTCGGGTTCTCGGTCTTGGTCGGGCTCTTCTTTGGCCTGTATCCCGCAATGCGGGCGGCCCGCTTGCAACCCATCGAAGCCCTCCGCTACGAGTAAGTTTCGTGGGGGTTACAGCTCGCGGCGGAATTCGAGCGCGCTGGCCAAGGTCGCCGCGTCGGCGTAGTCGAGTTCGCCTCCGATGGGCATGCCGTGGGCAAGGCGCGTGACGCGCACCTGGAGGGGCTTGATCAACTTTGCGAGGTACAGCGCCGTCGCGTCGCCCTCGACGGTGGGGTTGGTGGCCAGAATCACTTCTTCCACCGGGCCGCGCAAACGCTCCAGCAGTTCGCGTACCTTCAGGTCCTCCGGTCCAATGCCGTCCATCGGGCTCAGCAGTCCGTGCAGTACATGATAGCGGCCCCGGAACTCATGCACCCGCTCCACCGACGCCACCTCGCGGGCTTCGGCCACCACGCAAATAATCGACGGGTCGCGGCGCGGGTCTTCACAAATGGAGCATCGCGCCGATTCCGTGACGTTCTGGCATACCTCACAAAGCCGAATACGCTCCTTCACTTGGCGCAACGTTTCTGAGAACCGACGTACGTCGTCCTCGGGCAAGCGCAGGATGTGAAAAGCAAGGCGTTGCGCGCTCTTGGGGCCGATCCCCGGGAGCCGCTCGAACTCGGCGATCAAGTCGGCGAGGGGCTTCGCAAACACGTTAGATGCCCGGAACGTTGGGCATGATTTCCTTGACCTTGGCCTCGCGGATCGCGGTTGCTTCCTCGAAGCCAGCGCGGACAGCGCTGACGATCAAGTCTTCCAGCGCTTCCACATCTTCGGGGTCCACCACACTCGGGTCAATCTTCAGCGAGACGAGTTGCGCAGTGCCGCTAAAAACCGCCTTTACCGGCCCTTTATCAATGGGGATACGAACGACTTCGAGCTCTTGCTCGAGGACCTGAGCGCGGGCCATGGCATGCTTAGCCTGTTCCAGCATGCTGCCGAAACCTTGGCCACCGAAATTCTTGGGCAGTTTCACCGTGTATTTCTCCTGACTGGGACGACGCGTAAACGCGTACGAGTTGATCAATTGTGACTCCAAACGGGGCCGAAGCGTTGCGGCTAGGCCTCAGGAGGCCGGGTGAGGTCAGCAAAAACCTCTGCGCCCATTTGCTGAAGGCGCGTTCCCTCGGCGGGTCGCTCCACCGGCTGATCGATCCGGGCCCCGGCTTCGTCGTGGCTCTGGGGGCCGTTCTCGGCCGCCGCGTAGCTGAGGGTGCCGGTCCCGCCGACCTTGAGCCAGGCCTCCAGAATCGCCGCCTGCACCTTAGGTCTCTCTCGAATCCAATTGAGGTCCACGGTGCGCTCGAACGCCAGCGTGTGGGCGGTCCCATTCACCTGGGCCACCTCCACGCGATCCAGCTTCATGCGTAGCGTACGGCTAACGGTGAACAGTTCTTCTCGGGCCTGATTCCATGTCGCAGCTAGGCCGGTCGGGGCGGGACCGGTCGGGGCCGGACTCTCCGACGCGGGAGCCGCCGCGGGCCGAGGGGCAGGCCCAGATTCGGGCGCGGCCGCCACCGGTCGGGGGCGCGGTGCCGAAGCGGCGCTGACCGCCGGGGCCACGAGCGCTGGGGCCGCCACGGGGGCAGGTACGGTCAGGCTTAGCATTTGCGCCTCCAACCAAAGCCGGGGGAGAGAGACATCGCGAATGGAGGACTGCCAGCCCGCGACGGCCTCTCGGAAGCGCACCAGACGCTCGCGACCCAGCGAAGTGGCCCGCGCGTGGCGAGACGCATCATCGGCGGCATCGGTCCCGCCCGTCACGCCGTACGCGGCGCGGGTGAGATCGGCCAAACGATAGGCCATAGAGTCCAACACGGCGCGGGGGTCGCGCCCGCTTTGGTAGATCGCCTCCAGGCGCGTCATGGCGGCAGCGGCTTCCCCGCCGGCGATCGCGTCCAGCAGTTCATCCACCGATTGCTCACTCACCATGCCCAACTGGGCGAAAACGTGATCGGTGGTTAGGACGCCTTCGGTGGTGAGGAGGGCTTGCTCCAGCAACGTGAGGGCATCGCGGTAGCCGCCGTCGGCCATGCGCGCAAGGGCGTTGAGCGCGGCGGGCTCCACCTCGGCACCTTCGGCATCGGCGACGTACTTCAGCCGAGTCACGAGGTCGGTCATCGACGCCCGGTGAAACTCGTAACGCTGGCATCGCGACCGGATGGTGGGTGGGACCTTGTTCAGTTCCGTGGTCGCGAGGATAAAGACGACATGGGACGGGGGCTCTTCAATGGTCTTCAGGAGCGCATCAAAGGCCTTACCGCTGAGGTCGTGGACTTCGTCGATGATGTAGATTTTGCGACGGCACGAGGTCGGCGCGTACTCGGCCGCCGCCACGATGCGCTCGCGGACTTCATCGACGCCAGACTCGCTCGCGGCGTCCATTTCGAACACGTCGAGGCACGTACCGGCGGTGATGGAGCGGCAGGTCTCGCAGGTGTTGCAGGGTTCGGGGGCAGGCCCGCTTTCGCAGTTGATGGCTTTGGCCAGCAGGCGAGCGGTGCTGGTTTTGCCCGTACCGCGCGGACCGGTAAAGAGGTAGCTATGGGCCATGCGGCCGCTGGCGATGCCGTTCTGGATCGTCCGCACCACGTGCTCTTGGCCCGCAAGGTCACCAAAAGTTTGACTTCGGTACTTCCGGTAAAGGGCGAGGTGGGCCATGGAGTCAACGCGGGATCGGGACGCCGGGAAGACTGCATCGCCCAGTGATTCGGCTTATCGTTGCTGCCTTCCGGCCCTGGCGAGGTTCACCGGTCTACTGTCGCGCAGTTCCCGGCGGGGTAGTGTTGAAACCACCCCGCCAGGTCGGCGTCCCGAGGGCGTTAGGTTACCTCGCCGGCTCGGCGAGTAGACCCGGAACTTGGATCACATCGCCTTCCAGCTGAGACTTGCTCGGTACTTTATAGTTGGCCGTTTGGGTAACGGGCACTTGGTCCCGCCACTCGCCGCGTCGGAGAAGCTCGTCGCGGGACAACTTCATTTGCGTATAGACGACCCGTTGACCCGGGCGGACCTGGGTGTTCAGGAAGTTCTTGTCGGTCATGCCTTCCCCGTTCCAGCCGAACTTGTCCTGGATGTGGGGGGGTGCCGACCGCGGATTGTAATAGAAGTCCAAGATGTACTCCGGCGTGGCGAAGGGGTACATCGTGGGGTCCTTACTCATGTCCAACCGCTTGTCAAACCGCCGGTTCCGCACGAAGAGCTGGTCTTGCATGAAGGTCGTGCCTCGCGGCGGATCCAGGCTCACTTCGTCGTTGGCGTCCCACTTCATACCGCCGGGAACGGCGTTACGGAAGTTAGCGTCGCGGACGATGATGCGGACTCGGGTGCCGACGGGCAGAACGCCCCAGGTGCCTTCAACCCGGATAACACGCGGCTCTTCGACGGTGACGCGGGCGCTAAAGCCAACGTCAAACGGCGGGTCGGTGTCCTTGGGTATGGCACCAGGCCCTAGCTTGGCGTCGCGCTGAAAGATGCCGCGCTGCGACATCCGGACGAGGGTGGTGTCGATGTTGCCTTCGATGGTGTCGCGGGTCTGGAACCGACCCATGGCACCTTCGTCCTTCAGGCGCTCTTCGGCATCGTCCTGCAGTCGGTACAATAAGTCCAGTGCCTTATCGGGCTGGCCGTTCCGCTGGTACGACATCGAAAGCAGGTTCTTGCGGGCCGGGAGCATATCCGTACGCTCCTGGGCCTTGAGGAACCAATCGACGGACTTTTGATAGTCGTCGTCGACCTTGTGGTACCACATCCATCCGGTCTCAAAGAACAGTTCGTAGGTCTCGGGGTTCCGGTCCGAACCTTCCTTACCCAGGGCCAACGCGGACGGAATGTACCGTCGGTCGGAACGCTGCTCTTCGTCCGTAAAGTTGTAGCCGATGTGCCACATGCCGGTGGCGTAGACATCGATCTGCTTGGGATCAAGCCAAGTCACCAACCGGATGAGGGGCAGGATCGCGTCGTAGTTTCCGTTATCAAAGAACGAGTCGGCACGCACCCATAGGATGCCGGCAACCATTTCTCGGAAGCCCGCGACGGCCACCAGCAACTGATCGGGCGAGAGTCCCGCCGCGAAACCCTGTTGCTTAGGCGCGTAGTTCTTTCGCCACAGCGGTTGGAGCACGCCCATGGAAAGTCCGGCTTGCGTCAGAAACAGGACGACCAGGACGATCACGGCGCGGACGTTGAAGGACGACTTAACCATGCAATTACACTTCCCGCTTTTGGAAGACTAGCATGCCCAAGATCAGCATCGCCGCGATGTATACCACGCCGTAGCCCGTCGCGGTGAGATAGTAAGCCCCCTCGCTCTGGATCTGCTGTCCGGGATTAATGATCGGGTTTTGGACATTAAACAGGCTGAAGTTCGGCAGAATCGTGTTGATCAACGTCGCGAAACCCTTGGCGAATGCCGGGGTGGACGGGTTGCTTTGCATCGTTTCGAAGAACGTAGCGAACAGCGAACCGACGAGGTAGAGACCACCACTTAAGAAGAAGTTCACCAGAGGCGTGACAAAGGTGCTAAAGCAGATGGCCACCGCCGCCAGCAAGCTCATTTGGATGAAGTACATGGCCGGGGCCCGGGCGAGAATGGCCAGACCATCCACCGAGTATTCGCCCTGCTGAATCGCGAAAACGATGATGAGCACGCCGGTCATCAGCGCCATCATCACGCCCAGCGCACTCACCGCGCCGAAGTACTTGCCCAGCAGGAACTGCCAGCGCTCGACTGGCTTACACAGGATGGTGTAAATCGTCCGACGTTCAATTTCGTTGGGCAGCAAGTAGACCGTGAGGACGATGGCGATCACCGCGCTGGTGAGCTGGATGATGCCGAGGGTCATGCCGATTAACACCGATCGCTCTTGGCGAGCGGAGAGAACCGAGAGGCCCGGCGCGAACCCGACGAACAGGACGCCGACGAACAGGATTACAAGGAGAACCTTGCGGCGGATCGCCTCGCCGACCGTGGCCGAGGCAATTGCGATAATGGGCTTCATAACTGACCGGCCTCCGCGGCGGATTCCGTAGACCGCACGTTTCGAACCGTCTCCACAAACAAATCTTCCAGCCGCTTACGGCGGGGAATGACACTCACGATGGTGCCGCCTTGCGTCCGCACGGAGTCGATCAGGGCGTTCACGTCCTGATCGTCCGGCATATCCAAGATCAAGCGCTGGTTGGCGTACGACACGGTGGTATCCGGCAGGTTTAGCCCATGCGAGAACGACTCGCTGACGCCGTTGGCAATGAGTTCTATGCGACCACCCTGGAGCAAATCCTCCAGCCGGCCCTGCTTCTCAATTTTGCCCCGGTTGATGATGGCCACCCGGTCGCAAATCCGTTCAACTTCGCTCAACTCGTGCGAGCTGATGAAGACCGTCTTGCGCTCGTCGCGAAACCCGAGGATCAAATCCCGAATCTCACTGTGAGCTACCGGGTCCAAGCCACCCGTCGGCTCATCCAAGAAGAGGAGCTTCGGGTCGTTGAGGAGGCACTGGGCCAGACCAACGCGTTGCTGCATGCCTTTGGAGTACTGGTTCAACGTCTTATTCAGATCGCGACCCAGGCCTACGCGGTTCAGCAATTGCAGGTACTTCGGATCGCCCTTGCTCATGCCGAACAAGGACCCGTAGAAGCGCAAAAGCTCCATGCCGGTCATGTGCTCGTAGTAGTAAGGTTTCTCCGGGAGATAACTGATGTACCGGTGCACCGACATGTCATCCACGTCTTGACCGTAAATCTTCGCCTCCCCCGAGGTGGCGTAGATAATGTTGAGAAGCATCTTGATCGTCGTGGTCTTCCCGGCCCCATTGGGACCGAGGAAGCCGAAGATCTCGCCTTCTTCAACGTACAAATCGAGAGCGTCGACAACATTTACGACGCCCCCGGACTTCGATTTATAGCTTTTGGTTAGCTGATGGGTTTCAATGGCGGCTCCCAAGGTTGGAGCACCTCCGTAAATGAGTGCGGGCCGAGTATACCTACGCCGGCCGACTGCAACCCAGAACGCCCGATTTTTGTTAAGATGCCCCTACCCAGGAGCCCGATATTGCGCAGAGTATGTCAACCTGTAGATTCTACGAGTGTCCGTATGCGAGTATTATAGAAAGAACCAAGATTATAAGGCTCACCGGTTCAGCGGTCACCGCTGGCGAAGGTAGTGGGCGACGGTTTTGGCCTTAGAAAACCAACTCGCGGGAACGTGCTTTGCTCTCCTTTCAACGTTCCCGCGCTTTTTTGCCTAATTGAGCAACCCGAACGCGCGTCACGCGTCAAACTTTTCGGATGATCGCCCTGCTCGCCGTTGCCGCCCTTGGATTCCCCGTTGCGTCGCCCGACCCCATCAACCTCGATGGGCCGCGTCTTATTTTACCGGTTATGGGTAAGAATGACCTCGAAATTCGGCTATTTGAGCGAGAAGCCCCCCGGACGACCGCCCATGTACTCCAGCTTGCCGAGCGCGGATTCTATGATCAACAGCGTTTTTTCCGCGTAGTGCGCCAACCCCGCCCTTTCGCGGCGTATTTTGGCGACCCGGCATCCCGGACCACGGCGATGGACGATCCCTCCCTCGGTCGCGGGGGCACGGGCGCACGGATTCCTTATGAAGAGACCGGTCGACGGCACGTCGTGGGTGCGGTGGGCATGTCTCGACTCCCCGACGACCGCGATAGTGGGGACTGCCAATTCTACATCGTGCTCGGTCCCGCCGCCTTTTTGGACGGCAGTTATACGGTTTTTGGTCAGGTCACTTCCGAGCTAGATCAACTGACCCGTTTGGAAACCGGTGATCGCGTGGGCAAAGTCCGCGTCATTCGGCACTGACCTTAACTGGGATCAGCTATCCTAAGGGGTTATGGCCCGATCTCTGCGACGCGCAAACGAAAAAAAAGCTTATGAGCGGGCCCTGAAAATCGGCCTGCAGTCGCTACACTCCCTCAATGGCCCTCGACGCCAAGAGATTGCCCAACTCCTTGGCCCGGCAATTGCCGCCATTGCCCCCAACAGCCGAGGCGAGGTGCGCCGACCGGGAGACGTAAATCAGATGCTCTACGTGCACATCTGGTTGCATCCGGACGAGCCCCAGCGTTGGGAGGACCTTGACCTTGGTCTGATCGGCGTCCTGCGATCTATCCTTGGCGAGAACGCTCCCATCCTTTCGGATGCATTCTTCGACGAGCGGGTGATGACCCTTGATTTTTGCACCAACGTGGACGGGCAACTGCTGACCGCGCGGATTGACGTGGAGCGGACCGCCCGCGACATGGACAACGACCCCCGCTTTGGCGCCGGGGCCGACCGCAACCGGGAACGCTTTGGATCGGATGACCGTCCGCGTCGCCCGTTTGGCGACCGTCCCTACGGCGACCGGCCTCAAGAGGATCGCCCCTATAATCGCCCGCAGGGTGATCGACCGTACAACGACCGACCTCAAGGGGATCGCCCCTACAATCGTCCGCAGGGTGATCGACCGTACAACGACCGTCCTCAGGGCGACCGGCCTTACAATCGCCCGCAGGGAGATCGGCCTTACAACGATCGACCCCAAGGGGATCGCCCCTACAATCGTCCGCAGGGAGACCGGCCGTACAACGATCGACCCCAAGGGGATCGGCCTTACAATCGTCCGCAGGGAGACCGGCCGTACAACGATCGACCCCAAGGGGATCGGCCTTACAATCGCCCGCAGGGAGATCGGCCGTACAACGATCGACCCCAAGGGGATCGCCCCTACAATCGTCCGCAGGGAGATCGGCCGTACAACGATCGTCCTCAAGGGGATAGGCCTTACAATCGCCCGCAGGGAGATCGGCC
>Ga0105047_10004912_pt1 | contig 23152 bp, 24 predicted proteins | sample MAT04_FD_78384 | JGI IMG/M metagenome (GOLD analysis project Ga0105047, IMG submission 78384) | Freshwater microbial communities from Lake Fryxell liftoff mats and glacier meltwater in Antarctica - MAT-04 (megahit assembly) | ecosystem: Environmental > Aquatic > Freshwater > Ice > Liftoff... | reverse complement strand
CGGGTTCGCGCGTGCTGCTTGCCGGTCACAGCCAGGGGTCGTGGGTGATCGCTGCGCAGCTCGACAGACCCGAGAACTTGGGCATCGTGCATCGCGCAGTGGTCTTCAGCAATCCCGGCACCAATCCGTCCAATCGCCTCCCGGGACCGGGACCGCTCGCGGCACCCGAGCCCGTAGGTTCATACCTCGAGATCTCCAACCCGCATGATCCCATTGCCATGCGGGTCGCGGACGTGGAATCGGCGATCGATGTCGTCGACTCCACCAGCCTGCTCAAACGCGTGGTGGGAGTGCTCAAGATCGCAGTGCACGACTCGCGGTACGCTGCAGCCATCATCGATCGACAGATCTGGTACTGGCTCCACCTGATGGATGCGACCCAGGACCCGCACCTGTACATGCGCGAAGCACACGACGGTGTCCGCTTCCTGCGAGACGGCGCGAGCGCGCTCGCGGGGATGCAAGCCGGCACCGGTGTCTGGGCCGAGTACCGCTGATCGGTCCCGAGCGATAGGCTCTGCACGAAGCCGTCCCAGCCCGCATCACGCCAGGAGCCCCACATGAGCCCTCGACACGCTGCCCGTCTCGACAAGCTACAGCCGTACATGTTCGCGCAGCTCGAGCAGGCTATCGCCGATAAGCGCGCTGCCGGCATCGACGTGATCAGCCTGGGCATCGGCGACCCGGACATGCCGACCCCCGCGCCCATCGTCGAGGCGCTGCGCAATGCGGTCGGCAAGGGGGATACCCACCAGTACCCGTCCAACCGTGGGCGAGCCGTCTTGCGCGACGCGGTGGCCTCGTTCTACGACGGCCGGTTCGGCGTACGCCTGGATCCGGCCACGCAGGTACTGCCCGTGCTCGGCGGCAAAGAGGGCATCTTCCACATCTGTCAGGTGCTGCTCGATCCGGGCGACATCGCACTCGGTACCGACCCCGGCTACCCGGTCTACACCAGTGGGCCGCTCCTCACCGACGCCGAGCCGTACCTGCTCCCAATCACGCCAGAGAACGACTTCAAGCCAGATCTCGCGTCGATTCCAGCCGGCATCCTCAGCCGTTCGCGCTTGCTCTTTCTCAACTACCCAAACAACCCGACGGGCGCAGTCATCGAGGACGGAGATACCTTTTTCGAGGAGGTCGTTCAGTTCGCGAAGGACAACGACATCGTCGTCGTACACGACAACGCCTACTCGGAGATCAGTTTCGACGGCTACATGGCGCCAAGCTTCCTGGCCACGCCTGGAGCAATGGATATCGGCGTGGAGATGTTCTCGCTCTCCAAGGCGTGGAACATGACCGGCTGGCGAGTCGGTGCGTGCGTTGGCAACACCGAGGTGGTGTCAGCCTTTTGGAAGTACAAGACGAACGTCGACAGCGGCATGTTCGATGCCATTCAACTCGCGGCTGCCACGGCCCTCACCGAGTGCCGCAGCTTCCCGGAAGAGATGAGCGCGATCTACCAGCGTCGTCGCGACCTCGTCATGGACGCGCTGCGCGGTATCGGCCTCGAGCCGAATGCGCCCAAGGGCTCGATCTACGTGTGGGTGCGCGTGCCGGAGGGGCACACCTCGGCTACGTTCGCACAGCTCGTCCTGGACGAGGCGAACGTCGTGGTGTCGCCCGGATCGAGCTTCGGTGACGCGGGTGAAGGGTTCATCCGCATCTCGCTGTCTACTCCCGACGATCGCCTGCGCGAGGCCATTGGACGCATTGAAGCGAGCATGCGCGTCCCCGTCTGATCCGGCCGGGCCGGTCGTGGCCAGCTCGAGACATGGCGTGAGCTTGACTCAAGTTGCGTGCTGGGTGCTCCGGTACTTCTGGCGGTTCGCTCGTTCAGCCCACGAACGCGCACCCATGCCCATATGACCTATCGTCCACGCATCCTGCGCGTGCCCTATCACGGGTGCTCGATCGCCGCGATTCTCGTCGCGTTGGCGCAGCTCGTCTCGGGCCCGCTCGACGTGCGCGCGCTCCTGTTGCTCGCCGGCGGCGTCGCGCTGCTTGCTGCCGGGCTCGGCATGCGCGTACAAGACGTGCGTCGCAGTGCCGGTGGAGCCTCCCAGAGCATGCACGCCGCGATGGCCACCATGCTGTTGTCCTTCGTCGGTGCACCGACCGCGATTGTCGCTGGCACCATCGCGTCAATTGCCTACGATCTGCACCGCCGTCGCACCGTCAGCCGGCTCGTCGGCAACCTCCCCACGCGCATCGTGCCGATCGCCGCAGCTGGCATCGCCTGGACGGTCGCCGGAGGCGGCATGTCCGGGCAGTTGCGGCTCCCCGACGACTATGCCGCTCTGCTCGCCAGCGCCGTGATCTTCGCGCTCGCCAACGAGCTCTGCTTCATATGGGATGCCATGAGTGCTGCCGATTTGCGGCGCGCGAGTTGGCGCGACGAACTGGACCGACTCCCCGGCAACCTGCGCACCACGGTGCTCGAGTGTCTCGTGGGTGCGGGCGTTGCGGTGGTCTGCCTGGAGAACCCGTGGACGGCGCCCGTCGTGGTCCCGCTCGCCGCCTCGATGTACCTCGCTCTCGAGCGCGGTAATCGCATTCAACAGGTGACCGACAAGGCGCTCGACACCTTTGCGAGCATCGTCGACGAACGCGATCGGTACACGTTCGAGCACTCCGATCGCGTGTGTGAGTACGCCGTGCTCATCGGGCGTCGTCTCGGGCTCACCGAACGACAGCTCGAGGCGCTCTACTGGACGAGCCGTCTCCACGACCTCGGCAAGGTTGCCGTCGACAATGCGATCCTCAATAAGCCCGGGCAGCTGACGGACGAGGAGTTCGAGGTCATGAAGGTGCACCCGGACGTGAGCGCGCGCATTCTCGCGAGCTTCTCGTTCGATGAGTACGACGCTGAGGTTGTTCGCTGCCACCACGAGCGTTACGACGGGAAGGGCTACCTCACCCGAGACCGTGACGACGTGCCGTTCGAATCGTTCATTATCGCGGTCGCGGACGCGTTCGATGCCATGACGAGCGACCGCCCGTACCGCTCCGCCCTGACCCACGAGCAAGCATTCGAGGAGATCGAGCGCGGCTCGGGCACGCACTTCCATCCAGAGCCCGCTGCGGCGTTCCTGGCGGAGATGGGGTGGGTCCGTACCCGCGACATCGCTGAGATGGCCGAGCAGATCGCGCGTGGCGATGAGGTCGAGGTCGAGCGCATGATCCGTCGCTTCGTCGAGTTCGGCGACGATATCCGTGATGTGGCCTGAGAACCGCCGGCCGCTCGGGTAGGCTCGGGGGCGATGAACGATTTCGAGATCAGCAACGAGCGCGTGCCTGAGCGCGCGGTGGTGGCCGGCATGCTTGCCGCAGGCCAGGACGAGGACGAGGCGCTCGAGGAGATCCGCGAGCTACTGACCACCGCAGGTGTGGAGACGCTCGGTGCGATATCGCAGCGCCGCGAGGAGCCGCACCCCACGACGTTTTTGGGTTCGGGCAAGGTCAACGAGCTCAAGCGTCTCGTCGAGCACCTCGATCCGGACATCGTTGTCATCGATGACGCGCTCTCACCACGCCAGCAGCGTGCGCTCGAGGATCGCCTCGAACGCCGCGTGCTCGATCGTACCGCCGTCATCCTCGATATCTTCGCGCTCCATGCGCACACTGCTGAGGGCAAGGTGCAGGTCGAGCTCGCGCAGCTCGAATACAACCTCGCCCGCATGCGCGGCATGTGGACCCACCTCGAGCGGCTTGGTGCGGGTGGCGGCAACGCGGGCCCCGGGATGGGCACGCGCGGTCCAGGCGAGTCGCAGCTGGAGACGGACCGCCGGCTTGCGCGCCGTCGCATCTCGATCCTGCGCCAACGGCTCAAGGAGCTGTCGGGGGTGCGGGCCACGCAGCGTGCGTCGCGGCAGGGCTCGGTCATCCCGAAGATCGCGCTTGCGGGCTACACCAACGCCGGCAAGTCGACGTTGCTCAACAAGCTAACCGGGTCGCGCGTCAGCATGGCCAACCGGCTGTTCGAGACCCTCGATCCGACCACCCGCGCGTACGAGCGGTCCGGCCGCCGGTACCTTGTCACTGACACCGTGGGCTTCATCGAGCGGCTGCCGCATCAGCTGGTCGACGCCTTTGCGTCCACGCTCGAGGAGACGCTGCTCGCGGATCTCGTCGTGATCGTTGCGGATGGCTCGATCGATGAGCATCGGTTGCGTGGTCACCTCGACGCAGTGAGCGACGTGCTCGCGCAGATCGGCGCGGGCGAGCTGCCGACAGTGCTTGCGCTCAACAAGATCGATCGTCTCGACGCAGCGGAGCGGGAGCAGCTTCAGCGCCGGTATCCGGACGCGGTCCTGATCGCCGCGCACACCGGTGAGTGCCTCGACGACCTCATGGACCGCATCGTCCACGAGTTCGCCAGTCGCTGGGAGCATGTCGAGCTCATCGTGCCGTACGCTGACGCGGGCGTGTTGAGTGAGCTGTACGAGGCTGGCGCGCCCGTGCAGCGCAGCGATGAGGAAGACGGTATCCACGCGAGCGCGCATCTCCCGCAGCGGCTGGTGCCGCGCGTGGAACGTTTCCGTGTGGAAGCGAGCGCATCCGCCCAGGAGACCTCCACGTGAGCACGACGCCTATCCGTATTCGACGCGTGCGCGATGACGCCGTGCTGCCTGTGCGAGCGCACGAGGGTGACGCGGGCCTTGACCTGGTGAGTGTGGAAAGTGCCACGCTCGCACCTGCAGGCGGCCGCGCCGTGGTTGGCACCGGGTTGGCCGTGGAGATTCCGGCGGGCTGGGTTGGACTTGTATGCCCGCGTTCGGGGCTGGCCGCTCGCCACGGCATCGGCGTCGTGAACGGTCCCGGAGTCATCGATTCCGGCTATCGCGGCGAGGTCCGAGTGGTGCTATATAACACTGATCCGACCGAGACCTTCTACGTCGAGGCGGGCGATCGCATCGCGCAACTCGTCATCACGCCGGCGCTGCTCGTCGGGGTGGAGGAGGTCGAAGAGCTCTCAGCCGCCACGCGCGACGCGGACGGGTTCGGATCCACGGGCGGGTTCGGCTTCTCGGGCGGGTTTGGCTGACATGGGTCATCGCCAGCCACGCGTCCGTGTGAGCGGCATGATCTGGCACGAGCAGCGCCTGCTCGTCGTGCGTCAGGGGCGTCCCGGCGCGCCGCGCTGGATGCTGCCCGGTGGGGGCGTTGATCCAGGTGAGTCACTCACCATCGCGCTCGCACGTGAGCTGCGTGAGGAGCTCAACTGCGCACAGGTTGCGGTCGCCGAACCGTGTGCACTCGTCGAATCGATCGCGCCGGAGACCCACGCGAGCGGACGGCATCTCATCCACGTCATTTTTCGGGTGGACGTGCCGGATGCCACCACCATCGTCACTGGCACGCCTCAGGTCGAGGATCCGGCGGTACAGGAGATTCGTTGGGTCGACCGTGAGGGGCTCCTCAAGCTCGCCTTTCATCCACCGATCGCGGGCTACCTCAAGAACTACCAACCCGGTGGCGACTTCGAGTATTTCGGCTCACTCTGGGCGCCCTAAGGGCGCCCGTCGCTAGCGCTTCTCGGCCTTGGCGCGCTCGATCGACGCCGCGCGGGCGCGAGCCTCGAGCGCGCGCACGGGACCGGGCACCACACCACCTGTGTCGATGTGCGCGGCCGCGTCGACGCCGTGCGCGTGTGCGAGTGCGGCCGCGAGCAGCCAGTCGGCCAGCTCTGGGTTGCGGGGCAGGAGGGGCCCGTGCAGGTACGTGCCGACTGCGTGGTGCAGTCGGCAGCCTTCCACTCCGGAGACGCCATCATTTCCGGCGCCGTACGTGACCGTGCCGAGCGGCCGCGACGTCGAGCCGAGCGTCGTTCTGCCTGCGTGATTCTCGAACCCCGCGACCGTGGCGCTCACCGCCGCGCGTGCGCCGATCGCGGGCAGCTCGCACTCGATTGCGACGTTGCCGATGAGGCGCGTGTCTCCTGCTTCCGTCGTCAGGTCGAAGAGGCCGACGCCCGGCTGCATCGCCCCCGTTGTGTCGAGGTAGCCTCCGCCGAGGAGCTGGTAGCCGCCGCAGACCGCGAGGATGGCAGTTCCCTCCTCAGCCGCCGCTTTGATCGAATCGCCGAGGTCCTCGCTCATCCGCTCGGCGATCATCTGCTGGTCGCGATCCTGACCGCCACCGATGTAGAGCAGATCGTGGTCACCCGGTTCGAAGCGCTCGCCTGGCTCCAGACCTTGCACCTCAACGTCGATGCCGCGCCACCCTGCACGCATGCGCAAGAGCTGGATGTTGCCGCGATCGGCGTAGATGTTGAGGTACCGGTCGTAGATGTGGAGGATCCGCACGCGCGGGCGTGCCCCGACACTCACCGGGGACGCCAACGGATCCTCATCAACTGACGGGGCGACCCATACAGGGTTGAGCTCGCGGGTGACGTCGTCGTCGTCGATCATCGTCGCACTCGCTTGCGAGGCTCGTTGGCCCAGTACGACTTGGCCCAGCCTTGCGCCGCGATGACCGCACGCATCTTGAGCATGGCCGTGTAAGTGACGAGCGCGTACGCGTGCCCGTGCTCGGTGAACTCCCGCGCGCGTTCGAGCACCCGATAGAGCGCCTGCTCGAGGTCCTCCTCCAGGAGCACGCCCTCGGGCTCGAGCCCGCCATAGACCGCGCGCAAACCGAACTCCGCTGCGCGCTCGCCGGTGACAACGATCGCTCCCGCGCGCTTGAGCAAGGGCTCGATGTCTGCGTCCCACACCCAGCTCGTGTCGCGGCCGTCGGCGATGTGATCGTTGAGCGCGAACAGCGTGGCCGTTACATCCACGCCGCTCGCGAGCAGGGTGCGCACAACCTCGTTGAGACCCGTGGGATTCTTCACCAGCAACAGCGTGACCGTGCCACCATGGGGCACCGGAATGCGCTCGAAGCGTCCGAAGGCGGGCGAAGCCTCGGTCAATGCATCCGCATACACGGTCGCGGGCACGCCCAGCGTGTGGACCGCAGCCACGGCAGCCACTGCGTTGTAGACGTTGTACAGGCCCGGAATGCGCAGCTTGAGATTCACCACCTCGCCGTCCACGTCGAGCTCCATCTGCGTGGTCGCCAACCCATCGAGCTGCACGTGCGTGGCCGAGACGATCGGTTCAGGCCGCGAAAATCCGCATCCAGGACAGCTCCACGCGCCGAGATGACCCACCCACGAGTGCTCGTAGTTGAGCGGATGCGAGCAGCGTCGGCAGAAGCGCGAATCGGCCGCGTGGGGGAGACCGTCCTGGGCGACCAATGCGTCCGCGAGCCCAAATGGCACCACTCGTGCGGTGAGCCCGAGCGTCGCTGCGCGCGTGACGTGCTCGTCCACCAGCTCCGCGATGAGCGGGTCATCGGCTGCGTAGACCACCGTGACGCGCTCGGGATCCAAACGCTTGAGCGTCTCGTGCCAACGATCGGCGAGGACCTCGAGCTCGCCGAAGCGGTCGAGCTGATCACGGAAGAGGTTGCCGAGCACGATCATGTCCGGCTCGAGGTCAGACGCGACCAGCGGCAGCGTGGCCTCGTCCGTCTCGAGCACCGCGATGTCGCCGCGTCTGCCGGCGCGCAGCAGCGTGGTGGCAATTCCCGAGCGCAGGTTGGCGCCCGTCACGTTGTGCACGACGTCCAAGCCGTCGGCTGCGAGCATCTCCGCGAGCATCGCCGTGAGCGTGGTCTTGCCGTTGGTAGCGCTCACGAGCACGATCTTGCGGCCGCGTGCGCGCCCTCGCCGTGCCAGCGTCGCCAGGGCATTGGGGGAGAGCGTCAGCAATACCTTGCCCGGCAGCGCGCCTCCCTCGCGACCCGTTGCGCGCGACAGCAGGCGAGCGAGCCCCGCGATCGGTCGGGACAACGCGAGCGGGAGTCCCATGCGGCGGGGAGGGGCACTAGGTGTGGGCACGCGGGAGGTCATGCCCCGGCAGCCTATCGCGCGTGGCGCCGTCTGTCTTGGCGCGATGTCTGGTGCGCACCGGCGCACTTTGCGTGCATCACAAGATTCCCTATTGCTTGCAGTTCATGTTCCATGCTACGTTGGATGCATCGAGAGCGGTGCGTTGCTCGAATCCCCCGGCGTCAGCCCAGGTTTCACGCACGACATGTCGTGGCACATACCACAATGACAGTCGTCTGACCTGCACGGGGATGAAGCAGCTCGCTCGTCACTCGCGAATTGACCAAGACGACCACCAGCGACGGTAACGGACCGCATGCTCTCTCGCATGTGACACCCGTCCGCCGGCCGGAGGCCAGGACTCACATGCGAAACAAGACGATCTATCGCGTGATCGACAGCATCGACCCGGAACGGCTCAAGCAGTTCCAGGCCGGCATGCGCAAGCGATACAGCGACGAGCACATCCTTGAGGAGCTCACCGAGTGCGCCAAGCGCATCGGGAAGTCACCGACGATGCGCGAGTTCGAGGCCGATCCCGAAACGACGGTGCATCCGCAAACCGTCATCGAGCACTTCGGTTCCTGGAACGCCGCTAAACGCAAGGCCGGTCTCGTGCCGCGCCGCTTCGCCAGTCGAGAAGAGCTGCTCATGCTCCTTCGTAAGCTTGGTGAAGAGCTCGGGCGCATCCCGAGCGCGAAGGATATCGAGGCCCGCAAGGGAACGATGCCTTCTAAGAGCTTGTACTGGCATACCTTCGGGTCGCTCAACAATGCGCTCAAGGAAGCTGGCTTCGACGTCGCCGTCGGTGAGGAGCGCCTCGAGCGCGCCATCGACCAGGGTGTGTTCCTCGCCATCCGTATTGGTCGCCTGCCGAAGTTCAGTGACTGGGCTGCAGCGCGCAAGACGGACATGAACATGCTCACCGAGTGGCAGGTGTACCGCATGTTCGACGCCCGCCGTGGCGCGTGGTCGACCTTCCAGTTCCTCATCCGTGAGCGTCTCGCCGACCGTGGCATCGGTATCGGTGCGGACAGCGAGCTCATCGAGATGGAAGAGGCGGCGCTCACGCCCGCCGAGTAACACCGCGCTACAACAGTTCAGCGTCACCGCGACCCCGTCTCAGCTGAGGCGGGGTCGTCTCGTGGGGATCTGGATCACGCCGCGATTGGCACGGCATCTCCTACAGGAGCGGCTGTGGAGGTCGTCATGACGCGGCCCGGGTTGACGCCGGTGGCGGTAGCGACGGGTGATACAACTGGCCCGGCGGCTGTGGCATCCGTCATCGTGGCGGTGATGGCGCTCACTGCGTTGGTCGCGCCGAGGTCGAGGATGCCGTCGCGACCGGCCGGTGTGAAGTCGCCCAGATCGTTCTCGCCCGTGGTGGCACGGATCGCTTCGCGGTACACGGCGAACGCCTCGTCTGCGATGTCACCGAGTTGCTGTTCGGTGAAGGTGCCACCCGCGCGCAGGTGCTCGCTGACCTGCTTCATGAAGCTCGAAACGCGCCGGATTCCCTCGTCGAGCTTCGCGCCCGTGGTGACCTGCTCGGTGGCCATGTTGCCGCGCACCACGATGTCACCGGACGGGGCCGGGCGCCCCGCGCCCGTGGGATTGAGCTCGCTCGCGCCCAACGGCACGACGTGGAACACACGCACGGCACTACTTCCTTGGGCGGGAGGGGAGGGCGCGACGGGAGGAGTGGGGGTGGAGGTCGTGGTCGCTGGGGTGGTGGTTACGTTCGGCACCCGGTCCACGCACTCGCCTGTGGGACGCGGCGAGTTACTCGGCGGGAACCGGCCGGTCCCTTCCTGCTGGCCCAATCGATCGATGAGCTGTTGGATGAGGTCGCGCAGTTGCAGCAGCAGTGCGTTCGTCGACGTGGGTGCGGTGGATTGGGTCGCATCGGTCTCGCGGGTCGGGGTGGCGGATGTTGGGGCAGGGGCGGGAGAGGTGCCCGCGCCGAGCGGCGGCTGACACGCAGCGCGCGCTCGATCGAGACAGCGTCCGAACTCGGGATCGGTGGTTACAGTGGTGGTCGTACTGACCGTGACGGCACGCGTGCCATTGGGTGCGGTGCGCACGCCAATGCCGGTCGACACATAGGTCGCAGGGGTGGTCATGATGGATCCTCCGTGATCGTCGGTCTCGCCGAGGTCTCCCTGACCTCGAGTCATCGATCGGTGGATCGAACGCGTTACTGCAATCGCACCGCCGTGTGTTGACACTGCCGCAAACGCGAAGTGGTGTCAGTCGACGAGCGTGCGCGCGAGATCGACGAGCCGCCGCGCGGTCTCGGATCGGTCGATGGAAACCAGTACGTCCGACGGCACGTCCACGTCGGACGTGCGCACTCCGTCCCGTCCACCCGCGTCGCGCCACGTGCGCCACGCCCGCTCGAGCGCGTCAGCCGTGCCGCTCACGTCCTGGGGGTCGAGCAGGGCGCCGCCGACCACCTCATCGACCGCGCCGGCGCGCACGAGCAGGCTCGCCGCGACGTTGCCTGCCGGTGCCTGTGCCAACACGGGCCGTCGCGACGCCACGTACTCGAACACCTTGCCCGTGTACACGCCCGCGCTGCCGCGCCCCGGTGCGACGTACAGGAACAGCAGATCCGCCGCCGCCTGCTGCGCGAGCACATCGTCGTGGCGCAGGAAGGGAATGTGTTCCACCACTGCTGCGAGCGTCGGCGCGCCATCGATGCGCGCGCGGTCCACCGGTTTGAGACCACCCACGAAGCGCACGATCAGGTCCCCCCGCGCGTCGGGATGCGCATCCACGAAACGCTCGACCGCCTCCAAAAACACCGCTGGTGACTGTCGTCCGAAGAAGTTGCCGGTGTACGCCACCACGAACCGGCCTGTATCGCGGAACCCGTCCATCCGTGCTCGTCCGCGCGCGATGTCCGCAGGCTCCATCCCGTTCTCGAGCACGTGCACCTGCAACTCGGGATGCCGCGCGCGTAGATCCGCAGCGAGCGGCTCCGAGACGGTAGTGAGGGCGCTCGCCCGCGCGAGCGTTCGCTGGGCCAGGCGCGTGTTGCGCGCATGCTTGAGCCGCACGCTCGGGCTGTCCATCCGCAGATGCGGCAGGTCAAGCCACGAGTCGCGGAAGTCGGCAATCCACGGGATCCCCAACTGTTCGGCCACGTCGCAGGCCACGAGGTGCGTGGTCTCGGGCGGCGAGGATGAGATGACGAGATCCCACGGCGCACGTCCGGTGCGCTTGCGCTCGCGCGCGGACGCGATGATCGCGCCGACCGCAGGTCCACGCCATGCCCGGTGGATGTCCGGCACCGCGAAACGGCGCGGCTGCAGCGCGATCGTGCGCGCGACCTTGCGCAGCCCACGTACGCCCGCCACGTGTTCGCGCGGTATGAGCGCAGCGGGGGAGGGGTCCGGTGTGCGGAGCACCTCGACGCTGGCCGGGACCACCAGCGTCGTGTCCACGTCGACCCAGCGCGGCTTTTCGGGCGCGGCGACCGTCACCTCGACTCCGAGCTCGGGCAGGTGCCGACACCAGCTCAGCACGCGCTGCACGCCGCCGCCACCGGCAGGCGGAAAGTAGTAGGTGATGACGAGTATGCGCACGCGCCGACCCTACCGGCGCGTCACGCGGTGCGCGCGCCGTCCTCGCCCAGCAGCTCGTTTCGGGATCGATGGATCTGCGCCATGGCGAGACGCTTCTCCTCAGGCGATGCCACGGGATTGAGCAGCCACTGCGCACGCGTATCGGCGTGGAACGTGTGCCGCTCGAGGATCCGGCCCTCGCTCACGAGCACGATGTTGCCCGGACGGACCGGGCGCTTGTGGAGCTCGATGTCCAGGAAATCTTCGACGATCTCGAGCGCCTCGAGCGTCGACGCCCACATGACAGCGTCGCCTCGATCGGTCGTCGCGGTCCACAGCGGTCGGCCATAGCCGCGCGCGAGGTGTACCACGCCGGGTCGACGCGCATCGAACCAGCCACATGCAAGGGAGCCACGCATCCGTTCGAGTGCCGTGGCCATGTCGCCGTCGGCATCATCGAGCGCTGCGAAGATCGCCTCGCTGTCCACGGTCATGCCGGGCTCAAAGCGCTCGCGACCGAGCTCTGTGAAGATCGCGTCGTCGTTGGCGATCTTGCCGTTGTGCACGCCGATGATAGCGCCGTGACGAATCGGATGGTTGTTCGCCATGAGCGACGGCCGGCCCTTGGTGAAATCGCGTACGTGGAGCAGGAGCTGCCGCACGGCTCCCGGCACCTGCACGGTCTCGAGGAAGCGACTCGCGCCGCCTGGCTGCTTCTCAACGCGTAGTGCACCATCGAACTCGTACGCGCAGCCCGCAGCGTCCGCGCCGCGTTCGGCGACGGACGCCAACAGCACCCGCGTCGCCCGAGAGGGGTCGATCGCGCTCAGATCGCTCAAACTGAATCCCGCGATTCCGCACATCTTGCTACCTCACATCCCCTCGCGGCCGTCCGGTCAATCTTCCGGCTCGTCGGAACAGAGCGGGCAGCTGTGCGCTTGGAGCACCCCGATCCCCACGAGCTCTTCCGCAATGACGCGGAACTCGTTGGGGTGCTTGGCGATGAACAGGGGATCCGAGACCTCACGCACGTCCATGAGATTCACCCCCACGGTAATGCGCGCAAGCCACAGCGATGCGTGGTAGCCATCGCCTTCGATGACTGCACGCGCATCGGCGGAGGTGCGGCAGTCGGCGAATGGATCGGTGGACCAGTTGCCCGCACTGCCACTGAACGGCCCACGCGCCTCGCTTTCCGCGTCGAGATCGAATCCCGCTTGCAGCGTGATGGCGACGTTCGTGGATCCGGTGGAGACACGCTTGTTGAAGAATGCCGGGATCTCGTCGCCGAGCTCAGCATGGAAGCGATAGCCCTGGCGTGCAACGCGGTCGTCGACGAGCACGTGACCACAGGCACGACCGAGGTGCGCGGCGAGGGCGCCCGTGGAACTGGATCCACCAGCTCCCGAACGCGTCACCCGCGCGACGATGTCGTGTTCCTCGGCTCCCATGTGCTACGCCACGGCTCCCTCATCCTCGAGCATCGACAGTCGCTGCTCGTAATCTCGCTGGAGCATCCGTTCCTCGGCCTTGATGCCTGCCAGAGCGGCTTCCAACACGTACCAACACTCCTGCTCGTTCTCGGCGTACTCGCCTCGTCCAAGCTCTCTCGTCGCGTCGCCGTAGGACGACCACAACCCGGAGCGTCGCTCCTCAAGCCGTCGGCACAGATCCTCAAACGCCGCAACAATGTCTTCCTTACGGCACGATGCGTCCCGCATGTGTCCCTCCCCGGGTCACTTTCCTGGGTATCGGCCGCAGGGCTTCGTTCGTTGACTACCAGTGTGTGTGCGACGATCTGCAAGAACTGCATCAGGGCGTCGATCGACGGTGTTCCTGTGTTCGAACTATCTCCGAGATGCGCGTGCTGACCCGTACTCCAAGTGACGGTGGAAGAGGTGAAAAACGACAGCATCGCCTCGGCGATTCGGGACGGCTCGACCCAATTGTTCGACAACCGTTCAAGTACGGGACGAATTCTGCCGAGTCGCGACACGTGAGCGCGGATGTGGACACCCCTGCCGGCGATGATGCTGGGAACCAGCGACCCCAGGTCGCGCTTGAGGTCGTGAACGGCAAGGTACGCATCGTCGCAGCTCCCGACGCGGTCGGGTCGGCCGAGCTGAGCTGGCCTGTGGGCGCGGTGTGCGTCATGTTGCTTGGTGAGCGCGTGGAGGGCAACTCGTGTCGCGTGCCCGCCAACGCGCAGCTCTCGGCCGAAGCTCTCGATGAGGGCGCGCGCGTCGACTATGCCGTCACCGTCAGTCGCGACCGCATGGAGGCGAGCCTTCGCGTGATCCCCGAGACGGGACTGCACCGCACCATCACGGACCGCCCCGCCACGCAGCGCTTGCATCTCACGGTGATTGAGGAGCGTATCGAGCCGCCGGCTGCCGATGCGGGTGAAGCGCTCTCCGCCTTACAGCGCGCGGGCGTGGTGCATGGATGCGACTCGGATGCCGTCATCGACGCAGTGCGCGATCAGATGGGCGACGAGATCGTGGTCGCACACGGCACGGAGCCGATCGAGGGACGCGGTGGCTACCTCGAACACCTCGTGGACTTCGAAGCGCTGCGGTGGACCGGCGTACTGGCCGACACGCCGCTGGTGCGACGCGTGCGCAAGCGCGACGGCACACCCGGGCGCGATGTGACTGGCCGCGAGCTCACTGTGCCCGTGGTGCGTGATGTGCGGATTCAGGCAGGACCAGGGGTTGCGGTAGACGAACGCGGGATCATGGCGATCGCCACTGTCGACGGATCCCCGCGCGGCGGTACTGATGGTTACGTCGAGGTGTGCCATGAGCTTGAGCTCGAGGAGGTCGACACGGTTACCGGAGACATTAACTTCAACGGCAGTGTCTACGTCACTGGCAGCGTGCACGAGGGGCGCCGCCTCATCGCGCGCGACGAGATCATCATTGATGGGAACGTCGAGCGGGCGCACGTGGAGAGTGGCGGTTCGATGCGCGTTGCGGGATCGATCATGTCGAGCGTGCTACGCGCGGGCGGCGAGCGTGCAGTCGCTGCCACGATCGCCGATCGGGTGTTTGACCTGCCCAAGGCGCTCGGGTTGGTTGCCGCGCAGGCGCGCCAGTTCCGTGACCAGGGTGAAAGCCGCGGCACCGACGTGTCGCACGGGCTTTCCGTGCAGCTCGTGCTGGAGCGGATCCATCGTGGTGTGCTGCCGTCGCTGTGGTCCATCGTCGAGGACGTGCGTGACGCGGGTCCGGCCCACGCCGAGACCGCCGAGCGAGCCGCGCGCTGGCACCGCCTGCTCGCCACTGCTGCGAACATTTCGCTCACTCCGGATCGTTTTCAGGAGATCCTCGCGGAGGTCAGCGCCCTGTCCGAGGATGTGCGCCGGGCCATCGAGCAGCCTGCTGACCTCGTCGTCACCTATATGCAGGCGAGCGAGGCCGAGGCGACGGGTGCGGTGACTCTCGTCGGCAAGGGCATCTTCAACTCGCGCATCGTCGCGTGGGGCGGCTTGGTGTCTCAGCACTACGAGGCAGTATTTCGCGGTGGGTCCATCCTGAGCCACGGCAAGGTGCACGTGCGCGAGGTCGGCTCACCCGCGGGTGCGTCCACGGTCGTGCAGCTCGGCAAGGGCGCGGCGCTCGAAGCAGATCGCGCGTTCGCCGGCACGGTGGTGAGCGGGCCCGGATACACCCATCGGTTCGTCGCTGACCGCTCATGCATCAAGGTCGACTTCGATACGGGTGGCACGATGAACGTGGAATCGCTCGCTGCCTAACGGGTGACGTCGCGGGTGCGGACACCGAGTTCGCGCGAGCGCTCCCGCTCGGCGTCGGTCGCACCTACTCGGAGTCGGTGCTGTTGATCATCCCGCGATCGCCCGGCAGACCCTTGGTGGGAGCCTTGATGGAGATCGATCCCTTGGACGCGAGCAGGTCGACCTCGAGCGGCGGATCGAAGCGAACGCCGTCCTGGTCGTGCGTCACGCGCACGAGGGGCTCGAGCGGCGCGCCCGCGTGATTGCCACGGACGATTCCGTACCGGCCGTCCGAGAGCTGCACCGTGGTGCCAGGTCCATACGGCGCGATCGCCGCAGCGAAGGCGTCCACGATCTCGGGTCGAAACAGTCGTCCGCGCGCCTGGAGGATGAGCCGGTACGCCTCGTGGGGCTGGAACGCCCTGCCTTCACCGTCCTGCTCATTGCAGAGGGCAGAGTACGCCTCGGCCACAGCCGCGATCTGACCGTGGTCATGGATATCCTCGCCCGTGAGCCCGCGCGGATAGCCCGAGCCGTCGAAGCGTTCGTGGTGCTGCGCGATGGTGACCTTGGTGAGAGGTGAGATCTCGCTCCCCTCGAGCAACTCGAGGCCCAGCAGCGGATGCTGGCGCATGATCGCGCGCTCCTCAGCCGTGAGGATCCCGCGCTTCTCGCGAATCGCATCCGGCACGGCCATGGTACCGATGTCCTGGAGCAGCAATCCCACGCCGAGCTTGACCATGCGGTCCTCGATGCCGTCCTCACGGCGTTGGCCGCGAAAGTCCCGCCAGCCGTGCGAGCGAAAGAACTGCTTGGCTACGGCGGAGCCGATGACGCAGACGTTGAGCGCATGCTGCATGCGCTCGCCGCCGAAGATGTTGAGATCGCTCAAGCAGACGAGCAGGTTCTTGCGGTTGGCGACCTCGCTGAGAATCTTGGAGATCACGCCCTCGACGTCTTGCATCTGCTCGGGCGCGAGGCGTCCATCTTCGCGCCCCATCACCTGGAACGCATCCTTGAGCACGCCGATCGCCTGGCGTCGCGTGTCGTCGGTGATCGGAGAAACTGCCTCGATACCTGCGGAGTTCGCATCGTCGATCATCACGATGCCGATGCCGGTCCGCTTGAGGCGGCGCAGGATTGCCTCAGTGACCACGACCTGGGCCGCGAGCAGGGGAATACCGCTCGCCTCACCGAGAGGGTAGACGTGCCGGGCGGTGACCATCCCCGGCTCCACGTTGTCGATTCCGACCTGGCGCATCCTCGTACCCTACCCGTCCGGGCGACGTTGGGTCAGGTTGGTTCGACGGTCGCTCAAGATTACCCGCGTCGTGCCGATGAGCCGAGCATGGACGCCCGACACAACACCGGAGCCGACTCGCGCGCTGAGCGCACCACTCGGCTCATCTCTCACCTGGAAGGCGCGCTCGAAGCGCGCACACTCGACGCGATGCGCGGCGTGTGGACCACGCTCGAGCGCGCGACCACGGATCCCGCAGCGCACGCGCGCGCCGTCCGTGAGCGCCTGTTCTGGCAGACGCTCACGCCGGGCGACTCCACGGCAGGCACAGCGCTTGGATCCCGCGTCGTCGGCCTGACGACCGTGTGGGACGAGGAAACAGACGTCGCAGCGCACGCGGAGGCCGCAGCGGGCACCGTGACGGTCGAAGATGTGAGTTTCGACGAGGCCGCCTGACGCTCGGCTTGATTTGCAAGTCGGTTCGCACGATCAGGTGGGCTCAAGTGTCCATGGGGGAGTGCCGATCGCGGTAGTGGTTCGCTGGATGCGAACCGCCGGATCCTCGGATCCGGCATCGGATTTGAATGCCACGGACGGGCGACACGCAGAACATCTGCGGAGTCGCCCGTGCTCGTGAGAGGCGCACATGACCGACATCGATGTAGCGAGGAGCACCATGCACCCGACGATCGTCCAGCTCGTGGAGGAGGTCCGTGACCTTCCGATGAGCATGTCCGAGACGTTGCCAGCGGTCATCGAGGCCTGTGACAACGCGGATACCTCGGTGAACGATCTCACGGCGCTCATCAGCTCCGACCAGTCGCTCGTCGCGATGCTTCTCAAGCTCGCCAACAGCGCCTACTACGGCTATGCGCGCCGCATCGAGACGCTGCCCGAGGCCATCGTGCTACTCGGATTCTCGACCATCAAGTCGCTGGCCATCACCGCGACGACGATGAACCTGCTGTTCCAGAGCCAGGACGAGCTGAGCGAGGTGCGCCACGAGATCTGGTCGCACTCCCTCGGGGTCGGCGTCGCCGCTCGTGCGCTCGCACGCAAGCGCGGCAACATCCACCCGGAGAAGGCGTTCGTCGCTGGACTGTTGCACGACCTGGGCATGATCATCCTCTCGGTCTACCGCAAGGACGAGTTCCTGGAGATCCTGGCCATGGCGCAGGACTGCGGCTGGACCTACGAGGCAGCCGAGGCTGAAGTACTTGGTTTCTCCCACGCAGATCTCGGTGCGCAGGTCGCAGAGGCGTGGAGCTTCCCCGCAACGCACTGCGAGGCCATCCGCTGTCATCACAACCCGTCGAGCGCGACGCTCCAGCCGGGGCTCGCACAGGTCGCACACCTCGCAGACTGGATGGTCATCGACCTGGGTGTCGGCAAGCTCGTCGACACCGATCAGCCCGAGCCAGACGAGACGGCACTTGAGGAGTTCCGCATCCCGCGCAAGGATCTGCCGCGCGTGGTGGAGAGCCTGCGGCGACTGTTCGCCGAAAGCGACGCCTTCATGCCCGAGGGTGGCCACATGCGAGAGGCCATCTGATCATGGAGCTGTTCGACGTCACCTTCAAATCGCTTGACCTCGCGCTCGGCGCTGCCGGCAAGCGTCAAGAGGTGCTCGCGAACAACCTGGCGAACGTCAACACCCCGGGCTACAAGCGCCTGGACGTGAACTTCGACGGCGTGCTCGCCAAGGCGCTCGACGCCGCGCGCACGGGTGACAAGACCGCACTCGATGAGCTGCGACCCGGGGTCGGCACCGACGACGCTGTGGCTGTGCGCGCTGATGGCAACAGCGTGGACGTGGATCAGGAGATGGCGTTCCTGGCGGAGAACAACATCCGCTACAACGCGCTGGTTCAGCTCTCGCAGAAGAAGCTCGAGACGCTCAAGTACGTGATCAGCGACGGTCGGAGGTGATGGGCTAGATGGGTATGTTCGACAGCATGCACGTCAGCGCCAGCGGCCTCGCAGCCGAGCGATTGCGCATGGACGTCATCGCGCAGAACCTCGCAAACGTCAACTCGACGCGCGGACCCGACGGGCAGCCGTACCGGCGCCACGAGGTCGTGTTTCAGTCGGCCGACGCGACGTCCGGTACTCGCGGTGCGAAGGGCATGAGTGAGAACGCGAGCAACTCGCCCGTGCACGGCGTGGAAGCCGTGGCGATCGTGGAGGACCCCTCCGAGCTGCGCGCGGTGTACCAGCCCGACCATCCCGATGCGGATGACAATGGCTACGTGTACTACCCAAACGTGAATCCGGTGACGGAGATGGTGGAAATGATGACCGCGACGCGCGCCTACGAGGCGAATGTTACGGCCATGAACGCTGCGAAGAACATGGCGCTCAAAGCGCTCGACATCCTGAGATAACGAGTAACGAGGCGGACTGACACATGGCGATGGGCGGAATCAGCGGTGGTATCGGGGGCGGCTTGCAGCTGCCACTCGAGCTGCTCAAGAGTGCCCAGACCGCCAAGCCGGCCGGCACCGAAGGCGCCGAGGGTGTCGGCGGCACCGCTAACTTCGCCAGCGTACTCAAGGGCAAGCTCAACGAGCTCAACACGCAGCAGGTCGGAGCGAGCAAGGCCACCGAGGACGTCGCGACCGGCCGCGTGGACGACATCGCGCAGACGATGATGCGCATCGAGCAGGCGAACGTGAGCCTGCAGATGACCACGCAGATGCGTAACAAGGTGATCGAGAGCTATCAAGAAATCATGCGCATGCAAATGTAGGCGGCGGGAGTGTGCGCGGCCATGGCTGCGTCGTGAACCTCGCGTGGCTGCGCACATCGGGCTCTGCCCCCGCCCCGAGGGTACCCGCGGATCCCCGCTCGGCATCACTCCTTGCCCTACCACCGCACGCCGCCGCCCCTCGGGTTGGCGGTTTTGTTGCGTCTGGGGGGCTGGTGCGCTGTGAGCGGCTCCTCGCGCGGCTCCTCGCGCGGCTCCTCATCGGCTCCTCGCGCGGCTCCTCGCGCGGCTTCCATCGGCTCTTCTCCGAGCCGCCTGCCGAGGCCCCCGAGCCGCTCGCCGAGGTGCCCCATCCACGTCGAGTTACTGATTTTTGCCCCTGAACGGCAAAAATCAGTAACTCGACGTGGATGGGGGTGCCAGGGATGGTGCGCGTGAAACGGATCTGCGCTACCGCTTCGGGTGTCTCTGCCGCGTTGGGAGGAGGTCGTTGGTACGATCGGCACAGGACGCCGCACGGATGCGGCGGGAGTAGCGACACGGAGGTCATCGGGCATGACGATCATCAACATGGCATGGGACGATTCGAAGCTGCGGTCGGGGCATCGCCTCACCGCCATTCCGTTTGGTGAGCGGGACGCTGATGGGCTCGAGACCGGGGTGGCTTTCATCGATCGCACGTCGGGCTTCGGCGGAACACCGGTCGTCTCAGACCGCTCGCCGCTGAACGATCGCAAGGCGCTCGACATTCTCCTGGGTGTGGCCAACGCGAACCGTGATGCATTCGCCACGCTCAAGAACACCTTCCAGCGCAACGACGACTTCGGAGCCCGGTCGGGCGAGGTCTCGCTCTTCATCGACAACAAGGGCACGAAGAATGATCTGCGCTGGCGTGGCGACATTGCTGCCGCTCCGCAGCCTATCCTCGACCTGTTGATCGCGGCGCGCGTGCTCGAGATCGAGGCCAAGCGCTCCTGACGCGCTCAGACGCCGGTGTCGGCGAGCGGGAATCCGAGAAACCGGCACGCACCTGCCAGGCGCTCGTCGTGCGTGACCATCGTGAGCGCGGGACCTCCGGCGCGCCACATCGCCGCCAGGTGGAGCGCGTCGAGCGTGCGGGTATTGGTCTGCTGGCCGAGCCCGGCAGCCAGCGAGCAGAGCGGACCATCGATGTCGACGATGGTGACCTCACCCCAGTGTTCCAGGAAATCCCGATTGGCCTCGGCCCGCTCGACCCCGCTGAATGCGCGGTCGAGCGCTCGCGACACCTCGACGAAGGTGTGCCGTGCGGTGATCCACCGTGGGTCCGCCGCCAACAACTCCCGCGTCCGGGCGCTGTCGATCTCCTCGACGTAGAGCTTCGTCATCGAGCTGGCATCCACATAGAGGCCGTCACGCATCCCGGTCCTCGCGGATGAGGTCCGTGGTCGACCTCTCGGCGGTGGCCGGACGGCCGCGGCGGACGTGGTGCGGTCTCCCCACGTTGGGTCCAACGGAGATCCATCCCTCGCGGATGCCCTGCTCGATGCGGCTCTCGCCCTGCAGGGGCGTGAGCATCGCCTTGGGCACGCCGCGATCGGTGATGCGGATCGGGACGCCCTGAGACGCCAGGTCCAGGTAGTGGGAGAGTCGCGCCTTGAGCTCGCGCACACCCACGTCGGTGGGTGCGGGCGGGGGCTGAGGCGTGGGCACAGCGGAATCTGATGGATTGGATGCGTTCATGGTCACATGGTATCGAATGTGACCACAAGCGCAGGTTCCGGCGTTGCAGATGGTCCTGTTTGTGATGGGGGCATCAAGGAATCGTGTGCCCCTGCCGACAGGGCGAATGGAATCGCCTGTGAAGGAACACGGGCGGCATACAGCGATGGATTGCGACGGAGGAAGAACACCGAACGGAGAGCGTGAGGATGCAGACGCAACTCGCCAATGTGCGCCAGACCTGGGGGAACCTCCCTCGGCGCGCGCAGCTCGCCATCGCAGGTGTCGCACTCGTCACCATCGTCGTGATGTTTCTTGTGCTCCGCGCTGCCACCGCCACCACGTGGGCGTCTGTCGCAACCGGCATGACTCCCGAGAAGGTCGGTGAGGCTCAGACCGCCATCGAGGAGGCTGGCTACAAGGTCCGCGTGACCGACGCCGGCGGCATCGAAGTTCCCAAGGCTGATGTCAGCAAGGCATCTGCTGCACTCATGACCGTCGGCATTGCGCCCAATGGATCCGGCTCCAAGACCGAGTGTGCCAAGCAGTTCGGTGAGGGCGGCTCGTTCATGGCATCCACCACAGCTGAGCTGGCCGTGAAGCTCGAGACCTGCCAGGAAGGTCAGACGGCCAACGCGATCCAGGATATCGAGGGCATCACCAATGCATCTGTGGATGTCACCCTCCCCAAGAAAACGCTCTTCTCCGAGGACCAGTCGAGCGCCAAGGCGTCCGTTCGGCTCAAGACCGACGACGTCGCGCTGAGCCGCAAGTCAGTCTCGAGCATCCAGAAGATGGTCGCGAGCTCCTTCGACGGTCTCAAGCCTGCTGACGTCTCCGTGCTCGACCAGGGCACGGGCGAGGAGATTAGCAGCAGCGCGAGCGACAGCGAAGAGAGCGCCGACACCAAGAAGCTCAAGACGGAAGCCGAGTTCAATGCCGACGCCGAGCGAAAGCTCACCGAGACCTTCGAGCGCATCGTCGGGCCGGGCAACGTGGTGGTGAGCAGTAATGTCGAGCTCGACATGGACGCCATCAAGCGGGAGGTGCAGGACATCAAGCCTGCCGGCGAGGATGGCAAGCAGCTGGTTGACGTCGAGACCTTCAAGCGCGAGATCCTCAACGGCACCGACGAGGCAGCGACCCAGGGTGTGGCAGGCGTGGGCAGCAACACGATCGATCCCGACAATCGCACGGTCGAGCCCGACGCCACGGGCACGGGCGATGGCGGCTCCGACTACCTCAAAAATGACGGCAACCTCACGTACGCCAACAACAAGGTCGCCGAGCTGATCGGTGTGGCCAAGGGGACCGTCATCCGCAACCGGTTCGCGGTCGTGGTGGACGACAACGTGGACGCCGCCACAGCGCAAGCCGTCAAGAATGCGGCCCAGGCGTGGATGGGAGGCAACGCGCAGGATTCCTTCAGCTTCGACAAGGCGCCCATCGCCCAGGCCCAACCCGTGGTGGAGAAGGGCGCGAGCAGCGCATCAGCCATAGCCGGCTATATCAAGTGGGCCCTGCTTGGAATGGGGCTCATCGGACTGGCGTTCGTCCTGCGCCGTGCCCTCACCCAGCGCACCGCTGAGCTGCTGGCTCCTGCGGATGACCTGCTCATGCTTGAAGCGGGCGACTTCACGCCGATTCCGATCGCCGAGCTCGAGGCGGCGCTTGCTGCCAACCAGCCTGACGCGGATCGTAAGTCGCGTTTGGACATGCAGAAGAAGGTCGAGCAGATCGCGGAGACCAAGCCGCACGACGTGGCCAACGAGCTGCGCCGCTGGATGCACCAGGACGTGGCCGCCAACCCGTACTCACCCACCCCCGCGAGCCGACGAAAGGCGAGCTGAACATGGCCAACGCTTCACCAGCAACCCGCCGAGGTGTGAACGTCGCCGTCCCGGCTGCCACGATGACCGGCAAACGCAAGGCAGCCATCCTCGCCATCTCTCTCGGTCCCGACCGCGCTGCGGGAATCTTCAAGCACCTGCGTCAGGACGAGCAGGACGAGCTCGTGCTCGAGATTGCCGGCCTGAACGGCGTCGAGAGCTTCGAGCGCGACGAGGTCATGGAGGAGTTCTACCACTCCCACCTCGCTCAGGATTACATCGCCGAAGGGGGTATCGACTACGCCCGTGAGGTGCTCGAGCGCGCGCTCGGTGATGTCAAGGCGATGGAGATCATCAGCCGCCTGTCGAGCTTCGTGCAGGTTGCTCCTTTCGAGTTCCTGCGACGCACCGAGCCCGACCAGATCACCAACTTTATCCAGCACGAGCACCCGCAGACGATCGCGCTTATCCTGGCGTATCTACCGGCG
>Ga0105047_10004910_pt1 | contig 23157 bp, 19 predicted proteins | sample MAT04_FD_78384 | JGI IMG/M metagenome (GOLD analysis project Ga0105047, IMG submission 78384) | Freshwater microbial communities from Lake Fryxell liftoff mats and glacier meltwater in Antarctica - MAT-04 (megahit assembly) | ecosystem: Environmental > Aquatic > Freshwater > Ice > Liftoff... | reverse complement strand
TACGGCGTTTTGGACCGTTGCCGAGTGACTTGGTCGCCATGATCAGCACAGCTTCTACCAACCAAATCGAAACCTGGGGTGATCGCGTACTTGATGCAACCAGTCTGGAGGCGGTGTTCGGGGTTGATGGATTTCATTCTTGAACGCCTCAGTACACACCCATTCCAGAGTTTTTTAAGGGTCTATGTGTTTCGCAGTGGGTAACACCCGCAATGTCCGTAGCCAGGTCCTGCATACCAGCGAGGGTGGCGTGGGGGGCGGATTCGCGATTTGACCGCTGAAATCGTCGTAGGAGGCCCGCTTGCGGGCCGAAGCGGCGGCAGCCGCAAAGGGCAAACGCTCGCTCGGGCGGAGGTTCCACCGTTGCGCCCTACCGGGCGCTTCGGCCCGCAAGCGGGCCTCCTACAGCTGCGCGTTCCCCACTACAAATCACATAGAGCCGGTATTCGGCTAGTCCGGGTCTATCAGCCGATAGAGATTGCGGTTTTCCTGAAAGGCGTTACAGCGTGCAAGCAACTCGCGCAGGTCACCGCGCGGTTGCGCATACACGAGACGGCTGGACCAAGTCTGTAGCCGGGTCAGCATACCCGCGTAAGCATCGGCGCTCGCATTGTGGCTCAAGGCTTTAAGCGGTAATAGATAGTCCTCCCGGTACACCGTGGGGACCAGGATGCGTGACCGACTTGCCTCGGTCAGGGCGCAGTTGAGCGCCAATCGGGCCGTGCGGCCGTTCCCGTCCAGAAAAGGATGCACCTCAGCCACAACGAACATGGCCATGAACGCCCGGGCAGTGGGATTGGATAGGCCGGTGACCCTGTCAAACCCTTCCAGCAGGGTGCCACGGACCAGGTCGGGGTGAACGAACACGGTACTGCCGGCCTGGTTGGCCTTGTCCTTCCACTCTCCGGGCTTCTTCTCCGGGCGCTTCGCCATGACCAATGCATTGACGGACTTGAGCCAAGTGAGGAACGCGTCACCAGTCTTTGGGAAGGCATCGCGCCATGGCGCTGAAATAGCCGCGCGATAGGTTCCCAGAATGTCGTGAGTGTCCGCTACCCGATTCTCCAGGACCGCACCCCGGTAGATGATGCTCTCGGCCTCCTCTACCGTGAAGGCGGTGCCCTCGATGTAGTTGGAGAAGTAAGCTTCAAAGAAAGCCTGGTTGTCCCGGGCAAGGGGCGTGAGGGCTGTCTCCGCAATGCTGGGCAAGGCGGCCTGCTGCAGGGCGCCAAACAGCACGTCGAAGAGTGCCAGCCGCTCGCCATCGTAAGGTTTGCCAGCCGCTCTGTACCTCGCTTGCCGGGAGGTCAGCACATTCGCGTCCCGGGTAGTGAGCAGCGCCCCAATGATATGGTCCAGGCGTTTGAACTCAGTAACGCGGCCATGTGCCTGGGCGAATTCCCTGGCATGGTCCCGCAGGTCGTTGAGCTTATGCTCCCCGCGCAGTTGCAGCACCTTGTCAAGGTAGCGCTCGATGCGCTCGACTGGCACAGTACGTGTGGCGCTGCCCTTAACAGCTTCCAGGCATTCGAGCAGCCAGCGCGTCTCACTGGCCACATATAGATGGCCGTAAGGTGCATCGCCAGGAAGATGCCCACCAGGCCGAACGGTTATCGTCAAGCCAGGATATTCCCTTGAGGAAGCGCGTTTGCCATAACTCACCACTAGTTGCCAGTTCTCGTCTGGTCGGCCTTCCAGGGCTGATTTGTAGCAGAGCACCGCGCCGGGCAATTCGTTCTCGAGCAAGGCCTTCCAGTTGCGGCGAACCACAGTCTCCTTCGAGATGTTCAGCTGGGTTGTGAACACGCCCGGGCAAATCCTGACCGCCAGTCCAGGAGCCACTTGCCGCTGCATGTGGGATGAGAGCGCACGGTCGTGAGCTGGCGCGAATACCAGCTCATCAATAGCGCTATTGCGTAGACTCATGTGATTGGCTCCCTTGGCATCGGCCAGGATGCGTAGACATATGCGCATATTCCATCAATATGCGTAGTTGTGCGCAATAATTAGGTTTGGCGACTGTTCTGAGGCTCGCGTAACTGGGCGCGATTTCAATCAAGCTGAGTTGGCAGTCTGCGTAATAAGTCGGTTATTGCTAGCCGTTCCGCGTAGTTACGCAGCAGTTATTCCGGGTGCCGATACCGCATTCTGTAGTTCACCCACGCACTAGGAGGGTGTTGAAAAACGTGAAAAGCCTCAAAATTCCGTCATGCCGGCGCAGGCCGGTATCCAGAAGATGTTGATTTTATTGAGCCTGTTGCACTGGACCCCGGCTTGGTCGTCACCCCGGAATGGGGGTGTCCGGGGCGGGGTGACGGTGCCTTTTTAAACCCCCTGTTATCCGTTCCAAAACCTTTAAGGATATCCATGCAAAGACGTACCTTCCTTAAATCCGCTGGCGCGGGCCTGGGCGTGACTGCCGCCGCCTTGGTGCCGAAGGCTTTTGCCGACGGCCCCGCCATCAAATGGCATCTGGCTTCGAGTTTCCCGAAAAGTCTGGATACCATTTTTGGCGCTTCGGAATTGCTCGCCGATCGGCTGAACAAGATCACCGGCGGCAAGTTTCAGTTGCGCGTGCATGCCGGCGGCGAGTTGGTGCCGGGGCTGCAAGTGCTCGATGCGGTGCAGAACGGCACCGTCGAGTGCGGCCATTCGGCGAGCTATTACTACGTTGGCAAGAACATGGCGTTTGCCTTCGATTGCGCCCTGCCCTTCGGCCTGACTGCGCGCCAGCAGAACGCGTGGATGTATTTCGGCGGTGGCTTGAAGCTGATGCGAGAACTGTTCAAGCAGTACAACATCATCCAGTTTCCCGGCGGCAATACCGGCGTGCAGATGGGCGGCTGGTTCCGCAAGGAGATCAAGTCGCTGGCCGACCTGAAGGGTTTGAAGATGCGCATTCCCGGCATTGGCGGTCAGATCATGGCGAAGCTGGGCGTGGTGCCGCAAACCCTGGCCGGCGGCGATATCTATCCTTCGCTGGAACGCGGCGCCATCGATGCGGCGGAATGGGTGGGACCGTATGACGACGAGAAGCTGGGCTTCCACAAGATCGCCAAACATTATTACTACCCCGGCTGGTGGGAAGGCGGCCCGCAGCTGTCGTTCTTCGTCAATTTGAAAAAGTGGAACGAGTTGCCGGAAGCGTACAAGGCGGCGTTCGAGACCGCCTGCGTCGAAGCCAACATCAACATGCTGGCGGAATATGACTTCAAGAACCCGCCGGCGATGATGCGGTTGATCAAACAGGGCGCGAAGCTGCATGCGTTCCCGAAAGAGGTGATGGAAGCGGCCAAACAGGCATCATTTGCGATGTACGAGGAAGAAGCGAAGAAGAACCCGACCTTCGCGAAGATATATAAAGAGTGGAAGAGCTTCCGCGACATGCAAAATCAATGGTTCAAGGTGGCGGAAGCGTCTTACGCCAACTTTATTTACTACTCGAAGTGATACAGGCAGTGTGCAATGGCACTACCGTAGGTCACTGTCACCACGGGTTGATGGGCCCGCTGCGCTTGGCCCATCCTACAACTACACGAAGTAACTCCGGAGAATCGATATGCGTTCCAAGTTTGTTGTACTGATTGCATTAATCGCCTTGGCAGCTTGTGGCGACAAGGCCGAAGTCGCTCCGTCCGAGGCGCCCCAGGTCAGCGCCCCCAAACCGATAACCTATGATGCGGCGCCGGTGGTCAACCCGGGCAAACTCAAATATGTCGCAGTCTGCCAGGGTTGCCATGGCACCACGGGCGGCGGCCAGGGCCCATTTCCGAAACTGGCAGGCAAGCCGGCTACTGAACTGGCTGGCAAGTTGAAGGAATACCGGTCCGGCAATCAGGTCGGACCGCAAAGCAGCACGATGATGCCGTTCGCAAAACCCCTGACTGACTCGGAAATCGACTCGATATCTGAATATCTTGCGTCCCTGTGACGCCGCCCTTTCGGCGGCGACAAGCCAGACGAGACTAATCTAATGCCCTGTTTAACAGGGTGTCGAAAAGCATGAAAACTTCAAAACAACCGCCACCCGGTGTAGGTCGGGGTGACGGAGTAAATTGCGACACCCTGCTAAAGCCCATTTCAGGGCGGCTAAAGGAGTAACGATGTTCGAATCTGCCGAAATTGGCCATAAAGTCGACAAGGCCAGCTATGCACAACAACTGCCGGCGTTGCGAGAGGCTCTGCTCGACGCGCAATACGACCTGATCAGCACGCGTGCTTTTCCGGTGGTCATTCTGATTGGCGGCGTCGATGGCGCCGGGCGGAGTGAGACGGTCGGCCTGTTGAACCAGTGGCTCGACCCGCGCCACATCGAAACCCATGGCATGGGCGAGCCTTCGGATGAAGAACGCGATCGCCCGCCAATGTGGCGCTTCTGGCGCGCCTTGCCGCCGAAGGGCAAGACTGCGGTATTCCAGGGCTCCTGGTACAGCCTGCCGTTGCTCGACCGGGTTTATGACAAGATCAACAACGCCGCTCTGGACCGGGCCATTGCGCGCAATGTGCGGTTTGAACGCATGCTCGCCGACGAGGGCGCTTTAGTACTCAAATTCTGGTTTCATCTATCCAAGGATCGCCAGGAAAAGCGCCTTAAAACCCTGCAGAAAGACCCTCACACGCGCTGGCGTGTCACCGAGCGCGACTGGGAACATTTCGCCCATTACGAACAATTTCTGCAGACCAGTTCAAAAATCTTGCGCACCAGCAGTACCGCACAAGCGCCCTGGTTCATCATCGAAGGCGAAGACGAACGTTTCCGCAGCCTGACTTTCGGCCGCATCCTGCTGGAAAACCTGCGCCAACGGCTTGAACAACACACTGCACCAGCGTACTCGCTGCCCGCACCGAAACTGCCGCCAGCGGTCGATAACCTGCATCTGCTGAAAGCGCTCGACCTCGACGCCAGCCTGGATAAACAGGCCTATCAGACCAAACTGGAAGAACTTCAGGGGCGTCTGAATTTGCTGACGCGACATAAGCGCTTTGGTGACATTTCAGTGGTCTGCGTATTCGAAGGCAACGACGCCGCCGGCAAGGGTGGCAGCATCCGCCGCATCACCGGCGCACTCGATGCACGCCGCTACCAGATCATCCCCATCGCCGCCCCCACCGACGAAGAAAAAGCACAACCTTATTTGTGGCGGTTCTGGCGGCATCTGCCGCGCCGTGGCAGTCTGACCTTGTTCGACCGCTCCTGGTATGGCCGCGTGCTGGTTGAACGCGTCGAAGGCTATTGCGCGGAATACGACTGGATGCGCGCTTACAGCGAAATCAACGACTTCGAAACACAACTGGTCGAACACCACATCGTGTTGGTGAAGTTCTGGCTGGCGATCAGCCAGGAGGAACAACTGAAGCGCTTTCAGGAACGCGAGAACACCGGTTTCAAGCGTTACAAGATCACTCCGGAAGACTGGCGAAACCGGGAAAAGTGGCCGCAATACGAGCAAGCCGTGTGCGACATGGTGGACCGGACCAGCACTGAAATCGCACCTTGGACGCTGGTCCCCGCCAACGACAAGAATTTTGCCCGGATCAAGATTCTGGAAACCTTGTGCAACAGCATCGAAGCCGGGTTGAAGAGCAAGAAGTAGATTTTGGAGAAATCGCGCCGCAAGCGGACGCTCCTACGATTTGCATCACCACGTTGTAGGAACGTCCGCTTGCTGCGCGATAAAACAACGAATCAGCGTACCGCCAGCAATTCCACATCGAATACCAGCGTCGCGTTCGGCGGAATCACGCCGCCGGCGCCGCGTGCGCCGTAGCCGAGATCGGCCGGAATGGTCAGTTTGCGTTTGCCACCGACTTTCATGCCGGCAACCCCTTCATCCCAACCCTTGATGACATGACCGCGACCGAGCGGAAAGTCGAACGGTTCTTTCCGGTCGACGCTGGAATCGAACTTGTTGCCGTTGGTCAGGTAACCACTGTAATGCACGCTCACCATCTTGCCGGCCACGGCTTCATCGCCCTCGCCCAGATTGATTTCCTCGATCACCAGACCGCTGGCGGTTGTCGTTACAGACATGAACACTCCTTTTCAAGACACAAAAAAACGCGGCACGCTGAACGCGTGCCGCGCAGATAAATTCGCTTCGACTACTGAATGACGACCAGAACCACGCGTCGATTCTCGCTTCTACCCGCTTTGTAACGGTTATCGGCAACCGGCTCGCTCTCGCCATACGAAATCGTGGACATCCGGTGCAGCGGGATTCCCCCGTTCATGTTCAGATACCGTTTGACCACCTCAGCCCTTGCTGCGCCCACGTTCAAGTTATGCGCGGCAGAACCGATGCTGTCGGTATGGCCCTGGATTTCAATGAAAATGTTTTTGTTGCTGCTTTTCAACTGACTGACGAATTCATCCAGCGCAGCCTCGGCCACACCGCCCAATGCAGTTTTACCAGGACCGAATTTCAGTTTGTCATCCGACAAAACCACTTCATAAATCAGCTTGCCTTCCGCCAGCTTGCCTGCCTCGTTGGCGCGACCAAGCGCTTCCTGAGCGGTCTTGGAGAGTTGAGAGATATCAGCCTCGTTCTTGGTCAAACGATCAGCATGCACTTTCAGCGTCACCTGAACCTCCGCCAAAGCGGCGTCAGTATTTTTCAGATTCGATGCAGTGGTCGCGATGCCGGCTTCAGCGCTGGTCAAACGTCCATCTAGAGAGGTGGCCTGCGTGTTTACCGGTTTCAACTGATTGCTGACATACTCGTGGACATATTCCCGCGTTGCACAGCCAGACATCAGCAAGGGAATCAAACCAACCAACAAAATCCTTTTTTTCATCTCATTTTCTCCATTGACGATCATGCAGCACAAAACATATCGGCATGACCCGCAATAACTGTAGTTTTAACCTGGACAATTTTATTTCAAATTCCAATGCAACCTATTGCATATCAAAGGAATTCATAAAAATTTTGTTCAGAATTCGCTAATAAACTCCAGCTGGCGTTGGTTTTTGGCGCAATCTGGCGACACAATTTGATAACGGCTTGATATCCATGAAAATTCCAGCCCGACTGCAACCGTTGCTTGAAGACGGCCTGATTGACGACGTATCCCGCCAACTGATGAGCGGCAAGGAAGCGATGGTGTTTGTCGTTCGCTGCGGCGAGGAAGTGCGTTGCGCCAAGGTCTACAAAGAGGCGAACAAACGCAGCTTTCGCCAGAGTGTCGATTACACCGAAAACCGTAAGGTGAAGAACAGCCGCCAGGCGCGCGCGATGGCGAAGGGCACGCGCTATGGCCGCGAGGCGCAGGAAGAAGCCTGGCAAAGCGCCGAAGTCGATGCGTTGTATCGCCTGGCCCGCGCCGGCGTGCGGGTGCCAACGCCGTACAACTTTCATGCCGGCGTGCTGCTGATGGAGCTGGTTACCGATGCCGACGGCAATGCCGCGCCGCGTCTTAACGATGTCGAATTCACGCCGGAACAGGCGCGCGAACATTTTCAGGCGCTGATCAAACAGGTTGTTCTTATGCTTTGCGCCGGCGTCATTCATGGCGATTTATCCGAATTCAACATTCTGATCAGCCACGCCGGCCCGGTGATCATCGATCTGCCGCAAGCGGTCGATGCCGCCGGCAACAACCACGCCAAGGCCATGCTGGAACGCGATGTCGCCAATCTGGCCGACTACTTCGGTCGCTACGCACCGGAACTGCTGACAACGCAATACGGCAAGGAAATCTGGGCGTTGTATGAACATGGCAACCTGACCCCGGAGACGCCGCTGACCGGCAAATTCCGCCAGAGCAACAAGCCGGTCGACCTGAACAGCGTCATGCGCGAGATCGAAGATGTCCGGCTGGAAGAGGAAGCGCGCGTCAGGCGGATGCAGGAAGCGGAATAGCAGCTTTGCCTCAATAGAGTGCAGTCGAGAAATACAATCACAATCCGACAATCCCCATCCATCACAGACGGAGGTAACCCATGTCCAGAATCCCCGGTTTGACCCAATACGGTTTGACGCTATTGCTCGCCATCAGCCTGAGCCTCGCCGGCTGCGGAGCGGAAACGATCGGTACCGCCGCCGTGGTGGCAAAGCAAAAGCAGCAGGAAATCGAGCAGGCGCAACAGCTCAAGGAATCCGTGCAACAACAACTTGATGCCGCGCAGGCGTTGGAACAGCAGCGGTTGAAAGACATACAGGCCCAATGACACCCGGGTTACGATGACCTGGGACATCTTCTGCACGGTCGTCGACAACTACGGCGACATCGGCGTCACTTGGCGGCTGGCGCGCCAATTGGCCGATGAACACGGTCTACAAGTGCGCTTGTGGGTGGATGATTTGGTCGCGTTCCGTCAGATTCGACCGGAAATCGATCCTGCTTGCGACACCCAGCTTCTGGCTGGCGTCGAAGTGCGGCGCTGGACATCCCCATTGCCGGACGTGGAACCAGGCGAAGTGGTGATTGAAGCGCTGGCCTGCAATCTGCCGGAGGAATTCATCCATCGCATGGCCGCCCGGGTCAACACAAACTTGCCGCCGCCGGTCTGGCTGAATCTGGAATATCTGTCGGCGGAAGACTGGGTATCTGGCGTGCATGGTCTGCCTTCGCCGCACCCGCGCCTGCCGCCGGGTTTGGCATTGACCAAGCATTTCTTCATGCCCGGTTACACCCGGCAAACCGGCGGATTGACGCGGGAACACTGGCTGACCGCCGAACGCGATGCATTTCAGGCAGGCGAAAAACGGCTTCTGTATCCTTTTCCGCCCCATGAGCTGCAATCCAATGCGTTGTTGATTTCGTTGTTCAGCTATGAAAACGCCGCCTTGCCGGGTCTGTTGCAAGCCTGGGCCAGCGGCGACCGGCCCGTCTGCGTTTTGACGCCGGTCGGCAAAGCGTTGCCGCAAATTACCGCCTGGTTTGGCGAAACATCAAACCAACCCGGCGCCGTTTGGCAACGCGGTGCGCTGACGCTGCAGGTCTTGCCGATGCTCGATCAGGACGCCTACGACCGTCTGCTCTGGCACTGCGATATCAATTTCGTGCGTGGCGAAGATTCGTTCGTGCGGGCGCAATTCGCCGCCCGGCCGATGCTCTGGCAAGCCTACGTGCAAGACGACAAAGCCCATCTGGCCAAGCTGGAGGCATTTCTTGATCTGTATTGCGCCAGCCTGGATTTCGCCACGGCGACGCTGACCCGCGACTTCTGGCGCGCCTGGAACAGCAATGGCACCCCGGATCAAGCCGAAGTCATCGCCGCGCTCTGGCTGCAATGGTTGGCCGCACTGCCCGCGCTGACAGCGCATGCCCGCGTGTGGGATCAACAACTTGCCGAGCAGCCCGATCTCGCTACAAATTTGCTGACCTTTAGCCGTAAGTGGTTAAAATAGCGGGCTTTTTTTATATTCCCCTCAGGATACTCCCCGATGAAAACCGCTCAAGAACTCCGCGCCGGCAATGTCGTGATGGTCGGCAATGACCCGCTGGTGGTGCAGAAAGCCGAATTCCAGAAGTCCGGCCGCAACTCCTCCGTGGTCAAGATGAAATTCAAGAACCTGCTTACCGGCAGCGGCAGCGAAACCGTCTACAAGGCCGACGAGAAGTTTGAAACAGTCAACCTGGAGCGCAAAGACTGCACCTACTCCTACTTCGCCGATCCGATGTACGTGTTCATGGACGCCGAATACAACCAATATGAAATCGAAGCCGACAACATGTCGGAAGCGCTGCCCTATCTGGAAGACGGCATGCCGTTGGAAGTCGTGTTCTACGAAGGCAAGGCGATCTCGGTCAACCTGCCCAGTTCTGTCGTGCGTGAAGTCGAATACACCGAACCCGCTGTCAAGGGCGATACCTCCGGCAAGGTGCTCAAGCCCTGCCGCATCAAGCCTACCGGCCATACCATCCAGGTTCCGGCGTTCGTCGAAATTGGCGACAAGATCGAAATCGACTGCGTCAGCGGCGAATACCGCAACCGGGTCAAGTAACAACCCGCAGCAAACTCGCAGAAGCAAAAAAGGGCGCCTGGGGTTCAACCCCAGACGCCCTTTTTACGTTCCGGCGATTATTTCCTCAGTTTCTGCAGCCACGCATCGGCGACTTTCTGCGCCACCAGAATCTGGTCATTCGCCATTTTGTGGGCCTGCATGTTGAGCCAGTCGCCCGCCACCGCATGGCCATCGCGCACCGCCAGATCAAACCAGGCATAGGCCTGCACCGAATCCTGCGCCACCGCCAGACCCCGGCTGTAAAGCTGACCGAGCGCGAAATAGGCATCTGGCATGCCTTGCTCGGCGGCTTTCATGTACCACTGGTAAGCCGCGCCAAAATCGACCTCGGCGCCCTGCCCCTGTTCGATCATCATGCCGACCTGGAATTGCGACAGCGGATCGCCTTTCTCGGCCAGCGGCTTGAACAGATTGAAGGCTTTCGGATAGTCGGCGCAGCCGTAGACATGCACCGCCTTGTCGTAATCGCTTTCTTCGGCTTGGGCGGAAAGGCTCAAAACCAGGCCAATCGCGGCCAGGGTGGTTCGCATCGGGAAATTCATGAACACGGCTCCTCGTTATCAAGCTGATGATTTTGCGACCTAAGCCGGGAAGGCGGCAACTCTCGATTTCAATTTTGTCGCTTTCAATTGAATCGTTCAAATTGACTCGTTCAAATTGACTCGTTCAAATTGACTCGTTCAAATCCTGACCGGCCGATCTGGCAATTCGTTTGCATTTTCGGCATCGTCGCGGACAGGAAAATGCTGGCTCAGCAGGTGGTCGATACGCTCGATGCCCAACAGAATGCCGGCCTCGAATGCACCGCTGGCAAAGCAGGCTTCCATTTCATGGCAGATCAACGTCCATTGCGCCGCCTCAACGTGGCCGTTGAAACCGCGATCAGCGACGATTTCGACATCGTGATCCGCCAGCAACAGGTAGATCAGGACGCCATTATTGGCCTTGGTGTCCCACACGCCCAGATTGGCGAACAGCGAAAGCGCACGCTGTCGCGCCGTGTCGTCTCGCCAGAGTGGCAGAAGATCGAGCGTGCCTTCGACGGCAAAACGAATCTCGGCGTGATGCGCCCGTTCGGAAGCCGCCACCGCGGCCTCGATGCGATCCATCACCGCATCAGGGAAATGGCGGACCAGCCGCCGGTGGGGAAACATCAAATGTCTGAAAATTCGTTTGATCCGCATCATCGCCTCCTACCAACGCCCGGAAGCGCCGCCTCCCCCGAAACCACCGCCGCCGCCGCTGAAACCACCCCCGCCGCCACCGCCGCCACCTCCACCGAAACCGCCGCCAGTCGAACGACCTCCGCCAGTTCCGCGCACCAGTGTAAAAACAAACGCCAGCAGAGCGGCAAACAGTGCGGCGACAAACGTCCCCAGCAGCAGCCAGCCAGCGATAAAAGCCAAGGTACCGGCGACACCAGCGCCGATCAAGCGGCCAAAGAAAATCCGCAGGATGCTGCCGACCAGGATGGCGATGATCAGGATCATCGGGCCGGCGTCATCCATCGCGCTACCCCAGGACTGCGCGCTGACCGGTTCCGGCAACGGCTCGCCCTGCACCAGCTTGATCACTGCGGACACCCCGGCATCGATGCCGGCGGCAAAGTTGCCGGCCTGGAAATGTGGCGTGATCACTTCGGCGATCACCCTTTTCGCGATGGCATCCGGGATCGCGCCTTCCAGCCCGCGCCCGACTTCGATGCGCATGGTGCGATCCTGCATCGCAAACAACAGCAGCACGCCATCGTCGACATCCTTGCGCCCCAACTGCCAGGCATCAACCACCCGGATCGAATACTGCTCGATCGACTCCGGCTCGGTGGTCGGCACGATCAGCACCGCAATCTGGCTGCCCTTGGTCTGCTCGAACGCCGCCAGCTTCGCCTCCAGCGCTTGCCGAGCCGGCTCATCCAGCAATTTGGTTTGATCGGTGACCCGCGCCTGCAACGGCGGAATCGCGGTTTCGGCAAACAGCGGCGCCGCCAGCAAAAACAGGCAGAACACCCCACCCAGGCGCAGCCAGGCCAATCGGTTCGTCACGCGGCATCCTCCGGCAAAAACATCTGCAGCAACTCATTCAAAAAATGCCGGCCCTGCTGGCTGGGCCGGATGTTATCCGGCGTGCGCAGCAACAGGCCGCGCTGTTCCGCCGCCCGCAACGCCGTTTCCGCCACCCGCAGCGGCAAGCCGGTACGCGCCTCGAACAGGCGCGGATCGAAACCTTCGGTCAAGCGCAGCGCATTCATCATGAACTCGAAGATCCGGTCAGCGCGGCTCAGCTTGCGCGTTTCGATCCAGTCCGTGCCGGAATCGCCCAGCACCGCATCCATGTAAGCCTGCGGATGCTTGCAGCGCGCCTGGCGTTCGATCCGGTCCTGCTGCGACAGCTTGCCATGCGCACCGGCGCCGAGGCCGAGATAATCGCCGAAAGTCCAGTAATTCAGGTTATGCACGCATGCCTGCCCCGGCTTGGCGAAGGCCGAGGTTTCATAGTGCCGATAACCGGCGCCAGCCAAAGTTTCTTCCACCATCAACTGCATGTCGGCGGCGGCGTCATCGTCGGGCAACGGCGGTGGCGCGGCAGCAAACGGCGTGTTCGGCTCCAGCGTCAGGTGATAGGCGGAGAGGTGCGCCGGACCCAGATTGATCGCGGTCTCCAGGTCTTGCCGGGCTTCTGCCAGCGTCTGCTCGGGCAGCGCATACATCAGATCGAGATTCACCGCCTCGAACAACTCCAGCGCCGCCGACGCCGCCGCGCGCGCCTCATCGGCATCATGGATGCGGCCCAACGCGCTCAGATGGCGCGAATTGAAGCTCTGGATACCGAGCGACAATCGATTCACGCCGGCATTGCGGAACGCCTTGAAGCGCGCCATTTCAAACGTGCCGGGATTGGCTTCCAGGGTGATTTCCGCCACCGGCGAGACGCGCAGCAAGGTGCGCAACATGCACAGCAATGCATCGATGCCGGCGCCGGTAAACAGACTCGGCGTGCCGCCGCCAATGAAAATACTGCTGACTTCGCGGCCCCAGACCTGCGGCAGGCTCCGCTCCAGATCGCGGGTCAGCGCCGCCAGATAGCGCTGTTCAGGAATCTCGCCGCGCTGCGCATGCGAGTTGAAATCGCAATACGGGCATTTGCGCACGCACCAGGGCAAATGCACATAGACCGCCAACGGCGGCGGCGCCTGCAATTGACCTGGCATGAGCATGCGGGTCGCGCTCGTATAATCAGCCGATTCGTTCACCACGCACGCCCTGCCGCATTCCGCCCATGCCCACTGAACACCCCAAGCTGGACCTGTCCACCTTCCTGCTTTCTTCCATCCACGACATGAAAAACTCGCTCGGCATGATGGCGAACTATCTGGAAGATGCACTGGCGCAAGCCCCCACCGAGGCGGGTAGCCAGGCCAGCAATACGCCGGCGCGGCAAAAAACGGCGCAGGCGCTGTATGAAGCGCAACGCGTCAACAACCATCTGATCCAACTCCTCGCGTTGTACAAAATCGACCAGTCATTCTACCCATTCGACCCGACGGAACAGTCGCTCGCCGATCTGGCGCGGGAAGCACTGGCGCGGGCGCTGCCGCTGGCCGAATCGAAGGGCATTCTGCTTGATTTGGACTGCCCGGAAAACCTGTTCGGCTGGTTTGATTACGACCTGGTGTTTGGCGTCATCGTGCAAGCGCTGCACAACGCCCTGCACTACACGCGCAGCAAGGTCTTGCTGAAAGCCTCGGCCAGCGAGGCCGGCGTGGTCATCCAGATTGAAGACGACGGCCCGGGTTACCCCGAATTCCTGCTCGAACAAGGCAACGCAGCGCAACGCGGCATCAGCTTCGAAACCGGCAGCACCGGACTCGGCCTGTATTTCGCCGATGTCGTCGCCAGCCTGCACCAGGCCGGCGGCCGCACCGGCCATATTGTGCTGGCGAATGGGGGTCAACTCGGTGGTGGTCAACTCGGTGGTGGTCAACTCGCTGGTGGTTGTTTCAGCCTGCATTTACCGTAATCAACATGAGCCTGCTCACCCTCCCGCCGCCCAATCTGTCGCGCTGCAGCATCCTGATCATTGAAGATTTTGACGGCATGCGCGCCATCCTGCGCGACATCCTCGTCCGCGCCAGCGCGACCAAGATCATCATGGCGGCGAACGCCAGCAGCGCCATCAGCCTGCTCGAAAAGCAACGCTTCGATATCATCCTCTGCGACCTGCACCTCGGTCAGGGCAAGAGCGGCCAGGACATTCTGGAAGAAGCACGCCATCGCGCTCTGCTGCCGCCACATTCGGTATGGTTGATGATCAGCGCCGAGAAGGCCGCCGAAATGGTCACCGGCACGGTCGAATCGCGGCCGGACGACTATCTGATCAAGCCAATCACCGAAACCATGTTGTTCAGCCGCCTGACCCGCCAGATGGAGAAAAAGAAAGCGTTGGCCCCGATTGAACTCGCGCTGCGTGAACATGAATACCTGAAAGCGCTGCGCCTGGTTGAAGCGCAACTGGAAGGCAACAACCCGCACGCCTGGGACTTGAAACGAATGAAAGCGGAACTTGCCCTGCTGAGTGGCGAGAACGCGTTGGCAAAAACGATTTACGAAGAAGCGCTGAACTTGCGCAACCTGCCCTGGGCCAGGCTCGGGCTGGCCAAGCTCCACTTCAACGAAGGCCGTTACGTCGATGCCAGCCGCGAGCTCAAGCAGATCACCGACGGCAACCGCGCCTATCTTGAAGCACACGACTTGCTGGCATACACGCTGGAGAAACTGGGCGACGCCGATGCCGCGCAAGAGGTGATTCAACGCGCCCTCGCCACCTCACCGCGCGCACCGCTGCGCCAATTGCACTTGGGCGAAGTCGCGCTGCGCCGGGGCGAACTCGACACCGCCCAGGTCGCCTTCCAGAACAGCATCGAACTGGCACGCAACACACCGTTGAAATCGTCGCAAGCCTATCTGGCGCTATCGCAAGTCCAACAGACGTTGAACCAGACCGATGCCGCCCTGAACACCCTGTCCAGGTTATCCACCGACATGCACGGCGACAGCACAGCCCGTCTGCTGGCAGAAGCCATGCAGATTCCGGTGCGACTGCACCGGGGAGAAAAGGAGCAGGCACTCGGCCTGGCGCAGAATTTGGCGACCGGGCTCAAAATCGATGCCCAACACCTGCCGCCGGATGCCGTCTTCAACCTCGCCGCGCCATTGCTTGAACTGGGCGAAACAAGCACGGCCAACGCACTGCTGGGCAGCTTGATCAGCAACCATCATGAACACCCGGAATATCTTCAGCGCGCGCAATCGATCTTCACCCATGCCGGGCTTGAACGCGAAGGCCGCGAACTGGTGGAAGGCGCAGCTCGCGCCGCCACCGACATCATGAACCGTGGCGTCAAATTGTCGCGCGAAGGCAAGCTCGGCGAAGCCATCAAACTGACCCGGGAAGCGCGCGCGAAGATGCCCAACAACGCCCGCCTGCTGCTCAACCACGCATTCCTGCTGATCGCCTGGATGGAACGCCACGGCCGTGACCCCGCCCTCAACACCGAAGCCCGCAACTGCATCGAACTGGCACGCAAATTGAAGCCGGAAGACAAACGCGCCGGCGAACTGCTGACCAAGCTGGAGTTGCTGGGCAACGACTTCGTGCTACCTACCTGAAGCACCCTGTCTCGGCCTGCCCGTCCTGCGCCGGGTGACGACTGAAAACGGCCGCGATCCAGATTAATAAGTCCCTCCAAACTGATAAACATCAAGAACCCGGCTTCAGCATTCTGCATTCCCGCCGATAAGCGCTTGCGTGCCACCGCCCCCATGCCGTTCCGGCTGATCAGGTGTGCTCTGGCCGCTGTTCATTTTCTGGAGCGCAAACATGAAATCGTTGTTCTTGCGGATGCGTCTGGTGCATTGGTTGGGCGTGGTGTTGCTAATGGCGAATGCCACTTTTTTCACCAACAATTTGATCGGCAGCATCGTTCAGTACGTTGTTGCACTGGTCGTGCTGCTGCATGACATCGATGAAAAGCGTTGGGGGGTCGATACCGTGCGACAGGTTTCCGCCTATCTGGCGTACTTCACCGCCAAGGACCTGTCGCGTGAAGCGCGCATCAACGCCACGTTCAACCAGGAAGTGCATGACATGCTGGCCGTCATCGACCAGTTCCGTGAAAACATCCGCGTCGCACTCAACGAAGTCAAACAATCGTCCCAGGCCAGCGGCGACGCTTCGGCCGCATTCAGCCTGGCCTCTCGCCAGATTGGGCGGCATGTTGCAGAAGAAACCGCACTAGCCAGCCAAGCCGGCGATAACGCCGCGCACATCGCCGCAGCCGTCACCGAGCTTGCGCTGGAAGCCGAACGCACGGCGAATGACATGGCCTCTGCGCGCGAACAATTGGCGCACGCGCGCACACAAGTGAATGCCATGATCGAACAAGTCGCGGTCAGCATCCGCATGGGCGACACGCTGGCCGAGAAGTTGAATCAATTGTCGGAATCCGCTGTACAGGTCAACCAGGTGCTGACCACGGTTTCCGAAGTCGCCAAGCAGACCAACCTGCTCGCGCTCAACGCCGCCATCGAAGCCGCCCGCGCCGGCGAACAAGGGCGCGGCTTTGCGGTGGTTGCGGACGAAGTGCGCAAACTGGCCGAACGCACCCAGCTCAGTGTCGCTGAAATCGGCAATACCCTGGCCGGGATCAATCAATCCGTCGCCGAAACCACGCAGGAAATGGAACGTCAGGCCGAGGTTTATCGCGGCCTTTCCACGGCTTCGCACAATGTCGAGAACGTCATCGAGAACACCGCGCAATGGGTCGGCGGTGTCGTGGACATGGTCAAGCGCACGGCCGATGTGTCAGTCCAGGTGCAAAACGGCGTGCAACGCATCGTCGATCAGATCTCGCGCATCCGAACCACCGCCACCGCCAATGCCAGCGCGGCAGAAGAGATCATCGACAGCGCAGACCGCATCACCCGCCTGAACGAAGAGTTGAGCGGCCGACTGGCGCAGTTCCAGACCTGAGCACTCAAACCATCAACGCGACATCGCCTGGAAGCACGCCGTGAAACTGAAGTTCAAAATCTGGCTATTACTCAGCGTGCTGCTCAGCGTGGTGCTGGCCGTCGATCTGACCTTCAGTTACCTGAAGCTGAAAAAGGAAACCCGTGCGGAAGCCGAATACGACGCCAAAACCCTCTACGGCTTCATGATGGCGACGCGCCGCATTTATCAGCAACAATTTATCGCCAGCGGACTGCCGGTCAACGAAAAAACCATCGGCTTCCTGCCGGCGCACTCGTTCTCGCGCATCTCGCATGATTTTGCCAACTGGAACCAGAGCGGCATCATTTTCAACAATGTGTCGGACCGGCCGCGCAATCCCGGCAATCGGGCCGATCGCTTCGAACTGGAAGCGATGAACTGGTTTCGCGCCAACCCCAAAGCCACCGAGTTGCTGCGCGACATCGTCACCGACCGCGGCATCGGCTACCTGTTGTTTACCGCGCCGATCCGGATCGAACCGTTCTGCCTGAAATGCCACGGCCCGCGTGATGCCGCCCCGCCCAGCATTCGCGCGCGTTATTCCGAAGCCTACGATTACCAGGTGGGCGACATGCGCGGCGTGGTCAGCATCCGCATCCCGACCCAAAAATTCCAGGAACGCCTGTTTCGGCTCTGGGGCGGACAACTGCTCAAGAGCCTGATCGGCTATGTCACGATTCTGCTTGCACTGGGTCTGATCTTTGATCGCCTGGTCACCCGCCGGCTGTCGCGTTTGCAGGAAAGCGCGCAACGCATCGCCGCCGGTGAATATGCGCCTTCCAACCGGCAAACCCCGGCAGTGGACGACACAGCCGTCGCGCAGGATGAAATCAAGAGCCTCGCCATGACCTTCAACCGCATGGCGGAAGCAGTGCAGCAGCGGGAAGTCAAAATCCACAACCTGGCCTACTTCGACCCGCTTACCAACTTGCCCAACCGCCGTCTGCTGATGGATCGGCTCAACCAGTCTCTGATCGCCAGCAACCGCAGCCAGGCTTACGGCGCATTGCTGATCCTCGACCTGGATAACTTCAAAACCCTGAATGACACCCAAGGCCATGACATTGGCGACCGCTTGCTGGTAGAAGTCGCACAGCGTTTGCTCACCCATGTCCGTCAGGAAGACAGCGTCGCCCGCCCGGGTGGCGATGAGTTTGTCGTGATACTTGAAAATCTGGGCCAGGACGAACAAGCCGCCGCCCAAATGGCCGAGATGATTGCGGAGAAGGTGCGCGATGCGCTCAGCCAGCCGTATAACCTGACTGACGACATGCAGAGCGGCCTCGACCAACACCACGCAAGCACCGCCAGCATCGGCATGACGCTGTTCCACGGCATCAACGACTCCACCGATGTGCTGCTCAAACAGGCGGATGTCGCTCTTTACCAAGCGAAAGACGCCGGCCGCAACAAACTGCGCTTTTTCAACCCCGCCATGCAAGCCAGCATCGACACCCGCACGGCGCTGGAAAATGCGCTGCGCCTAGCCTTGAGCAAAAACGAACTACAGCTTTATTACCAGCCGCAGGTCGATCAACATGGCCACCTCATTGGCGCCGAAGCCCTGCTGCGCTGGTTGCGGCCGGTGCTGGGCATGGTTTCACCGGCCCAGTTCATTCCGCTGGCGGAAGAAAGCGGGCTGATTCTGCCGATCGGCGAATGGGTGCTGCATACCGCTTGCGCACAACTCATGGCCTGGGCCAGCGATGAACACACGCGCAACCTGCAATTGGCGATCAACGTCAGCGCGCGCCAGTTCCACCAGGCTGATTTCGTCACCCAGATCGCCGCCTGTCTTTCCCGCAGCGGCATCGACCCGACGCGCCTGAAGCTGGAACTGACCGAAAGCGTCGTGCTCGACCATATCGAAGACGTCATCCAGCGCATGCAGCAACTCAAGGCCCTGGGTGTCAGCTTCTCGATGGACGACTTCGGCACCGGCTACTCGTCGTTGTCCTACCTGAAACGCCTGCCGCTGGATCAGATCAAGATCGACCAATCCTTCGTCCGCGACCTCACCGTCGACCCCAACGACGCCGCCATCGTGCGCGCCATCCTGGCCATGAGCCATTCCCTCGGCCTCAACGTGATTGCCGAAGGCGTCGAAACCCAGGCCCAACATGACTATCTGCATGCCAATGGCTGCATGGCCTTCCAGGGTTATCTGTTCGGCAAACCGATGCCGATTGAGGAATGGACGCAACGGTTTCCATCCGGGTAGGGTGCGCTGTGCGCACCGATTGACGTCAAATGGTGCGCATGGCGCACCCTACCGGCTAAAACGCGAAATACCCGCGCCCGTCATGGCGCAGCTTGGCGCGCACGCGCAGGTAGTCCGGAAACAGGATAGCCACCTCGCGCCAGAACGCCGGCGAGTGGTTGCGCTGGCGGAAATGCGCCAGTTCGTGGCAGATGACGTAATCGAGTTCTTCCGGGCTGGCCTTGATCAGCCGCCAGTTCAGGCTGACCACGCCTTTCGCCGACAAGCTGCCCCAGCGCGTGCGCGCGTCGGACAAGCGCAGCGGCGGCAGGGCGATTCCGGCGCGGGCGGCATGATGCGCCAGACGTTCTTGCAGCAGCGCCCGCGCCGCGCGCTTGTACCAGCGCACGGCTTGCGCCGCCACCTGCGCCGGGCTGCCGCCACAGATCAGCTTATCGTCCTCGACGCGCGCAACGGTGCCGGTTTCCAGCAACTGCAAGCGTAAAAAACCGCCGAGAAAGGGCAATGGCGCATCGGCGCGCCATTCAAAAGTGTTGGCGCGCAGCGCATCGAGCCGCGCCGTGATCCAGTCGACATGTTTGTGCAGAAACAGCTCGATCTCGCCTTTCGCCAGCCGCAGCGGCGCGTTCACCACCACCTCGCCGGCAGCGCTGACGCGCAAGGCCAAGGTGCGGCGGCGATTGCTCAAACGCAGGCGACAGGACAGCTTGCCATCTGGAAGTTCGAGCGTGATCAGCGACTCGCTGCGCTGAACCTTGCTGCTACGCCGGTAACCGAACATATCAACCTATTGATCCGACACGATTTATCCAGGAATCCGTTTGTACCGAGCCGTGAGCTTGTCGAACGGTCGAAGCAGCACGGTAAACATGACCCTTCCTTCGACAAGCTCACCACGAACGGTTTCTGGGTGGACAAACTGTCTAATGGAAAAATCTCGGTTTAATAAGTGCCGCATCAATAGGTTCAACGCACCCAGTGCTGCATCGGCAACGGTTTGCCGAACAGGAAGCCCTGGAAATCGGTGCAGCCGTTCTTGATCAGGAAGTCGCGCTGCGCTTCGGTTTCGACGCCTTCGGCAATCACCTTGAGGCCGAGGGAATGGCTCATGGCCAGGATGGCGCGCACGATGGCGGCGTCGTTGGGATCATGGCTGAGGTCACGGACAAAGGATTGGTCGATCTTGACCTGATCCAGCGGCAGGCGCTTGAGATACGACAACGACGAATAGCCGGTACCGAAGTCGTCGAGCGCAAAGGCAATGCCCAGTTTGCGTAGTGCATGCATGTGTTGAATCGACTCGTCGATATTCAGCAATACCGCGCTTTCCGTCAGCTCCAGCTTCAAACGTGCCGGATCGGCGCCGGAGCGCAGCAGACTGTCGCGAATTTGGGCAACAAAGTCGGGCTGGTGAAACTGGCTCGCACTGACGTTCACCGACAACTGCAAGCCGGTCTTGTCGGCTTGCGTCTCCCAGGACTTCAGCTCGGCGAATGTCTGATCGAACACCCATTGGCCGATGGGAATGATCAAGCCAGTCGACTCGGCGAGCGGAATGAATAGCGTTGGCGGAATGGGATCGGCATCCGGTGGCAGCCAGCGCAGCAGGGCCTCGGCCCCGATCAAACGCCCGTGCTGGTTAACCTGAGGCTGGTAATAGAGTTGCAACTCCCCTTTTTCCAGACCGCGCCGCAACGCCTTTTCCATCGCGGTGCGCGCATCGATGGCCGCCTGCATCGCCGGGTTGAAGAAACGGACGGTATTGCGCCCGCCATCTTTGGCCTGGTACAGCGCTACATCGGCCTGCTTCAGGATGGTCTTGGCCGACTGCACCGTGCCGTCAAACAGGGTGAGTCCGATGCTGGCGGCAGAATGATGTTCATGCTCCTGTCCGGACAAAAAATAGTGCTGTGCCAGCGCTGCGCGCACTTTTTCAGCCACCACCTCGGCCTGCTGCGCGGCCAGTTGCTCGTCAGGCCCCAAGTCTTCCAGAATCACCACATACTCGTCACCGCCCAGCCGCGAGACCGTATCTTTATGACGCACGCTGGCCTGCATGCGCTGCGCCACTTCGATCAGCAACAGGTCGCCGACGTCATGTCCGAGGGTGTCGTTGAGCGCCTTGAAGTGATCCAGATCGAGGATCATCAGCGCGCCAAATTGGCGTCTGCGCTGGCTCGTCACCAGGGCATGGCCCAGCCGGTCCATCAGCAAACGACGATTGGGCAGGCCGGTGAGCGGATCGAAGTAGGCCAGATGCCGAATCTGTTCTTCCGCTGCCTTGCGCGCACTGATGTCCCGCAAGGTGACGCGACGACCCAGGTTCACGCCCTGGTCATCGAACACCGATCGACAGGTGTGCGAAACCCAGATGCTGGTGCCGTTGCGATGCTCGATGCGCAGATTGATCTCCACCACGACGCCGCGCTCAGGCACGCTTGGAGCCTGCCGCAAATGCGCCTGCCAATGCTTGCGGTCGGCCGCATGCACAATCCGGTTGATCAGATCCGGGTCTTCGATGAACGCTGACACTGGATAACCGGTCACCCGTTCAATCGACGGCGTCAGATAGTGGAAGCGGCCATCAGGCGCCAGCCAGTATTCAACGTCGTGGGTCCAGTCCAGCATGGTGTGAAACTTGATCTCGCTGTCGCGCAGCGCTTGCTGCTGCGCCAGTTCATCCGTGATATCGAGGCTGAGACCGACGAGCGCCAGCGGGCGACCCTGCGCATCGCGCTTCACCGCCTTGATGACGCGCAGATCGTGAATGCGGCCATCGACGAAAGGGAGTCGCTGGATGTTGTCGCTGACCCCATCGCTGGCCAGCGCCTTCACATCCGAAGCCAGGCATTGCTGGCGAAATTCCGCTGGAATCAGTTCGGCGTAATGCGGTACGGACAAAAAGCTCGATTCCGGAATGCCCACCGCCTGACAGAAGGCCTGATTGACGAAACTCATCTTGCCGCTACCGTCCTGCAGCCAGATGCCGATTGGCACCAGATCGAGGATAAAGCGCAATTTCTCGCGTTCCTCGCGCAACGCCTGGTCGGCCTGGCGGCGCTCGGTGATGTCCAATCCGGCGCTCATGCCGCCAATGACGCCACCGTCATTGGCGTGGATGCTGCTGTTGTGCCAGGCGATCAGGCGTTCCTCGCCGCTGCGGGTACGCACCGGGTTCTCGAAATACTCCGACCCGGCCAGATCCTCGGCCTGTTGCTTGCGGAATGCCTGGCGCACCGCCTCGACATCGCTATCCGCAGGCAGGCAGGTGGCAAACCAGTCCTGACCGAGCAACTCGGCCTCGCTGTAGCCCAGAAGTTCGCAGCCCATGCGGTTGATCAGCGTGATCCGGCCATCGCGATCCAGGGCAACAATGATCGCCTGGGCGGTTTGCAGAATATTCCGCGAGGTATCGCGCTCGCCTTGCAAGGCCTGCAGCGCCTGGCGCTGCTGCCATTCCGCCGCCGCGCGCGCCGCCAGGATGCGCAGGTTGGCCTGGATCATTTCGGTGTGTTGCATCAGCGAGTGGGTGATACCGACAATCAGGCCGAGCACCGTCCCGGCGGCATCAATCACTGGCTCCCCGACATAGCCCTCAGCGCCCACCTTGCCGAGGTCGGCATCCTTCGGATATCGCGCCTGTACCCCAGTTGCAATGAGGCGGTGCGACACTTTAATGACTTCGGAACAAGGCGTATCGGCCAGGTCGTAGCCCCAGTTGGCGATGGCTCGGCCATCCAGCCAGGCCGCCTCGGTCTCGACCCGCTGGCCGCCCGGTTGCAGGCGGGCAAGGTGCATGTAATCCAGGCCCAGTGTCCGGGCGGCATGTTCGACCAGTGCGGCGCAAAATTCGGTGCCGCCGGGACGCGAAACGAACTCGGCGGTGGCGGCCAACGTGGCCTCGAAACGCTTGCG
>Ga0105047_10004908_pt1 | contig 23167 bp, 19 predicted proteins | sample MAT04_FD_78384 | JGI IMG/M metagenome (GOLD analysis project Ga0105047, IMG submission 78384) | Freshwater microbial communities from Lake Fryxell liftoff mats and glacier meltwater in Antarctica - MAT-04 (megahit assembly) | ecosystem: Environmental > Aquatic > Freshwater > Ice > Liftoff... | reverse complement strand
GGCGACGATCGCGGCGGCCACCCAGGTCCGCGCCCGGCTGTACCCCGGCGACGCGCTGGCCGAAGACGATGAAATTGCCCTCGATCTCGCGCCGCTGCGCGCTCGCCGGGTGGCCACCGATCCGGGCTGCCCCGCTGCGCTGGTGGCCGCGGTGGGCGCCCACCCCGGCCTGGAGACCGCCGCCTACGGTGCCACCGGCGTGGCCGCCGTGCTGGACTGCGGCACGCGGCGCAGCGCCGACACCGTGCCGATGGTCCGCGTGCTGGCGCAGCGCACACCGTCCCGGCCGGCCGGCGCGGCGCGGTGGTCGTCCCGCGTGGCCGCAGCCAGCCGCATTCAGCTCGATGCGGACAGTCTGCCGGTGGCGGCGCGGCTTCAGGCACGGCCGGCGGATGGGGTGCTGCTCGCCGTCGGCGACGAGCCGGTGATCGTCAGCCGGGCCGGGCCAGCAAAGCTTCTGGAGACCTCACTGGACTTCGCCGCGCTGGCCAACCCGCCCGGGCCGCAGATCCCGTTGCTGGTGAACCTGATGTTCGAGCAGCTGCTCGGGGCTGGCTTGCTCGACGGCATCGCCATCGAGCAGCGCAGTCCGACGGCTGCGAGGGTCGTGCCGTCGCGGCCCTTGGCCGAAGCGTCGGGTGATGGCCTGTTGCGCGAATCGCGCTCGCTGCGTGAAACCGCGCGGCCGCTGCTTGCCCTGGCCGCGCTGCTGCTGTTGTGGGAGATCGGCGCGCTGGCGCGTCAATGCTGGCGGCGGGAGCGCCCGGAGGCGTCTCACGACGGCCGGGCCGCGCGTTGGCCGGGGCAGGTGGCGCAGCCCCTTGTCCCTGCGAGCAAGCCCGCAGGGGTGCCGGTCGAGTGAGCGCCAGGGCTTCCCGCACCTGGATCGCGCTGGCGCTGCAATCCGCCGCGCTGGTGGCGCTTTGTTTGTCGCTGTTCGGCCGTCCGTGGCTGGACGCGCGCAGCCAACCGCGCGTGCTGGTGCTGGTCGATCGATCGCAAAGCGTGCCGCATGCGGACGCCGACAAGGCGGTTGCGGAGGTCGCGCGGGCGGCCAAAGCCGCCGGGGTGGGTGAGGTGCAGCTGATCGAGTTCGCCGGCAGGCCGGCCACTGCGGTGGCATCGGCCTCACCAACCACCCTGGCCACCGCCCCGCTGGACGCGCTGCAGCCAGCCGCGACGAACATCGAAGCGGCGCTCGAGGCGGCCTTGGCCGCCCATGCCAAGTCAGCCTTTGCCAGCCTCGTCATCGTCTCGGACGGCCTTGAGAACGTGGGCGATGCGGCCCGCGCGTTGGATGCCGTGCGCGCGGCCCGGTTGCCGCTGCAGTGGATGGCCGTCGGCCGTTCTCCGCCGCCCACGCGCATCGCGCAGGTGCTGGCACCGCAGCGCGCGCTGGCCGGCCAGCGGATCGACATCGGCGTGCAACTGGCCGGACAGCTGGACCGGCCGCTGCGGGTCAAGGCGACCGCCCACACCCCGGGCGGGGAGATTCGGGTGACCCGCGGCACGGCGGACAACGCCGGCCGGGCAACGATCGGCATCGACGCCAGCCACACCGGTGCCGTGCGGGTGGACGTGGCCCTGGAGGACCCCGCAACAGGTCGCGTTCTCGACGCCTTGCCCGATGCCGCGCTGATCGATACCGCACCGCGCGCGGCCATCCTGTACGTGCAGGGTTCAACCGGGCCGCTGGCACGCAGCCTGATCGAAGGCGGCTGGGCGCTGAACGTGGTGCCCGCTGCGCGTCTCGATGCCCAGGCCGACACGCTCGACGGCTACCAGGCGGTTGTGCTCGACGACGTCGCCGTCTCCGCGGCCAGCCCGCGTTTCTGGCAATTGCTGGCAGCTGCCGTGCGGCAGCGTGGCCTCGGCTTGCTGGTGCTGGGCGGCGAGCACGCGTTTGCGCGTGGCGGCTACCGCGAATCGACGCTCGAGTCGGTGCTGCCGGTGTTGTCCGAGCCGGCCGCCCTCGACCAACCGGCGGCCATCGTCTTCGCCGTAGACAAGTCGGGCAGCATGGGCCAGGGCAGTGGCGGCGTCGATCGCTTTGCGCTGGCGCAGCGCGCGGTGCTGGAGACCGCACGCGGCCTGACCGAACGCGATTCGCTGGGCCTGGTGGTCTTCGATGTGGTGCCCCGTGTGCTGATCCCGCTCGGCCCCGCCGCCGCCGGCACCCTGGCCCTGGCACGCGATTGGCAGGCCAGCCCGAACGGGGGAACAAAACTTGCACCGGCGCTCGACGCGGCGATCGGGCAGCTCGAGCGCTCGGCCGCCGCCCGGCGTTTGCTGGTGCTCGTCACCGACGGCTTTGTCGATGACGCGCCGCTGGCCGGGCTGCGCGAGCGGCTCGACCGGTCGCACATCGAGACGATCGCCCTGGCCGTCGGGCCCGACGCCGACGTCGTCGCGCTGCAGCGGCTGGTCGGCGCGGCTACGGGCGCAGGGCTGGTGCTGCGTGTGGACCAGGCCGCCGGGCTGCCGCTGGCGATGCGCGCGGGCGTCGAGCGCCGGCGTTCAAGGGTAGAGCGCGGCACCATCGCCGTGCAGCAGCGGCAGCCGCTGCCGTTCCCGCCCGGGACGTGGGCCGACTGGCCCGACGTCGCCGCCTACTTGGTCACCCGCGCCCGACCTGAGGCCGTGGTGGCGGTGCAAAGCCAACGTGGCGACCCGCTGATCGCGTTCCAGACCTTCGGCCTGGGCCGCGTGGTGGTGGTGACCCCTGGGCTGGGGCCCGGGACGCCGTTGTGGTTGCAGTGGAAGCAATGGCCACGGCTGGCCGGTGGGCTGGCCGAGTGGATCGGCAGCACGCACGGGGCGGTTTCATTGACAGTGTCGGATCTGCCCGGCGCGCTGCAGATCGATGCCGAAGTCGGCTCTGGCACGGGCCGGAGCGATGCGGCTGGTGTGTCCATCGCGGTGGACACACCGGTGTCGCAAGGGCAAAAGCTGACCACGGACGCTGTCGCGCCGGGGCGGTTGCGCGCGACGCTGCCCAACGCGGGGCCCGGCCTGTACACGTTTGTGGTTTCGGATTCGAGCGGCATTCGACGGCACCTGCATCTGCGGCGCGACCGGGCCGAGAACCAGGCCTGGGGCATCAATCCGGCCCTGGACGCCTGGGTGGCCAGCGGCGTCGTCAGCCGGTGGCATGCCAACTTCTTCGCCCGACACCGCGACGACGCTGGCCGGCCGGTCGACCGCTCGTGGATAGCGCTGGCGCTCGCGCTCTTCCTTTCAGGCGTCGCGGTCGACCGGACAAGGCTGGACAAGGGGGCCATCGGGCAAGCTGTACGGCGCTGGCGGGCGCGCGCCTGACGGGCCGTGCCAGCGCCAAAGCCGCACCTGGCGCGGCGGCGGGATTTGCGGCGTGAACAGTGCCCGGAAATCGCATCCGAGAGGCCGCCAGCCCCCCCGAACTGGTGTGTGCCTGGGCCCAGGACGGCCCGCTACACTCAAGTCAAGATCAGACCCGTGGTCGGGAGAGGAATCAGCTTGCACCAGGTATCCAACGCCGCTTTGCCGGGCCGGCGCGCGGTCTCGCAACCGGTCGGCGCGGATGCGACATCGGCCAGCACCCGCACGCAAGTTCGATCGGCTGCCCTGCACCAAATTGACGCCTGCATGTGCGCACCGGGCGCGATGTCACGCCAGCGGACGCCGATGTGACGCCGACCATCGTCCTCAATGTCGTGGGGCTCACGCCCTCCCTGCTGCCGCATGCGCCCAACCTGCAAGCGCTGGCGCACGCAGGCGCGGTGCGCCCGCTCACCACCGTGCTGCCGGCCGTCACCACCACCGTGCAGTCCACCCTGCTCACCGGCTTGCTGCCCCGCGACCACGGCATCGTGGCCAACGGCTGGTACTTCCGCGATTTGTCGGAGATCTGGCTGTGGCGCCAGTCGAACCGGCTGGTATCGGGCGAGAAGGTATGGGAGGCCGCCAAGAAGCGCGACCCGGCCTTTACCTGCGCCAAGCTGTTCTGGTGGTACAACATGTACGCCAACGTCGACTTCGCGGTCACGCCCAGGCCGATGTACCTGGCGGATGGCCGCAAGATGCCGGACATCCACACCCATCCGGCCGGGCTTCGCGATGAACTGCAAGGCAGCCTGGGCGAGTTCCCGCTGTTCCGCTTCTGGGGCCCGGGCGCCGATATCACATCGAGCCGATGGATCGCGCGCAGTGCGCTGCATGTGCTGAACGCGCACCAGCCGACGCTCACACTGGTCTACCTGCCGCATCTGGATTACGACCTGCAGCGGCTCGGCCCGCGTCATCCGGCCATCCCCGCCCAAGTCGCGGCTGTCGATGCGCTGTGCGCGCCGCTGATTGAAAAAGCCCGCGCCATCGGCGCCCATGTGGTGGTGCTGTCCGAGTACGGGATGACCGAGGTCTCGCGCCCTATCCACATCAATCGCGCGCTGCGCGAGGCTGGCTGGCTCAAGGTGCGGCTCGAACGCGGCCGCGAACAACTCGATGCCGGGGCCAGCGAGGCCTTCGCCGTGGCCGACCACCAGATCGCCCACGTCTACGTGGCCCGGCCGGAGTTGGTGGGCGAGGTCGCAGCCTGCCTGAAGGGCTTGCCCGGCGTGGAAACGGTGCTGGACGAAAGCGGCAAACGCGCCGCCGGTCTGGACCATGCACGGTCGGGCGAACTGGTGGCCGTTGCCGAGGCCGACAGCTGGTTCACCTACTACCACTTTCTCGACGACGCGCGTGCACCGGACTTCGCGCGCACCGTCGAGATCCATCGCAAGCCCGGCTACGACCCCGCCGAGCTGCTGTTCGACCGCAAGATACTGTTTCCGAAATTGGCCGTGGCGTCGCGCCTGGCGCGCAAGGCGCTCGGCATGCGATACCTGATGGACGTGATCGGACTGGACGCAACGGTGGTGCGCGGCTCGCACGGCCGGCCCACCGACAACGAGCAGGATGGGCCGTTGTTCATCACCACCGCGCCCGATCTGCTTGCGCCGGGGCCGGTGAGCGCGCAAGCGGTCAAGCAGCTGTTGCTGGATCACCTCTTCCCTGCCGCGACCTGAACGAAGGGTCAAGCATGAACGATGACGCAGCGCAAGGCGAAGTGATGACCCCGGAGCAGGCACTGCAGCTTTGGCTGGACGAGCGCCTCGACGCGGCCGCTTCGCAGTGGTTGCAGGGCGCCGTGGCGAGCCTGGCGCAAGCGGCGACGGACCGTGATCTGTTCCGCAGCGTCAGCCTGGTCTCGCGCAAGCTCGGCAAGGCGCCGCTGGCGCTGGATGCCGCGGCGCTGGCCCGTGCCGAGAAAGCCAGGCCCGGCTGGGATCCGTCGTCATGGACGCTCGACCAGGCGGGGCGGGTGCGGTTGCTGCTGGCCTGCGCTGACGACAGCGACACCTTCGTGCGGCAGCTCGACCAGCTTTGCGCCACGGCGGACGTGGACGAACTGGTGGCGTTCTACCGCGGCCTGCCCCTCTACCCCGGCGCGCCGCGGCATCGCCTGCGCGCCGCCGAAGGCCTGCGCACGAACATGTTGGTGGTGTTCGAGGCCGTGGCCCACGGCAACCCGTACCCGGCCGAGCAGTTGGCGCAGGACGCCTGGAACCAGATGGTGCTCAAGGCGCTTTTTGTGGGCAGCGCACTCGACCCGATCATCGGTCTGGACCAGCGGGCCAATGCGACGCTGGCACGGATGCTCGGTGACTATGCGCACGAGCGTTGGGCTGCCGCCCGGCCGGTGAGCCCGGAGCTGTGGCGCTGCATAGGCCCGTTTGCGACCGGGCCGCTGCTCGCCGATCTGGCGCGGGTGCTCGAGTCCGGCACCCCGCCGGAGCGCGCCGCCGCCGTGCTCGCCCTGCGCAGCGCCAAGGACGCGGAAGCGCGAAGACTGCTAGAAAATCACGCCGGCCTGCGCGATGCCGTGGCGGCGGCTGGCACCGACTGGAGATCGGTGCTCGAATTCAACTGACCCTATGGAGAAAGCCATGCGCTTCATCGACCCCCACATCCACATGATGTCGCGCACCACCGACGACTACGAACGCATGAAGGCCGCCGGCATCGTCGCCGTCATCGAGCCGGCGTTCTGGATGGGCCAGCCGCGCACCAACGTCGGCAGCTTTGTCGATTACCTGTCGGGCATCGTCGGCTGGGAGCGCTTTCGCGCGTCGCAGTTCGGTATCCGCCACTACTGCACCATCGGCCTGAACAGCAAGGAGGCCAACAACGAGGCGCTTGCCGAGGCCGTGATGGACGTGCTGCCGCGCTACCTGTCAAAGGAGGGCGTGGTGGCCATTGGCGAGATCGGCTACGACGACATGAGCGCGCTCGAGGACAAGTACTACCGCGCGCAGCTTGAACTTGCGCGCGAGTACGACATGCTGGTGATGGTGCACACGCCGCACCGCGACAAGAAGTCGGGCACGTCCCGCAGCATGGATGTCGCGCTAGAGATGGGCTTGGCGCCGGGCAAGGTGATCATCGACCACAACAACGAAGAGACCGTTCGTGAGGTGCTGGACCGCGGCTTCTGGGCCGGGTTCACGCTGTATCCGCAAACCAAGATGGGCAACGAGCGCATGGTCGAGGTTGTGCGCCAGTACGGCAGCGACCGCATCTTCGTCGACTCCAGCGCCGATTGGGGCGTGTCCGATCCGCTGGCCGTGCCCAAGACCGCGCGCTTGATGCTCGAGCGCGGCATCGCGGCGAAGGACGTCGAGGCGACCTGTTATGGCAACGCGCTGGCGGCCTATGGCCAGAGCGGCCAGATGCTCGAATCGCATTGGCTGGCGCCCGAGTCCGTCGATCAGCGCAATTTGTTCGAAGGCAACTCGGTACTGCGCGGGCAGACGCCGCGGGTGGATGAATTGCCTGAGGTGGCGCAGTCTGCCCAGCCGATGGTGTTCAAGTAGGCGTGCCCAAGCAGGTGCGCCCATCGCGCGCTGCACGTTTCCAGACCGCACAGGAGTCCGCAACCATGAGCGCCCAGATCACCCCGCTGCCGCGTCGCGACGACGAGCGCTCGGCCGTCTACCTGCAATCGTTTTCGGTGCGCTACGAGTACCCGGTGTGTTTCACCGAACATCTGTTCGCGCACGACAACCCGGTGCTGCGCGACACGGTGTTGCGGCGTGAGCCGAACCGGCGCCATCGCTTGGTGGCTTTCATCGATGCCAACGTCGCGGCCTCGTTTCCCTCGCTCGCCCACGACATCGCCGGTTACGCGAACTTGCACGCCGAGGCGATGGAGCTGCTGGCCCATCCGCAGGTGGTCCCGGGCGGCGAGCATGTCAAGAACGATCCGGCGCTGATCACACGCCTGCAGCACCGGCTGGTGGAACTGGGCGTCGACCGCCATGCCTTCATCGTGGGCATCGGCGGCGGCGCGTTTCTCGACCTGGTCGGCTATGTCGCTTCGTCCACCCATCGCGGCATTCGCCACATCCGCGTGCCCACCACCGTGCTGGCGCAGAACGATTCGGGCGTGGGCGTGAAAAACGGTGTCAATGCCTTCGGCGTGAAGAACCTGCTGGGCAGCTTCGCGCCGCCGTTCGCGGTGCTCAACGATTTCGACTTTCTGCGCACGCTGCAGCCGCGCGACAAGATCGCCGGCATCGCCGAAGCCGTGAAGGTGGCGCTGATCCGCGACCGCCTGTTCTTCGAATGGCTGGAGTCCAGCGCCGCCGCGCTGCGCGACTGCGAAGCCGGCGCGATGCGCCGCATGATCCGGCACTGCGCCGAGCTGCACATGCGCCAGATCGCGCAAGGCGGCGATCCCTTCGAGTCGGGCAGCGCCCGGCCACTGGACTACGGCCACTGGTCGGCGCACAAGCTCGAATCGCTCACCGACCACGAGCTGCGCCACGGTGAGGCGGTGGCCATCGGCCTGGCACTCGACGCACGCTACTCGGTGCAGATCGGCATGCTGGCAGCTGGTGGCGAGGACCGGGTGTACACGCTGCTCAAACGCCTGGGGTTTCATTTGTGGCATCCGGCGCTGGAGTCGCGCGACGCCGGCGGTCAATGGCTGCTGCTGCGCGGGCTGCAAGAGTTCCGTGAGCATCTAGGCGGCGAGCTGACCATCACGCTGCTGCGCGACATCGGTGTGGGCGAAGAGGTGCATCACATGGATGCCGACGAGATCCTGCGCGCTTTGGCCTGGCTGCGGCGGCGGGAGTACGGCGCGTGAACCTGGGCAACGGCATCCACCTCAGCTACTGCAGCAACATCCATCCGGGTGAGTCCTGGGCCGAGGTGCGCGCAAACTTTGACCGCTTCGTGGTGCCGGTGCGCGACCGGCTGTTGACCGGCGGCGATTTTGGCATCGGCCTGCGCCTGTCGGCACGCGCGGCCGCCGAGCTGGCTGAGCCGGCGGTACTGGCCGAGTTCCGCGACTTCCTGCGCCGCAGCCGGATGTACGTTTTCACCCTCAACGGCTTTCCCTATGGCACCTTCCACGGCACACGTGTCAAGGAAGAGGTCTACCTGCCCGACTGGCGCGACGCGCAGCGTCTGCGCTACACCAACCTGCTGGCCGACCTGCTGGCCGATCTGCTGCCGCAGGCCTTGCCCGGCGACAGCGCGGTCGAGGGCAGCGTCAGCACGGTACCGGGCGCCTACAAGCCGGCGCTGGGCGGGCCGCACGACGTGGCCTTGATGGTCGAAAATCTGCTGCGCCACGTGGCCCACCTCGTCGCACTGCGCGCGCGCACCGGCCGTCTTGTTGCACTCGCGCTCGAACCCGAGCCGCATTGTTTCCTGGAGACCATCGCCGAGACCGTCGACTTCTTCCAGCGCGAGCTGCATGGTCCGGCAGCGGTTCGCCGCATCACCGAACTCACCGGTCTCGATCCGGCGGCGGCCCGCCGCGCCCTGCATGATCACCTGGGCGTTTGCCTCGATCTGTGCCACGCTGCGGTGGAATTCGAGCATCCGGCGGATTGCATCCGAAGTCTGGCGCTGGCCGGTATCCGCGTGCACAAGATGCAGATCAGCGCCGGCCTGCGGCTGCCCACGTTGGCCCCCGATGCGCTAGCGGCGTTGCAGCGCTTCGACGATCCCGTCTACCTGCACCAGGTGGTGCAGCGCGGGCCCGGCGGCATCACCCGGTTTGCCGACCTGCCCGAGGCCTTCGCCTCGCTGCAAGGGCCGACCACTGACCTGGAATGGCGGGTGCACTTTCACGTCCCCATCTTCCTCGACCGGCTGGAGCCGTTCGGCTCGACGCAATCCTTCATCCGCGAGGTGTTGGCGATCCAGCGTGCGCAGCCGGTGTCGGCCCATCTGGAGGTCGAGACCTATACCTGGGGCGTGCTGCCCGAGCCGTTTCGCAGCGGCGCGGTAGACGCCGCGATTGCGCGCGAACTGGCGTGGGTACGCACGGAGCTCGGCGCTTGAACCTGTCGCTTGCGTTGCGGCTCAGCCGCATCTCCAACCTGCCCACGGTCTGGACCAACGTGCTGGTGGGTGCACTGCTGGCCGGCGGCAGCCTGGCCGATCCGCGCTTGCCGCTGCTGATGTTGGCGCTGTCGCTGTTTTATACCGGCGGCATGTTCCTCAACGATGCCTTCGACCGCGAGTTCGACGCGCAGCACCGGCCGGAACGGCCGATTCCGTCGGGCCAGGTGTCCGCGCGGCAGGTTTTCGCCTTCGGGTTCGGCATGCTGGCGCTGGGCATGGCGGTTGTCGCCGGGGTCGCTTGTGCAACCGACGGCCTGAGCCCCTGGCGGGCCCTCGCGTCGGGTGCCGCGCTAGGCGCCGCAATCGTGTTTTACAACGCCCATCACAAGGACAATCCGCTGAGCCCGCTGGTCATGGGCCTGTGCCGGGTGCTGGTGGTGGTCACGGCCGCGTACAGCATGGCAGCGGTGCTGCCGGGCGCGGTGGCCCTGGCTGCAGCCGCACTGCTGTGCCACCTGATCGGCCTGACGTACATCGCCAAGCAGGAACATCTGGACCGCCTCGGCAGCCTGTGGCCGCTGGGTTTCCTGGCGTTGCCGCTGCTCTACGGCGTCGTGCTGGCGTTGTCTGCGCCGGTGGTCTGGTTGCCGCTGGCGCTGTACGCGGCGGTGCTGGTCTATGCCTTGACCCTGCTGCGGCGCCGCGCCCGCGGCGATGTGCCTCGCGCCGTCGTGACGCTGATCGCCGGCATGTCGGTGCTCGACGGCGCAATGCTCGCGGGGGCCGGCCAACTGCTGCCGTGCCTGCTCGCGATCGGCGCGTTTGTGCTCACCTTGGTGCTGCAACGCTGGGTGTCGGGCACGTGATTGGCGCGCCGGCCAGGCAAAACATCATGCAAAACGTCGCCCAAAACACAACGCAAAACGATGCCGGGTCGCCATGCCAGGGTGAAGCCGGCCGGGTCGCGCCGGTGATCGACCGCAACCGTTGCGAGGCCAAAGCCGGCTGCGTACAGGTATGCCCGTTCGGTGTGTTCGAGATCCGCACGCTCGAGCCATCGGACCGTGCCACGTTGTCGTTTGTCGGCAAGATCAAGGCGTGGGCGCATGGCAATCGCCAGGCCTACGTCATTCGACCGGACAACTGCCATGCCTGCGGGTTGTGCGTCGAGGCTTGCCCCGAAGAGGCCATCCGTCTGGTTCCCCACACGCCGGCTTGACGGACGGTGCCGGCGTGAAGACCGGCTGGGCCGGACAAGCCGATGAAGGCCGATACGCGGGTGCAGGCCATCGCCCGTAAATTAAATCGGCGCAGGCCGGACCCTGAAGGGCCGGCTGTGCGCCGCACCATTCCGCCGGCAGGCCGCCGGCGTTCAGTGTGGCCTCAATGCGCCGCAACCCGCTTGCGCCGGGTCACAGCCAAGCCGGCGATGCCCAATGCGACCAAGGCCAGCGACGCCGGCTCGGGCACGGCGCTGACGTTGTCGAGCACGAAGTCGGCGTTGGCAGAGAAGCGCACCTCCTGCAAGCCCGTCCAGTTGGCAAAGCCGAAGCTGGCCAAGGCGCCCAAACCCAGCGTCTGGCTCAGCAGGCTGTTGTCGGCCAGCAGGCCTTCGACCAGCAGCGACGGTGAGGGCGTGGTGTCCTGCAGATTGAACAAGCCGAAGTCCAGCGACTGCAGGGTGAACAGGCTACCGCTGCTGGCGGTCAGCTTGAGCAGGCTGTTGGCCAGCACGAGCAAGCCGCCGCTGCCGCCACTGCCGATCAAGTCAAGCGGCAGGAACGACGCCGCGTCGCCCGAGAACGTGAAGCCGGCTTCGTTGTAGCTGGCCACGTTGGTGCCCGGGTCGATGGCGATCAGCGAGGGGTTGTCAAAGGTCACCAGCGCTGCCTGGGCGGCCGACCCCGCGCACAGCGCCACAGCGCAGGCCAAGGTGGATAAAACGTTGCGCATGTAGGGGTGCTCCTGGATGGGTTTGCGGGTATCCGGGCCGGCCATCACGGCGCCCCCGGGATCGGTGTATTGAGGTACGGAAAGCCCGCCAGCAGCGGCACCACGGCCTGGTCCACCGCGTCGTGCAGCTTGAAGGTGGTGGTGCCCAGCGGCACCTTGGACGGGTTGCACGCTGCACCGAAGCCCAGCGCGTTGCCATTGCCATTGGCCATGCACAGCCCGCCCATCACCGCCACCAGCGAGATGTCCACCACATCGTCCTTGGGTCGGCGGCCGTTGGGGTAGCCGGCAAAGTCGGTGCCGCCGCTGAGCAAACTGCCCACGATGCCCAAGCGGTTCTGCTGGGCAAAAGGCACGGCCGCGATGCCGGTGTTCAGGCGCAGCATCTCCGAGGCGACAACGTTTTGCGGCTGGTTGACGCCGGGGATGCCGGTCAGGAAGGTGGTGACCAGGTCCAGTCGCGGCAGGTTGGTGGGGGCGATACCGGGCAAGCCCAGCGCGATCTCCAGCAGCGCGGGCAGGGTGGGGTGGGTCACGTAGTCGGCAAACTGGCCGTCGGCGCTGGGCTTGGAAGCATTGAACTTGTCCTTGTCGGGCAGGCCGATGACCACCTCGTTGACCAGCGGCATGCCCAGCCGCGATACCTGCACCCAGGCGCCGCCGTAGTTGGCCGAGACCTGGTGGCCACTGGGCGGGGTCGGGTTGAGCAGCTGGCTCTGGCGCAGGCTGGCGGTGGTCCAGGCCCCGATCACAGGGTCGCTGCTGCCGGTGGCCAGCAGGCAGCTCTTGTGGATCTCCAGTGCCAGCGTGGTGACGTTCTTGTCGCCAATGGTGTTGGGCGCGGCGTTGATCAGGGCCGGGTCGGTGATCACCCCCAGTGGCGCGTTGACCAAATCGAAAATGACGCCCAGATTGACCGCAAACGGGTCCTGTCGCTGGCCGACAAACATCCGCGCCGGCATGGCGCAACCGGGAATGTTGATGCTGTGGATGTGCTTGGCGGCGTAGGCCGGGTAGTCGGGGATGGTCTTGGTACCGATGTTGTCCACGGGCTTGTCGAAGCTGCGTGACGCCCCGCCGCCGGTCACCAGGCTGCTCGCGCCGGTGCGCCGGTCGCCGCGCACCAGGGTGACGGTGTACTTTTCGTTGACGTTGAGCGCCGCGGCATTCTTGTCGCTGACGCTGCCGGCCTGGGTCAGCGGGATCGCCACCATCTTGTTGCCGATCGGCAGCGTGATGGCCTTGAAGTTGTTCTGGAACCTGAACTGGAAGGTCAGGTCTTCGGCGCCGTCGCCGTTGTTGTCGATGTGGATTTCGTACAGCGCGTTCGGGTCCATCTTGAAGTAGTTGGGGCCGCCGTAGCCGTCCTGCAGCGGCTGGTAGTTGGCGATCACGGTCACGTAGTCGGCCCGGCCCGGCTCGTAGCTGTTGAACAGGTACAGGTCGGTGCCGTCGACCTTGGGCGCGGTGCTGATGAACGGCGCCTCGCGGTGGCTGGAGGCCTGGGCCAGCGGGCTCAGCGCGGCAGCGACAAGGCTGGCGGCCAATGCGCCCAGTGGTGCCAGGCGCAGCGTGCGGGGTGGCGCAGTCAAGCGCCGACCAAGGGTTGACAGCAGGGTCATGGACATATTGGGGCTCCTTCGATCATTGGGATCGGCAGGCCAGCCGGGCATGCCGCCCTGCGGCGACGGTTACGCCGCAGGTTTGGACCCATACGCAGGTGCCGGGGCGCCGGATGCGGCGGCGCGTCTAGGGCAAACCCTGATCTTCGCGGCAGGCACTGCCAGCGAGCAACCCGCGCCTGTGCCGCGCTTCAACCGCGCAGCAGCTTGGCCTCGGCCAGCGCCAGCGCCTCGGGCAGGCCCGACAACACCAGCGTGTCGCCGCCGGCCAGCACCAGGGCCGCATCGGCCGCCACCACCCGGCCGCTGGCCAGCCGCAGCGACGCGACCTGCACGCCGATGGCGTGCAGCGCCTGATCGGCCAGCGGCCGGCCCAGGCAGGCCGCGGCCATCGGCAACGTGACACTGGCCAGGCGGGCTTGCTGCAACTCCTCGACCGTGTCGTCGTCCTGGCCGTGAAAGTAACCCCGCAGCAGGCTGTAGCGTGCGTCGCGTGCGTCGCGCGTCAGGCGGATGACACGCCTCATCGGCACGCCCACCAGCGCCAGCGCCTGCGCCGCCAGCATCAGCGAGCCCTCGATCGCCTCGGGCACCACCTCGGTGGCGCCGGCGTCGCGCAGGCGTTCGATGTCGCGGTCGTCCAGCGTGCGCACGATCACCGGCACCCGCGGGGCGTGTTCACGCACCAGCTGCAGGATCTTCAGCGCTGATGGCGTGTCGTGGTAGCTCACCACCACCGCGCTGGCCCGTGCCAGCCCGGCAGCCATCAGGCTTTGCAGCCGGGCGGCGTCACCAAACACCACGCTCTGGCCGGCGGCAGCGGCTTGCCGCACCCGGTCGGGGTCCAGGTCCAGCGCGATGTAGGGAATCGACTCCTGCGCCAGCATGCTTGACAGGTTCTGCCCGCTGCGGCCGTAGCCGGCGATGATCACGTGGGCCTCGGCCTTGATCGCCTTCTTGGCGATGGTGGTGACCTGCAGCGACTGCAGCAGCCACTCGCTGCTTGAGAGTTTCATGACTATCCGGTTGGCATACATCACCAGGAACGGCGTCGCCAGCATCGAGATCACCATGCAGGCCAGCACCGGGCTGACCCAGAGCGGGCTGACCAGGCCTTTGTCGGCGCCCAGCGTCAGCAGCACAAAGCCGAACTCACCGGCTTGCGCCAGGTACAGCCCGGTGCGTATCGCCACCCCGGGCGTGGCCCGGAAGGCCCGCGCCAGCCCGGCCACCAGCACCGCCTTGGCCAGCACCGGCAGCACGCTGAGCAACAGCACCAGGAACCATTGCTCGATCACCGGGCGCCAGTCCAGCTTCATGCCGATGGTGATGAAAAACAGCCCCAGCAGCACATCGTGAAAAGGTCGGATATCGGTCTCGACCTGGTGCTTGAACTCGGTCTCGGCCACCAGCATGCCGGCGACAAACGCGCCCAGCGCCAGCGACAGCCCGGCATGCTCGGTCAGCCAGGCCAGGCCCAGCGTGACCAGCAGCAGGTTCAGCACAAACAGCTCTTCGCTCTTGCGCCGCGCCACCAGCGTCAGCCACCAGCGCATCACGCGCTGGCCGCCCACCAGCAACAGGGTCAGCAGCACGGTCGCCTTGACCAGCGCCAGCGCCAGCACGCGCGCCATGTTCTCGCCGCTGTCGCCCAGTGCCGGGATCAGCACCAGCAGCGGCACCACCGCCAAGTCCTGGAACAGCAGCACGCCCATCACCCGCCTGCCGTGCTCGCTTTCCAGCTCCAGCCGCTCGGCCATCAGCTTGACGACGATGGCCGTGGACGACATCGACATCGCCGACCCCAGCACCACCGCACCCTGCCAGCCCAGTCCCCATTGCACGCCGACCCAGCCAAAGCCCAGCGCCAGCAGTGCATTGCCCGCCACCGCGCCCATCACCGTCAACAGCACCTGCGACAGCCCCAGCCCGAACACCAGCGTGCGCATGCTGCGCAGCTTGGGCAGGTTGAACTCCAGCCCGATCACGAACATCAGGAACACCACGCCAAACTCGGCCAGGTACTTGACGCCGGCGGTGTCCTTGGCCAGCGCCAGCGCGTTCGGCCCGATCAGCACGCCCACCGCCAGGTAGCCCAGCATCGGCGGCAGCCGCAGCATGCGGCAGGCCACCACGCCCAGCACAGCGGCGACGAGGTAGAGCAGGACAAGTTCGAGGGTGGTGGCCATGGCGTGGAGAGGGGTCGGGTACGGGCCTGTGCAGCCTGGGCGCGCCTAGAATCAGCCGTGTTGTTTCCGTGATGCTACGGCAGGCCACAAGGGCAGTCCGGTGCTGCTGGCCCGGCCCGGCCGGCCCTGCCGCTGACCCCGGTCAGCCTGATCCCGCTGCTGATCGCCCCACACCGGCATCACCAGCCACCACCCAGGCCCACCCTTCCAGCGCCCGACCCGTACCGCCCGCGCCCCGCAATGCCCACGCCACTGCCCTTCAACCCCGACCGCGCGCTGCAACTCGCCGCCCAGACCTTCGAGATCGAAGCGCGGGCGTTGCTGGGCCTGGCCGCACGCCAGGGCGATGGCTTTGCCGGCGCGGTGGCCGCGATGCTGGCCTGTCAGGGCCGGGTGATCGTGATGGGCATGGGCAAGAGTGGCCATGTCGGCCGCAAGATCGCGGCCACGCTGGCGTCCACCGGCACGCCGGCGTTTTTTGTGCACCCGGCCGAGGCCAGCCACGGTGACCTGGGCATGGTGCAGCCGGGCGACGTGGTGCTGGCCATCTCCAACAGCGGCGAGAGCGACGAGCTGGCCGCCGTCGTGCCGGCGCTGCGCCGGTTGGGCACCACGCTGGTAGCGATGACGGGCAAGCCGGAATCCACCCTGGCGCGCCATGCCGACCAGGTGATCAGCAGCGCGGTCGACCAGGAGGCCTGCCCGCTCAACCTGGCGCCCACCGCCAGCACCACCGCGCAAATGGCGCTGGGTGACGCGCTGGCAGTGGCCTTGCTGGACGCGCGCGGTTTCAAGGAAGACGACTTCGCCCGCTCGCACCCGGGTGGCGCGCTGGGCCGCAAGCTGCTGGTGCATGTGGCCGACCTGATGGTGCAAGGTGACGGATTGCCGCGGGTGGCCACCGATACCCCGGCCATCGACATGATGCGCACCATGTCGGCCAAGGGGCTGGGCGCGGCACTGGTGGTGGATGCGCAGGGCCGGCTATTGGGCATCTTCACCGACGGCGACCTGCGCCGCCAGGTCGAGCGCGGCGCCGACCTGCGCACGCTGACCGCCGGCAGCGTGATGCACCCTAACCCGCGCACCGTGCGCGACGACGCGCTGGCGGTGGCCGCGGCCGAGCTGATGGAGCAGCACCGCATCACCTCGGTGGCGGTGCTGGCGGCCGACGGCACGCTGGTGGGCATGCTCGGCATCGGCGACCTGATGCGCGCCAAGGTGGTCTGAGGCGATGACCGCGCTGCACTTCTCCCCCGAGCTGCTGTTGCGCGCCCAGGGCACCGGCCTGGGCATGAAGGCCGCGATCTTCGACGTCGATGGGGTGCTCACCGACGGCCGGCTGTTCATCGGCGAGGCGGGCGAGGTCTTCAAGGCCTTTCACGTGCTGGACGGTCACGGCCTTAAATTGCTGGCCCAGGCCGGCATCACGCCCATCATCATCACTGGCCGCGATTCAGCGGCGGTGCGGCGCCGGGTCAGCGATCTGGGCCTGTTGCATGCGTTTTTCGGCGTCAGCGACAAGCTGGCAGTGGCCGGCAACTTCCTGGCCGAGCGCGGCATCGGCTGGGGCGATCTGGCGGTGATCGGCGACGACTGGCCCGACCTGCCGCTGCTGGCGCGTGCCGGTTTTGCCTGCGCGCCGGCCAACGCCCATGCCGAGGCCCGGGCGCTGGCGCACCATGTCACCGCGGCCGATGGCGGCGCCGGTGCGGCGCGCGAGTTTTGTGATCTGCTGCTGATGGCCAGCGGCCGCTACGAATCGCTGTTGCAGACCTGCCTGCAAGCCGATCTGGGCACGCTGGACGCGCGCTGACGCCGCCCCTGCCCATGACCGCCACCACCACGCCGCGCGCCCTGCACCTGCCCGGCCTGCCCGAGGTCTCGGTGCAGATCGGCGGCGTGGCGCCCGACTCCACACTGGACCCGATCGCCGAGGTTGCAACGGCGCCCCGGCCGGTGCCGGCGCTGGGCTACAGGCTACGCCGGGCCCTGTCGTCGTACCTGCCGTTGGGGCTGATGGCGCTGCTGGCGCTGTCCACCGGCTGGTTGGTCAAGCACACCCCTCAAGCGCCGTCGCCGACGGTCGCCGGCCCGGTGCGCCAGGACCCGGACTACACCATGACCGCCTTCTCGATCGTGCGCTTCGGCCCGGACGGCCGCGAGGTACTGCGCATCGCCGGCGACGTGCTGCGCCACTACCCGGCCACCGACCAGCTCGACATCGAGGGTGTGCGCATCCACGCTACCGCGCCCGACGGCCGCGTCACCGACGCCACCGCCCGCCGCGCGCTGGCCAACGGCGACGGCAGCGAGGTGCAGTTGCTGGGCGGCGCCCGGGTGGTCAGCCAGATCGACGGCGCCGACGCGCTGGAGATGCGGGGCGAGTTTCTGCACGCCTTCCTGCGTTTCGAGCGGCTGCGCTCGCATTTGCCGGTGCAGGTGCGGCGTGGTGGCACCGAGACCCGGGCCGGTGGCCTGGACTACGACCACCTGGAACGCCAGCTGCAGTTTCTCGGCCCGGTGCGCACCACCGTGCTGCCTGGGCCTCGGCCGGGCGTCGCCACCGGCCAGCTGGCCACGCCGAAGGCGTCGCGCTGATGGGCTCGCCCGTTCATCAGGACGGCAGCAACGGGGGCTCACCCCACACGGCGCTTGCCTGATGTCCACCCAGCCGCACCTGGTTTTCATCACCGGCGCCTCCAGCGGCCTGGGCCAGGCCCTGGCCCTGCGCTACTACCGTGACGGCTGGTCGCTGGCGCTGGTGGCGCGGCGTGCCGACGTACTGCGCGAGTGGGTCGCCGCCCAAGGCTTGACGGCATCCCGGGTGGCGGTCTACGGCGCAGACGTGCGCGATGTCGCCGCGATCACCGCCGTCGGCCGCGCCTGCATCGCAACACAAGGCCTGCCCGACGTGGTGATCGCCAACGCCGGCATCAGCGTGGGCATGGACACTGCGCAGGCCGAGGACCTGGAGGTCATGCGCGCCACCTTCGAGACCAACGTGCTCGGCACGGCCGCCAGCTTCCAGCCCTTTGTCGCGGCCATGTGCCAGCGCGGCAGCGGCACGCTGGTGGGCATTGCCAGCGTGGCCGGCATCCGCGGCCTGCCCGGCCACGGCGCCTATTGCGCCAGCAAGGCCGCGGTCATCAGCTACTGTGAAAGCCTGCGTGGTGAATGCCGGCCCTCGGGCGTCAAGGTGGTGACGATCGCGCCCGGCTACATCGACACACCGCTGACCCGGGGCAACCGCTACAGCATGCCGTTTTTGCTGAGTGCCGACACCTTCGCGGACCGGGCTTTCCGCAGCATTGCCGCCGGCCGCCGGTTCGAGGTGATCCCGTGGCAGATGGGCGTGGTGGCGTCGCTGATGCGGCTGCTGCCCAATGCGCTGTTCGACCGGCTGTTTGCCGGCCGTGCACGCAAGCGTCGGCAGCACGAATAGGCCTTGGGCGTTCTCCGGGTCAACCTGAGGTTCGACTCGCCCATGAAAAAAGGCGCCGTGAGGCGCCTTTTCAATGGGGTCGAAACCCCGGCAGGTCAGTAGCCCTGGCTGCCACCACCGCCGTAGCCGCCGCCGCTGCCACCGCTGCCGCCACCACGAGGACCACCGCGACCGGTGCCGTACGGGCTGCGGCCACCGCCACCACCACCCGCGCCGCCGCCGGCACCACCGCCGTAGCCGCCGCCGCCACCGCTGCGACCACCACCGCCGCCGCCGTAGCCACCGCCACCACCGCCGGTGCCACCACCGCCGCCGTAGCCGCCACCACCACTGCCACCACCGCTGCTGCCACCGCCGTAGCCGCCGCCACCGCCGCTGCGGCCACCGCCACCACCGCCGTAGCCACCACCGCCACCACCGTAGCCGCCGCCACCGCCACCACCCGGACGCTCTTCGCGCGGGCGTGCTTCGTTGACAACGATCGCCCGGCCTTCGAGGGGCTGGCCGTTCATGCCGTTCATGGCGGCTTGCGCCTCGGCGTCAGACGCCATTTCGACGAAGCCGAAACCCTTGGAACGTCCGGTCTCGCGGTCCATCATCACCTTGGCAGACGTTACGGTACCGAATTGGCCGAACGATTGCTGCAAGGACTCGTCACGCACCGAGTACGCGAGGTTGCCGACGTAAAGCTTGTTTCCCATGGCGGGAAGCTCCTTCTGAAGAAAAGTAAACCATGTGGAGCTTCAACCCAGCGTGAAACACTCAAGCTACAGGCGCCGTCTCCAGACACGGGCCGGGAGCGCTCACGCTCCCTGCTGAATATTATGGTGGCAAATCGCGTGCCGCTACCAGTGCGCAGGAACCGGGGCAAACCCGCAAGTATCATGAGTGTTGTCATGCGGGTACAACCTAGCACCCAAGGGGCCTTGCCCGCGGTCAATTCGGTGCTCCAGAGCATCGAATCGGTGCGCAATGCACCGGCGATGTACCTGTTGATGCTGGCGCTGGCCGGCTCGGGACTGATGCTGACCTTCGCCCAGGGCGCTTTGGCGCGTGAAGCCGCGGTGGCGGGTGCGCTGTGGGCCGGTGGCGCTTTTTTCATACTGTTTTACGGCAGCAATGCCGCAGGCCTGGTGCTGATGGACGAAGCCCTGGGCCGGCCGGGACGCCACCCTGCCGATGCGCTGCGCGACGCGCTGGGTCTGGCACACCGGCTGCTGGCGGTGGTGTTGTGTGTGCTGGCTGCGGCCGCGCTGCTGGTGGGCGGCGTGCTGGCGCTGCTCTGGGCCAGCCGGCTGCCCGTGCTGGGCCCGACACTGCTGGGATTGACGGTGGCGCTGGCGGTGCCGGCGACGGGCCTGGTGGCGCTGGCCATGCTGACGCTGGTCGGCCCGTTGGCCGCGCCGGCGGTGTGGTCAGGGCTGGGGGTGCGGGCGGTGCTGGCGCTGCTGGTGCGCCAGGTGCGCCAGCGTTTTGCCCACGCTGTGCTGCTGTCGACGGCAGTCAGCCTGCTGACCGCCGCGGTGGCCGGGCTGGTGAGTTTTGTGGTGCTGTCCGGTGGCCGGGCGGTGCAGGGCCTGGCGGTGCTGGTGGCCGGCATCGACCTGGCGCCCGACCCGTTCATGGCGGCGTTGTTTGGCCAGGGGTTTCGGCTCGCGCCGGGCGCGCCGGCGCTGTCGGCCCACACCTCGGCCGCGTTGACGGGTGCCGGGGTGGTGTTTGCGCTGGGTCTGGTGGTGCCTGGCGTGGTGTACCTTCGTGGCCTTTGTGAATTGTTCCTGGCGCTTCAGGGGCTGGACGACGATGCCGCCTTGCCGGCGACGCCGGCCGCCCCGGCGATTTCCACCCCGACTTGATTGCGCCGATGAACAGCACCTCGATGGACCTGCTCAAACCGCTGATTGCGCTGTTGGCGATCGTCAACCCGATCGGCGCTGTGCCTTTTTTTCTGGCCTTCACCCAGGGCTTGAGCCGCACCGAGCGCCAGCGCACGCTGCGGGTGAGCGCGTTCTCAGCCTTTTGCGTGATCGCCATCAGCGGTGTGGCGGGGCTGCAGATCATTGGCTTCTTCGGCATCTCGATCGCCTCGTTCCAGGTCGGCGGCGGCATGTTGCTGCTGATCTCGTCGCTGCACATGCTCAACGCCCAACCGGCCGAAAGTGGCAAGGACGATCTGGTCGAGGGCCAGAGCAAGGCCGACATCGGCCTGAGCGTGGCGGTGGTGCCGCTGACGATTCCGCTGCTGACCGGACCGGCCACCATCTCCACCGTGGTGATCTATGCCGAGAAGACCCAGACCTTCTTGCAGCACGCGGTGCTGGTGGGCTACGGTGTGGTGATCGGCCTGGCCACCTACGCGGCGTTTTCCGCGTCCGGCCGCATCGCGCGGGTGCTGGGCCGCACCGGCATCAATGTGATGACCCGGCTGATGGGCCTGATCCTGGCGGCGATGGCGGTGGAATTGCTGGCCGACGGCCTGGTCAAGTTGTTCCCGATCCTGGCCAGCCCGACCCTGCGCTGACCGACCTGACCGCCTCTTGAACCGACGATGAGCGACACGCAACCGATCTACGACCACATCATCGTCGGCGCCGGCACCGCCGGCTGCCTGTTGGCCAACCGGCTCTCGGCCGACCCGACCAAGCGGGTGCTGCTGATCGAGGCCGGTGGCAACGACGATTACCTCTGGGTCCACATCCCCGTGGGCTACCTGCATTGCATCGGCAACCCACGTACCGACTGGCTGTACGTCACCGAGCCCGACGCCGGCCTGAACGGCCGCAAGCTGCGCTACCCGCGCGGCAAGGTGCTGGGCGGTTGCTCCAGCATCAACGGCATGATCTACATGCGCGGTCAGCAGCGCGACTATGACGGCTGGGCTGCGGCAGCGGGTGACGCCCGCTGGCGCTGGGACGACTGCCTGCGTTACTTCAAGCAGCATGAGGACCACTGGCGTGGCGGCGACGCCCACCACGCCGCACCCGGCTTCGATGCCACCGGCGAGCGCGCGGGCGGTGAATGGCGGATCGAGAAGCAGCGCCTGTCCTGGGAGATCCTGGACGCGTTTGCGGCGGCGGCGCAAGAGGCCGGCATCCCCGCCACCGCGGATTTCAACCGCGGCAACAACGAAGGCGTGGGCTATTTCGAGGTCAACCAGCGCGCTGGCGTGCGCTGGAGCGCCACCAAGGCCTTTTTGCGGCCGGTGCAGCATCGTGACAACCTGCAGGTCTGGACCGGCGCCCAAGTCACCCGGTTGATCACCGCCCGCGACGACCGTGGCCTGCACGCGTCCGGCGTGGAGGTGCGGCCCGAGGGCCACGACCACAACCGCGGCGCGCCGCTGGTGGCCCGGCTGCGCGCCGGGGGTGAGCTGGTGATGGCGGCCGGGGCGATCGGCACGCCGCAGATCCTGCAGCTCTCAGGCATCGGGCCGGGTGCGCTGCTGCAGCGCCACGGCATCAGCGTGCAGCACGACCTGCCCGGCGTGGGCGAGAACCTGCAAGACCATTTGCAGATCCGCGCGGTGTTCGAGGTGCAGGGCGTCAAGACGCTCAACACCCAGGCCAGTTCACTCTGGGGCAAGGGCCTGATCGGGCTGGAATACCTGCTGCGGCGCAGCGGGCCGATGAGCATGGCGCCGTCGCAGCTCGGTTGTTTCACCAAATCATCGCCCGGGCTGGCCTGGCCTGACTTGCAGTACCACGTGCAGCCGCTGTCGCTGGACGCCTTTGGCGAGCCGCTGCACCGCTACAACGCCTTCACCGCCAGCGTCTGCAACCTCAACCCGACGTCGCGCGGCCAGGTGCAGATCCGCTCGCCGCGGCCCGAGGACGCGCCGGCGATCCAGGCCAACTACCTGTCGACCGAACATGACCGCCGCATCGCCGCCGAGTCGCTGCGCCTGACGCGCCGCATTGCCGCGCAGCCGGCGCTGGCCAAATACCGGCCGCGTGAGGTCAAGCCGGGTGTGCAGTTCCAGACCGACGGCGAGCTGGCGCGGCTGGCCGGCGACATCGGTACCACGATCTTTCACCCGGTGGGCACCTGCAAGATGGGCCGCGCCGACGACCCGAGCGCCGTGGTGGACAGCGAGTTGCAGGTGCGTGGTGTGGCCGGCCTGCGCATTGCCGACGCCAGCGTGATGCCCAGCATCACCAGCGGCAACACCAACTCACCCACGCTGATGATTGCCGAGCGGGCGGCCGAATGGCTGCGGCGTGGGACGCGATAAACCGGTCCGGCGGCGCGGGGTTGTGCTTGCCGGTCCGTGACCTGGGTGTGGCAAAGCAGTTGAATGGCGGGTTATCCCGAAATGACGGACGCCAGGGGGATGCCTACAGTGCGCGCACTTGGCCATAGCGGGTGCTTGTCCGGCCCGCGCCGGCCCAGGGGGCCGAGGAGACATCAACAGCATCAAAAAAAACAGTCGGTGGACTGGCCGGGCGCGTGATCCCCATCACAGCGCCGACTGGCAGGCCCGACACAGTGGCGCCAGACTTTGCGGTCTGGCGCTATTTTTTTGCCTAGCCGGCGCCCCGGCGGCCCGGCGGCCCGGCCGGCAGGCCTGGCGGGCGGGC
>Ga0105047_10004907_pt1 | contig 23167 bp, 16 predicted proteins | sample MAT04_FD_78384 | JGI IMG/M metagenome (GOLD analysis project Ga0105047, IMG submission 78384) | Freshwater microbial communities from Lake Fryxell liftoff mats and glacier meltwater in Antarctica - MAT-04 (megahit assembly) | ecosystem: Environmental > Aquatic > Freshwater > Ice > Liftoff... | reverse complement strand
CGCAGGTCGGTCGCCCCTTTGAGGTACGCAGCAGCATATTCAACGGCATTCGGCATGAGATTCTCCGGTTGGGGAAACTGAGGAACGAACAAAATCCTGCATTACAATTGTTTACTTTCGCTCCGCGTCTTGCACGCCGAGCATGACCCCGGCGAGGCCGAACGGCGCGATTGTGTTGCGGGGCCACTGGCTACTGTATGTTTTGGCCAAATCGAGTTTGCCGTTTTTCAGCGCCGTGTGCCGCGCCAGTTGCAGGCGGCCCCATGCGTGGCCGAGGCGGAACTTCTTGTGGTCCGCGGGGTCGGCGGGTATCTCGGCGGCTTCGTCGGTGGGTTGTTGTCCGCGATCGGCGGCGAGTTTGTTCCGCAAAATCTCGGCTCGTGCCCATGCCTTTAAGCCATCGTCGGAGATGAGTTTCGCGAATTCGTCGGCCTGATCCGCAACGCCGGCACGAGCCGCCGATTGCGCCAACCGTACGAGCGTGATCGGGGGAATCGCTGAATCTTTCTTTTTGCCTTCCAATGAGGCGATTTTCACTGCCTCATCGACGAATTCGCCGGGTTTGTCGGACCACTCGGCCGCGAGCGCCAAGGCACGCAGCCGCGAGTCGGCACGCCCGGGCCGCGTAGCAATCGCCTTCGCTTCGGTTGGGTTGTTTTTCAACATGTGGAATGCGGTGTAGGCTTGCCGTGTGCCATCGGAAATTTCCCCCGCTGATGTCGGTGCCGAGGCGAGCGATGGTCCCTTGATCGGCGGATCGAGCGCGAGCCACAACGCCTGTGCGGAGACCGGCGTCGGGGCCGGTTTCAACGTCCCCGGCGCGAGGGCTTTTTGCAGCTTTTCGCCGATCTCCCTCGCCGTCGCCATCTGCCCGGCTCGCAGGCATTCCATACCGATTTGCGCTTCGGCTTCGTACTGTTCGAGTTCGGCAAACGCGGCGGGGAGGTTCGAGCGCAACACTTCGATTTGGTTCACTTTCAACAGTTCGCGGGCCGCCCTGCGGAATACCGCCGTGCGCAGTTCGAAGTCCGCACGCGAACTTTGCAGCCCTTGCACGACGCGGCGAAACTGACCCTGCACGCCTTCTTCCTCGGCTTTACTCGGTCGCACTTTCGCGCGCGAATTCCCGTTCTGTTGCGGTAACCACGTGAGTTTTCTCTGGTCGATGACATCGCTGCCCTCGCCGCCGAGCATTAACACCGCAACCGCGAGTTCGCCGTAAAGCATCTCGCGTTCGGCGGTCTTCGGCGCGGCGTTGAGGTCGGCAATCGCCGCGTTGAAGAACTCGACCGCGCGATCGCGATCCTTCTTGTCCTTGCCCGCACGGGCCTCGAATTCGCCTGCGGAAAGTCGCAACGTGGCGCGGTACAGCGGCAGATCTTTCAACTCGTCGGCATCGATGGCCTTCACGATATCGTCGATGATTCGCAGTTCTTTCGTTTCCGTGCTGCGTCGATTCCGCATGATGACGAGCGTTGCCATTGCGGTGATGGCGAACAGTGCGATAGCGGCGATCTTCACGTAGAACGAGGTCGGCCGCGGCTCGTACTCTTGCTTGAACACGCCCGTTTCACGCAGCGCTTCCCCAGAGACCATTCGGGCTTGTTTGGCATCGGTAACGCCTTCGAGTTCCTCGACTTTCGCCTGACTCGGTCGCCCGCCCAGACTGTCGCGCCAGTCGGCCTTTTTCAGTTCCTTCTGTTCCGGCACCTTCTGGCGATGTTTGCAATCGGGGCAAAGTGTGTTCTTGCCCTGCGTCAGCCACGGCACGTCCCACGCAAAATCGCAGATCGCGCACTTCATCTCGATGGTGCGGACATCGACCGGTACGTGGCTCGCGGCATCGGGATCGTCGGCGAGTGCCTGCGCCGCCAGCGTCTCGGCATCGATTTTCACGGCTGCTTTAACGACGGGCTTCGGTGCGCCGTTCGTCGATGGCGTGACCACGAACAGCTTGCGGCAGTCCTGATTCGCGCAGGTCACCTTCTTCCCGGCGAAGTCGTCCTTCAGCCGGTACGGCTTTTCACAGAAGGGGCACTTGGCGTCGATCGCCATATCGGGGAGTCCTGGCAGATGACGGGAGATAACAAACCGACGCACGGTCGTTCTACGCATTATGCCCGCACACCCCACACGTGGCAATCGCGTTTTTGACGTGGCAGAATCGACGTAAGTCCCAATTGCGCAGCTTCCAAAACTGGTTTTTCGGGTGTTTCTCTTGCATTTCGCGGTTTTCCTCTCGCAACAGTTTCACTGCGCGTTACGGTATCAACGTGTTATGTCGGTCCGCTCACTTCGATATCGAGGTGCATCATGCGTATGCGTCGTACGGGTTTTACGCTCATCGAACTCCTGGTTGTGATCGCGATTATTGCGATTCTCATCGGGCTACTGTTACCGGCTGTGCAGAAGGTGCGCGAGGCGGCGGCGCGGATCAAATGCACGAACAACCTCAAGCAGATCGGGTTGGCTCTGCACAACTACGAAAGCGTGGCACAGCAGTTTCCGTTGGCGGGTACGTACCCCGTCAACGCCACCGCGAACGATGTGTACTCGGTTCAGGCGCGGCTGTTGCCGTTCATCGAGCAAGGCAACCTTTACGCGCAGATCGATTTGAACGCGAGACCGGCCACGCAACTGAACGTGATCGGGCAGCGCATCGCGATCTACATCTGCCCGAGTGAAATTCGCGATGTCGCGCGCGATCAAGGCGCTGGCAAAATCACTTACCCACAAAACTACGCGGCGAACTACGGCACGTGGTTCATTTGGAACCCGGCTTCGGGGCAAGGTGGCGATGGCGCGATTATCGTCAATCGCTCGAGCCGCACCGCCGACTTCACCGATGGCCTCAGCAACACCGTTGGCTTTGCGGAAGTGAAAGCCTATCAGCCGTACGTGCGGAATTCGAGCACGCCAGCCGCGATTGGCGCACCGTTCCCCGTCGATGTCGCCGAAGTGGTGTCGATAGCCGCAACCGGATCGTATCGCGGCGAAGTGGGCCACACCGAATGGACCGATTCACCTTGCCATCAGTCCGGTTTCAGCTTCGTCTTCGCACCGAACACCCAGGTGATTTTCAACGCGAGTGGCAGGAATGTGGACATCGATTTGCTCACGCAAGTGGAAGGCTCCTCCGCCAGCAAGCCGAGTTATGCCGCAATCACGAGCCGCAGCTATCACAGCGGTGGCGTCGTGAATGCCCTCCTGATGGATGGCTCGGTACGAATCGTTAGCTCGACGGTATCCGTGGCCGCGTGGCGTGCCGCCGGCACCCGCAACGGCGGCGAAACGCTGTCGCTGGATTGATTTTGCGAATCAACCTCCCAACGTCGCTTCGATGCGTTTGAGCACGGTGGCTTTCCCGAGGATCGCCATCGTATCGAACAGGCCGAAGCCGATACCGACACCGGTGATGGCCACACGCACCGGGGTCACGATCGCGTTTGGTTTGATGCCCTTCGCGGCGGTGAATTCGTGGAGTGCCTTCTCCGTGGAAACGGCATCGAACGGCTCGCACGCTTTCAGCACTTCGGCGAACTCGGCGAGCAACACTTTCGCATTCGGATCTTTGAACGCCTTCTCCAACGCCTTCGCATCGTAGTCGATTTCGTCTTTTAATATCGGCACCGCGAACGCCAGCACATCGCTGAACAGCTTAATCCGGTCGCCCGATGCCTCGATGACTTTCAGCAACTTCTCGCGGGTCGCATCGTCGAGCATTTCCCCGATGAGCCTGGCTTTTCGCAAGAACGGCAGGCAGCGCGTCAATTTCTCCGCCGTCGGCACCAGCTTCATGTACTCGCCTTGCAGCCAGAATAACTTCTTCGCGTCGTAGTTGCCCGGCGCATCGGTTACACGTTCGAGGCTGAAGTTCGCGATGAGTTTATCGAGCGGAATGAACTCGCTTTCGCCGTCCATCGACCAACCGAGCCGACACAGGTAATTGATGAGCGCTTCGGGCAGGTAGCCGATCTCTTGGTAATACGCGACGGCGATGATGTTGAGGTCGTCGCGGCCTTTAATCTCGTCGTCGGTCCAGCCGCACGCCTTAAACTTCGCGATGTCGTCGACGGTCAGCGGCGGCGTCTTCCGCTTGCTCATCTTCTCGCCGTTGTAATACACCTGCGGGATGTGCGCGAACGTCGGCACCATTGCGCCGAGTCCCTCGAACATCAGGATTTGCGGTGGTGTGTTCGACAGGTGTTCGATCGCGCGGACGACGTGCGTGATGCCGAAATCGACCTCGTCGACCACCGTAGCGAAGTTGTACAACGCCCGGCACAGCCCGCTCTCGCTCGGCCCGCGCAACAGCATCGGATCGCGAATCGTATCGGTGCTGATTTCCTGTTTGCCCTTCACGGCATCGGTGAATTTAACCGTCTGACCGGGCGTGACTTTCAGCAGTAGCGGGGCTTTCTTCGCGTGATATTGCCGTACGTTTTCGTCGGCCGGCAGATCGCGATTGGTGCCGCGGTGAACGTACGCGGTGCGTGCCAGTTGGGCTTGTTTCTGAGCCGCATCCATCTCGGCGGAGGTCGTGTAATCGGGGTACGCTTTGCCTTCGGCGAGGAGTTTCATTGCGGCGGCTTCGTACTTGTCGTTCCGCTGGCCCTGGTAGTACGGTGCGTGCGGCCCGAAGCTGGTACCGTCTGCCGCCGCCAACGGGCCTTCGTCCCAACTCATGCCGAGCCACGCGAAACCATCGATAATCGGCTTGACAGCTTCAGTGCGATTGCGGACATCGTCGGTGTCGTCGATCCGCAAGATAAACTGCCCCGCATGACGTTTGGCGAGCAGCCAGTTAAACAGGGCCGTGCGGACCCCACCGATGTGCAGGTAACCGGTCGGCGACGGCGCGAAACGAGTGCGAATGCTCATGATGACGGCAAACTTCCAGGTGCGTGATATCGAATACCAGTGAAGATACGAACGGCGTCGTCGGGGTTCGACCGCAGATTCGACTCGCGACTTGGCATACCTCGCGCGGCAGAAACTGACAAAGCCGGGTATCCGCGTGGGATACATTAAAAACGTGCCCCACTCGCTCGTTTTAGGAAAACCGTGATACTCGATTCCCTGAACCATCTGCCGCAACTTCCGCAACGCCGCGATTGGCGGATCGGCTGTGCGGGTGCCGGTTTTATTATGCGGGATTGCCACCTCGTGGCGTACCGGAATGCGGGCTTCAATCCCGTGGCGATCGCGTCGCGAACGCTGGCTACTGCTACGGAAGTGGCCGACACCCGTGGCGTTCCGCGCGTTCACCGGACGATCGACGATTTGCTCGCGGATGAGTCGATCGAGATTCTCGATGTGGCGGTGCCACCCGATGTGCAGCCCGATCTGATACGCAAAGCGGTCGAACGCGGGCGCGGTCGGCTGCGTGGCATCCTCGCGCAGAAGCCACTGGCACTCTCCGTACGCGATGCGCGCGACCTCGTGAACCGTTGCGAGGAAGCGGGGATCGTTCTCGGCGTCAACCAGAATATGCGGTTCGATCAGTCGATTCGCGTGGCGAAGCAACTGCTTGCGGGCGGGTTTCTCGGCGAGCCGGTGTTGGCCACGATCGACATGCGTGCGATCCCGCACTGGATGCCGTGGGCGAAAGCGTTGCCGTCGCTTTCGACGTTCGTGATGAGCATCCACCACCTCGATACATTCCGCTACTGGCTGGGCACGCCGGATCGCGTGCTGGCGAGTACGCGGCCCGATCCGCGCACGGCGTTCCCGCACACCGACGGCATCAATTTGAGCATTCTGGAATACGACAATGGGGCACGGGCGTCGGCTTGGGACGACGTTTGGGCGGGGCCGGTTCGCGAGGGTATCGGTAGCGATTTCCGCATCAATTGGCGGCTCGAAGGCACGCAGGGTTTGGCGCTCGGCACCATCGGCTGGCCGAAGTATCCCGCACGCGAACCGAGCACGCTGGAGTTTTGTACGACCCGCGAACCGGGTGTCTGGCATCGCCCGCAATGGAGCGAGGTCTGGTTCCCCGATGCGTTCGTCGGTACGATGGCGCAGTTGATGGTCGCGCTGGAAACCGGCACGACGCCAGAGATCGGCGGCCGCGACAACCTCGAAACCATCGCGTTGTGCGAAGCCGTGTTCGCGGCCGCGCACGAACACCGCGTGACGACGGTTCGCGAATTCTTGTGAACCTCTGATACACTGACAGTGTCTCATACCCGAGCCTCGCGACGGCACTGGATAGGCTCTCAAATAAACCGTCGTAACTTTACCTATGGCCGACTTGAAACTGCGTCATGCGATTGCCCTCGAAGCCGCCCGGCTGATGTACGAACGTTCGGAGTCGGAGTACTTCACCGCGAAGAAAAAGGCGGCGAAACGACTCTGCCGCGGATACGTCAAACCGAGCAACTTGCCGAGCAACACGGAAGTCCGCGATCTCATCCAACTGTTCGCCCGCACCCACGAAGGCGAATCCCGCAACGTGAATCTCAAGCAGATGCGGCTGTACGCACTGCAACTCATGCGGCTCCTCCGCCGGTTCCGCCCACGGCTCATCGGCAGCGTCATGACCGGCCACACCCGCAAGGGGTCGGACATCGATTTGCACCTATTCAGCGACTTCGTCGAGCCGATCACGACCACGCTCGAAGGTGAAGGTTTGACGTACGAAGTCGAGTACAAAAAGGTGACGAAAGACGGCGAGCCACGCATCTTCACGCACGTTCACGTCTTCGGTACTTTCCAAATGGAACTGACGGTTTACGCAGAGAATCAGGCACATTACGTGTTCAAGTCGTCGATCACCGGGAAGGGCATCGAGCGGGCCTCGATTGCGGAACTCGAAGCGTTGATGCGCGAAGAGTATCCGGGCTGGAACCTCGATGAGGCGCTCGAAGAAGAACAGCAAACCGTCGATCCGTATCAACTGTTTCGCTTGTTGTTACTGCCTCTCGAAAGCGTGCGGCAGAGTGCGGTTTGGCACCCCGAAGGCGACGTGCTTTACCACAGTCTGCAAGTGTTCGAACTCGCAAAAGACGCGCGGCCGTGGGACGAGGAGTTCCTGCTCGCGGCGCTGTTGCACGATGTCGGGAAAGGCATCGACCCCGGCGACCACGTCGGCGCGGCACTGCAATCGCTCGACGGTTTGCTCACCGAACGAACTGCGTGGCTGATCGAGAACCACATGCTCGCGCAAGACTTTAAAGCGAATCGGCTCGGGGCCCGCGCAAAGCACCGCCTCGAAACGCACGAGGAATTCGAAGACCTAATGTTGTTGAACGAGTGCGACACCGGCGGGCGGGTACCCGGCGCAATCGTCGGCACCGTCGACGAAGCTTTGCAGTTCATCAAAGACGTGGAACAATCGAATCGCGGGAAATGAATTAGGAGAGTTCACGCCCCGCGCTTCGCTACGCAAAGCCTACGCGGCGCGGCTAAACGCCGATTTGGAATCGGCATGAGCTACTTCGTTTTCGTCTGAATGTCCCAGTTTTTCTCGTTCGATCCGGCCTTCACTTCGAGCGTGAGCGTCGTTTTGTCGTTGTACTCGGCCGGCAGCGATTCTTCGATGAACCCGCCCGCGCCGGGTCCAGGGCCGTCGCTCTTGGGGCCGGGTTTCGCGCGCGTTTGTGGTCGGGGTACGCGAATCTCGACTTTGACCGTGCCAATGGGGACGGTTGTCGAGTACTTGCCCTGTTTGAGCGTGTCGCCGGCCGATGACGATTTCCCATCGGACGAGACGAAATTAATCGAAGAGCCGTCCATCGGAATTTCCCCGTTGACGGTCACCTTGCCACTCACGGTGCCCGTTTTGGAATCGTCGCCGCACCCGCTGAGGAACAGACACACGAAAAAGCAGCCACTTGCACAGATCGATTTAATCATTGCTGAAAACCTCCGCACCCGCCATCGAACCCAATCCGTTCCAGGCGCCGATCGTGATCGAGTTGCGCGCAAAGCGAACGCTACCATCGCAGTTGGCGGCATTGACCCCACCGGTGTGTCGACTGCGTGCGGCGGCACGTTGCGGGTTCCCGAGCGCGATGGGCATCAGTGGGTCGCCGTTGAGTTGGAAGTACGCTGCACTACTCACCAAGTCCGGCGACGAGGAGTTCGGCGTCACCGTGGTGTCGAAGCGGAAAATGCCGTCGTCGTTGTGGATGTCGCCGCGCCAATCGTTGTCGGCACTGCTCTTGGCCATGAGGTTTTCGGACATGAGCAACGTGTTCGAAGTCCCGTCGGTGATGCTCGCAATTTTCACGATACCCGGCGTGCTGCGGTTCCCGCCCATGTGGTAGAACGGCCCAAAGTTATTGCCGACGGCAGTGGCCCCCGCCCCCGTTCGCGTGTCGTCGTAAAGCGTGTTACCCCAGTTCACCATGTAGTTCCCACGGGTTCGTTGATAGAAGCCCGTATTCTGATCGATCGTGCCGGTGTCGCTCGGGCAGAGGTAAATCGATACTCGCTTGCCGCAAAGACCGTCCATCGTGTTTCCAATGGTCGCCGGTGGCAGGTAAAAATGTTCGTTGAGGTTGTTTTGCTGCGACATCGCGGTTTGCTCGATGAATGGCCACACATACATCACCCACGTCTGACGCTTGAGCGCACCGTTCGACGAGCCTTTCGGAAACTGGTTAAACACATCGTGGTAGCCCTGCATTGCCAGGCCGAACTGCTTCAGGTTATTCGTACATTTCGCACGTGCCGCCGCTTCGCGGACCTTCTGCACAGCCGGCAACAACAACCCGATGAGGATCGCGATAATCGCAATCACGACCAGCAACTCGATCAGCGTGAAGCCTCTGCGTCGAGAGGCTTTCGAGAGTGAGGGAGAGTCGAACGAGAACATCGGAAGAACCTCGTGAAAATGGAAATGATGCCAAAGAATACGAGTGCTTTGGTTTGAGCACCATAATCCTGAAAGGACGATGAGTCAACAGAAATCTGTCAATACGAATGATGCGTGATGGAAGCGTGCCGACTTGCGAAAGAGTTCTGCGGCAGGCACGCCCACTATTCCATTCCCGCTATTGACACGGCGCGCCGATTGGGGACACTAGGTGTTCTCCCGTTAGGAATGTCTATGGAGGGTTTGCGATGCGGATCGTTCTTGCACTCGTTGCGGTTGTGGTTTTTGCCGTACCGTCGTTCGCGTACGTCGAAGCGCCGATGTCGCTCGGGGCGCTGATCGCGCAGTCGACGAACGTCTGCACGATGGTCGTCACCAAGGTGGACAAACAGAAAAATCTCATCGTTTACAAGAAGCTACTCGATGTAAAAGGGAAGCATCCGCAAGAGGAAATCAAGCACAACATCGGCTTCGGAGGATTGCGGCCCGGCGAATGGCAGGAGATCATGAACTGGGCGGAGGTCGGCAAACAGGCCGTGTTTTGCCACAACGGCGGCGCGAGCGAAACGTACATCGGTGCGACGTGGTACCAGGCCTACCCCGGGGGCGAGTGGTGGAACATGTCGCACGGCGAACCGTTCCTGTTGCGAAGCTACTCGGGCAAAGTCGAAAAGTTCGGCGGGTTCGTCAAGGAACTCGTCGATGGTAGGGAAGTGATCGTGCCGTGTCTGGTCGATGGCGACAAGGAAGCGTTGCACAAGAAGACCGCGAAAGTGCAACGGTTGCGAGCGAGTTTGAAGATACAGGATTACAACCCGAAGCGGGACTTCACCGGTTGGGGCGGCGAAGATATTCGGCGTTTGGCCGGGATGCCAGGCTTCGACCGACTCGCGGCACTCGGTTCGATTGGGGCCGATGCGCAGTCGATATCGGCAGTCGATTTCGATGCCGATGGCAAGCTCGATATCTGCCTCGTCGGGGCGAATCGCGCGATGTTGTTGCAGAACGGCGGCGATGCATTTAGCGAAGTGGGCCTGCCGGGCCTCGTCGGCGGGGCACGATCCGCCGTGTGGGCCGACTACGATGGCGACGGCTTGCCGGACTTGCTGTTGGCCACCGCGACGGGGCCGAAATTGTACACGAACCTCGGCAAGGGGCTGTTCCGCGACGATAGCAAACGCTTGCCACAAGAGGCGTGTTACAACCTGACGGCGGCGGCGTGGATCGACGCGGACAGCGACGGCCACCCGGATATTTTACTTGCGAACGGCTTCCACGGACTGCGGTTGTACCGCAACGCCCGCGGCAACGATACGGTGGCAAAAGTGGTGCCGCCGAAGCTCGGCGACTGGTACGCCGTTGGCCCATTCCGCCAAGGCGACGGCAAAGGCAACATCGCCCACGCCTTCGCACCCGAAGCCGATGCCTTCGATGCCGCCAAGAAATATAAAGGCAAACGCGACATGGAGTGCGGCTGGGTGAAGGGCAACTACCCCGACGGCCAGGTGAACTCGCTCGCCCCGTTCGCGGGAAATTGTGCCATCTACTTGCATCGCGAACTCGATGCAGCAATCGCCGGTGACGTACTGGTGTCATTCGGTAACCGCGATGCGGTCACAATCTGGCTCAACGGCGAGAAGATTCACGCCGACGTGGCCGCACACCCCGTAGCTCCGGATCAAATCGCGCTAAATCTAAAGCTGAAAGCGGGCAAGAACCGGCTATTGGTGAAGTTGTGCCACGCCGAAGGTGAGTCCGGATTTTACTTCAAAGTCGGTAGCGCCGGATCGACCACGAAGCCGCTGTTCGACGATGTCTCGGCGGCGTGGGGCTTCGGGCCGGATGGCAGCGCGGGCGATGTCAAAGGCGACACGCTCACCGTTGCGGATTTCACCGGCGACGGGAAAGCCGACTTCGTTTACGGGGCCGGCACGGGGCTGCTGTTCGCAAACACCGGTAACCGCTTCGAGCGCAAACCGGACAGCGGGTTGCAGTACGCCACCGGCAAGGTCGGGCCGGTGGTCGAGGACTTCAACGGCGATGGCCACCTCGATTTGTTCGTCCCGCAAGCCGATGGCAAGTGCAAGCTGTACCGCAACGATGGCTCGGGGAAATTCACCGATGTCATCGCGATGGTAGGCGACCTGAGCGCACCGATACTCGGCGCAGTCGGGGCCGCGTGGGGCGACTTCGACAACGACGGTTTCCCGGATCTCATCGTCACGCGGTTGCGTGGGCCGAACCTGTACTTCAAAAATAATGGCAACGGCACGTTTGCGAATCAGACTGCCGAAATCGGCCTGAATCAGAAGCTGTTTAACACGCAGGCGGCATGCCTCGCGGACATCAACGGCGACGGGCGACTCGACTTGTTACTGGCGAACGAAGGGCAAGACTCGGCGATTCTGTTCGGTGCCACGACCACCCTCGCGAAGAAGACACCGGTGACGATCGACCTCGCGGGAACGAGCCTGCCCGTCGGTGGCATCGTCACCGTGAAAGCGGCCGATGGCAGCCGCGTGGCCGCCAGCACGATGACCGGCGGCGACGCACGCGGCGGGCAGTCAGGGTTAGCCCCGCGCTTCGCACTGTTGCCGGGGAACTATAAGGTCGAGATTCGCAAAGCGGGCGGCAGCGCCGTCGTGAAAGACATCGTCGTCGCAGCCTCGCCGATGAACATTAAATGGTAGTCTCAAGCCCACGGACGATCGTCTGTGGGCGTTCCTCAGGTGGTCCTCCCATGCGATTATTGTTCGGTTTGCTGGCGTTTGTGTCGATGGCGGCGGAGCCGTGGGCGACGTATCGGGGGAACTCGCAGCGGACGGGGAACACCGATGGCATCGCGGTGCCGGACTCGCCCAGCGTGCTGTGGGCGGTGAAATCGCAAGATCACTTCGTGGCGTCGCCGGTGCCGGTCGGCGAGAACGTCTACCTCTCAGCGCTCGGCGGTTTCAACCGTCCGATCGTGTCGCTTTACCCAATGAATGCGAAGGGCGAACCGAAGCCCGCGTGGACGCGATCCGCGCCGTACCTGCGTCTCGCATCGGTGTCCTCGCCAGCCACATCGGGTAACTTCCTCGTCCTCGGCGACGGGATGCACCAGGATTCTGGCGGCATCCTGCACTGCCTGACCGCCGACACGGGCCGCCCGATTTGGCAACTGCCGTTGCCCGGCGACCTCGTCCACCTCGAAGGCGCACCGTCGCTGGCGAATGGCCGCGTGTACATGGGTGGCGGCGCGGCGGGTGTCTTCTGCGTCGAACTCGAAAAGGCGATGCTCGACGGCAAGGAACTCGGGGCCGCCGAGATTCAAACGCTGCAAGACGCGAAGTGGAAAGAACTGCTGGCGAAGTACGAAGCCGATAAGAAGAAAGACCCCGACTTCGCGGTGCCGCCGAACGAAGATCAACTGCTGAAGCCCGCGCCGAAGCTGCACTGGAAGAAGGGCGAACAGAAGTGGCACGTCGATGCGCCCGTGTGTGTGGTCGGCGATAATGTGTTGGTAACAACGAGCTATTTGGACAAGGAAAAGGTCGGCGAACGCGCGATATACTGTCTGAGTGCCGCAACCGGTGACACCGTATGGTCTGCTCCGCTCAAGCTCAATCCGTGGGGCGGGGCATCGGCGATTGGCGATACCGTCGTCGTTTCGGGCAGCACGATCGGCTACTACTACACGATGCTGAAAGGCGCGAAAGGCGACGTGACCGCGTTCGACCTGAAGACGGGAAAAGAGAAGTGGCGGAAGGAAATCCCCGGTGGCGTCGTCGCCTGCGTAGCACTCACGCCGGAACTTGCGGTGTGTACCGCCACCGATGGCAAAGTGCGTGCGTTCGCGATGGCCGACGGCGAGCGCCGCTGGATTTACGATGCAAAAATGCCGCTGTTCGCACCGCCAGCCGTCGCGGGCGGTGTCGTCTACGTCGGCGATTTACAGGGTACGGTTCATGCGATCGATTTGAAACTCGGCACCGAGAAGTGGAAGCTCGACCTCGGGAAAGACGCCGCCGTGCAATCGCCGGGAATGATCTACGGCGGGCCAACGATCCACGGCGGGAAGCTCATCATCGCCACGTGCAACCTGGAAGGCCCACTCGCCCGCAAACCGACGTGCGCCGTCTGCATCGGGAAGTGATTTCGCTCCGCGTTTAGCTGCGGCTAAACGTCGAACCCGAAACGATTCTTCGTTTAGCCGCGCCGCGCAGGCTTTGCGTAGTGAAGCGCGGGGCGTGAACCTCGTAGAAATCGCGTTGGTTCCGATACACCGTGGCCGCGCTTCGCTCCGAAGACTACGCGGCGCGGCTAAACAGGGAAGAATCTTGCTGAGCAACCCTGGTCCAATCGTGCTGCCAAAATGAACCGGAACTAGTGTCGAACGACCGTCCCGATGGCGAAGCGAATGGTGACTGCCACGAATCCGGATCACTTCGAAACCCGCATTTTCCGAAGCGTGAACGACTTCCGTCCCAGTTAATGACGGGAGCTTGTTACTTATACGGGAAGACTCAGTCGTTGAACTCCAACGAACTCCAATGGCTCGTCTGTTTCCGATGCGACTTCGAGGCAAAGCGTGATGGCTTCTCGCATTCGCTCCATCAGTTCATCGAGCGATCTGGCCTGGGTATGACAACCCGGTAATGTCGGAACCGATCCGACGTAGTAGCCTTCCTCATCTCGCTCGATAACGACGTTGAACTCGCGGGTCGTAGGCGTTCTCGATTTGAGGCGACTACCTTTTAGAAGATTCGCTTTATCGTACAGGACTTATCGTTGCGGCTCAACGGCCTTTGCGACTTTGCCGGGTGTTGTCGTTACGGCTTTGGAAAGGTCCGTGAGGGCTTGCGGGAAGAAGCCGATGACGAGCGTGGCGATGGTGCAGAGGATCGCGGCGCTCAGGGGGCCGAGGCCTTTCGCGGGTGCGTTTTCGCGGAGCGGGGAACGCAGGTAGATCACGCCGATGATGCGGAGATAGTACACCGCACCGATGGCGGCATTCACGGCGGCGACGACGGCGAGTACGCGATACATCGTGCCCATGCCGCTAATGGTCGGGGCGTCGTACAAGCCGAAGAACAGCAGGAACTTACCCCAGAAACCGGCCACGAACGGGAAGCCAATCATACTGAGCAACGACACGGTCAGCAGTACGGCGGCGAAGCGGTTGGTCTGCCCGGCACCGGCGAGGTCGTCGACGGTTTCGATCGGGCGATCTTCGGAACTCATGTAGGCAATCACCGCAATCATGCCAATGGTCATGATCGCGTAGGCGACGAGGTAGAACAAGATCGCATCGAGGCCGTTGACGCTCGCGGCGGTGAGTTTTAGTTCCGCCGGAGCGTATGCGGTCACGGTGAGTAACCCGAGCAACATATACCCGGCGTGTGCGATCCCCGAGTACGCGATGATGCGTTTGAGGTTGTCTTGCAGCAGAGCCATCGCGTTGCCGAGCGTCATCGTGGCGGCGGCGATCACCCAGAGCATAAGCGGAACTTGCGTTGCGGTGGGGAACGGTAGTTCGGTCATCGGGGAGTGCGTCATGCCGAGAATCCGGGCGAGTGCAATGAACCCGGCGATCTTCGGCATGACCGCGAGTTGTGCCACGACCCCCGTCGGTGCGCCTTGGTAAACGTCCGGGGCGTAGTAGTGGAACGGCACCGCCGTGATGCGGAAACAGAGGCCGGCGACGGCGAGGACGATGCCGAGTGCGGCGAGTGGCGACACGGCGACGGCGTTGGCCGCGGTGATGGCGGCGTTCATCGCGCTCAGGTTCGTCGTGCCGGCCAAGCCGTAGAGGTAGCTGAACCCGAGGAGCATGACCGCCGACGAGAGCACGCTGAGCAGGAAGTATTTCGCGGCGGCTTCTTGTCCCGCTTTCCCCTGTGCAGGCAGGTACAACAGCACGTACGTCGGGATACTGATCATTTCCAGGGCGAGGTACAACGACACCAGATCGTTCGCGCGGGCCACGAGTGACACCCCGGCGACAATCACGACGAGACACGCATAATATTCGCTCGCGATTCCCGTCGTCGCTTCCTTCGTGCTCGATAGTACGAGCAAGATACCGACCGCAATCGCGAGCCAGCGCACGAATGATGCGAGCGGGCCGGGCCAGATCGGGGCGAGGCGTTCCGCGCCGTTTTGCACCATCACGGCAAAGGCATCGCGTTCGGCATCGTACATCAACCCGGCAATCACGGCGGTGCCGATGAGGCCGAACAACGCGAGGAGCGTGTTCGCCTTTTGGTTGCGCACGAACATGCCGAATACGAACAGCAGACACGCCAGGCCCAACATCGCTATTTCGGGGACGACGAGCGAAATCGAGCCGGTCAGGGCGTCCGTCAGGTTGGTGTCAGCCAGCGGGTTCACATCATACTCGGGGTCAAGTGTCGGGATCGTCTGTTGTAGCCGAAGTCGTGAGACTTCGATCTTGCTTACTTGGAAGCACGCTGCCGTTCGGCTTCGACCGCGTCGGCGGGGTTCTCGGCGGTCGGGTCGAGCCGCAATCGCGCGCGATTCGCCAGTTGACTGACGCGGTTGACATCCGTCTCGATGACGTCGAGCAATGGTTGCGGATACAGGCCGAGCGTCAGACAGAGCGCGGCCATGAAGGCGACCGGTACGAGTTCGCGACCGCCGATGTCGCCGGGCAGGATGGTGACGGCTTCGAGGCGAGCCGGTTCTTGCAATGGACCGAAGAAGACGCGACGCAACATCGTGAAGATGTACCACGATGACAGCAGAATGCCGACCGCCGACACAATGGCCAAACTGTAGCCGACGAGCTTGAGGTTTCGCGTGTCGAACAGCCCCGCGAGCATCAGCATTTCGCTCGCGAAGTTGTTCAGGCCTGGCATCCCGACGCCCGCCAGACAGATGACGATCGTGAAGAACGTGTAGCGCGGGTACTTACCCCACAGCCCGCCGTACTGCATCGCGTCGAGTGTGCGGTAGCGTTGCGAAAGGAACACGAGCAGGGCGAACATCGCGCCGGCCGATAAGCCGTGGTTCACCATGTGTAAGACCGATCCCGACAGCGCCTCGCGGTTCATCGCGAACAAACCGATGACGAGGAAGCCGAGGTGCGACACGCTGCTGTACGCGGCGAGGAGCTTCAGATCGCGCTGGGCATACGCACAGAATGCGGCGTAAACGATGCCGATGGCCCCGAGTGTGCCCATGATGGGCAAGCCGTACACGACGGCGGCTTCGGGTACGATCGGGATGACGATCCGCAAGATGCCGTACGTGCCGAGTTTCGCCAGCACCGCAGTCAGCAGCATCGTTACGGGCAGCGGCGCTTCGGAATACGCCGCGGGTAGCCACGTGTGGAACGGCACGATCGGGATCTTCACCGCCAGCCCCGCCATGAGCGCGAAGAACAACCACGCGATCATCGTGCGGCGCGTCGCGACGGTTGCGCGGGCGTCGTCGAGTTCCTTTTGCCGGTCGGCGACCGCGTTCTTGCCGGCGACACTGACGCGATTGACGGCGGACTTCACCGCTTCATCGTGTGCGGTGTCCCACATGTAGGCGTTCTTGACGAGTTGCGGAATCGAGAACGTAATCGGCCCCCGCGTCGGCATCCGGTGCGGGCCGAGCGGGTTCATCGGGTTCGTCGCTTCTTGCGTCGGCGCGTTGTACATCGGCTTGCCGCTATCGGGGTTCAACGGCATCGGGTTCGCCAGCACCACCCCGATAATGCCGACGAGCGTGAACAAGCTGCCGAACAAGGTGTACAGGAAGAACTTGCGTGCGGCATCGCGCCGCGCACCGCCGACGCCCCAGAAGCCGATCAGGAAGAACACCGGCACGAGCGTGAGTTCGAAGAACAGGTAAAACAGCACGATGTCGAACGACACGAACGCGCCGATCACGGCGGTTTGCAGCACGAACAACCAGGCATAATACGCCCCCGCACGGTCGGTGATCGAGCTCCACGATACCAGCACTGCGAAGAAAAACATCAGACTCGTCAACGCGACGAGCACGAGGTTTAGCCCATCGAGGCCGATATAGAACTGGATCGCGGGCGGCGCACTGCGGTAGTCGTTGACCGCGTTCGGCGCCGCGAGCGCGAGCAAGTTCCACGAAGTCCGGTGATCGTTCGTGCCAGACATACCGGACACGCCCGAATCGCCGGGGACACATTGCGGCTCGAACGAAAGATTCGAGTGTTTCTCGAACCCCATGTAGCCGGTGTTCAGAACGACGAGTGAAGCCGTAAGTAGCAAGTGGAGTACCGAGCCGTAGACGGCCACGGCGCGCGCCGCCTTCGGGGTGCACCACCGCACCGCCAGTGCCACCAGCAGCGGGGCAAACAGGACGGCGAGTAACAAGTAAACGAGCAGATTGTTCAATTGCATGGTGGTCCGCAGCGTCAGCGGGAAACTTTGAAAACGACAAACGACACGAACACGGCTAGTCCCAGGATCATCCCGAGAGCGTAAAACTGGACGAGGCCATTTTGCAGCGGTCGCAGTGCGGCCGCCATCAATCGCGGCAGGAAACTCACGAGCCGCGCCAACGAATCGAGGAAGCCATCGAACTGGCGGCTCCCGTTTGCCAGCAACTCCGCGGGCTTCACGACGGCACCGTAGTAAACTTCGTCGACGTACATTTTATTTTGCGACATCGCATGAAGCGGCCGCAACGGCGCGGGCACCTCGGCGAGCTTCCCGGAGCGGAACAACACGAACGCCACCGCGATCCCGAGTAGCGACACGCCCGTGCCCGCGGCCGCAATCGTGAGGTTCAAGTGCGGGTGCTCGGTCGGTGCCAGATTCGTGCGCTTCGCGTAGGCTTCGTTCGCCGTATGCAGGCCCGGCGTGCGAGCGAGGAACCCGCTGAAGCCGTGCGTCAGCGGTTCGACCGCCAACCCCGCGAACACCGCACCGATCGCGAGAACAATCAGCGGGATCGTCATGCCGCGCGGCGACTCGTGCGCGTGGTGCCCCGCTTCGGGTGGAATTGTCGTTTCGCCCCAGAATGTCAGAAAGTAAGCCCGGAACGTGTAATACGCCGTCATCCCCGCCGTCAGCAGCGAGAGCGCGAACACGGTGAAATAGACCATCTGATACCGCAACGCATGGTGCCCCGCATGGTCGAGCACATCGAGGATCTGATCCTTGCTCCAGAACCCCGCGAAGATCGGCAGCCCCGCGAGTGCGGCACAACCGCACAGAAACGTAATGTGCGTGATCGGCATCACGCGACGCAGCCCGCCGAACTTCCGCATGTCGATGACGTTCCCCATCGCGTGCATCACCGAGCCGGAGCCGAGGAACAATAACGCTTTGAAGAAAGCGTGCGTGAACAAGTGGAAGATCGCCGCCGTCACCGCGAGGCTCGGCGTCACGACACCCGACGTGCCGAGCGCCATGAACATGAAGCCGAGTTGGCTGACAGTTGAATACGCGAGTACGCGCTTCAGGTCGGTTTGCGTCAGCGCGATGAACGCGGCGAGGAATGCCGTCAGCCCGCCCGTCACGCAGACGATCATTTGTACCGATGGCGCGAGCACGAACAACGGCGCACACCGTGCGAGCAAGTACACCCCGGCGGTCACCATCGTTGCCGCGTGGATCAATGCCGATACCGGAGTCGGGCCTTCCATCGCATCGGGCAGCCAGACGTAGAGCGGAAGTTGTGCAGACTTCCCGACCGCGCCGCAGAACAACAGCAAGCAGGCCGCCACCATCGTCCCCGACGACGGCGGCACGTTCTTGATATGCTCGAACAGCAGCGTCATGTCGGTGTGGTAGCCGCCCACGCGCCACAACACGAAAATGCCGAGCACGAAGCCAACATCGCCGAGCCGCGTGACGAGGAACGCCTTGCGTGCGGCAGCGGCGGCCGACGGTTTCGCGTAGTAATAGCCGACGAGTAAATAGCTACAGAGGCCGACGCCTTCCCACCCCGCGAGCAGCACGAGGAAGTTGTTCGCCAACACGAGTAAGCACATGAAGAAGACGAACAAGCTCATGATGCCGAAGTAGCGGGCGTAACCTTCGTCGTGATGCATATAGCTCGCGGAGAAGATCGCAATCCACGTCGCGATAAACGTCACCGTGGTCAGCATGATCGCCGAGAGCGGATCGACTGTCAGCGTGAAACTGACGTTGAGCAACCCCGCCGAGAACCACGTAATGGGCTCGGTGTGAATCGCCGGGTGCGCTTCGGGGGATGTCAACAGATTGACGAGCATCACGACGGATACGGCGGCGGACATCGCGAAGCCGCCGATGGTCGGCAGGTGCGCGTACTTCCCACAACGCAGCGCCGCCAACAGCGCCACGAGGAACACGGCCCCCAACGGGAAGGCGAGTGCGAGTAAGGCCAAATCGGGATCAGACACGGGCAGGCTCCTGAGGCTTCGCCCCAGCGGGCTGGAGTTTCGGGTCGTCGGCCCCCTCGGCCGCAACGGTCGGCAGCGCGTCCGTATCGACCGACGACGGCACGCCTGCCTCGCGGTTCGATTGCCACACGCTCGCATCGAGCGACTTGTTCCGCCGATATAGCACGATGAACAGCGCCATCGCGATACCCGCCTCGCACGCCGCCACCGTTACCACGAACAGCGCGAACGCCTGCCCGGACAAGTTTGCATGGAACCGCGAGAACGCGAGTAGGTTCAGCACGACGCCTTGCAGCATTAGTTCCGCCGAGAGGAACATCGTGATGAGGTTCCGGCGCGTCAGAAAGCCGATCAGCCCGAGTGCGAACAACACGGCCGCGACGGCCAGATAATGCCAGACGGAAATCATGCGGACACCCTCTTCCGGGTCGCGATTGCCACGGTGCCGATGGTCGCCACGAGCAAGATCGTGCCGGCCATTTCGATGGCGAGCAGGTATTCGGAATACAGCACGTAGCCGATGTTGGCCACGTTGCGGGCAGGGAGTTCGCCGCGACCGGCGAGGTAAATCAGCTTCTCGCGAAGTGCGGGCAACGCTTCCGTCGACTTTTGAATGTCGGTAGCCGAGGGGTTCGCCTTGCTGAGCAGGTTATTTTCCAGTGCGTTGAACGCCTTGACGTTCATCTGGCGAATCTCTTCGCCGAGTGTTTTCGTGGCAATCGAACGCGGGTCGGTCAGCAGCGCCAACCGATCCGGGATGCTCTTCCGCTTCGAAGGCACGGCCACGGCATCGACCGATGTCGGTGGCACGCCGACGATCTCGGCAATGCGGTCGCGCATCAGCTTCGTCTTTTCGAGGATCGCGTCTTTGTCTTGCAGCTTCGTCACTTCGCCGAGTTGTTCCGCGATTTCCAGAAGCACCGCGCGTTCTTCGCCGGACACGGGACGTGCGGGAAGTGCATATTCGAGGTTGTTGGTATCGGACGCGGCTGCGGGGCTGCTTTGGTACAACGCGAACAGCACGAGGCCGAGGAACGCGAACCCGGCCAGACTGCCGAGCATCGGCTCGCGGGTCCGGTCGTTCTCGTCGGTCGGGCCGTCGGCGTGCGACAGCATCAGCACGAACAGGAACGTGACGATAATCGCACCGGCGTAGATGACGATCGTGGCGGCCATCAGGAACGGGGCCGCGAGTAACAGGAACAACCCGCAGACGCTGAGAATGACGAACGCGAACGCAATCGCCCCACGCCCCGGGTTGCGTTGGCAGACGAAGATCGTGCCGAAGCCGACCGCGCCCGCCGAGAACAACCAGAACAGGATATTCCCGACGAGGTCCGGTGCCGGGTCGCCGAAGCGACGGACGACCCACGAAACCAGCACGACCGTCGAAGCGATCGCGGCAAACGTGCCGATGGCAATCGAGCGACCCCGCGGCCGCGGCAGCAGCCAGTAGATCGCGAGGGCACCGAGGACGACCGCCGTTGCCAGTTGGCCGAGCGGGTTGCCGGTTTGCATCGCAGCGAAAAGGGACATCGGGCCTTCCGTAAAGGGTAACACGTTCACTTACGCGGCGCTTCGGATGCGGGCCCGAGGGCACCGGCCCGCGAACGCACGGGATCGGTACCCGCTTTCGTCGTCATATCGAACACGCTCAACAGCTTCTCTTTATCGAAAATCATCTGCTCGCGGCTCAAACCGGTCAAATCGTAGAGCGTCGTGAGTTCGATCGCATCGACCGGGCAGGCTTCTTCGCACATCCCGCAGTAGATGCAGCGCAGTTCGTCGATGACGAATGTTTCCGGGTATTTTTCGCGATCTTTCCAGTCAGCCGGGGCCGGGGCCGCCACGATGTCGATGCAGTGCGCCGGGCAGGCTGTCGCGCACATGTAACACGCCACGCACTTCACGCGATCGTCGGCATCGCGATTCAAGCGATGCACGCCACGATAGTTCGAAGGCAGTGTCGGCTCTTGTTCCGGATACTTTTCCGTGACCTTCTTTTTGAAGATGTGCCCCACGGTTGTCGCCAACCCGTCGACAATCGCCGGCAGGTACAACTGCCCGAACAACCCGAGTTTCGCAGGCTGTACCCAAGTCACATCTTTTTCAGAAATCGCCATTGGCCTCGGTCCTTTCACTCACATCAGAACTTCTCACGCAGAGTCGCCAAGACGCAGAGAGAATTCATTTTCTAAACTTTGCGTCTTCGCGTCTCAGCGTGAAATCATTCTGCGTCTCTGCGTCAGATAATTTCTTACACAGCTCCTGCGGGTAAACCGCGTGGCAGTTTGACCACGGCTCGCTTGGGTGCGGACACATTCCCGCCACCAATCGCGCCCCACAACCCTGCGGCGAAGAACAAGATCACCGACGCAATCGTCATCGTCCATTTCGGCAAACCGAACTGCAACACGATCAGTACGCAGATCAGGTTCATCAGCGAAAGCGGGATCATGACCTTCCAGGCGAGGCTCATGAGTTGATCGAAGCGGAAGCGGGGGATCGTCCAGCGAACGAGCAGGAACAGCGCGATGAAGCAGAACATTTTCGAGGCGAGTACCCCCGTGCGAATGAGTGCCTCGCCGGTGGTACCGTACAGGCTCGCGTCGTTCGCCGACGTGATGCCGGGGAAGTGCCAGCCGCCGAAAAACAGCACCGCCATCAGCAAGCTCGTCGTAATCATGTGAGCATATTCGGCGAGCAGCAGCATACCGAGCTTCAACGACGAATATTCGGTGTGGTATCCGCCGACGAGTTCCTGTTCGGATTCGGGCAAGTCGAACGGCAAGCGGTTACACTCGGCGAATACGCTCGTCAGAAACAGCAAGAACGCGAGCGGCATGTAACCGACGTTCCACGAATCGCCGTTGAGTTGTTGCGCCACGATCTGTTCCGGGTTCAACGACCCTGCCAGCAGCACGACGCCGAGGATGCTCATACCGAGTGGAATTTCGTAGCTGATGATTTGTGCCGACGACCGCAACGAACCGAGAAGGGCGTACTTGTTGTTCGCACTCCACCCGGCGAGGATGACGCCGTAAACCGCGAGCGAACCGATGGCAAACACGTACAGTATGCCGATGTCCAACCCCGGCGCAATCGCAAAGGTCAGCCCTTCGCGGTAGGTCTTCTGGCCCGCATCGTATCGGTCGAGCGGCGTATCGGGCGAGGTAATTCCTGTTGCTTTGACGCTCATAACCGGCAGTGGCGGGGCTACTGTACTGCCGACGGGTACGACCGCAATTGCCAGCATCGCCGTACCGAACGCCACCATCGGCGCGAGCAGGAAGAAGATTTTGTCGACGTGTGCGGGGATCACGTCTTCTTTGAGGAACATCTTGCCGCCATCGACGATCGGCTGAAGCAAACCCCACGGCCCCACGCGGTTCGGCCCGATGCGGTCTTGCATCCACGCCGCCACCTTGCGCTCGGCGAGGATCAGATACGCAACGGTATTTAGGACGACGAGCACTACGCCGCCGATCAAAAGAGCCGTGTAAAGGTAATTAAACTCGGGCATTATCGCTTCCGTAAACAGCAGGGCACACCCAATCGCACGGACAAAATCTTAATGTAGCGCGGGTCTGTGACCCCGGTTCTTCTTTCAGACTCGCCACTCGCCACTCATCACTCGCCACTCATCACTTCCCATACACTCACACCGTTTGCAGTTCCAGTCGTTTTCCGGTCGCGTGGGGCTTCACATCGGCGAGCATCGCGAATGCGGGGAGCGCTTTCGCCACGTCCTTCCGTATCGCTGAGATATTGGCCAAGCCCTTCCGATTCCACAAATCGAACGCAAGTTGCAGTTCCGTGCGCGTTTCCGGCGATGGCTTTGCGGCACGCTGGAACGGTTGCGCGAGGCCCGCTTGATTCACGAACGTACCGTCTTTCTCGAAACCGGCTGTGGCGGGGAGCATGTATGTGGCCATCGCGGAGAGCGTCGTCGGGAAGAAATCTTGCACGACGAGCAACTGTGG
>Ga0105047_10004905_pt1 | contig 23169 bp, 16 predicted proteins | sample MAT04_FD_78384 | JGI IMG/M metagenome (GOLD analysis project Ga0105047, IMG submission 78384) | Freshwater microbial communities from Lake Fryxell liftoff mats and glacier meltwater in Antarctica - MAT-04 (megahit assembly) | ecosystem: Environmental > Aquatic > Freshwater > Ice > Liftoff... | reverse complement strand
ATTAAAAGTATCGATACTTATTTGATGCTTACTAAAACCTCGGGCTACATTAAAATTAACCGTTTTGCAGAAAATACTCATCACGAATTCCGTGTTGGTTTAGAAGCATTAAAAAAACGTGGAATGACAACTTTAATCATCGATCTTCGTGATAATGGCGGCGGTTATCTGGAAAGAGCGGTTTCCATTGCGGATGAATTTTTAAAAGATAAGGAACTTGTGGTATTTACCAAAAACAGAAAAGGAACAGTAGACAAAACCTATGCTACAGAAGGAGGAATTTTTGAATCCGGAAGATTGTATATATTAATTGACGAAAATTCAGCATCAGCTAGTGAAATTCTGGCGGGCGCGATTCAAGATAACGATAGAGGAACAATTGTTGGACGACGCTCCTTCGGAAAAGGACTAGTGCAACGCGAAATGGATTTCGATGATGGCTCTGCCGTTCGACTAACCATTTCGAGATATTATACACCAAGCGGACGTTCGATTCAAAAACCCTATACGAAAGGGCAAGAAGAAGAATACAATCACGATTTTGAAAACCGTTTTGAAAATGGTGAACTTTATGAAAAAGATAAGATTAAAATCGCGGACTCATTAAAATTCAAAACTAAAAAAGGAAGAATTGTGTATGGCGGTGGCGGAATTGTTCCCGATATTTTTGTGCCGCTTGAAGTTAAAAAAGGCGCAGAAAGTTTGGCTTATATTTTAAACTCTGGCGTTGTTGGGCACTTTGTTTTTGAGCAATTAGATAAAAGTCGCGCGCGTTACAAAGGATTAAAAGTAGCGGAATTTGTGTCTACAATGGAAAATGACTACCGCTACATTCCAAAATTTGAGGTCTATCTTAAAGAAGCGGGTATTGAATTAAAACTGGAAAATAATAAAGCTTTAGTTAAAAAATTCATTACAGCTGAATTTGCCAGACAATTATTCGGCGAAAGCCAGTACTACTCAGTTATACTTAAAGATGACATGATGATAAAAGCAATTTTGAAATAAAAATTACTTCTTATTAAGAATTGGCAACACTAGGTAGGATAATAATCCGAGGCAAATTGCCAAAATAGTTTGCGAAGTCCAAACCAGCCATCCAAAGGCAATTCCAACATCATTAGTAATTCCGTAAAGCGAAAAAATCAAGGCAATTGAAAACGGATAAGCGCCTAGTCCACCATTAGAAAAACCGACAGCAAGACTTCCAAAAATAAAGCCCATTATTACAACATCAAACGTTATGTCTTTAGTTTCTGGTAACGCAAAAATGGCAACATAAAACATCATTAGGTACGAAAACCAAATGAAAAATGAATGAAAAATATAGTTCCATTTGTTTTTCATTTTATACACTGTTGTAATTCCTTCCATCAATCCCGAAAGTTTCTTCTTGAGTTTTAAAATAATTTTCCACTCGGCATAAATCCAAATTAGAACAAAAATCAAGAATAGTGCAAAACCGACAATTCCGAACATAATTAAGGTTTGCAATGAAACATTTTGATTCAAAAGAAACTGATAAATTTTATCAAACTGCACTGCAAATCCGACAAATACAAACAGTAGGAAGATAAGAAAATCAACGATTCTTTCTGCAACAATTGTTCCGAACGCTTTGTCAAACGGGACGTTTTCGTATTTTTTTAATAAAGCAGCACGAGTGATTTCGCCTGAGCGCGGCACAGTTAAATTGACTAGATAAGAAACACAAACCGTGCATAAATTAGTTGAAAATTTAGTCTGATATCCTAAGTGATTTAGCGAATATTTCCAGCGGTAAGCCCGCGACCAATAACCAGTGCAGGCAATCATCAACGACAAAAGAATATAGTAATAATTTGCCTTTTGAAAACTAACTTTGATCTTGGCAATTTCGTCTGAAGTCAAGGTAGTGAATTGATAGTATATAATCCCGATTCCTATGAACAGAGGAATAAGAATTGTCAATGCCTTTCCGATTTGCTTTTTCAAGATTTAGGTTAAGGAATTATTTGTTTCGTTTGGAAAAACTAGCCAAGGTTTGAAGCCTTTGGCCTCTTCAAAGTCCATTAGGGCATACGATATTATAATGATGATGTCGCCTTTTTGTACTCTTCTGGCGGCTGGCCCATTTAGCGTAATTTCGCCTGAATTTTTCTGTCCTTTAATCACATACGTTTCAAAACGCTCGCCATTATTGATGTTTACAATAGATACTTTTTCGCCTTCGATCAGATTCGAAGCTTCCATTAATGCTTCATCAATGGTGATACTGCCGATATAATTTAAGTCGGCACCGGTAACTTTTACACGGTGAATTTTTGATTTTACTACTTCAATTTGCATGGGGCAAAAGTAAATTAATTTAATGAAATCGTATCAATCAATCTGATTTTGTTAACAAAAACAGCAATGAAAGCACGATATTTTTTTGTTTTGTTTTTTCGAACGCAAGACTTTAGCGTTGCTTCATCTGCGATCTCAAAATATTCTAGTTCAAAATGAGGATGATTTTTAAACGTTTTGGTTACAAAATCTGAAACTGCCGCGGCTGATTTGGTTGCGAATAATTTCTGAGTCTGAGAAATTGTTTTGTAAATTATTTCAGCCTCTTTTCTTTCGATTACTGATAATCGTTCGTTTCGTGAACTCATTGCTAAGCCACTTGGTTCTCTGAAAATCGGGCAACCAATTACGTTTACAGGTATTTTATTTTTGTCAACCATATTTTTAACGATTTGCAATTGCTGAAAATCTTTCTCGCCAAAATAAGCATTGGTTGGTTTTACGATCTCAAAAAGCCGCTTTACAATTGTACCAACTCCGTCAAAATGTCCAGGACGAAATTTTCCTTCCATTTGGTTTTCGAGTCCGTCAAAATCAAAATGTTGCGACACCGTTTTACCTCCATAAATATCATCTACACTTGGCGCAAAGACAATTATTGAGCTGGATACTGTTTTTATCTTTGCAATATCTGCATCTAAAGTCTTGGGATACTTTGCCAAATCCTCTACACTATTAAACTGTGTTGGATTCACAAAAATACTGATGACATTTATGGAGTTATTCTTCACTGATTCCTGAATCAAAGAAAGATGTCCAGCGTGAAGTGCTCCCATTGTTGGCACAAAACCGACAGACGATTTTTGGTCGGAAATAGAATTTAGATACGAAACTAGTTCGATTTGAGTGTTAAAAACAAGCATTGGCTTTCAGTAAATGAGTTGCAAACTTAGCATTTTCATAAATAACTGCATAAATTTTTGTAGTTTTGCATGTTTTTTATTGCCAATAAGTAAAGTAGATTATATTATGGAAGATAAGAGGATATTGTATGTATCATCTGAAGTGGTGCCGTATTTGGCTGAAAATGAGGTTTCTTTAATGTCTTATGACGTTCCCAAAATGATTAATGATCAAGGCGGACAGATTAGGATTTTTATGCCGAGATATGGAAATATCAATGAAAGACGGCATCAATTACATGAAGTTATTCGATTATCAGGAATGAATTTGGTTGTAAACGACTTAGATATGCCGTTAATAATCAAGGTGGCTTCTATTCCAAAAGAAAGAATACAGGTTTATTTTATAGATAATGATGAGTATTTCAAAAGAAAAGCCACATTCAGCGACGAGGATGGTGTGCTGTATCCTGACAATGACGAAAGAGCGATATTTTTTGCAAAAGGCGTTGTAGAGACGGTTAAAAAATTAAATTGGGTTCCCGATATTATTCATGTTCACGGTTGGATGGCCAGTATGTTGCCACTTTACATGAAACATTATTATAAGGATGAAGCTTTATTTTCGGAAACTAAAATTGTTACTTCGGTTTATGGCCAGTCTTTTGAAGGTACTCTTGATACCGAAATGATTAACAAAGTTGCATTTGACAATATTCCGAAAGAAGCCATTGAGCAATTAGAATTGCCAAATTATGAAAATCTTATAAAGTCAGCCATACAAAATTCTGACGGTGTTATCATTGCCTCCGAAAATGTGTCGGCAAGTTTAACAAAATTTATAGATTCTTCAGGGAAACCTTTTTTACCTTTCGGCCCGAAAGAAAAATTTGCTGAAGCATACACAACCTTTTATAAAAATATGCTTTCTTAAAAAATACAGTTGCGTTTTATGAATAAAAAATCATTTTTACATCCGATTTTATTTGGATTATTTACCCTTCTTTTATTCGCTTCGTGCGATAAAGATTTTAATGAGCTAGGAACAGATCTTGTAGATGATGAACATTTTGGTTTTGAAAAGTACTCTGACGCATCTATACAATCATTCAACCAAAAATTAGGTGCAGTAGCTTCTAATAATTTACCTATAAATCCACTTGGTTTTTATAACAATTCCGCTTTTGGAACTACAAAAGCCAACTTTGTAACACAGTTAGAACTTTCAGTCGTAAATCCTATTTTTAATAATACAAATACAGAATTGTACCAAGCTTTACCTGTTATTGATAGTGTGATTATGGATATTCCGTATTATAGAACTGCAAAATCTGTTAGTGGTGAAATTACTACTTATAGATTAGATTCTATTTATGGAGAAAAACCATTTGACATACTAACGCCTAGTAATGTAAATTCAAAGTTCAAGTTAAGTGTTTATCAATCTAATTATTATTTGAGAGATTTAGATCCTAATCAGTCTTTGAATGAAGCGCAATTGTTTTACACGGATCAGAATAGTGATGTTGATAATAATAAAATTGATGTCGTATTAAATAACAAAACAACATCTGATTCAGATGAAAACGATCTGTTTTATTTTGACAAAAGAGAACACAGATTAAAAACACTCAATACTAATAACGAAGAAGTTTTCAAAAGATCTGCACCATCAATGCGTTTGACCTTGAGATCAGATGTTTTTTATGATAAAATTTTAAATGCTCCTGCGGGTGTATTATCAAGTCAAGCCTTATTCAAAAATTACTTTAGAGGTTTGTATTTTAAAGTAGACAATGGTACTCCAGGCAATATGGCTATGCTTAATTTCAGGAATGGAACAGTTACTATATACTATAAAGAAGACAAAATAACTCCAGATAATCCAAATACAACCGCTAACGAGTTTAAATTAGATAGAATTAGCAAAGCCTATGCATTAAACCTTAATGGAAATAGCATTAGTTTGTTACAAAACTCAAATGAAGAACCCGCCTATTTAGCGGCTTTGGCCAGTACTCAAGAAGCATCTAAACTTTATTTAAAAGGTGGCGAAGGCTCGATTGCGATCATAGATTTATTTGGGACTACTGATACGAAAGGATATGAACTCAATCAAGCGTTCAATATTAATCTTCCTATAAATGCGGTAACAAATCCTAAATATACTACAACTGGTCCCAATGGTATTTCAGATGAGATTGATGATATTAAATTTAACGGCTGGTTGATTAATGAAGCTAATCTAACTTTCTATGTAGATAAACCTGCTATGGCTAACACGAAAACAGTTGAGCCAAATCGTATTTATCTTTATGATTTGACCAATAAGAAAACTTTAGTAGATTACACATTTGATATCAGTACCAATGGTACATTTCCGAAACGCGATAAGTTAATTTTTGGCGGAATCTTATTAAATGAAAACAGCACTGTAGCAAAGCAAAAAAAAGACGCAAGTTCTGATGAAGTAACTGAAAAAGGTTTTAAATACAAAATCCGAATTACAACGCACGTTAGAAATTTAATAAAAAATGATTCTGCAAATGTTCGTCTCGGGTTGTCCGTTACAGAAAACATAGGAAATATCGGCTTATCAAAACTTAAGACAGTGAATAGCACGACTACTACTGCTCCGACTATGTCCGTTATGAATCCCTTAGGAACCATTTTATATGGAACAAATATTCCTTTCGGTGATCCAAATTATGCGAAAAGATTACAGCTTGAAATTTATTATACAAAACCTAATTAATACCAAATAGTATGTGTGGAATTGTTGGCTATATTGGATTTAGAGAAGCGTATCCAATAGTAATTAAAGGATTAAAAAGATTAGAATATAGAGGTTATGACAGTGCAGGAATCATGCTCTGTGATGATGGCGACATTATGATATCAAAGACCAAAGGAAAAGTTTCTGACCTTGAGGAAAAATCTAAAGATATCGCGCTATCAAAAGCTACTATCGGAATGGGGCATACACGTTGGGCAACACATGGAGTTCCTAATGATATTAATTCGCACCCACATGTGTCCAACTCTGGCAATATTGTAATCATACACAATGGCATCATCGAAAATTATGAGCCATTAAAAAAAGAGTTATTAAAAAGAGGGTATACTTTTACTTCAGATACCGATACAGAAGTTTTGGTCAACCTGATAGAAGATGTAAAAAAGAAAGAAAACATTAAACTTGGAAAAGCAGTTCAAATCGCTTTAAACCAGGTTATTGGAGCTTATGCGATTTGTGTTTTTGATAAAGAAAAACCTAACGAAATTGTTGTGGCACGATTAGGAAGTCCGATTGCAATTGGTGTTGGCGAAAACGAATTTTTTATTGCTTCCGATGCTTCTCCATTTATAGAATATACTTCAAATGCTATTTATTTAGACGATGAAGAAATGGCAATTGTGAGACTTCACAAACCTCTAAAAATTCGAAAAATTAAAGACGATTCATTAGTTGATCCCTATATACAAGAACTTCAAATGAATTTGGAGCAAATTGAAAAAGGAGGTTATGATCATTTTATGCTCAAAGAAATATATGAGCAGCCCAATGTAATTAAGGACACCTATAGAGGAAGGCTTTTAGCTAATCAGGGTATTATTCGCATGGCTGGTATTGAAGACAATCTGGAAAAATTTCTTCAAGCAGAAAGAATTATTATCGTAGCCTGTGGAACATCATGGCATGCTGGCTTGGTTGCAGAATATGTAATAGAAGAGTTTGCAAGAATATCTGTTGAAGTAGAATATGCTTCTGAATTTAGATACCGCAATCCCATAATCAACAAAAATGATGTAGTCATTGCAATATCACAATCGGGCGAAACTGCTGACACATTAGCTGCAATAAAATTGGCAAAAGAACAAGGCGCATTTGTATTCGGCGTTTGTAACGTAGTTGGCTCCTCTATTTCAAGAGAAACCAATGCTGGAGCTTATACGCATGCTGGTCCAGAAATAGGAGTTGCATCAACTAAAGCATTTACCACACAAATTACAGTGTTGACAATGATAGCTTTGCGTTTGGCACAAGCCAAAGGAACTTTATCAAATTCAGATTTCCACAGATACCTACAAGAATTGGAAGTTATTCCTGAAAAAGTGGCTGAAGCGCTAGCTTCTACCAGTGAAAAAGCGAAAGAAATCGCTGCCAAATTCAAAGATGCAACAAACTGCCTTTATCTTGGACGAGGCTATAATTTTCCTGTTGCATTGGAAGGCGCACTAAAACTTAAAGAGATTTCATATATACATGCTGAAGGATATCCGGCAGCCGAAATGAAGCATGGTCCGATTGCCTTAATTGACGAACATATGCCCGTAATAGTTATTGCGCCCAAACAAGGGCATTATGACAAAGTTGTTAGTAATATTCAGGAAATTAAATCACGAAGCGGAAAGATTATAGCAATAGTTACAAAAGGTGACACACAAGTTAAAGGATTAGCGGATCATATTATAGAAATTCCTGAAACTTCAGATGCGCTATCCCCACTTATTACGACGATACCGCTGCAATTATTATCATATCATATTGCAGTTATGAGAAATTGCAATGTTGATCAACCAAGAAACTTGGCAAAATCAGTAACTGTAGAATAAATTTTTCAAAATTTTTACTTTAAATGCGGGATAATGTCCCGCATTTTTTTTGTCTAATTTTATGATTACTTTAGTAAATCTTTGATTTTATATGTGCGCATAGTATTTTTATCATCAATAATGCCAAATAGTTAATAAAAACTTAAAAAACTCTCCCGTCCAATATTGTCATTACAAAAAGCTAAAAATAAATTATTAATAAAAATACCCGTTGTTTTTTGATAATGTAAAGGAAATATTTGTATTTTGGCATCATATAACCAACAAAATTAAAACCAAATGAAGATTTATTTATTTATCGTTTCATTGTTTTTTTGCAGCGTCACATTCGCGCAAACATCAATAACCGGTTCGGTAAAAGACAGTAAAAGTGAACCAATTCCAGGAGCGAATGTAAAAGTTTCAAGCGATAGTGCTGGAACTGTAACAGACAGTGATGGAAATTTTACATTAGTAACAACAAAAAAACCTCCTTTCGATATTGAGATCTCGAGTGTTGGTTTTGGGACGCAGAAAATTAGCATAACGTCCAACAATCAAAAAGTTAGTGTTTCATTACCTGATGAAGAAAATAAATTGGATGAAATCGTTGTGTCTGCATCAAGAACGCCAGAAAGGGTTCTAGAATCTCCAGTAACAATCGAAAGAATGAATTTAAAAGAAATCAAGGCCACAACCGCAGCAACTTTTTATGATGGACTTGAAAATCTAAAAGAGGTACACTTTAACACTAGTAGTTTATCTTTTAAATCAATAAACACAAGAGGATTTGCAACTGTTGCCAATACGCGATTTTTACAATTAGTTGACGGAATGGACAACTCATCTCCTGCATTAAACTTTGTTTTAGGTAACTTAATTGGTATCTCTGAAATAGATGTTGCGAATGTAGAACTGCTTCCCGGTGCATCTTCTGCATTATATGGCGCAAATGCGTTCAACGGAATTATGTTCATGAACAGTAAAAGCCCTTTTACGGATCAAGGATTGAGCTTTTATTTTAAATATGGTCAAACAACTCAGGACGTCGCAGGAACTAACGACTATTGGGATTTCGGAATTAGAGCAGCTCACGCTTTTTCAAAACATTTTGCTGCAAAAGCGAACTTTGCTTTCTTAAGAGCAACAGAGTGGATTGCGGCTGACCAAAGAGATTTAACGCCCAATTTAACAGGCGGAGATGCTGTAAATCCAAATTACGACGGATTGAATCTTTATGGCGACGAAGTTTCTACTAACATTAAAAGTGTTGGACAGTCGTTGGCTAATTTAGGATTAATTCCAGGATCGACGGTCAACTTATTACCAAACTACAATGTATCTAGAACAGGATATAGAGAACAAGATTTAACGGATAATACTGTAAAAAGTGTAAAAGCTGATTTCTCCTTGCACATTAAACCGTGGGCTGACGATAATGAAATTATTTTCCAACACAAAGTTGGGCAAGGAAACACGATTTATCAAGGTGCAAACAGATACTCATTGAAAAACTTCTTTATGAATCAAACAAAACTTGAAATTAAAGGAAAAAACTACTTTGTTAGAGGATATATTACCGATGAAAATGCTGGAGACTCTTATGATATGCGTTTCGCTGCATGGAATGTTAACCGTGCATGGAAATCAGATCAAACTTGGTTTGGACAATATGCGGGCGCGTATGTTCAATCTACTTTAGGAGGCGCTACGCCAGAACAAGCGCATGGAATTGCAAGAGCTACTGCTGATACCGGAAGATTTTTACCAGGAACGCCAGAGTTTGCGAATGCTTTAGCGACAGTTACTGCTGATCCAAATTTAACAACAGGTTCTAGATTTAAAGATCAATCTAAATTATATCATTCCGATGTAAATTATAACTTTAGAGATTTGATTAAATTTGCTGAATTTCAATTAGGTGGTTCATTCAGACAATACGAAATGAATTCTGACGGAACTATCTTTACCGATTTTGACGGACCTATCAGATATAATGAATATGGTGCTTATGGACAAGTTCAAACGAAATTATTGAAGGATGAACGCTTAAAATTTACAGGTTCTGTTCGTTACGACAAATCTCAAAATTTTGACGGATTCGTTTCACCAAGAATTTCATTCGTGTACTCTGCTGGTGATAAAAAACAGCACAATTTCAGAGCATCTTATCAAACTGGTTTTAGAAACCCAACGACTCAAGATCAATACATTGGTTTAAATTTAGGCCCATTTGCTTTGATCGGTTCTGCACCTGATAATTTAACACGTTTTGTTGAAAATTTACCTGTAAGTGCTGCGGGTCAGGCCGCAAACGGTGGTAATTCAATAGCTACATTATCTGGAGTTGACGCGTATAACAATTCATTTACTTTGGCTTCAGTAACAGCTTTTGGTGCAGCTATAGCTGGTGGCCAAGCTTTACCGACAGCTGCTGCACTGCTCCAAGTTGCTGATATTGACTTAGTAAAGCCCGAAAGAGTACAAGCGTTTGATATTGGCTATCGTTCAGTTATTCAAAATGATTTAACTATTGACATTAGTGGTTATTATAACATCTACAATGACTTCTTAAATCAATCCAGAGTTATCACACCTTACTATGGTAATGTAAATACTTTTAATCCTGCGGACTTTACCACTTATGCTCCGGTAGCTGCTTTATCTAACGGTGACAGAAGAGTGTATCAAGTATACAACAACTCAAAAACAGAAGTTACATCATTAGGATTTGGTATTGGGTTATCTAAAAAAGTATACAAAGAATTTGAATTAAGCGCTAATTATAATTATGCCGAGTTTACTTTCGACCAAGCTAAAGACCCTAGTTTTATTCCAAGTTTCAACACCCCTAAACACAGGATTAAAGGATCTTTAGGAAACCAAAAACTATTTAAAAACTTCGGTTTTAATACCAATATCAGATACAACACTGAATATTTATGGCAAGCCTCATTTGCTGACGGAATGGTGCCAGAAAATTTAGTTTTTGATGCCCAAATCAATTATGCAATTCCTTCTATTAAATCAGTTTTAAAATTAGGAGCTAATAACTTATTCGGAAAAGACTATATTCAAGTAATTGGAGCTGGTGCTATTGGACAACAATGGTTTGCTTCAGTAACAATTAATCCTTAATACTCGATAACACTATATAATTTAAAAGTTATGATAAAAAATTTCAAATGGCTTCTTATGGTTTCATTAACCTTAGCCGCATGTAGCAGTGATGACGATGTCATTGTTGATCCAAATTCAACTGATGGCACTCCATTAACAGCCGGTTCAGCAGATTTTTCTAAATACGTCGCGCTAGGCGATTCTTTCGCAGCAGGTTTTTCAGATAACGCATTATTTATCGCTGGTCAGAATAATTCTTACCCAAATATTCTGGCAACAGAGTTCGCCAAAGTAGGTGGTGGAGCTTTTGTAATTCCGTACATGAAGGACAACATCGGAGGATTTGCTTCAGGAGGAAATCAAATTCCTCAATTTGGACCAAGATTATGGTTTAATTCCACCACTAGCACACCTACCCCAGTTTCAGGAGTTTCAACAACAGAAATTTCAGCTCAAGTAACTGGGCCTTTCAATAATTTTGGTGTTCCCGGAGCAAAAGCTACTCAGTTAGACCTTGTTGGTTTTGGAAGTTCTTTAGGCAATCCGTATTTCACAAGAATGGCGTCTTCTCCAGCTGCAACAGTTGTAGATGATGCAATCGCTACTAATCCTACTTTCTTTTCTTTATGGATCGGTGGAAACGATGTTTTAGGGTATGCAACTTCCGGAGGAGTAAGTTCTAGCCCAATTACTAATCCAGCAATTTTTGAAACGGCGTACAATGGCTTAATTACTAAGCTAACCGCTGGAAACAGAAAAGGTGTTATTTGCAATTTACCATACGTAAGTGCATTACCTTATTTTACAACAGTTCCTTTCAATCCTGTTCCTTTAGACGCACAAACAGCAGGTTTACTGAATTCTGGCTATACTTCGTACAACAATGGATTATTATTTGCGCAGTCTAATGGACTTTTAACGGCTGCCGAAGTAACTCAAAGAACAATCACTTTCGCAGCTGGAACTTCAAACAAATTAGTTATCGTAGACGAATATCTTACTAATTTATCAGGTTTTGGAATTCCATCATACCGCCAAGCAACGAATGAAGATTTAATTATTTTACCTGCACGAGCTTTTATTGGAACTACTGTTGGTGGTAATCCACTGCAAATTAACGGAGTTTCAGTTCCACTAGCTGACAATTGGGTTTTGTCTAAACGAGAAATTGATGAAGTTAGAATAGCAACTGATGCTTACAATGTAACTATTCAAAATGCCGCGACTGCAAATAACTTAGCTTTTGTTGATGCTAAAGCAATCATGACGCAATTGAGCACTATGGGTATCGTTCAAAACGGATATACTTTAACCTCAGCTTATGTAACAGGAAGCACATTTTCTCTGGATGGAATTCATCCCAGTCCAAGAGGATATGCGTTAATTGCTAACAAATTTATGGAAGCTATTAATACAACGTACGGTTCAAACTTTAAAGGTGTAAATTTAGGACAGTTCCAGATTTTATATCCTTCAATTTTATAAAAACCGTATTTTATTTTTTTAAAACCATTCTAATTTCTTAGGATGGTTTTTTGTTTTTACGCTAGAGTAAAAAATCTTATCTTTTTATAAAATAATTATTGATTTATCAATATATAAAAATTATCTTTGCACTCTGAAAAACGAAAGTTTTTTTTTAACTTAAATAGCTATTTAATAAACACATAAACAATGTCAAACGCAATAGGAAAAGTTTCGCAAATCATTGGGCCAGTAGTAGACGTAGTATTTGATACTAAAGATGTTGAATTACCAAAAATCTATGACTCGCTAGAAATCATTAGCAAAAATGGTTCAATTTTAGTTCTTGAAGTACAATCGCATATCGGTGAAAACACAGTTCGAACCATCTCAATGGATTCAACAGATGGTTTAAGCAGAGGAACAGCCGTTAAAGCTACAGGTGCTCCAATTAAAATGCCGATAGGCGAAGATATTTACGGACGTTTGTTCAACGTTATTGGTGATGCTATTGATGGACTTGGAAATTTACCAAAAGATGGAGTAAACGGAGTTTCGATTCACCGTCAAGCACCAAGATTTGAGGATTTATCAACTTCTACCGAAGTCCTATTTACCGGAATTAAAGTAATCGATTTGATTGAGCCGTACTCAAAAGGAGGTAAAATTGGATTGTTTGGTGGCGCTGGAGTTGGTAAAACAGTATTGATTCAAGAATTGATTAACAATATCGCTAAAGGTCACGGTGGACTTTCTGTATTCGCAGGAGTAGGTGAAAGAACCCGTGAAGGAAATGATTTACTTCGTGAGATGTTGGAATCAGGAATTATAAAATATGGTGATGATTTCATGCACTCTATGGAAAATGGAGGATGGGATTTATCTAAAGTAGATAAACCAGGAATGAGAGAGTCAAAAGCTACTTTCGTTTTCGGACAAATGAATGAGCCACCTGGAGCAAGAGCACGTGTTGCTTTATCTGGATTGTCTATCGCTGAATATTTCCGTGATGGTGCTGGAACAGATCAAGGTAAAGACGTACTTTTCTTCGTTGATAATATATTCCGTTTTACACAAGCAGGTTCTGAGGTTTCGGCTCTTTTAGGTCGTATGCCTTCTGCAGTAGGATACCAACCAACATTGGCAACAGAAATGGGTGCAATGCAGGAAAGAATTACATCTACAAATAAAGGGTCTATTACATCAGTACAAGCGGTTTACGTTCCTGCGGATGATTTAACAGATCCAGCTCCTGCTACAACATTTGCACACTTAGACGCAACCACAGTATTATCTCGTAAAATTGCTGAGCTTGGTATTTATCCTGCGGTAGATCCTTTAGATTCAACTTCAAGAATTCTTACCGCTCAAATCTTAGGCGATGATCACTACAATTGCGCCCAAAGAGTAAAAGAAATACTTCAAAAATACAAACAACTTCAAGATATTATCGCAATCCTAGGATTAGAAGAATTATCAGAAGATGATAAGTTGGCAGTATCAAGAGCACGTAGAGTGCAGCGTTTCCTATCTCAGCCTTTCCATGTAGCAGAACAATTTACAGGATTAAAAGGAGTTTTAGTAGACATAAAAGACACTATTAAAGGATTCAACATGATCATTGATGGCGAATTAGATCACTTGCCAGAATCTGCATTCAACCTTAAAGGAACCATTGAAGAGGTTATTGAAGCAGGACAAAAATTATTAGCAGAAGCGTAATTCAATTAACAATGGATAATTAACAATTGACAATGTAAGAATTATCAATTATCAATCATCAATTATCAATTAAAAAAAATGATTTTAGAAATAGTATCACCAGAAGCTACATTATTCAAAGGCGAAGTCAATTCGGTTTCCTTACCGGGTGTTGACGGTTCGTTCCAAATCTTGAGCAACCACGCTCCTATAGTTTCTATTTTAAAACACGGTGTGATCAAAATTGAAGCAGCAAGTTTTAAAATTCTAAAAGAAGTGGAAGATAAATTTACTAAGGTAAACGAACAAACCTACCTTTTAGAAATCAATTCAGGAACCATTGAAATGAAAGACAATAAAGTAAATGTTTTAGTAGACTAAGACAACTTTAAATAAATTGATAAAGCCCGACAAGTACTGTTGGGCTTCTTTATTTAAAATCAATTCATTTCAGTTTCTGAAGCCAATCCCGCTTTCCACTATATCTTTTTAGTATTCCAAAAAATACTAAAAAGGATGCCGTTTCAGTCGGGGCTAGTAAAACTTCGTACAGTACACTATCTGCATACAAAATTCCAACTTAACTATTTCAACGTTCGTATTTACCGTAAAATGACTTTATCTATTCAATAACAATTTTCTTAGTAACTGATTGATTTCCGTTTTTAACTTTCAACAAATAAATAGCAGACTGAATCGCATTTAAATTTAGTGTCTCATTAAACAGTGATTGATTCGCATATCGTTTAGAATAAATTGCTCTTCCGCTAAAATCATAAACCTGCACCTCAACAGGACTAGAATCATCTGCATCAAAATTAATAGTAAAGGTTCCATTATTTGGATTTGGGTAGAGCGCAAAATTATTCAAGGTATTCTCATTCACGGAAAGGGCTGTTGTAACGGTGCAAATAGTCAAGCTCCAACTGTTAATTGTTCCGCCATCCTGATTAAACATATCTCTAATGCGCAATGTCCATGTTCCCGCCGAACTTTGACCTAATAATGCGCTTAAGGCCTGCACCGGAATAACAGTTCCCGAAATTCCAGGATCCAGTCCACAAGTTAGCACGGTTCCATTATCGTCAAAAATAGCGCTAACATTTTGAATGTCATCATTTGTACACGGATTCGTAAACAAGTTAATCTGTGTTCCAGCCGGACTAATCAAAATCGCTCGCAAATCATTTATCCACGTATGCGTTATATCCATAGTTACTGTAACACTATTGATGGTTCCACCCGAAGGTATAACTACTGTTGAATTTACCGTTGGTGTTCCCGTCGCAGCAATCGTTAACGGAACATTAGAAGAATTAAAGTCGCCACAATTTAGTTGCCCTGTCGTAAATTTAAAGGGAAAGCTGTACGTTCCTGAACAAGAACTGTTTTTTGGCAACACCCTCCAGAAATAATTGTTTGCCTGATTAAGTCCACTGAAAGTATAGCTTGTAGCCGTGGTAGTTACTGTATTTAGCACAACGGCAAACGAAGCATCATTCGCCAATTGAATATCATACGACGAAGCATTGGTATTTCCTGCCCAAGTTACTGTTGCAGTTGTAGCCACCCCAACCGCTAGATCCGCAGGTGCTGTTAATGACATGGCGGGGAAATTGGAATTAAACAACTCTAAATAATAGTTTACTATTTTAACGGTTGCCCCAGATGTAGCTGTAACAGCGATTGTATAAAAACCAGGAGAAGCACTTATAGTATTTGAAACGGTCATTGTAAGGGTTCCGTCACTATTTATTGTCGAAGGCGTAACGACTACTGAAGTACCTGCTGGATTTCCGGTGACACTAAAAGCTGTACTTCCTGAAAATCCAGCAAAAGTCGAATAATTGATAGTGTAAGAAACCGACGCTCCTGTGCAAATTGCTTTGTTCTGTTCACCCGCAACGCCATTAAATCCGGCAAGAAAAGTAGCGGTAGGTGCTGTAATTGAAAAATTAGTATTAGAAACATCGTAAAAAATATTCTCATATCCTTTCACCATAATTCTGTTTTGAGTGCCTATGCTATTCGGAACCGCAATTATTTCTGTACCATCATTCGGAACCTTACTTGCCAACAATATTGGGAATGATGCGCCACCATTTGTAGACAAATAAATATCAACATAAAGCGTGTTAACTCCGTTTGCAGTTGTTCCAGCAACATTCCAAGTAACATTTTGAGTTGAGCCTGCAACCCACGAAACTACTGTATTTGGCGCCGTAATAACAAAAGGGCCAGCAACTGCATTAACAGTAACTTTCATCAAATCTGAAGCAGTTTGTCCTCCGCCTGCTCTATTGTCTCTAACGGTTAATGAAAAATTCAAATCGCGTGCCACCGATGGACAAACTTCCCATGTATTCGAAGTTCCTCCGTTTAAAACAGTTGCTAAGTTTGGCATAAAACGTGATGGAGACGTAGTTTCAGGAAGTGTTCTAAATAGTGGACCAAGCACTCTAGTTGCCACTGGAGCACTAGACGTATTAGGATTCTGCGGATCATTTTGTTCCCAATTGTAAGTTATAGCGTCGCCATCAGGATCTGATGCAGTTCCAGTCAGCACAAACGCAGTCGATTTCGGAATTACATAATCATTTCCCGCGCTGGCAACCGGCGGATTATTTATAAAATCGGTCATTATTGGACACGAAGAACTTACGCCCGTTTTAACATTAGCAGTAATGTCTCTGATGTTCACATAGCCAAAATAATCATCACTATTCGACTGAACATTTGCAGCACATATCCCGGCATATCCCATGATGCTTGAACCGGAACCCGGTTCAACTTCTGTCAGTCCACTTCCTGAACGACAGCCCGAACTGCTTTGAACATGAAATCCCCCAAACTGATGCCCTATTTCATGAGCCACATAATCAATATCAAATGCGTCCCCAGTTGGATCATCCAATCCTGTCATTCCGGTTCCTTTGTGATTTCCTGAATTAGGATCCATATTTGACCCACAAACACATCCTATACAACCTGCATTGCCTCCGCCACTTGTATTAAAATTATGTCCAATGTCGTAACTATCAAAACCAACTGTTTCATCAATAGTGATTCCCGTCTGAGTATTAAATTCACCAGCCCAAGGATCTGCATTAACGTTTCCAAAATAAATAAGCTGGTCGTTGTTGTCGATAAAAATCAATGTGATGGCCAAATCTTTTTCATAAATACCATTTACTCGCGTGAGCGTGTTTAGCATCTGCGCCTGAATGTTGGCTTTTTTCTGAGCATCACTTCCCGTTCCTGCAAAAATATTTCCATATTCTGCTGTACACGTTTGCGCTAATCTGTAGGTTCTTAATTTACGATCATCTGCACTTAATGCTGTATTTAAATGTTGTAATCGGTTATTATTTAAAGAGGGTAAACTCACATCCTGATCGGTTAAACAAGCAAAATCAGTATTCGACGCACTTAATGCACTTTTGCTATAAACTATATAATTGCTTCGGTCATCTGTATAGGCATCAATAAAAACGGTGCTTTTTTCACCAGACATCGTCATACTGTTCAATCCCAACTGCGTTACCGAAAACCGAGCAACCGCTGTTGGATTTTCAATTCCTTGAGCAGCATACGTTTTCATCATGGGATATTTTGCTGCCAAACCTGATTCCATGCTAGGCGTTTCAATAACTCTGAAATGTTCCAACTGACCTTCTGCATTAGGGAGTTCAATAATTAGTTTTGATTTACCTTTGCTGTCTCTTTTTGGAGCTGATGCCAAAGAACTTTTCAACGCATTTAAATCCAAATGAAACAGTTCGAAACTTCTTGGAAATGACTTCCTTTTAATTTTAATTTCAGATGACAATTCAGATTCTTTTACTGATTTCCAAATGCTTTTTGATTGGGCAAAAGAAGCATTACTCATCAATAATACCATCAAAAACAAGGCAACATTCTTCATTTTTTTAATTTTTATTTTAACCAAATTTAAAGATATAATTCAGCTTTCAAAGTGAAATTTTATTTTTATTTAAAATCCTCTTTTTATAAAAGTTGCTTACTTTTGAATGATGGAAAATTTCCCTAAATCTTTACATATTAAATTGCTGCAGCGCGAAGAACAAAACGCTTTCCGAAAGCTTGCAAATCCAACTAATTTAATCGATTTTGCATCGAATGATTATATCGGTTTTTCTAAAAATCAAGCTATTTTTTACGAGACGCATCAGTTACTTTTAGATAGGAATATAAAGACGAATGGCGCTACCGGCTCTCGCTTGCTTTCGGGAAATCACATTTTATATACTGAAACCGAAGCGTACATCGCCCAATTTCATCAGACCGAATCCGCCTTAATTTTCAATTCGGGTTACGATGCGAATATTGGTTTTTTCAGCGCCGTTCCGCAACGCAGTGATGTAATTTTATATGACGAATTGTGTCATGCGTCCATTCGCGACGGAATTGTGATGAGTAAAGCCAAGTCGTATAAATTTCCTCACAATGATTTTGAAGCTTTAGAAAATCTCATTCAAAAATTTAAATCCGAAAACAACGCACTATATATCGCTACAGAAAGTGTTTTTTCTATGGATGGCGATTGTCCAAACTTAGAAGAACTAACAACACTTTGTGAAAAATACACTTGCTTTTTAGTCATTGATGAAGCGCATGCTTTAGGAGTTTTTGGTAACACCGGACAAGGATTAATACAAAGTTTAGGATTACAAAACAAAGTATTTGCCCGAATCATGACCTTCGGAAAAGGGTTAGGTTGTCATGGCGCAGCTGTGTTGGGAAGCGAGAATTTGAAAAGTTATCTCATCAATTTTGCCCGAAGTTTTATATATACAACCGGACTTTCTCCACATAGTGTTGCCGCCATTTTAGTTGCTTATCAGCATTTGGAAAAAGAACAGGAAAGTTTAGAAGCATTAAAAAACGTTATCATTTTCTTCAATCAAGAAAAAATGCGGCTGGGATTGAAACCTTTATTTGTTTACAGCAAATCGGGAATTCAATGCGCCATTATTCCTGGAAATGATACGGTGAAATCCATTGCTGCTCAGTTACATCAAAAAGGCTTTAACGTCAAACCCATAGTATCACCCACAGTTCCTGAAGGACAAGAACGATTGCGTTTTTGCTTGCATAATTATAATTCTGAAAATGAAATCTCGAATGTATTAAAATTGTTAGCTACTTTTGTATTTTAAATTATGGAAGAAGAAAAATTTACATTGGTCCGCCGATTTCAATATTCAAGCGAAGCCATTATTTATCAAGGTAAGTTAGAAAGCAATGGTATTGAAGTTTACTTAAGAGACAACAATATAGTTGACTCCAATCCGTTGTACAGCAATGCCGTCGGCGGTGTGAAAATGTTTGTCAAAACAGAAGATTTTACTAAGGCAATTGAAATCCTCAGTGAAGTAAGTCTCTATTCTGTTGATGACGAAAATCAGCCTTTACAATGTCCAAAATGTGGCGCAGAACAAGTAGCAATGGAACAATCAATCGATGGAATAAAATCATTTCTTCGAGTGGTATTGTTAGGAGCCTTTGCTCTACTGTTCTCAAAATACAAATACCAATGTCAAAAGTGTAACTACGAATTCAACTAAATGAAAATCTTTATCACAGGAATTGGAACCGACGTGGGCAAAACTATTGCCGCCTCAATCGTAACAGAAGCTTTAGAAGCTGATTATTGGAAACCCATACAAGCGGGAGATTTAGATATGTCAGACAGTCATAAGGTAAAATCGAAAATCAAAAGTCAAAAATCTTTCTTCCATCCTAATGCTTATGCGCTCCATACTCCGGCAAGTCCGCATTTTGCAGCTCAAGTTGATGGAATTACCATCGATTTAAAACAAATCAAAGAACCCAAAACAGAAAATCATCTTGTGATTGAAGGCGCAGGCGGCGTTCTAGTGCCCTTAAATGATACAGACTGTTTAATTGACTTAATCCAAAAAGACTATAAAGTAATTGTCGTTTCGCGTCATTATCTCGGAAGTATCAATCATACATTACTAACGTTTGAGGCATTGCAAAATAGAAAAATTTCAGTTGCTGGAATCATCTTTTCTGGCGACGAAAATAAAGCTACAGAAGAAATTATCGTTAAAAAAACTGGTGCAAAATGTATTGGTCGAATTGACAACGAACCTTATTTTGATCAGAATGTGATAAGTTATTACGCTGATAAATTAAGAGAAAATCTATTAAATTTATAGAAATGAAAGATGAGAAACGGATAGAATATAAATTTTATACCTCACCGTCTTTCATCTTTTAGTCTATCATCTATTATCTTAAAATAATGACACTTTCCGAAAGAGACAAATTATACAACTGGCATCCGTACACCCAACACAAAACTGCCACAAATTTTCCGGCTATTGTCAAAGGCGACGGCGCATTGCTTTGGGATGAAAACGGAAAGGAATATGTTGATGCTATTGCTTCTTGGTGGGTTAATCCGTTTGGGCATTCGAACAAAATTATTGCTGATGCCATTTACAAGCAACTTACTACTTTAGAGCATGTTTTATTTGGCGGTTTCACTCATGACAAAGCGGTTTTATTGGCTGAAAAGCTCATGACTATTTTGCCAGACAATCAAAAAAAACTGTTCTATTCTGATAATGGTTCGACTGCGGTTGAAGTCGCTTTGAAATGTGCGTTACAATACAACTACAACAAAGGCGTTAAGAAAACAAAAATCATCGCTTTTGAAGATGCATTTCACGGAGATACTTTTGGCGCCATGGCTTCGAGTGGCATTACTTTTTTTACAGAAGCGTTCAAAGGATCTTTATTAGAGGTAGTTCGCATTCCGGTTCCGACTGCTGGTAATGAAGAAAAAAGTATAGCAACGTTAAAAAATTTGGTTGCCACCGATGACTATGCGGCTTTCCTTTTTGAACCTTTAGTACAAGGTGCGGCCGGAATGGTGATGTATGCGCCTGAAGTTTTAGATGCACTGATTTCCATTTGTAAAGACGCGAATGTTTTCACCATTGCCGATGAAGTCATGACGGGTTTTGGTAAAACCGGAAAAACATTTGCTTCAGATTATTTAGAGAATAAACCTGATATGATGTGCTTGTCAAAAGCATTGACTGGCGGAACAATTCCGATGGCAATAACCTCTTTTACTCAAGAAATATTTGACGGTTTTTATGATGACGATACGAATAAAGCGCTGTTTCACGGACATACTTTTACAGCGAATCCAACAGGTTGCGCGGCAGCTTTAGCGAGTATCACGTTGTTGCAAACGGATGAAATGCAAAATAATATTTTACGAGTACATCAAGCGCATTTGGCCTTTGAACAAAAAATAAAATCGCATCCCAAAGTTACCACCACAAGAGTTCTCGGAGTGATCTTCGCTTTAGAAATAAAAACTGAAACTCAAGAAAGTTATTACGGAACGATGCGCAACAAACTCTATAATTTCTTTATAGATAACGGAATTATTTTACGTCCCGTAGGAAATATAGTTTACATTTTGCCGCCGTATACGATCACCGATTCGCAATTGGAAAAAATATACACAACTATCGAAAAAGCACTCGAAATGATTTAGCCCACAAATTTTCACAGAATTTTTCTCTACAATCCGCGCTAATCAGTTCTATCCGTGTTATCCGTGTGCCAATTTCTATTAACACAAAAATACTTGCGCCCTTTGCGAAAAACTTTGCGACCTTTGCGGCTAAACAAACAAATCATTGAAAACACCCATTGCCATAACTTCAATCGCCTCATTTTCTGCATTAGGAAAAACAGCTGCTGAAGTTTGGAACGATTATTTGGATTCCAAAACCCACATCGTTGAAAAAACCATTGGAGTTGGCACCTTTTTGGTTGCGCCAATTTCTGAAACGTTAGTTAATGAAGTTCAAGCGTTGCGAAACTCGGATACTAAATATAAAGCATTAGACAATTCAGTTCTTTATGCCATTTTGGCGGCGAGAGAAACGGTTAAAAAAGCGGGTTGGTCTGACGCCTTATTTGGAATTAACATTGGCTCGTCTCGGGGTGCCACTCACCTATTTGAAAAACACCATCAGGAATTTTTAGCCACCGGAAAAACCCCAACTTTAGCCTCGCCAACAACCACTTTGGGAAATATTTCGACTTGGGTTGCCCACGATTTAAAATCGGATGGTCCTGAATTATCGCATTCTATCACGTGTTCTACGGCGCTTCATGCGGTACTTAATGGAATTGCGTGGCTTCAAGCTGGAATGGCGGATAAGTTTTTGGTCGGCGGAAGTGAAGCTCCCTTAACTGCCTTTACAATAGCCCAAATGCAGTCGTTAAAAATTTACGCTAATTCCAAAAATTATCCTCCTGAGCCTATCGAATGGCCGTGTCGCGCATTAGACTTAGATAAAACTAAAAACAGTATGGTTTTAGGCGAAGGCGCTGCGATGGCTTGCTTAGCGTTAGGCGAACAAAAAAATGCGTTGGCCTACATTATCGGATTTGGTTATGCTACTGATGATTTACAACACAGCATTTCGATTACAGATGAAGCGGAATGTTTTCAGAAATCGATGAAAATGGCGTTGCAACATACCGCTCTCAATGAAGTTGATGCCGTGGTAATGCATGCACCCGGAACGATAAAAGGAGATAAATCAGAGTATAAAGCAATCCAAAAAGTATTTGGAGAAAACCTTCCGATGCTTACCTCCAACAAATGGAAGATTGGCCATACATTTGGCGCTTCCGGGATGTTGAGTCTTGAATTGGCGGTTCTTATGCTGCAGCATCAACAATTTATCGGAGTACCATTCGTTAGCGAAAAAAATCCAAGAAAAGCCATTCGAAATGTTATTGTTAATGCAGTTGGTTTTGGCGGAAATGCGGTGAGTATTCTGCTTTCAAGTAGGTTCTAATTGGATTTTGTTTTAATTACCACAAGAGACAATCAAAATACGCAATGTCAGCGACAAAAAAGTTCTAATTGGGTTTGGTTTTAATTGATTATTTATCGTTTTCAGAATTACAATCAAAATACGCAATGTCAGCGACAATGGGGTTCTAATTGGGTTTGGTTTTAATTACCACAAGAGACAATCAAAACACGCAATGTCAGTCTGAGCTACGCCTGTGCTGACGAAGGAAGTAT
>Ga0105047_10004903_pt1 | contig 23175 bp, 22 predicted proteins | sample MAT04_FD_78384 | JGI IMG/M metagenome (GOLD analysis project Ga0105047, IMG submission 78384) | Freshwater microbial communities from Lake Fryxell liftoff mats and glacier meltwater in Antarctica - MAT-04 (megahit assembly) | ecosystem: Environmental > Aquatic > Freshwater > Ice > Liftoff... | reverse complement strand
TTGCTTATTGCTTATTGCTTATTGCTTATTGCTTATTGCTTATTGCTTATTGCTTATTGCTTATTGCTTATTGCTTATTGTGCATTATACCTCGCCGTTGCAATACACCCCACACATAAAGTGCAAGACTCCTAATATACCACACTTTCAATAATAAAGCAACCCCCTCCCCAAAACCTTTACAAGGACTGTCCTTCAAGGACAGTCCTTTGCCGGTTTTTCAAAAAGATTATTGCCCAAAAACACCATTCCCTAAACACCAACACCCCCATTAAACCACCCCACTAACCACAACCACTATTAAAATTCCCACACCCCACCCCAAACAAACACACAAGGACTGTCCTTCAAGGACAGTCCTTGTAAGCCCCAAATAAAAATTCGACTCCTTAGATATCAAATACTTCGATTTTTTGTAAATCTAAAATCCGTTTTTGATCAACATATTCTTCAACAAATGATAGATAACCCCCCGTCACCATGCTCCTGACTCTATCTGGGTGTACCCAATTAGTCGATTCTTTGTTGAGATAAATCGGCAGGCTAGACCACGGCCACTCGAGATAGTCGACGGGGTTAAGGTGAATATATCTAGATATATGCTGCAAATAATCATCTTTTATAATCCTGCTCGCCTTAAAACGTCCCTGGAACAGATGTCCTACTCGATTATATTTTTTATTAAAATACATGCTGTAGGCCGTGCAGACAGATTGCATAAAACTAGCTAGTTGCCTTGGCTCGTCCCCAACATATAACAACAAATGGAAATGATTTGGCATCAAACAATAAGCGACCATTTCCAAACTATCATAGTGAGCGTGTCTTCTAATTTTGATACCGTCAGATTCCGGAGCATCGAGGTGCCTTCTCAAGTACGCCATAAATACTGCGTAATCGTCTTCGTCCAAAAAAATAAGACGCTTTTCTACCCCCCTGTTATATACATGATAATAACTAGACGGGACGTAATCCTTGATCGAGTTTCTGCTGGGCATAGTCCTACTTAAAAACAACCACAGAATCCATGCAACTAAGTTAAGAAAAAGTTCATATTAAATATTCCACGGTGTATACCTACAAGGACTGTCCTTTAAGGACAGTCCTTGTAGGGCTTGGGGTGTTAGAATGGGGGTAATGAGTTTATCAATTGGTATTGTTGGATTGCCGAATGTTGGCAAATCTACCCTGTTTAACGCTTTGACGGGTAGTAATATCTTGGCGGCTAATTACCCATTTGCAACAATTGAGCCCAACACTGGTATTGTGCCCGTTCCAGATACACGTCTGGCTAAATTGGCCGAACTCTACGGTAGCAAAAAGATCTTGCCGGCCACAGTTAAGTTTGTAGATATCGCCGGGTTGGTGGCAGGCGCCAGCGAAGGCGAAGGTTTAGGTAATAAGTTCCTGGCGCATATCCGGAGCACCAATGCTATCGTCCAAGTAGTAAGAGCTTTTGACGACGCAAACGTCACTCACGTAGACGAAAAGCACGACCCGCAAAAAGACATCGACGTTATTAACACCGAGCTGGTTTTGGCTGATTTGCAAACAGTGGCTAATCGCCTACCAAAATTCGAAAAAGAAGTTCGATCAGACGCTAAATTAACGCCGATTTTGGACACCTACAAGCAAGTGAACACAATATTAAATGATGGCGATCCTCTCTGGAATCACCCAGAAATCGACCGAGAGCATATCGCAGATTTACACCTACTTACGACCAAGCCGATCATCTATTTGTTCAACATGGATGAGGCAGGACTAAGTAATAAAGATAGACAATCAGAGCTACAAAAAATAGTGTCTCCTTCTCAAGCATTATTTGTCTGCGCCAAACTCGAAAGCGAGCTAAAAGATCTAGATGATAGCGATGCAACGGAGTTGCTGCAAAGCTACGGCCAAGATGAATCAGGCTTGCTCCAATTGATACATGCTGCATACGACACTCTAGGCCTTCAAAGCTACCTAACTGCCGGCGAACAAGAAGTTAGAGCCTGGACAATACCCAAAGATTCCACAGCTCCACAGGCTGCAGGCGTGATTCATGGTGACTTCGAACGAGGGTTCATCGCGGCAGAAATTGTTAGCTATCAAGATCTAGTTGCTAGCGGTTCGATGGTAGCGGCCAAGGCTAATGGTAAGGTCCGAACCGAAGGCAAAACCTACTCAATGCAACGGGATGATGTAGTCGATTTTCGTTTTAACGTCTAAGATTATCGTGCGGGTTCTGGGTTCCGCGAAGTAGTTGTTTCTGACTCGCTATGCGCATGAAAAGAAGGTCGTCCAAATTTGCGGTTTCTCAAAGCCATGGGTAATTTAGAGTAAGCAACTTTGAGTGGATTGATATCAAAACTAATATCTAAACTCTGATGGGTTTGAGTTGGCAGTGGAATGTGAATGCTGTGCTTATTCGTAGAACTAGTTTGGCTAGTAGATTGTTTACCAAAGATTTCCTGCATTCCCTCTGCGTACAGATCATCAGCCACAGTAACAGAAGACTGCTGGCTCGGATTTAACGGCTTATGATGTTGAACGGGTAGCGTTTTTGCAATGTTAAGGGCTGTAAAGTCAGCTTGGTCTTTAGTCGCCTGGTTACCGCTCAACAAACTTTGAGCATAAAGGTAATCCGATAACTCAGCACTCAACTTAACAGGCTGATTTGGTGTTGAATTTTGAGCCGTTTGCTTTAAGGTGTGGTGGATTTTCTCTTGCTGACTGTGCTGTTTTACCAGATATTTTTCTAGCTTTTTATTAAGCTGTTGTAAGTGAGTTTTTTGATCTTCTCGTTGTGAACGATCCTGTATTTTAGAATCGGCCATGCAATGTTGAACATGTGTAATTAATTTGCGTAATCTCTGCTGGTTATAGCTAGTGAACAAAAGATTCCTGGAGCCGGTAGAAATATTAATTCGTGCTCCGAATATTCTGTGAGCATAATCGATTTCACTGATCATATCAAATCTTAAATCTTCAACCGTTAGAAAATTTAACGGCTTCTTGTCTACCAATAACATCCTAAAATTAGTGGCTACAAGCAGAGCAAAACCACCCTCGTAAATGCCGTTTACAGCTTCGTATATTTCTTCGTCAGGGATCATTATATTGGGGAGTTCCTTGGCTTCGGTCCGGCCCCAGCCGTGCACCTTAAAGTTAATGTCTCTAAGCTGTTTTTCGACTGATTCTGAACTTACCATTGGGCGCCTCCGCTTGAATCATTTTGTACTTATATCATAGCCCGTTAGCGAATATTTTATCGTGAAAATACTCACAATATTTTTGCAACCTATGTCACATAAAACACTAAAATTATTATGTTTATAGGTGTTAATATTTGACTTTTGTTAGTCTGGCTATCATAATACTTGTATGTTAGCCACGTTGAAACAAACGGCGGAAATGGTGGAACTGTTCAGGGAGCACGGACTCAAACAAACATACAGAAAAGGTGACTTCATAATACGACCCGGCGATACACCGCACGGGGTTTTTTATATCTACGACGGACTTGTTAAGGCCTACGACATCACCAAATATAACGAAGAGAACTTACTAATTATCCGCAAAGCCGACGAGATCTTCCCTCTCATTTGGGCGATTACGGGCCAAGAAAGACAAGTTATATATCAAGCTCTTGCTCCTACTGTAACTTGGCAAATATCTAGGAAAAAGTTCTTGGAATTTATGGAAAGTAAGCCCGAGGCATTAGCACCCTTGCTAGACATGACAATTGAAATGTACCGATTACACAGCGAGAGAATTCTCAATCTCGAATATCGTACGGTTCGTGAGCGTATTATCTCGTTCTTGGTTACGATGAGTAATCGGTTTGGCAAGACAACGCCGGAAGGATTACTGATAGAGGTACCTCTCAGACATCAAGATATTGCAAGCTCAGTCAATGCCACTCGCGAGACAACCAGTCGCGAACTATCAGCATTAGAACGTAAGGGTCTACTCAAAAACAAACAATCTCTGATAACTCTTTTAGATATCGAAGCAATGCGCAAACATCTCAGATAAACTCAATTAATTTACACGCTCTGACCGTAATCCTGAACCATGTGCTGAACTTGTTTCACGATCCTAAAGGTTAATTACAATTCTAGATCCTGAAACAAGTTCAGGATGACGGGAGTGTGTTCAGGATGACGAGTTGGAAGTTCGGGATAAAGGACTGCAATTTTAGGGTGAATGAAAACAACGCCAAAAAGACGGGCGCTACTTCCAGTTAAGGATGATTCTCTCTATAGTCTGTACAACTGTTTTGTGATCAGGAACATCCTGCTTGTCGTAATAGTGGTCCGTGTCTCTGTAATTCTCTACCACGCTCAAGCAATATAAGTCATCGGCCATTAAGTGCATTCGATCGACCGCTTGTACGCTTGCAAACGGCGTAGCTATGATTAATTTTTCGATGGCAATTGGTTTTAAAAATTCATAAGCCAGATCGATAGGAAATCCGCTCTTTAAGCCATCGGATACTAATATAATATTGTGGTAGCGTAATAAATCTTTATCTATGGTGCCACCGCTACCAAGCAGTTTATTCATTTCGTGCATTTGGTTTAGCTTCTCTTGCTCAACATATCCGTAGTATTCGCCTACTAATTCGTCAATCTCCCCTTTTGAGTAGCGAGGATTATAGGCCATGGTGCCACCGGGTGTTATGCCGGCAACGGCATCAGGCTCACGTGGTAATTTAATCTCTGAGCTTAATAGCAGTGTTAATACGCAGTGCAACTGCGATGCAATTTGGGCACCAACCATCACGCCGCCATCTCCAAGTGCCACAACAGCACAGTTTTCGTAACGATATTTTTTAGAAAGCTGGCTGGCAAGCATTCTGCCGGCCTGCAAACGAGAAGCTAAATACATATTAGAAGTGTATCTTAAAAGCGTAAGGTTTTACAGGTTATAGCTGCTAGGATTTAGGTGTTAGTAGCTGAACGACTGAAACCTATAACCTGTGAACATTAACCTTTCCGTAAAAGGTAGAAGCGTTCTTGGTTGCCCTTACTGCCGCTAACTGCAGAATCCGCCTTGTCGACAATAATAAATTTTGCTCTTGCCCAGACTTCAAAATCTTTTAAGATATCACGGCGCATTTTATCGTTTTTGATAACACCTTTGTGCTTAAGCGAGCTTTGAATCGCTTCAAACTGTGGTTTTACCATAGCTACAATTTGCGTTTTTTTGTTGCTCAGTTGGGCGACGTGCGGCAAAATCGATCGTAATGATATAAAAGACACGTCGGCAACTACAATATCTATTTGAGTCTTGGTTTGGAAGTCGCGAATATCGGTTTTCTCGTGCAATTCGATAAGTGAACTGCCCTGCAGGCTGGGGTGTAATTGATCTGTGCCAACATCTACGGCGATTACTTTTTTGGCTCCATTCCTAAGAGCATAATCTGTAAAACCGCCTGTGCTACTACCAACATCTAGCACAACTTTATTCTTAAAGTCCAAATTCAAGGCTTCGGCAACCGATGCTAGTTTTAAGCCCGCACGACTAACATACTGCTCAGTAACACTAGAAGTAATATGCGATTCCTCAGAAACCATAAAGCCCGGCTTGGTAACCAACTTACCGTCAACTTTAATCTTGCCCAGCTTAATATAACTTTCGGCTTGGCTACGAGTTGGCACCATATCCAGCTCAGCCAACTTCTGATCAAGCCTCCTCTTGATATTTGCCATTTAGTCCTTTACGCGTTCGCGGTAAGTTCCGTTACCAGTATCTACAGAGATGATATCACCCTGTTTGATGAATGCTGGCACCTTAATTGTGATGCCGGTTTCGAGAGTTGCGTCTTTTTGAATGGAAGATGTAGTGTCGCCTTTTACGGCATTTTCGGTATAGGTAACCAGCAAGGGCACGTTCTTTGCTAACTCTACATTTATCGGTTGGTCATTAAAGAATTGAAGTTGAACACGATCGCTTTCTTTCAAAAACCCTGCACCATCACCAACTAAATCTGCTGGAACTTCAAATTGATCAAATGTATCTTCATTCATAAAGAAGAAGATTGCACCGTCACTGTATAGATATTGCACAGATTGGGAGGTGACATCTGCTCTTTCTAATTGTTCGTTGCCTTTAAAAGTCTTTTCTAAGACTTTGCCATCAAGCAAACTCCTAATACGAACATTAACAATTGAACCGCCACGACCCATAACCTTCTGGTTGTAATCAATCACGCGAAAAGGCTGCCCATCCATCTGGAAAAGCGTCCCTTTTTTAAGATCTGTAATGCTTAAAGCCATTAAAGCCTCCTGATTAGCCGTTAGCTAACTGCTGTCGGCTAATTTGTTAGTTATGTGCTACGAATGGAAGTAGTGCAATGTGACGTGCGCGCTTGATCGCAACGCTAAGGCGTCGCTGCTGACTCTCTGTGAGGCCAGTTTTTTTGCGGCTTTCGATTTGCCCGTAAACGTTTACGTAACGCTGCAAGGTTTTGTAATCCTTGTAGTCAAAAAACGCAACGTCTGTTCTGTTCTTAAATATCTTCGCCATGTAAATCTCCGATTAGGTTCTAGGTGTCAGGTTCTAGGTGTCAGTTGTATTGCTACAGCCTCGCACCTAAAACCTATAACCTGTTATTAAAATGGGATGTCGTCGAGGTTAATCGGCTCATCGCCAATATCTTGTACTACGACATCATCTTTCTTTGCTTTCTTGGCAGCTGGCTTGTCACTACTGGCAGCCTGTGCGGCTGAGCTTGAAGAACCAGCATTATCGCCATCATCTCCGCCACCACGGGCATCGAGGAATGTAACATCGTTAGCTAAAACTTCGACTTTGCTGCGTTTATTGCCGTCTTGCTCCCATGAGCGTGACTGCAACCTTCCCTGCACCAAACAACGTCGTCCTTTGCTTAGATATTGTGCTACGCGCTCAGCGAGCGGCCCCCAGCAGACAATATCGATGTAATCTGTAACTTCTTTCCATTCACCGCTTTGATCTTTGTAGCTGCGATTGAGCGCCAAACTAAAGCTGGTGACATTTTGACCGGTTGGCGTCTGCCTAAGTTCCGGATCGCGGGTAAGATTACCCATTAGTGTTACTTGATTGAGACTTCGTGCCATATTGTTATCCTCCTTGTACAGCTTCGCTACGCTTTAGCGTATAAACGAACTCTGTACGCTTATAAGACATATGTCTTAGAGTTTATTTGTACCTTTACCCTACGCCTGACATTAACTGTTCGTCAAGCGAATAACCCGACTTTTAACAAAAAGTTAATCGTCGGATTCTTCTTCATCGTCATCACGGCGATCACTACGCTCGGCGGCCTTTTTGGCTTTCTCGGCCTTCAAAACTTCCGCCTTAGCGATTGCTTTGAGGTCTGGGCGCGTAATGAGAAAACGAATTACTTCGTCTGTGATGTTCAGCGTGCTCTCCGTCTTCATAACGCCTTCACCAGGCATTTCGACGGTGTAGATCACATAAACAGCGTAATCGTTGCCCTTGATGCTGTAAGCTAGCTTGCGCTTGCCCCAGTTGTCGGTGGCAGTAATCTTGCCGCCATTGTCGGCTACGATCTTCTTGACGCGGTCCTCGGCCTTGCTCAGGTCGACTTCTAGGTCAGGATGATATAGCACTGCAATTTCGTACTGATTCAAAACTGTGTCCTTCCTTCGGTTACCAGATATTTGATCTGGACAGCCTATATACACAAGTGGTCATAAGCTGAAGTTTAATATTACTTTAGACTATAACTCAATCACCCCTGTTAGTCAATAAATTAAAAAGCGCCTGCCGTTTCTGACAGACGCTGAATGTACCAGTTTTTGTTCTACCTATTAATATAAAGCCGACAGAGCTTGATATCAAGTCGTTTAAGCTTTGTCTGGGAAGTTTTCGTCTAAGACTTCGTCGGCTTCAGCGACAGGGCCGCCGCCAAACACGTCTTCCATAGAACTCACTAACACCTCGCGGGGCCTGGAGCCGTCTGCTTGGCCAATAATTCCCTGATCTTCCATCTGCTCAATTAGTCGCGCAGCACGGCCATAACCAATGCGCAGACGTCGCTGTAGCAAACTTGTGCTGGCCTTGTGGTTCTCTATCACCACACCAACAGCGTCCCGGAACATGTCATCATCGGCTTCACTTCCTGCGTGTTCTACGACTATCCCACCTTTGCCATTAAGAACCACTGGCTGGCTCACAACTTCATCGTCGTATTGTGGAGGACGCTGCATTCGAATAAAATCATTAACTTTGCCCGTTTCTTCATCACCAATCAATGCGCCCTGAACACGCTTTGGCTTAGGCATATCCGACGTTAGTAGTAACATGTCCCCCATGCCCAGCAACTTCTCCGCACCAACCTGATCGATTATTGTTCGACTATCGATTTGGCTCTGAGTAGTAAATGCAATTCTACCCGGTACGTTGGCTTTGATAAGTCCGGTGATAACATCGACTGACGGCCTTTGAGTAGCTAGCACCAAGTGAATACCAACCGCTCGAGCCTTCTGTGCGATACGCACAATCAAAGCTTCTACATCTCGAGCTGCCATCATCATAAGGTCGGCCAGCTCGTCGATTACGATCACAATATATGGCATTCCCTCTTCTTTTTTGAGGTTATTGTATTCGCCGATGTTGCGCTTATTAACTTCGCTGAGCGCTTTATAGCGCCGTTCCATTTCGGCCACAGCCCACTTGAGCGCACTAATACACTTCTCTGGCTCGGTAATAACAGGTGTGAGTAGATGCGGTAGATCATCATATGGTTTAAGCTCGACCCTTTTAGGATCCACCAAAATCAACTTCAAATCTGCCGGCGAATTACGGTATAACAAACTGGTCAATATAGTATTGATCATCACCGACTTACCAGACCCAGTCTGACCAGCAACCAGCAAGTGGGGCATCTTGCAAAGATCAGCGACAATTGGTGTCCCGGAAATATCGCGGCCAATTGCAAAACCCAGCGGGCTCGAAACTTTTTGCCATTCAGGAGACATCAGTAAAGAACTGAGCCTAACAGTAGCGGACTTAACATTTGGTACTTCAATTCCAACGGCGCGCTTGCCGGGAATAGGTGCTTCCATTCGAATACTATGTGCGGCTAAATCTAAAGCTAAGTTATTTTCTAGAGCTGTAATTTTAGTTAATTTTACCCCTGTTGGTGGCTTCATTGTAAACTGAGTTACCCGTGGGCCAATATTGGCGCCTTCCATCTCAACTTCAATATTAAAGTTCTCAAATGTGTCGTGAATAATCTGGGCATTGCCATTAACGTCACCGGCATCAGCCTTGTCTTGTTTTTGATTGAGCAGATCAACGCTCGGGAATTGCCAGTTGGGGTCTTTGGCTGCGGTGAGCGCTTCGTGATTCTCGGCGGCAGTCAACTTTTGAGCCGTGTTTTTGAGAATGGCTGTTTTGGCTACAGGTGCATTGCCACCCTCGCCGTGATGCACGACCGGCACGCCTTCGTTAAGCTTAAATCCTGGTTGCTCGCCTGCTTTAGCCTTAAGGGCGGCTAGATCATTGTCTTCATCTTTTGGCTTGCGCTTGAATGGCTCAGCTAGTTTAAGGATTGATTTGACCGAAATACCGAAGGCAAAGCACACCGAAAGCACAGATAGAACTACAAACAATAAAATAGCGGGTATCTTATCTAACGCCGAAAAGGCGGCTGCGCCCATTGTTTGGCCAATAACTCCTCCGTGGCCGCCACTCCAATTGCTGTTGCTGTCTTGTGTCGCGAAGGCTACATAAGCCAAACTACTCGTAAATAGTAGTACGCAAATCATACCGCCCAGCTTATTGAGTGGAATGCGCCTGTCTTCGGCCTGAAACTTAAATACACCCCAGTAAACTAGTGCTACGGGCATAAGATAAGCTGCCCAACCAAGAGTCCAATATGCCGCATTAAATAGGCTGGTCGGTAATGGACCGCCGGTACCAAAACCACCTAATAATAAGAAGACGGCTAGCAGCATTAATATGACTGCGCCAGCGTACGCCCAGAACGGTGAACGCTCTACGGTTTCAACGGCAGCTTTCTTTTTTCTTGTCGATTTTTTCTTTTTTGCCATTTGTTTATATTATACCAGTTTACGCCTGTACTCTCGAATATGACTCTAATCAACTAAATTCAAGCGTCTCGGTCTCCTAACCTTACCTTTTCGACCGTCAAAATGAGTTGCGGCGTTTGATGCCGATAGTCCTACTTTGCGTTTTAAACGTGAAATTCGACTTTTATTATCTGAGAAGACAACTTCGTAGTTGTTGGGGTTGTCGGGATCAACGGCAATCCAACCGTTTGCAGGAATATCAGGAGCAATTACATGTAATCCAGTAACTTCCGCCATTGTATCCGCTATGCCATCTTCGCGCCCTGTCGAGCAGGAAATCATAATAATTTCGGCTTCATCGCTAAAGTATCCTTCCTGCCTAAACCGGGCGAATGCGCGTGATTTTGCCAGCTCATCTAGCTTAAGCGCTTGCCCTTTGGCTCCCATCTTACTAAAAAACATAGCATCTTCTTTTCCGTGAGCAGCAAGCACAAGACAGTTTATCTCGCCAAGTTTACGTTTAGTTCTAGCAATTGCTCCTACTACGCCATTGGCTGACTGTACCTCCATGAAAACAGGATTAAGCGCAAACGTGCTATCTGCAATATGTTCAAACGCACCATTATGATCATCTGTGGCAGATACGACCAAATTAACCGACTCGGAATTACGTTGCATAGTTCCATTAAAAACCTCTCTTTGAATCGAAAGACTAAGTGCGGAATACCTACCAAAGTGGCATATGCCAAAAGTATTATGAATGTCGCTTACTGCTTCTGAATGATCTTTACTTAATTCGCTCATAACTTGTATCGATTTTTGTACGGTTTCACCGACAATCATTCTTTTAGCGATTCCACGTCTGGCACGACGTGAATGCCATGCGTTACTAATTGAGCTTCGCGCATTCTCACCTAAGCCAAAGCTGGTGAATATTTGTTTATACAACATGAGCTCTTTCTTATCCCATTCATGAGGATTTCCATATGTTTCAAAATTATCTCTGGTTCTCTTGCCCATAAGAAATAAGAACTCGGGCTGGCGCCACAATTCCTGTACAGACTCAGATAACTCAGTTTCTTCACCTACTAAATCTTCTGCGTGTCTATTTATAAAATTTTTGTGTGCCTGATATTGATGCTCTCCGCGAAAATTTAGTAACTGACTGGTGCGGGTAGCGTCTTGCTCAAGAGTTGGAGGATTCGACTCCTGAAGTAGATTGAATGTATTGAATATCCGCCCCGAAAGCTCTTCACATCCTTCAATTCCTTTAGCGTTCAAGACATCTTCGAGATGAGATGTCCACATCCTATATTGTGTAATGTTGCTTAGTGCTTCATCAGCAATCTCAAGCATTTCATCGTCAGATATTTCTGAATTTTCATGCGCTGTTGTTGCGTCTCGCATCAAATGAGTCGTCTCCTTAAAGAGTACTGTACCTATCGCTCTATCGCTCTTCTCGTAGGCTGTGTGCTCAATCGATTTGGCTATACTCTCTCTTTGCTCTTGGAAAGCTACGACATCAACAATAGGACTTTCGGAACCAAGTAAAACCGATCTGCCGATAGAGCCAGGCTCTTCATTATACTGACGGTCTATCTGTGAACGTCGCATCTCTTCACCAGCAACTTCTTCTGAGGGTGGTATTGTATGTATTTCTGTTTCGGCCATTGTTTTTTGTATATTTTATTACGTGCTAAATAGATTATAGCAAAATTTGCACTAAATGTCAATGCTCTTATGCTTGCGTTCTTCCCTGTTGTTGATTTACCATGTCGATATGGCATTACGAATCCTTTCCAAAAACATACCGAGAAGCTTTTTGATGAAGCAGTAGCAAATACTAGTGATAGTGGTGCCTCAACAATTGTTGATCAATTACACGAAACTGGTGGCGGGTCTGCGGTCAGGTTCTCGATTGGCCAGACACCGCCAGGCATTGAAGCAGAAGCATTTGAAACAGCGGTAACTAATCGCGTATATAGATCTTTACCTGGGAGGGTTCCGGTTGCTGGGTATGTAACTTTGGAGCAAGGCAAACCACCGCAAAAAACCACAGGCCCACCTTATCTAAATCAACCCAAGCCACAAGGTTCAGATATTGTGTACACCCCTGTAGCTTAAACAGGCTAGCGTTGACTCAAATAACATGAAATGCTAATTTAAAGTTATGTCCTTTATGTATAGACAGTCAGGAATCCGCCGTCGCCCTTAGGGGCATTTAGTTGATTTTTCGATTTCTCTAGTCCCCTCTTATCGCAGAGGGGATTTTAAATTTTAAGGAGCTTTTTATGAACATTGAGTTAAAACAATTTAAGGATTTAGGCTACGTTGACCAGTTACACGTAGCAGTTAATGTTTCGAACGAAACAAAGAGTCAATTTGGTGCTGAACAAAAAATAGTACCGATTGAGCCGGGAGATGTCTTTGCGAAAGATATTGGTCTAGTTGCACTAAAGAATAATGTGTTTATTGGCTATGTTGCGGCCTCAAAACCCGATCACGATAGTTTTTTTGCGAAGGTCGGCAGTCTAGTCGTGCCCCAGAAATTTCAGGGGTCGGGAGTCGGCAAAATGCTTATATCATCCGTAACGAGCAAGGTTGTTGAACAAGATTTTGTTCCATTCGCCTTCTGTAACCAAAAAAGCCAGTCCTGCTTTGCAGAAACTGGCTATATGGAAGCTTTGCCCGAGGAATTACCTCCAGAATTCCAAAGCCCTTTCGGCAACCAGCCGATGATTTACCCCCGTATGAAACTTTGTTATTTATTGAAAGAACCTCTACAAGATGCAGTAGATCTCTCGGCAAAGCCTGCCCTGATGAAGATCAGAGCTCGAGATGACAGGAGGCGGGTGGGGTCCTGAAACGAGTTCAGGATGACGCGGCAGTGGTTCAGGATGACGGTGGGTTATAGTGACCTAATCAATAATGTATTCCCTGGCGACGGTGCGAGCATCTCTTTATCCCTGGTAGGAATATGTCAAACCAACAATATTTGTTTTTGAACTCTGCTGAGCTACTTTCCTATAAAGTTAATAAGTAGTGAAGCCTCCTTTTTAAGGGAGATGTTCAAAACATTGTTGGTCTTGACTAATATTACTCCAAGGTTAAAGAGCGCTCGTTGATCTTTTGCCTTCTTTTAGATCAAGCTAAAAGAAGGAACTTGGTTCTTTGTTGAAAGAACATGTAATTGTCATCTCGACCTAGTAGAGAGATCTGTTCGTAGATGTACGGGTTCCTGAAACGAGTTCAGGATGACGGGGGTGGCTAGCGGATGGGCAGAATAGATCTCTCCACAAAGCCTGTCCTGATGAAGATCAGGAGTCGAGATGACAACCACATAGGTCCTGAAACGAGTTCAGGATGACGCGGTGATAGTTCAGGATGGCGGGCGAACTGTTTGCGGTGGGTTGGGGTTAGTCGGTGCGGGCGTCTTGAGTTAAGAGTCGAGCGCGCATCTCTTGGAAGCGCTTTTGTTGCTCAGCTGCTATCTCTTCTGGAGACTTCTCTTTGGGCTGTTCGGCTTGTGGTTCGCCTGGCTTACCATCACTATTTTGACCCTGTTTTTGGCCACCTTGAGGCTTTCCGCCACCAGCACCAGAAATAATATTTATGACTGGAATTACAATCGGGCTACGGCCAGTGTGCTCAAACAAATAGTGCATTACGTGATCTTTAAGCTCGGCCTTGAAGCGGTCCAAATCTACGCGCTTAAATCGTTGCTGTACGGCACGCTTAAGCTCTACTCGAAGGCCATTCATTACCTCTTCGTTATCACGCATATATATGAAACCGCGGCTAATGATGTCTGGGCTGGTTAGCAAGTTACCATTCTTTTTATCTACGGTTAGGATGATTGCCACAATCCCCTCTTCGCTCAACAGTACACGGTCTTTGACCACCACGTTGCTGACGATAGCGCCCGTTTGGTCAACGAGGTTCGTGCCATGTGGCACTTCGCCAGTAAGCTCCATTTTATCTGGGCTGAATGACAGAACTTTGCCATTGTCCATATTGATGGTGTTGGCTCTTGGGATACCGTTCTCGATCGCAATGTCTATGTGATAGCGCTTGCTCGTAAAGTCACCATAAATTGGTATGAAGAATTTAGGCTTAGTCATGTTGATCATGTCGGCGTATTCATCCCGGCTAGCGTGACCAGATACGTGCAGTGGGCCAATGCCGTCAAGTTCGCGAGTTTGGTGTCGGAAGACATGCACCTGTTTCTTGAGTAGTTCGTCAACCATAACGCGAATCTTCGCATCGTTGCCTGAATACGGAATCGGCGTGCTAGATAGGATTACAGTATCTTGTTCTTTGAGCTTAACGTGACGATGCTCGCCATTACTCATGCGTTGCAAGGCTGAGCTAGGCTCGCCCTGAGAGCCGGTACAAACAACGACTAAGTCGGTGTCTTTCATTGTTCCGGCAGATGCTATTGGCACAAATGTACCTTTTGGAATCCGCACAAATCCGTGGCGTACTGCCATGTCTAATGTGCTAACCATGCTGCGGCCATCCATGGCAACTTTTTTACCACTGTGTACGGCTGCGTTGATGATCATCTGTACGCGGTTCATATTAGTCGAAAATAGACCGACAAAAATACGGCCTGGCGCATTGGTCATGATGTCTTTAAATGTCTGCTCGATGGTCGATTCGCTCGGTGTACGTCCAAGACGTTCAGTTGTGGTGCTTTCACTAAGTAGTGCCAAAACTCCTTCGTTACCAAGCTCTACTAGGCGCTCGGTGTCGGTTCGTTCGTGGTCGAGTGGATTAGGGTCTAGACGGAAGTCACCAGTGTTGATGATGCGCCCGACAGGCGTATCCAGCACAATTATGGTACTGCCTGGAATTGAGTGAGTTACACGAACCAGCTCAACAAAGAATTCACCTATTTTTAGCCGTTCATGTGTATTCTCGTTCATCGTCACTGTTTTAAGCTCGAAGCCGTCTGGCATCGGTAGACCGAAGTTTTCAAAGATTTCTTCTACACGTCCGATAGTAAATTTACTGCCATAAATTGGCGCAGGAAACTTGGGTGCGATATGTGGCAAACCACCAATATGGTCTAAGTGACCGTGGGTGATGATATAAGCCTTGAGCTTGTGTTTGATCTGCTCGAGGTAGGCCGTGTCGGCAATACCGTAGTTAATGCCCGGCAAGTCAACTCCAAGGTCGTTTCCGCAGTCTAAAATAACGGCATCTTCTTTGTACTCAATAAGAATCATGTTCTTTGAGCCACCGTCATCCATTCCACCCAAGCCGATCATTTTTAAGCGTGGGTTGTCGTCGATGACATTGGCGCGTTTTGGTTGATTGCTGCTATCAGCTGCTACGTATTGATTGGCAATACGGGTCGCATCTTGCTGAGAGCGTCTTTGTGCACGGACGGCTTGCCCGCGCGAAGTCGTTAGGCTACTAACGATTGGTTTTGCTCCGGACTGTTGTCCGCCTGAGCGTTTTGGTCCCCTTTTGGGACCGTTATTATTGCCTCGCGAAGGACCTTTTGGTCCCTCGTTCTTAGGAGGCTGAATTTTATTTGGATCTGGTAGCATAATTTCCTTTCTTTGGAGTGTCCCAGCATAGGCTGGGAACATGCTATTTAAGTAACTGTTGTTTTCTTTAAAAGTGCCGGTATCAGGGCAAAATCATCAAGCAATGTCTGGCGCAGTCCACCGTTGTATAGGGCTGCTGCTGGGTGAAAAAGTGGTAAATACATTCTGCCGTTAAATTGTTGAATTTGGCCGTGAACTTCACCGATCTTTAAATCCGGCAAGAAACAATTTAAGCTATGGCGACCAAGTGTAATGGTTAGCTTTGGCTTAATTACCTCTAGTTGGGATTCCAAAAATGGCATGAATGCTGATTTTTCGACCGGTAGCGGATCACGATTATCTGGCGGTCGATACTTTACGATATTAGTGATATATACATCTTCACGCTTCAGGCCGATTGTATCTAGCATTTCATTAAGGAACTTGCCTGCCGCACCCACAAACGGCTTGCCGGTCTTATCTTCGTTCTTGCCGGGCGCCTCACCAATAAATACAAGCTTAGCTTCTGGGTTACCGTCACCAAATACTAACTGTGTAGCCGATTCTGCCAGTTCTGGGCAAATATTTTGATCCAAAATATCCTGCTGAATAGCATCGAGTTGGGTTTGTTTATTCATGGAACGATCTCCCACGTTCGAAAATTCAATGTTCTTCCGTTTACTTCTTCAGTACCTACCGTAGAGGTAACGTGCGCGCCGAGTAGTTCAGCAACGCGCTCACTTCTAACGTTTCTCGGATCAATTTCAAGTAAAATGCTCTCTAAGCCGAGTTCATTAAAGCTATATTCCGCTAAGCGATGAGCTGCTGTTGCTGCATAACCTTTACCCTTATAATCCTTTGAGACCCAGTACCCCATCTTGGCAGTTTTGGCAGTCCGATCATACAAGGTAACGGAACCTGCTATCGCATTATTGGTAACAATCCTATACTGTAACCGACTTCCATTACTCATGTTTTTTAGCATTTTATTGACGGACTGCTCAACTGTTTCAATCGTAATATCACCTATTTCTAAATGCTGGAATTCTTCTAGGTGCTCCCTGTTGGCAGCTAATATTCCATGCAACTCGGCCACGTCTGACGTAGCAGATAGGCGTAGAGATATTCCTTGATCAGCGTTAATGTCTAAATGCTTAGCGTATTTCAAATCCGAATCTATTTGCCCTTGGTTATTACTTGCCATTGATTAATTTCCCGGCTAGTTTTACGAAGTTTTGTAGGCTTCCGAATAGGAGTAAAAATGTTACTACGTAGTAAAAGAAGTTTCCCTTATCGATCGCCAGACTTACAAAAGCATATGCTAGAGCCAGCTCGAGCATAGCAAAGACCAGTAAACCGATCTTTGTTTTGTGCCATGCGTCGAGCCGTTTTAGCATCTTAGTCTTTCTTGTCTTCTAACTCTCGTTTAGCAGCTTTCATACTCAACTGCAATCTACCCCGATCATCAACCGCAACTAATTTGACTGTGACTTTATCGCCTTCGTTTACGACGTCGCTGGTTTTAGCAACACGTTCGTCGCTAAGTTCGCTAATGTGAACAAGGCCGTCTTTGCCTGGCATGATTTGTACGAATGCACCGAAGTCCATTACGCTCACAACAGGCTTATCGACGTAAATCTTGCCAACTTCTGGCTCGGCAACGATTTCTTGAATCCATTTCTTGGCTGCGTCGATGCTAGCACCGTCTGGGCTGGCAATCATGATAGTTCCATCGTCTTTAATATCGATCGTAGCACCAGTTTCGCCCGTGATCTTCTGAATGGTCTCGCCACCCTTGCCAATGATTTCGCGAATCTTGTCTGGGTTGATCTGAATAGACTCAACGCGAGGTGCATAAGGACTGAGCTTGTCTTTTGGCGTCGAGATTGTTGAGATCATGTGCTCCAAGATTTCATTACGTCCGATTTTACCCTGCTCCAAAGCGTTCTTTAGGATATCAACCGGTAGTCCATGAACCTTCATGTCCATTTGTAGGGCTGTGATGCCTTTGCTTGTGCCAGTGACTTTAAAGTCCATGTCGCCCGCAAAGTCTTCGGCATCTGCTATATCACTTAAGATATACGGCTTGCCGTCAGCCATCATAAGGCCCATTGCAATACCGCTAACCGGCGCCTTAAGTGGAACGCCAGCATCCATAAGTGCTAATGAGCTCGAACAAGTTGCAGCCATTGAGGTTGAACCGTTCTGAGACATAATTTCGGTAACAGTACGGATGGTATACGGGAATTCTGCTTCTGTTGGCAATACAGCTGTTAGTGCGCGTTCTGCTAAGAAGCCGTGGCCGATTTCGCGTCGTCCTGGGCTACCAATGCGCTTAACTTCGCCTACTGTCCAGCCTGGTGCATTGTAGTGGTGCAGGAAGCGTCGTTCGTCTTCGCGCTCCATGGTGTCTACTAACTGCACAAAGCTAAGTGGCGCCAGCGTAACAACGTTCAAAGCTTGAGTTAAACCACGAGTAAAGATGCTTGAACCGTGGGTTCGTGGCAATACGCCGATTTCGCTGCTTAGTTCGCGGATTTCTGTAAATTTACGACCATCTGGGCGAGTATTGTGTTCGACAATGCCCCTGCGCACATCATTGTGGACGGCCATTTGGAATGCATCATTATATTGACCCTGTAGAGTCGAGTAATCTTCTTCGATTTTCTCGTCAAATTCAGCGTGCATCTCGTCTCTTAGCTGCTGAATCATTACATTGCGCTCTGGGTAAGGCTTGCGGAGATCTTCGCCAAGCTTGCCCTCTAGCCATTCTTCTACTGTCTTTTGGATTGATTCATCGGGTAGGCTGAGCTGGTACTCTTGCTTTGTAACACCTACTTTACTGAGTAGCTCTTCTTGAAGTGAGATTGCTGGTTGCATCTCTTTGTATGCAAATTCAATGCCTTCGGCTACTAAATCTTCGCTAACTTCACTGGCGCCAGCTTCTACCATCATTACACCGTCTTTTGTGCCGGCGACGACGAGGTCTAGTCCACCTTCGTTAAGCTGTTCTGCTGGAAGGAATGATGCTAGGTTACCTTCTTTGTCGAGTCCAACACGCAAACCTGCGATCGGGCCTTCGAATGGCGCACCGCTGAGCATGAATGCTGTGCTCATAGCGATCATAGCGATCATGTCTGGTCGGAAATCTGGATCCATACTCAATACTGTTGCAACCCCCTGTGCTTCGTAGCGATAGCCTTTTGGCCATAGCGGACGAATTGGGCGATCGATCAAACGACCGATGAGGATTGCATCGTCTGATGGACGACCTTCGCGCTTAATAAAGCGTGAGCCGCTGATTTTGCCGGCTGCGTACATTTTCTCTTCGTAATCGATACTTAACGGGAAGTAATCCATTGTTACCGGCTTTTTGCCAAGTTGGGCTGTACCAAGTATGGTGGTATCACCGTAGCGTACAAGTACAGAGCCAGAAGTTCGGAAGCCAACGCGACCAACCTCAAAGCTGAGGGTTTTGCCCGCTAGCTGTGTTTCTACTTTAATAATTTCTTTACCTGCATGGTTTTTTGCCATTTGTGGTTTCTCCTTTTAGAAGCTCCTTATCAGAGTTCAAATATAGCCGCACACCCCTGTGCTAAATTGGTAGCGTTATATCTGTTGCTCTGGCAAGGAATATACTTCCCTAGTCTTTAATGTGCACAAGCGTTGATTCTCGAAGATTCGAGAATATGAGTCTGGGCACTAGCGGCGGATGCCGAGTTGTTTGATTAGATCGAGGTATTTTTGGCTGTCTTTCTTTGCAATATAGCGAAGCAAACGACGTCGCTTACCAACCATCTGTAGCAAACCGCGGCGCGCCATAAAGTCGTGCTTGTTTACTTTGAGATGCTCAGTTAACTCTTTGATGCGCTCTGTTAAAACAGCAACTTGAGAACTAGGGCTCCCGGTATCTTCTTTGTGTGCCTGCGAGCTCTTGATAGCTGCAGTCTTCTTCTCAGTTGTAATCATGTACAAGTATTTTAACAGATGGAGCCCTCTAACGCAACACCCTATTCCCTAAAATGTATTCAGACTAAGCAGCTTGCTTAATTTCGTCTTCAGTTAGTGCTGTGAGCTTTACCGCTTGTGATTCTGGCATACTGTTAGCACCGAGAACAAGCCCTATCGAAGGCGATTGCATCAACCAAAGGTATTTGTCTTCCCTGGGATCAACAAAGCCTACTATTTCAACCCACGACCCTCGACTGAACTCGAGTTCTTGACTTGCTTTTTCAAAATCATACGTAACGGCTGTGTCATCTTTAGGTATATATGAAACTTGTATCGAATTCTCTAAGACTTTACTTGCAGAATCGCCCTGAAGCCTCTTCAGAATATACCTATTCCCAGCTTCGTCGGCGCCTGAAAATTCAGGGTCAATTACATAACCAGGTTCACGAATTGTATTTGATGGTGAATTACCCATAATTCAGTTTTTATTATACCAGCTTGTCAAACTAATTTTATTTTTAGCATTGTCTCGGTAATAGACTTCACTGCTACAGCATCATTTATCGAAAAGTCACCAACACTAGTTCTTCTAAGTTCCGTAGTGTAGGCGCCGGTTCCGAGTTTTGCGCCGATTTCTTCTACCAGAGTCCTTATATACGTTCCTGATGATACATTGGTGATGAATTTTACGTCTGGGTAGCTATAATCTACGAGTTCTAATCTGTTAATTGTGACTTTTCTGGGTTCAATTACTACTTCTTTGCCTTCCCTCGCTAGCTTATAAGCACGTACCCCGTTCACCTTAATTGCCGAGAAAGCGGGTGGAACCTGCGTGATTTCTCCCGTGAAGCCCTCTATGGCCTCTAGGATCTGCTTTTCAGTCGGAGCCGTGGCTAACACGGCTTTTTCATCTCGACCAGATTGGAGAGATCTATCTTCATCTAATATAGTTCCTTCAACTTTGCTGTCGCTCCGCTCAGGATGACGGCTTAGCGTTTTGAAAGGAGTGATATCTCCCTCAGGATCACCAGTTGTACTCACCATTCCCAAAGTCGCCGTCACTTCGTAGGTTTTATCTACTTTAGAGAGTTCTGCGGCTTTTCGGGTATATTCTTTGCCAATTAATAAAACGAGCAAACCCGTAGCGAAAGGATCGAGTGTACCGGTATGACCTACCTTGCAGTTTTTGGGCTTTTTACCTTCGTAGTTTGCCACAATTCGTCGCACAAAATTAACCACATCAAAACTCGTCCAACCAGCCGGCTTATCCACCAAAAGTATTCCTTGCATAATACTAAGTCTAACTCAATCCCCTCAAGTCATTCCAAAATCTATGCCCGTCATCTCGAGCCCTGATCTTCATCAGGGCTCGAGATGACAACCGCATAGGTCCTGAAACGAGTTCAGGATGACAGGGTGGTAGTGCAACGACAGTCCTTGTAGGACTGGGTAACTATACTGGGTCCCAAATCGAGTTTGGGATGACTGGGTTGGATTATTGTTGGTTTTGCTGATTGTTGCTTGGAGGTGTGCCGAATTGGAATGGAATTGGCGGTGGGACAGGCGGTGGTGTATTCGGATCGGCCGGAACTTCTGGCGCAGTCGCAGACTGGTCTGATTCGTGTAAATTACCACCCAGTGGTTGTGCGTTTAATGCAGCGATAGGCGGATCATTCGGTGATGGATTCTGTGCAAGTGCTCTATTCACATCATCACGCATATTATCTAAACCCGCTACATGAGGACTACCAACGGCTGTTTCGAGATCTGTTAGCGTGGCATCAGGCGGTAATACGGGTTGCTGTGGTGATGGTGGGTTCCAACCTACTGGGGCGGGAGACATAGCCGGCTGATTGTTGCTATTGGGTGAACGATTGAGCATTTGTGGGTTCTCGCTGGCCGGCATGCTGAATGGATCCGTTGATGGATCTAGGCCTTCCGGCTTGCTGTTGGCCGTTAAAGTTCCACCTAAAGATGGAGGTTCAGTCACTAATTTTTGATTACCCGACAATTCCGGTGCGGCCAATTGCTCTGGTGCTTCTGGCGTTTCTGGTTGTGGTGCAGGTGGTTGTTCGGCTTCCTGTGGAGCATCCGGCTGAGGCATTGGCTCGTATTTGGGTTGATCAGCTTGAGGTGCTTGCTGCTCTGAATTTTGCTCAGGCTGAGCTTTTTCATCTTGTTGATGTTCAATTTCTAGAGTTCCGTCGTCATTCTTGGCAGCTTCGGCTGGTTTATTATCTGCTTCAGCTGGCTGATTTTCTTCTAAGTGCTCTTCTAGTTTACTGGCAACTAACTGCTGGTTTGCTCCAGCTGTCATCAAAGCAGCGCTGGCACTCATAGTTTGCGATGATGTCTTATCATTACTAAAACGATCTGTTTCGGCAACTATTCCGGTTAGTAATGATGTTGCAATCTGATTATCGATCAGGCTTGGATCAATTGCTTGTACTAATTCTGTGGTTAGCTCGCTCAGGCTACTGGCCTGATTATCGTGCCAATTGATGCTTCCAAGACCACCATCGATGGTATTTGTAATACTAGCGACCGTGGCATCATGCAAAATTCGGCCGTGTGCGGTAATTGCATCGTCCAAATCCTCTTGCTGATGTACGCCAAGCGCAACGACTACATCAACATTAAAGTCGCCTTCGCTAAATACTAAGTCGTCTTCACTTATTGACGTTTTATAAGGCGTGATAAAGATTCGGACAACATTATCTTCAACTTTGTAGCGTAATTTATCGGCTTTTGATTTATCTAGAGCGATAATAAAGTCTCTTAAAGAGTCTGTGTTCTTCTCGATAGTAGCTTCAGGTTGCAAAAATTCCAAGGTCGACGGTACTTCACCACTAAATACAGCTGCTGCGTGCTTGCCCGCTTTATTTAAAAATAGAGTTAAGCCCAGACATGCGGAGAGTTGATCAACTGAAGGATCCCGACTAACCGTAACTAAAATATTATTGGCGGTTTTGAGCTTTTCGGCGAGCTGGTTTTTTGCGCTGTCCATATTGGTTCTTTTTTTAGTGGTTTTTTGTTTTGATTCTTTACTGTTAGAAGACTACCATAAACACAAGCTTTTAGCAAGCATAAAATACCTTTATTTAGGTTCGAGGTTAAAGGTGTTAGGTTTTAGTAGTTTTATTACTAGAACCTATAGCCTATAACCTATTAACCTACTCAGCCTCTTTACAAAGCGTGCCGACCCCTGTATAGTACAGCGTCGACAAATATATAAGTTAAACAGGATCATTTATGCCAATTATCAAGTCAGCTAAGAAGCGAGTTCGTACAGCCAAGAAAGCTGCAATTCGCAACAGCAAAAATCGCCGTAACCTAAAATCTGCTCTTAAGTCGTTTACAACTAAGCCGACCAGCAAAGGCCAAAGCGAAGCACAAAGTGCGCTAGATAAAGCTGCCAAGCACGGTGTTATTCACAAGAACAAAGCTGCCCGCCTAAAGAAGCGTGCTGCTGCCAAAGCAAAGTCTGCCGGTGTTAAACCAACCAAATCTGCTGCCAAAAAAGCTGCTCCAGCCAAAAAAGCCGTTGCTAAAAAACCTGCTGCCAAGAAGCCAGCCCCAAAAAAAACCCCAACTAAGAAGAAATAGCCCAGCCACCCAAGTCATCCTTTACCCCCAGCTCGTCATCCCAAACT
>Ga0105047_10004901_pt1 | contig 23181 bp, 20 predicted proteins | sample MAT04_FD_78384 | JGI IMG/M metagenome (GOLD analysis project Ga0105047, IMG submission 78384) | Freshwater microbial communities from Lake Fryxell liftoff mats and glacier meltwater in Antarctica - MAT-04 (megahit assembly) | ecosystem: Environmental > Aquatic > Freshwater > Ice > Liftoff... | reverse complement strand
GGCCGGCCCGGCTGGCACATCGAGTGCTCGGCGATGGCGGTCGCCCACCTCGGCGAGAGCTTCGACCTGCACGCCGGAGGCGTCGACCTGCTCTTCCCGCACCACGAGAACGAGCTCGCCCAGTCGCGGTGCGCCGGCCACCCGTTCGCCCAGCACTGGTTGCACCACGGGCTCGTGACGGTCGCCGGGGGGGGCGGCGAGAAGATGAGCAAGAGCCTGGGCAACTCGACGCTGGTCGAGGACGTGCTCCAGCAGATCCGGCCGCAGGTGCTGCGCTACGCGCTCGGCGCCGCCCACTACCGCTCCCCGCTCGAGTGGTCGCCGCAGGCGGTCTCGGACGCGGAGGCGGCGTACGGCCGGATCGAGACCTTCGTGCGCAACGCCACCGAGGCGACCCGGGGTGTGGAGCCCGGTGCGTCCAAGGCCAGCTGGGAGGAGTTCGCTGCCGCGCTGGACGACGACCTCGGGGTCCCCCAGGCGCTGGGCGTCGTGCACTCCGGCGTACGCGCCGGCAACGCACTGCTCGCCGGCCGCGAGCTCCCCGCCCTGGCAGCCACGCTCGCCGTCGTACGCCGGATGCTCACCGTGCTCGCGCTGGACCCGGTCGAGCAGTGGCCGGGCAGCGGCGGGACCGAGCTGACCGCGGTCGTCGACGCGCTTGTCGCGATCGCCGTGGAGGCGCGGGCCGATGCCCGCGCCCGCAAGGACTGGGCGCAGGCCGACGCGGTCCGCGACCGGTTGACCGCCTCGGGCATCGTGCTCGAGGACACCGCTGACGGTGTGCGCTGGAGGCTAGGAACATGACCGGGCTCGACACATGACCGGCAAGCCGCGATCCGGGATCGCCAAGGGCGGCCAGGGCGGTCGCGCCGGCAAGGCGGGCTCGCACCGCAAGGGGGCCCCTGTCGGCTCCGGCGGTCAGGGCAGGAAGAAGCTGCAGGGTCGCGGCCCGACGCCGCCGGCCGAGGAGCGCACCAAGCACCCGGCCGCTCGCAAGGCGGCTGCCGCCGCACGCCGGGCGGCCAGCGGCGGTGCCAACCCGGCCTCGGGCAGCGCCGTCGACCGCTCCGCCGGCCCGCGCGGCCCGCGTCGCGCCGGTGCCGACGCCCCCGAGACCGTCGTCGGCCGCAACCCGGTCGTCGAGGCGCTGCGCGCCAAGGTGCCGGCAACCGCCCTCTACGTGGTGATCGGCGTCGACGCCGACGAGCGGGTCACCGAGGCGGTGGCCCTGGCCGGCAAGGCGCGGCTCGCGCTGATGGAGATCAGCCGCGCCGAGATGGACCGGATGACCGGCAAGGCCCTGCACCAGGGGCTGGCGCTGCAGGTCCCGCCCTACACCTACCTGCACCCCGACGACCTGCTCCAGCGGGCACTCGCGACCAGCTCGCCGCTGCTGGTCGCGCTCGACGGCGTCACCGACCCGCGCAACCTGGGCGCGGTCGTCCGGTCCGCCGCCGCCTTCGGCGCGCAGGGCGTCCTGGTGCCCGAGCGCCGTTCGGCCGGCATGACAGCCGCGGCCTGGCGCACATCGGCCGGTGCGGCCGCCCGCATGCCGGTCGCGCGCTGCACGAACCTGGCGAGGACGCTCAAGGACTACCGCGAGGCGGGCATGTTCGCGGTCGGGCTCGCCGCCGACGGCGACGTGTCGCTCGACGACCTCGAGCTCGCGACTGAGCCGCTGATCCTCGTCGTCGGCTCCGAGGGCGACGGCCTGGGTCGCCTGGTGGCGCAGTCCTGCGACCTGACCCTGTCGATCCCGATGGCGGACGGCAACGAGTCGCTCAACGCCGGCATCGCTGCTGCGGTGACGCTGGCCGAGGTGGCCCGCCGCCGGCGTACGGCCTCGTCCCACGGCGCCTGAGCGCTCTGGCAGCTCGTCCATTCTCCGGCGCGGTCGCGCTGCGCCTCCTGCAGTTGACGCTCCGACGAGCCGGTCTCCTGTGCGGGGCTCGTTCGCGCCGGCCCCTCCCCGGCGTGCGGATCCGCTCAGCACGGAAGATCTCGCCATCGACGACGACCTGCTCCTTGCCGCGTTGCTCGCCTCGCCCGCTACAGCGCTGGTCGGCATCGCGCTGGACGGCACGGTCACGCGCTGGTCGGCGGGTGTGGAGCAGCTCCTGGGCTGGCGGGCCGACGAGGTGCTGGGGCAGCCGCTTCCCGTCGTGAAGGCTCCGGGCGGCCAGGGTGTGCTGGACCTCGGCGGGCGACTGCTCGCCGGCGAGGACGTCCCAGACCTCCCCCTCGTGCATCTGCACCGCGACGGCTCGCGCGTCACCGTCCGGGTGCACCTGCTGGTCGTGCGCGACCTCGAGGGGCTGGCCGTCGGTTTCGCCGCCCGCTACGACGACCTGGACCGCCTCCCCGTCGCGACCGTCGAGCAGGACGAGCTGCGCCTGGGCTTCCTCGACTCGCCGGTCCCTCAGTCGTGGACGGACCGGGACGGCACGGTGTTGGCCGTCAACCGGGCGATGGAGCGGCTGCTGGGTCTCCCGGCGGCCCGCCTGCTCGGGACCGACTCGCTGCTGACCTGCGTCGAGTCCGACCGCGACGTGCTCCGCACGGCGTGGGACAGGCTGGCCTCGGGGGACCGTCACCACACCCGCGACGAGGTGACGCTCGTGGGAGAGGGCGGGCGGCACGTGGACGTCGTGGTGCGCGCCAGCTCTGGGCGAGACCCCCGGGGTCGGCTCGTCGTCGCCACGGCACTGGAGGACCTGACCGCCTTGCGGTCCGCCGAACGGCTGATCCGCCGCGAGTACGCCCGCTACGCCTCGTTCTTGGAGTCCATGCTGATCGCGGTCCTCACCTACGACGAACAGGGGCGGTGCACCTCGTCGCGGGGGCGTGCCCTCGTCCACTTCGGGCTGCAGGAGGGCGAGCTGGACGGTGTCTCGCTGCTGGAACGCGCGCGCGACCGGCCCCGGGTCGTGGCGGCCGTTCAGGCCAGTCTCGGAGGTGAGTTCACCCGGGTGCTCGTCGACGTCGATGACCGGGTCTGGCAGCTGCACCACGGGCCGGTGCGCGACGAGCAGCAGCGGATCGTCGGCGGCCTGTGCATCGCCAGCGACATGACCGAGCTGGCCATCGCCGAGCGGGAGGTGAAGAACAACGAGGGCAGGCTGCGGGCTCTGCTCCGAGAGTCCGAGGACGTCGTGTTCGTCATCGACGAGCACGGTCGGCTGCTCTACGTGAGTACCGCCATCGCCAGGGTGCTGGGCTACGACGACCGCACCCTGTTCTGGTGCAAGACGCTGGACTACAACCACCCGGACGACCGCGCGAGCGTCGCGGCGACCTGGCGCCGCTCGCTCGCCAGGCCGGGGACCAGCCAGACCCTCACCTGTCGCGTACGGCACGCCGACGGGTCCTGGCGGGTGTGCGAGCAGGTCTTCACCAACTTGCTCGACGACCCCGACATCAGGGGCGTGGTCGTCAACGTCCGCGACGACGTGACCGAGCGGCACCGGGCGGAGCAGGAGCTCGAGCGACTGGCACTGCACGACGCCCTCACCGGTCTGGCCAACCGGCCGCTGCTGCTGGACCGCGTGCGCCAGGCGCTGGTTCGGGACCAGCGGTCGGACGCCCAGACCGGCTTGATCGTGGTCGACGTCAAGGGGATGCGAGCCGTCAACGAGAGGGTCGGCCAGCTGGGCGGTGACGTCGTGCTGCGCGTGGTCGCCGAGCGCCTGCTCGCGGTGGTGCGCGGCGGTGACAGCGTGGCCCGCGTCGGTGGAGACGAGTTCGCCGTGCTGATGTGCGAGGTGGCTTCCCTCGAGGACCTCCGGACCCGCGCCTCCTCGCTGGTCGACGCGGTCCGGGGGACGGTCTCGGTTGACGGGCTGGAGCTCGGGGTCTCGCTCGAGGTGGGGTGCGCCCTGTCGCCCGCGGAGGACGCCGGCGCACTCCTGGCCGCCGCGGAGCGGGCGCTGCCCGTGGCGGGCGCACCTTCACGCGGTGTGGTCGTGGCGCAGGCCGTTGACCATGCCGGACGCCGTCACCGCGAGCAGGTCGCTGCCCTCAGGAGGGCGATCTCGGGCCATGAGCTCCGCCTGCACTACCAGCCCGTCATGAAGCTTCCCAGCGTGGAGGTCGCGGGTGTCGAGGCGCTGGTGCGGTGGCAGCACCCCGAGCGCGGACTCCTCGCGCCCGCCGAGTTCATCCCGCTGGCCGAGAGCTCGGGGCTGGTCAAGCCGCTGGGCGAGTGGGTGCTGCGGCACGCCTGTGCCCAGGCGGCGACCTGGCACGCTGCCGGTCTGCGCTTCGGTGTGGGCATCAACCTCTCGCCGTTGCAGATGGTCGACGCCGATGTCGTCGAGCTCGTGCGCACGGTGCTGGCCGAGACCGGCGCCCAACCTGAGAGGCTGGTCCTCGAGGTCACCGAGAGCGCGCTCATGGACGACCCGCACGCCCCGGCCACGCTCCGTGGACTGCAGGCCCTGGGCGTGCGCATCGCCCTGGACGACTTCGGGACCGGCTACTCGTCGTTGACCTATCTCAAGCGCTTCGCTGTCGACGCGATCAAGATCGACCGGTCCTTCGTGGCCGGGCTCGGGCGCGACCCCGATGACGAGGCGATCGTCTCGTCGGTCGTCAGCCTCAGCAGGGCCATCGGCAAGATCGTCGTCGCCGAAGGCGTGGAGACCGTCGGTCAGCTCGACGCCCTGAACGCCCTGGGGGTGGACCAGGCACAGGGCTTCCTGTGGTCGCCCGCCCTCCCCGCCGAGGAGCTCGAGCGCTGGATCGCCGCCCGTCGCGCCGCCGGGACCGAGGTCCGCGCCGCGGCGCCGACGTCGCCGGCCCCCGTCCCCGGCCAGGTAGCGGTGTCCGCCAACGACGGGGACCGCCAGCGCATCGTCGAGCTGCACGGCAAGGGCGCGTCGCTGCACACCATCGCGGCAGCGCTCAACGCCGAGGGACGCCGGACGCCCACAGGCCCGCGCTGGACGACGACGACCGTGGCCCGCGTCATCGCCTCCCTCGCCCCGGGGTCGCGGCGTGAGTGGGCACCCCCCCGGCTCTCCGGCTGATCCTGCGCACGCGCAGGGGCGTAGCCCGCGCGCGTCAGACGAAGGCGCTGTGACCGGTGATGGCCCGACCGACGATGAGCGTGTTGATCTCTCGGGTGCCCTCGTAGGAGTAGAGGGCCTCGGCGTCGTTGAAGAACCGGGCGACGTCGTAGTCGAGCAGGATGCCGTTGCCGCCGAGCACCTCCCGCGCGTAGGCAACGGTCTCGCGCATCCGGCTCGTGCAGTAGGCCTTCGCCAGCGCCGCCTGGGCGTCGTTGCACAGGCCCGCCTCCTGCAGCTCGGCGACCCGTACGGTCATCCCGAGCGAGGCGGTGATGTTGCCGAGCATCTTGACCAGCAGGTCCTGGATCAGCTGGAAGCCCCCGATCGGGCGGCCGAACTGCTCCCGGGTCCCGGCGTACGCGACAGCGGCCTCGTACGCGCCCATCATGCAGCCCACCGAGTTCCAGGCCACACCCCCGCGGGTCAGCTGCAGCACCTTGCCGGTGTCCTTGAACGTGTTGGCCCGCTGCAGCCGGTCGGCTTCCGGGACGCGGCAGCCGGTCAGCACGATGTCGGCGTTCTGCACGGTGCGCAGGGCCAGCTTGCCCTCCATCTTGGTGGCGCGGAAGCCAGGGTTGTCCTTGGTGACCGCGAAGCCCTTGACCGACCCGTCGGCGACGTCGCGCGCCCAGACCACGACGAGGTCGGCGAAGGTGGCGTTGCCGATCCACCGCTTCTCACCGTCGAGCACCCACTCGTCGCCCTCACGACGTGCTGTCGTCTCGAGGCCGCCCGCAACATCTGAACCTCCGTTCGGCTCGGTCAGCGCGAAGGCCCCGATGGTGCGCAGCGCGAACATGTCCGGCAGCCAGCGCTCGCGTTGCTCGTCAGAGCCCAGCAGCACGATGCTGCCCATCGCGAGGCCGCTGTGGACCCCGAAGAAGGTGGCCATGGACGTGTCGACACGTGACAGCTCCATCGTGACGAAGCTGGTCAGGAGCCGGCTGGCCGCGGGCCGCCCGGGACGGTCGTAGCCGAGCCCGATGACACCCAGCTTGCCGAGCTCCGGCACCAGGTGGTGGGGGAACTCGGCCTTGGCCCACTGCTCGTTCGCGATCGGCGCGACGTGCTCCTGCAGCCAGGTGCGCAGCCGGAGCAGCACGTCCTGATCCTCGGCGGGCAGCATCTGCTCGTAGCCGTAGAGGTCGCCCGGCAGGGGCGGGAGGCTGCCGGGGCGCTCGGGGGCGGCAGTGCGCTGCGCGGTGGGGGTGGGTGTGCTCACGGGGTCCTCGGATCTGGTTCGGGATGTCGTGTCACCGTGGGTGATCCCCGCTGCGGGGACCGTCATGCCCGCCGGTGGGTTAGGCTTGGCCTGTGGACCGACCTCGCAGCGGCAGTGGGAGCAGCGCCGTGTGGTGCCTGTGCCTGCTTGGCGTCACGCTGCTCGCGGTCAACGACGCGCACTGTCGACCGGCCGAGCTGTAGTCCCCGGGACCTCGTCCCCGCTCGTGCCCGTCCCTGCTGCGCAAAGGTCCGCCATGTCGCTGAGCACGTACTGCCAGGCCGTCGCCGACGGCACCATCGAGTCCACGGGCGTGCGCGGCTGGCTGCGCTGTTCCGTGTGCGTGCTGGTGCGCACCCATGCCGCCGGGGTGCCGTTCTAGTCAGGTCAGGTCCTGCACGGCCTGGACGGCGACGTAGGCCGCCACCAGGAGCAGCAGCACGGCGAAGGCACGCGTGAGCGTGGCCGCGGGCAGCCGGTCGGAGACCCGCTTGCCGAGCAGCGATCCCACGACCGCGGCCGCGGTGAACGGGATGATCACGTCCCAGTCGTAGGTCCCGTGCGCGGTGCGCGCGGCGAGGGCCACGGCGGAGTTGAGCGCGATGACCAGCAGCGACGTCCCGACGGCAGTCGACATCGGGAAGTGCAGGGCCAGCACGAGCACCGGCACGATCACGAACCCGCCTCCGACGCCGAGAAATCCGGTCAGGAAGCCGATCAGGGCGCCGGCGCCGCCGAGACGGAGGGCTGTCCGCGCACGGGCCGGGCGCACGGCCGTGGTGATCGCGCCCGCCCTGCCGGTCTCGTCGTGCGCCTCGTCCTCGTGGTGCGTGCGCACGAGCATGCCTGCGGCGGCGACGAGCATGAGGGCGGCGAAGGCGAGCAGCAGGACGCTCTCCTCGACCGACCGGTTCAGGATGCTGCCCAGCACCGAGGCCGGCACCCCCGCGGCAGCCAGCAGGAAGCCGGTGCGCCACCTCGTGCCGCCGCTGCGGGCGTGCCCGACGGCGGCGACCGCCGAGGTGATGCCGACGATGACCAGGCTGGCGGTCGTTGCCGCCTGGGCGCTCAGCCCCACGACGAACACGAGGGCAGGCACGGTCAGGATCGACCCGCCTCCGCCGAGTGCGCCGATGACGAGCCCGATGAGCACGCCGAGGCCAAGCGCCAAGAGCATCAGAGGACCTCGCCGGCCGTCCCGTCGCTGCGCACGATCGGCAGTCCGGCCTCGACCCAGGCGCCCATCCCGCCGGCCATGTTGCTGACCTGGATGCCCGCGGCGGCCAGCTGCAGCGCTGCCGTGCCGGAGCGGTTCCCGCTTCGGCAGACCGCGACGACCGGGCGGTCGCGGGGCACGGTCGAGGGGTCGAGCGTGCCCAGCGAAGTGTGGAGGGCTTGCGGGGCGTGCCCTCCCTCCCACTCGTGGGGCTCGCGGACGTCGAGCAGCAGCACCTCGTGGCGGTCGGCCAACGCGGCCGCCTGGGTCGGGTCGATCTCGGGCACCTGCACGGGCGCGTTCACGGGGTCCTCCTCGTCGTCGTGGGTGGGCTCACGGTGGTGGACCGGTCGAGGACAGCGCGTAGCCGCGCGCGTCGAAGTCGGCCGTGACGGCGTAGCGGTCACCGCGGACCAGCGTCTGGCGATACTCCACCCGTCGGCCGTGCAGGCAACCGGTGCGCTCGACCAGCAGCAGCGCTGCCGAGGCGGGCGCGGCCAGCAGGTCGCGCTCGGCCCGGCTCGGGACCACAGCGCGGACGAGCTCGCGACCGCCGGTCAGCCTGATGCCGCAGTGCGTCGCGAGCTCGTCGTACAGCGCGGTGCGGGTGAAGTCGGCGTTCAGCAGGGGCCGGGCGAGGTCGGCGGGGAGCCAGGCGCGGTCGAGGGCGAGCGGCTCACCGCCGGCGAGGCGGAGCCGCTCGAGGTGGACCAGAGGGGTCGACTCCTCCAGGCCCAGTCGGACGGCGGCGACGCCGTCGGCGCGCTCGTCCAGGACCCGCACCACGCTGCGCTGCTCGAGACCGCGCGACTCGACCGCCGCGAACAGGCTCGCCAGGGCGCCGATCTGCTGCTCGACCTCCGGCGGAGCCAGCCGCGGGCGCCGGCCGCGGGCCGCGGTGACGACGCCCTCTGCTCGCAGGTGGCGGAGGGCCTCGCGGACGGTGTGCCGGCTTACGGCGTACTGCTCGACCAGGGTCAGCTCCCCGGGGAACGCGGCTGCGAACTCGCCCGCCGCCATGCGTTCGCGCAGGTCGGTCAGGAGCTGCTGCCACAGCGGCGCGCCGCCCGCACGATCCAGGCGAGCGGCTTGCCGGGAGGCGGTCACCGACCTAATGTACGGACATTGAGCCGCGACGTCGAGCATCCCTGACCCAGGGGGTCCTGGCGTCCGTGGCGGCGAGACAGGGGTGAGGGCGATGACGGCAGCGGACTGGGACGCGCGATACGCCGGGGGCCAGCAGTGGTCGGACGAGCCGAACGCGCTGGCCGCCCAGCTGCTGACCGGCGTCACTCCCGGGCGGGCACTGGACGTCGCGGCGGGTGAGGGCCGGATGTCGCTGTGGCTGGCCTCGCTGGGGTGGCTGGTGACTGCGCTGGACTTCTCCGCTGCCGGGATCGACCGCGGACGTGCGCGCGCCGCCGAGCGGGGCTTGGCGGTCGACTGGCGGGTGGCGGACATCACCACGGCCGAACTCGGCGAGCAGACCCACGACCTGGTCCTGGTGCTCTACCTGCACCTGCCGCGTCCCCGCCTGGCCGCCGTCCTGGAGCGGTGCGCTGCCGCTGTCGCCCCGGGCGGACGGCTGCTCGTGCTCGGGCATGACCGCGACAACCTCACCCGCGGCGTCGGAGGTCCTCCCGACGCCGCGGTGCTCTACGACGTCGCGCTGCTCCGCGCGGCCGCGGGCGACCTCGAGGTGGATCGGGTCGAACAGGTCGACCGACCGGTGGACGGTCAGGTCGTGGTCGACACGCTGCTGGTGGCCCACCGACCGCGCTGAGACCGTGTCCTACACAGCCGTGCCCGGACCGCGGAGGTGGACGTCGAAGAAGCGCAGGATGCGCGCCCAGGCGTCCTCGGCCGAGGGCTGGTGGTAGCTGAAGCCGGCGACGCGCTCGAGCACCGAGAACAGCCCGGCGTTGTGCCGGTTCATGAACGAGTGGCCGGCCGCCGCGTACTCCTCGACGTCGTGCTCGACCCCGAGGTCGGCCAGGACCCCCGCCAGGTCAGCGGCGGACCTACGCAGTCCGAGGTCACGCCGCCCGTAGCTCGCCACCACGGGGCACGCACCGCGCAGGACGCCGTAGGGGTCCTTCGGGAGGGGGCCGTAGTTGGGTGCGGCCGCGTCGAAGCCGCGCGCCGCGGTCATCAGCGCGAAGCCGCCTCCCAGGCAGAAGCCCAGGACACCGACCTTGCCGGTGCAGTCCTCACGTCCGGCCAGCAGCGCCCGGCTGGCCTCGATGTCGCCGTACGCCGCGCCGCTGCCGGACATCAGCGCGGAGAAGGTGGAGCGCAGGCACCGCACCCCGCCGGCGCTGAACAGGTCGGGGGCCAGCGCGAGGTAGCCGCCAGCCGCCAGCCGGTCGGCCTGCTGCCGGGTGTCGTTGGTGAGCCCGAACACCTCGTGCAGGACGACGACCCCTGGCCACGGCCCGGTGCCGACAGGAGGGACGGCGAGGTGGGCCTTGAGCTGCGGCACGCTCGCGGCTCCGGGGACGGTGATGGAGGGCACGGGTCTCCCAGTGGGTCGGCTGTCCCTGATCGGGTGGGAGCAGCGTCGCAGGCGGGGGGCATGGGCGCGACACGCCCCAGCTGCACCGTGTCCTGATCCGCAACCTGCATGACGTGTCAACCATTCGAAGTACGATGACGTCCATGCCGCGATGGTTGACCGACGAGGAGCAGCGCGCCTGGCGCGGACTGCTGCAGATGACCGGCCGGCTCGATGCCCATGTGAACCGCCAGCTGCAGGACACCAGCGGCCTGTCCAAGGCCGACTACGACGTCCTGGTGCCACTGAGCGAGGCGCAGGGGTGGCGGCTGCGGATCTTCGAGATCGCTCGAGCGCTGTGCTGGGAGCAGAGCCGACTCTCCCACCATCTGGCGCGGATGGAGAAGCGCGGTCTCATCGAGCGCGAGGACTGCCTCTCGGACCGGCGTGGCGCGTTCGTCGTGCTCACTGCCTCTGGCCGCGACGCGATCGAGACGGCCGCGCCGGCCCACGCCGACACCATCCGCAGCCTCGTCTTCGACGGGCTCACGAGCGAGCAGGTCAGCGCCCTGACCGCCGTCGCCGAGCAGGTCCTCCAGCGGCTCGACGCCGGTGAGCCGGCCGACGCCACGACGTGACTGACGGGGCCGAGCCGGGTGCGTCGGGGCTCCGCCGCCGGCTCCCTGACACGAGGCGGATGTCTGTGAAGCACCCGAGGGTCGCTGCTGGCCGGCGCCTTGACCGCACCATCGTCACCTGCTGCGCCCGGTGACCGGGTGGGTCGCCGTCCCCGGCCCGCTCAAGGCCGGTGGCTGACGACCGATCGAACAACTCGGGTCGTCCCTGCGGTGGTCCAGTCGGCCCCGCCGTCCCAGACCAGACTCAGAGGCAGCCATGAACCGTGTCATCCACTGCAGCCAGGCCACCCACGACGTGAGTCCGGACGAGCTCGTGCACCTGCTCGAGGTGTCCAGGCGCAACAACGAGAAGGTCGGTCTGAGCGGCATGCTGCTGTACAGCAGCCAGAGCTTCCTGCAGGTCCTCGAGGGCGACGCGGTGGCGCTGCAGGAGACCTATGCCCGGATCGGGGCTGACGACCGGCACGTCAACCTGCGCCTGCTGATGGACGCCGAGGTCGCCGCGCCGCTGTTCCCGGACTGGACGATGGGCTTCGAGCACGTCGATGACGAGGACCTGGCCGAAGAGGTCGACGGCTTCACCCCGGCCACCGACTACCCGTTGGTCAACCCCGACCTGGTCACCAACGCGGGCGTGGCGCAGACCCTGCTCAAGCTGTACGCCAAGAACCGTGTCCGGTGACCGCGCTTCCTGAGGCGCCGCTGTCGGGCGTCAGGCCCACGTCCCGCACCTCCGAGGTCGAGCTGTTCTCCGTCGCCGGCCTGGACGGGCACCTGCGCGAGGTCAACGAGCCCTTTGCCACCCTGCTCGGCTTGAGCACCACACAGGCCCAGGACCGCTCGCTGCTGGAGCTCGTCCACCCTGAGGACCTGGGTGCTGTCGTGGCGGCGCTGGCGGCTCTGGAGGCCGGCGCCGCTGAGGTGCTGTTGGACAACCGCTTCGTGCAGAAGGACGGGGGCACCGTTTATCTGGAGTGGGTGGCGCGCCCTGTGCCCGACAGCGACCTCTGGTGGGCCGCCGGCCGCGACACCACGCAGTTCCACCTGCTCCTGGCCCAGAGCCTCCAGCTGCGCACCGGGCTGGATCTCGCCCTCGGCCAGACCGTGGCCGCGCTGTGGGACCTGGACGCCCGTGGGGGTCTGTTCACCTGGGAGCCGCAGGCCGCCGACCTCCTGGGCCTGGCCGCGGACTCGCTGCCCGCCGATGCCCACGCCCTCGCGGCCGCGGTCCACCCGGAGGACGCCGACCGCCTGCTCGCCGCGGTTCAGGAGCTCCTCACCGTCGGCGCGACAGAGGTCGAGGTCCGTGTCGAAGACGACGCCATGGGCCGTCACCTGTCCCTGCGCGGGAAGGTCCTGGACCGGGACCGACGTGGCAGGCCGGCTCGCGCGGTCGGGCTCGTGCTCGACATCACCGCTGAGAAGGCCATGGAGGAGCAGATGCTCCGCATGGTCATGAGCGACGCCCTTACCGGTGTCCCGAACCGCCGGGCGTTCGACCAGGCCCTGCGCAGCGAGTGGCGCCGCTGCACGCGTGCCGCAGAACCACTGTCGGTCCTGATGATCGACATCGACAACTTCAAGTCCTTTAACGACACCTTCGGCCATCTGGTGGGTGACGCCGCCCTGTGCGGTGTCGCCCGGGCCTTGAGCGCCTCGCTGCGTTGGGCGGGCGACGTCCTTGCGCGCTTCGGTGGTGAGGAGTTCGCCGTGGTCCTGCCGGGCATCGACGCCAAGGGCGCGCACGCGGTCGCCGACAGGCTGGTCGCTGCGGCCCGTCAGGTGCGCATCCGGCAAGCCGGCGACTGGTCGATGAGCGTGTCGGTGGGTGTGTCGACGTGGCTGCCCGGCGCGACCACGCGCAAGCCGGCGGAGCTGGTCGCCCAAGCCGACCTCGCCCTGTACGCCGCTAAGGCTGCAGGCAAGGACCAAGTCTTCGCCAAGGCCTGCCCCTGAGCTCATGACGGGCCAGCGCGGCCGCAACAGGACCCCTGGCGCCGGGATCGGCACTGGCGTGGCGTAACCGCTGCGTCAACGTAGAGGGCAGTGGACGCTGGCGCGCAGCTGGCGACAGCCGCCCGTGCTCTAGCCGTGGCCGCAGCCCGCACGACGAGCACGTCGTCGATGCGGATGCGCCGGCCACCCCGGCACGGCCACGTGGTCCACCTCGACGACGCGGGCCGGCAAGCGCTGGCCGCCTGGCGGGCACCCTTCGGCCGCCTGACGTTCCTCCAAGCGCTGGACTTCCTCGTGGCGACAGCGCGGCTCACGCTGCGAACCCGGCAGCATCCCCAGGCCGCAGACGCCCATACCTCGGCGGCTCGGTGGCTCAGCGGCGCCTGCCGGACCTCAGCCGGACGCCAGCTGCTCGGCAACAACCTGGAAGTCGCGGCCTGCCTCCCGACATCTGACATCTCGCTGGCGTGGGTCGTGGACCAGCTGCGCCGCTGCGGCGGCTGTCGACATCCGCCTGGCGCAACCGGCGAACCGTCTGCACCGCAGCGGCACGCGTTGGCAGATCGACACATCGAAGGGCACGCTCGCCTGCGACCACGTCGTTGTGGCCACTCCACCGGGAGCTGCCGCGAACCTCCTGCCAGCGGCGGCCTACCCTCATCGGCGACCGGGCGCCGTCCTCAAGGTCGTCGCCCGCTACCCCCGCCCCTTCTGGCGCGACGGCGGCAGTAGCGGGACGGCCACGAACGTCGGGACGGCCGCCGTCGTCACCGGCACCGTCGACGCCGGACACCCCGGTCCCGATTCGGACGGCCACCTCATCGGCTTCGTCACCGGTCGCTCAGCGCAACGACTCGCCGGCCGGCCCGCCGCCGAGCAGCGCTCCGCCGTCCTCGAGGATCTCGTGCGGCTCCACGGGCCCAACGCACGAGAGCCACTCGACCTGCTCGTTCACGACTGGTCGCAGGAGCCGTGGACTCCGGGCGGATAGGCCTGGCCGGCCCCTCCTGGTGCGGCACTCGGCTCCGGACGCCGGGTCGAGGGTGCTCACCTTGCCGGCAGCGAGCACGCCGACCGGTGGCCCGGCTTCGTCGAAGGCGCCGTACGGGCCGGGCACGCCGCTGCCGCCGCCGTCCTCGCCGACATCGGCAGCAGCACGTCGTGACCGAGGCGCAGCCGGGGGGGGGGACTGCCCGGTCAACCGCACCTCGTCGCTTGGGCGCCGGCCGCAGGGTTGAGCGTCGGGGGCACGATCAGTAGGCTCCGGATCATGACGCTGGGCGTGGCGGCCGACGACGACTCCACATCCGGCGCGGCGGGCCCGATGGCGGCACGGCACTCCCAGGACCGCCCCGGGCGCTTCCTGACCGCAGTCCTGGAGAACCTCTCCGACGCCCTGGTCGCGTGCGACGCAGACGGAGCACTCACCCTGTTCAACCCGGCCGCGCAACGCCTGCACGGACTGCCGGCGGCCACGGTGCCGGCCGAGGACTGGCCGGAGCACTACGACCTGTACGAGGCCGACGGCGTCACGCGCCTGGCGCCGCAGGACGTGCCACTCCTGTGTGCCCTGCGCGGGAAGGTCGTGCGCGACGTGGAGATGGTCGTCAAGCCGACAGGGCAGGGCGCCCGGACCCTGCTGGCCAGCGGGCAGCGGATCCTGGACGTGCACGGCGACGTGCAGGGCGCCGTGGTTGTGATGCACGACATCACCGCGCGTCGCGCCGCCGAGGCTCTCAGGTCCAGCCAGTCCGTGCTCGAGCAGCAGCGCTTGGCCGCCGAGGCGAGCCTGGCACGTCTGGAGCAGCTCAACACCGCCGCGCTTGCGGTGGCCCGGCAGCACAGCGTCGACGGCGTCCTGCAGGCGATCACGGAGCAGGCTGCGGCCGTCATCGGCGCCGACCAGACCGTCGCGAGCCTGACCCGTGGACAGGACTTGTCGCAAGCCGTCACGGCCGTCGTCGTGGGCGAGCAGTACTCCGCGGGGAGCGAGGACGACGCGAAGCGCGCCGGCAGCGGTCTGTGCTCGCTCGTCTGCGAGACCAACCGGCCACTGAGGCTGACCCAGCTCCAGCTCGAAGCGCATCCCCGCTACCGCCAGTTCGGTCAGCACGCTCTTGAGCACCCACCCATGCGCGGCTGGCTCGCCGCCCCGTTGATCCGACGCGACGGCAGCAACCTCGGGCTCATCCAGCTGGCGGCCAAGCACGGGGTCGACGCAGAGGGCCGGCCGGCTGAGTTCGACGACCAGGACGAAGCGCTGCTCGTGCAGCTGGCACAGCTGGCCAGTCTCGCGCTCGAGAAGGCCGTCGCGTACGAGCGGGAGCACCAGGTCGCCGTCGCACTGCAACGGAGCCTTCTGCCGCAGACGCTGCCGACCCCGCGCGGCCTCACGGCTCATGTCGAGTACGTGCCGGGCCGTGGGGAAGCCGACCTGAGCGTGGGCGGCGACTTCTACGACCTGTTCGAGGTCGACGACGACTGCGTCGCCCTCGCACTCGGCGACGTCGTCGGTCACGGGCTGCGGTCGGCGTCCCTGATGGGACAGATCCGCAGTGGCCTGCGCGGCCTGGCGATGCAGCAGGCGGACCCGGCGCGGGTCGTGCCCGCCCTCGACAAGCTCGTCGCCACCCTCGGGGACGAGGCCATGGCCACCCTGGCGTACGCGACGCTGCACCTGCCGACCGGACGGCTGCGTCTTGTCCTGGCCGGTCACCCGCCACCGATGCTGCGCCGGGGAAAGAACGTCACCCAGGTCACGGCCGAACCCGGCCTGCCGCTCGGCGCCTTCCCCGGCAACGGCTACGCCGCTACCGACGTCCAGCTGGACCCGGACGTCACCCTGCTGTTCTACAGCGACGGGCTGGTCGAGCACCGGCAGCGACCGATCTGCGAGGGCATCGCCCAGCTGGAACGCAGCCTCGCCGTCGGCCCGCTCGACCTCGCTTCACTGTGTGGGCACCTGCTGCACGACCTGACCGCCGGCAACAACGACGATGACGTCGCGCTGCTGGCGGTCAGCCGAACAGTCTGAGGCGTCGTACTCGGGCTGCTCCAGCGGCCTGCCCGTGGGTGTCGCCGCCCATCCTGCGGTGCCGACGGCAAGGGTCGACGCCCCGCGTGCGGTCGTGGCCGCCACACCGCGACCGGGGCTCGATCACGGCGTCACGGCCGGGCGTGCAGGACCAGGTTCGTGCCACGCGTGCCGGCCGTGGACATGGTGCTGCTCACCGGCTGTCCACCTGCGCCCATCGGACGGGACGATGTCCTCAGCCGGCCCCGACCGTCTCCGTCAGGCGCAGGCCGTGCTCTGCCGCGATCAGCTCGGCCGCCTTCTCGCCGATCATGATCGTGGGCGCGTTGGTGTTGCCCGACGTGACGTTCGGCATCACGCTGGCGTCCGCCACGCGCAGCCGGGCCACACCCAGGACGCGTAGGTCGGTGTCGACCACGCTGCCGATCCGGCAGGTCGAGGTCTCGTGATAGACGGTGAGCGCGTAGTGCCGCGCCAGGTCCTCAAGCAGCTCGTCGCTCGGCACGTCGCCCGGGGAGTGGCCGTGCGACGTGGCCAGCTTCGGCGGCACGTGCAACGGGCCCATGCCGGGGACCGGCCACGCCTCGACCAGCTCGAGGGCGCGGCGCATGACCGCCACCATGACCTTCACGTCGTGCGGGTCAGAGAAGTAGTTCAGCGAGATGACCGGCGCTTCCAGCGGGTCCGCGCTAGCGAGGCGCACCTCCCCCTCGCTGTGCGGCTGCACCGGGTTGGGGAGCATCACGACGACCTCGGCGTCGGCGGCCAGCGTCGCCGCGGCGTCCTCGAAGTACTCCTCGGGGTCGATGCGGAACAGCGCTCGCCACAGGTCGGGGGTGTAGCCGCAGACGAGGAAGCCGATCTGCGCGTCGTGGGTGTGCTCGTCGCCGAGCCCGGTGGAGTACCAGAGCCCCGCGTCGTACAGGGAGGACGAGACCAGGCTGCGACCGGTGGTGACCCACTCGCCGAGCCTCCGCTCGGCCTCGGCCTTGATGCCGGCGAGTTCGGGCGGCAGGTCCAGGTCGTCGCGCGGGTCTGCCGGCAGCGGGCCCGCGGGGGCGCGCAGGGCGTCGGGTCCGAGCGAGAGGGCGACCTCGGTCATCGTCAGGCCGATGCCGGGCGCCGGGAACACCATGGGCGTGTGCAGGTGGTCCTTGAGGTGCTTGCCGACGTCGGGCAGGTCCAGGCGGCAGTCGATGCCGACCTGCGCCAGCTCGTCCTTCGGGCCGATGCCGGACAGCAGCAGGAGCTGCGGCGAGCCGATGGCACCGGCAGACAGCACGACCTCGCGCGTGGCGGTGACGGTCTGCACGTCGCCGTCCCGGGTCAGGTACTCGACGCCGGTGGCGGCCAGGGAATCCCCCGTGCCGTCGAGCAGGATCCGCTGCACGGTGGCGTAGGGGATGACAACGAGGTTCTCGCGGGCCGCCATCACCGGCTCGAGGAAGGCATGGAAGGTCGAGCTGCGCTTGCCGTCCTTGGTGGTGGTCTGGAACAGCGACGCCACGCCCTCGGGTCGGGCCCGGTCCGATCCGTTGTAGTCACCGGTGGGGATGCCCGCCGCGACGGCTGCGTTGACGAACTGCTGAGCAGCGGGGATCACGGGAGAGCGGACCGAGACGCCGAGCGGGCCGTCCGGGTTGTGGGCGCCGTGGTCCACCACGATGTCGCCGCTGGGCTGGATGCCCTCGGACTTCTTGAAGTAGGGCAGCACGTCGTCGTGTGCCCAGCCACGGGCACCGCCGTCGGCCCAGGAGTCGAAGTCGCCGGGGTGGCCGCGCACGTAGGCCATGTAGTTGATGCCGGAGGATCCCCCCAGCATCTTGCCGCGAGGCACCATCATCCGACCCTCTGCCAGCCCGCGGCCGACGCCTCCGGCGTCGCCTGTGTACATCCAGTCGGTGTCAGGGTTCAGCTGCAACGACGCGACGGCTGCCGGCATGGATTCCTCTGGCGGCGGCGGGCCGCCCGCCTCGACCAGTGCCACCCGCACGGACGGGTCCTCGGACAACCGGGCGGCGATGACCGCGCCGGCCGATCCTCCTCCGACGACGATGACGTCAAAGTCCTGCTCTGCCACGGGTCCACCTCTCAGGGTCAAGGCCGCACCACCCGGTCGGAGACCGCTGGGGCTGGTGCCGGAGTGTGGCATGCGTCACTCCTTGCCCACCAGTCGGCGGGAGGGCATCACCACCCCGTGCCGCCACACGTCGGCCTGGCGGTGACCCACCGCCACGTGTGCGTCACGGGGCCTGTGCCGGGCCCGGCTCGACCGCTCGGCGTCACCCAGCCCGATGGGCTGACCCCGGTTCCCCGGCTTGCCGCGGGGCAGGAGCAGAATGATTCTCGTCCCCATCCCCTGCCCCTGGAGCGACCACATGAGCACCGTTCTGTTCGTCGTCACCGGCGCGCGTCACTGGACCTTGTCCGACGGCACCGAGCACCCCACCGGCTACTGGGCTGAGGAGCTGGTCGCGCCCCACCGCGTGTTCACCGGCGCCGGACATGAGGTCGTGCTGGCCACCCCCGGCGGGGTGCAGCCGGTGGTCGACGAGGCCAGCCTGGCCCCGGCCGTCAACGGCGGGCAGGAGGGCGCCGACGAGATGCGCGCCGCGTTGAAGGGCATCAGCCAGCTCGAGAGCCCGCTCACGCTCGAGGACGTGGACGTCTCCACCTACGACGCGGTGTTCTACCCGGGCGGCCATGGCCCGATGGAGGACCTGGCCGTGGACGCGAGCTCCGCCGTGGTGCTCACCACCACGCTCGCCGCGGGCAAGCCCCTGGGCATCGTGTGTCACGCCCCGGCTGCCCTGCTGGCGACAGAAGCCACCGGCACGACCTCGCCGTTCTCTGGCTTCCGCCTGACCGGCTTCACCAACGCCGAGGAGACGCAGGCAGGGCTGGCCGAGAAGGCCCCGTGGCTGCTGCAGGACCGGCTCGTCGCGCTCGGCGCCGAGTTCGTGGAGGGCGAGCCGTGGGCCCCCCACGTCGTGGTCGACCGCAGCCTGTACACCGGCCAGAACCCTGCTTCGTCCGGCCCCCTCGCCGAGCGCATGCTCGAGGCTCTCTCCGCCTAGCAGCGCCGTGCAGGACAGCGTCACCGCCGACCGCGGCGACGAGGACGGCGACGGGGACGGGGACGGGGACGGGAGCACGCGCGTGCGCTGGCCAGGCGACCCATGCTGCGGGGTCGGGTGGGACGGCGTCGCGGTTGGTGGGAACGGCTTGCCGTTGCATGCACGCCCTCGACGCGGTCCCGGTTGCCCGGACGGTGCAGCGACCACGCTGGCCCGGTGTTGACACGGGGCCGGTGTCGGCCGTTGGCCTGCCCGACATCTTCTCCCCGGGGGCGCAGGCTGGAGCCGAGCGCGAGGAGCAGGACTGCCGACGGCTGGCGGCACATCGTTGCTGGCTGGTGCTGGAGCCGGTTTACCGGGAGGAGGACGTCAGCCCATCCACCCGGTCCAAGAGCGCCGGCTGGCTTTCGGGAGATGCTCCGGGCAGGGGGTCACGCCCGGCCAAGGCCGGCGTCGCGGGCGGTGACGATGAGGGCCGCCCGGTCCTGCGCGGCCACCTTCACCAGCAGCGCGGACAGGTGGTTGCGCACCGTCTTCTCCGACAGGTGCAGCCGCCCGGCGATCGCGTGGTTGCCGCACCCGGCCGCCACCAGGTCGAGGACCTCGCGCTCACGCGCCGTCAGCTGAGGGAAGACCTGCGCGGTGTAGCGCTCCTGCACGCCGGTGTAGAAGCCGACGATCCGCCGTGCCACCGACGCCCCGTAGACCGCCTCGCCGGCCGCCACCGACTGGACGGCGCGGACGATCTCGGCCCGGTCGGCGCCCTTGACCAGGTAGCCCAGCGCACCGGCGCGCAGCGCCGCGACGACCGAGGTGTCGTCGTCGTGCAAGGTCAACACGAGCACGGCGGTAGCGGGTGCCCGGGCAAGCACCTCGCGGGTGGCCGCGACGCCGTCGAGCCCGGGCATGTGCAGGTCGGTGACCACGACGTCCGGCCGCTCCCGCTCGACGACCTCGAGCAGACCGGAGCCGTCCTCGGCCTCGCCAACGGCCTGGATGCCGTCGGCGCCCTCGAGCACGGCGAGCAGGCCGTACCGGAAGACGGGGTGGTCGTCGGCCACGACGACCCGGATCATGCCGGCACCTCGCTCGCCGCGGCAGGGTCGGCCGCAGTGACCGCTCGGCCGAGCGGCAGGACGACCTGCACCCGGGTGCCGTTGCCGGGCCGGGGGCCGGCTGTCCAGGTGCCGCCGAGCTCGGCCGCCCGACGCCGCATCGACACCAGCCCGACGCCGTCGCGCGGCTGGGTCGGCAGGCCGGTTCCGTCGTCGTCGACGACCAGCCGCAGCGCTCCGGCGTCCACCGTCACGACGACCCGGCAGGTGCGCGCACCGCTGTGCCGGACGACGTTGGTGACGGCTTCGGTGACGATGCGGTAGGCCGCGGCGTCGACGTCCGGACCAAGCGGCGGCAACGGGCCCGGTAGGTCCAGCGTCACGTCGAGCCGGCCCGTCGCCGCCGACGCGAGCCCGTCGACGAACGCAGCGAGCGCCTCGGCGAGCCCGTGCCCGTCCAGGGCGGCCGGTCGAAGCCCCTCGACCAAGCGCCGGACCTCGCGGCCGGCCACCTGGGTCTCCTCGCGCAGTCGGACAAGCAGCACCGCGGCGCGCGCCGGGTCGCGGTCCAGCGCCACCTCGGCGGCCTCCAGCCCCAGCGCGATGCCGGACAGCGCTGGACCCAGACCGTCGTGCAGCTCCCGGTGCAGCCGGCGTCGCTCGTCGGCGGTGGCGGTCAGCACCCTGTCGCGCGAGCCGACGAGCTCGGCGTTGAGCCGGGCGGCGTCGGCGACCACCGCCACCTGACCTGCCAGGACGTCGAGCAGGGCCCGGTCGGCCGCCGACCAGCCGTCGCGGGCAGTACGGGGGGCCACGAGAAGGCCCCCGACGTCGCGCCCGCCGACCTGCAGCGGTAGCCGCAGCGGCTCACAGGCGGTGCCGGTCCCCTCCTGCGCCAGCACCGACCCGGCGGGGTCGAGCAGCACCACGTACGGCGACCGGACCGCCGCCGCCACCGTCTGGAGCACCTGGGGCACCAGGCGCTCGCCGTCGTGCTCGGCGACGTGCCGGCCGAGCATCGCCACCGCCCGCACCGGATCGCGCCGGTCGCCGTAGACCAGCCGGTCGACACCGCGCTGCAGGCGGTCGCGGGCCGGCGTCAGGCCGACGGCGACCAGCCCGGCGGCCAGTGCGACGGGCAGCGGGCCGTCACCGACAACCTCGTTGAGCAGGGTGGTGCTGACCGCGAACACCACCACCACCGCCGCCGTCAGGCCGGCGAACAGCAGGGTGCGGCGCACGATGACCTGCAGGTCGAGCAACCCGTGCCGCACCACACCGACCGCGACTGCCGCGGGCACGAGCAGCGGCGTGAACAACGCGACAGGTCCCAGCGGCAGGTAGCTCACGCCGACGCCGACGACGACCGCCGTGAGCAGCCAGGCCAGCTGCTCGCGCTCGGGGCTGCGGCCCCGCCACAGCCGCCGGAAGGCATCGACGACGCTCACGACGACGCAGGGCAGCAACACCGCGAAGCCGGCCAGCGCGGCCACGAGGGACGCGGTCGGAGCCGCCACCGGGTTGGTCAGCCCAGGGACGATGTCGTTGATGCCGTCCGACAGCGCCAAGCCCACCGCGACCCAGACCCCGCCGAGCAAGGAGGCGAGCACGAGCAACCGCCTGCGCCGGCCGGCGCGACCGGTGGGGTAGAGCGCCACCAGCACCGTCGGCAGCGGAGCCAAGCCGAGGAACCACAACCACGACGCCGTCCAGGCCGCGAACGTCCGGCCGGGTAGTGGTGCAGACCAGACGGCCCAGCCGTGGGCCAGGCCGGCCAGGCCGGCGGTGACGGCGACGCCGAGCAGGACCCAGCCGACGGGGTTACGCGGGCTCGCGCGGGCGACGTAGGCGCCGGCCAGGCCGTAGCCGATCGCGGCGACGTCACCACTTGTGGCGTTGTTGCTCAGCAGCTCGCTGCCGGCGCCGCCGAGCAGGCCCAGGACCAGATCGGTGGCGCCGCCGGCCACGGCCAGGGCGCCTAGCGCCAGGGCCAGCCAGCCCCGCCACCTGATCATCGTGCCCCCTGCCGGTTGCCCTACCGCATGGTGGCCCGCCGATCGCTGCCCTGTCAGCACTTCGCCGTCCCGCACGTGCCGGGACGTCGTCCCGGCACGCTCCGGACCGGCGCCCCGTGACCGGGACGTGCCCGGCGCCGCAGGGTGGGACCAGCGCGGACCGCTCGGTCCGCCTCGACACAGGGGGTCTTGTGATCACTCGTCATCCGTACCGCGCAGTCGGCGCGGTGTTCGCCGTCATGGCGGCATTGCTGTTCGTCTCGGAAATGATCGGCCAGCACAACGACGGGCCGTGGGGCGGGCTCCCCGAGTGGCTGAGCGCAGCCAGCTGGTTCGGCTTCCTCTGCACGGCGCTCGTGCTGCTGGTGCTGTCGGCCTACCTGGCCGCCGCCAACGTCCGCTTCCGCAGGGCCGTCGGGTGACGGGCCGCCTGCGCCGCTGCGCCGCCGCGGGGCTGACCGCCGCAGCCACCGGTCTGCTGGTGGCCGTTGTCGTGCCACCGGCCTCGGCCGGTTCCGACCGCATGCAGTTGACCTGCCAGGACAGCCGGGTGATCGAGCGCACCAACGGCTCGAGCTGGTGGGGCGTGGGCTCGGACAGCGGCTATGTCACGGCGCACCTGCTGATCACCGACCAGGTCGGCGTCGTGCAGTACGAGAAGGACTACGGCCGCAAAGCACCGGGCGCCGACCGCACGACCTGCGTCGCCGACCACTTCGGGTCGACCTGGACCGTGACCTTGGTCCGCACCCGCTGACCATCGGTGCGCCCGCGCCACTGACGTCCTTCCCCACCACGACCACCTCTTTGGAGACACCATGAAGCTCATCTGTACTGCACAAGTGGCCGCCTCGGCCGTCGTCCTTGCTCTCGTCCCGCTCACCGGCGCCTCGGCCGCCCCGGCCCCCTCGGGGGCCTCGCCCAAGCCGGCGACGCCGGCTCAGGCGTGCGGGTTCGTCGGGACGACGCTCGCCCAGTTCCAGATCGGTGAGGGGTTCTCCTACGCCGAGTGCGTCCGGACGTTGGCCCCTGGACGCAGCAAGCACGACCCGTTCCTCGCTGGCGCGAGCGCTCAGTGCGAGTTGTTGGAGCGGGGGATCGTCGAGGACGGCTTCGAGTTCACGCTCACCTATCCGTACGCGTTCTACGCCGATGTCCCGGAGGGCGAGGGCTTCCCCGGCCTGATCGCTCGTGACCGCGCCGACTGCGTCCGGGCGCTCTACGCCTTCCACACCATCGTCACCTACTTCCCCGCGGAGCCGGAGTGAGCCCGCGTCTGACCAGCCTGGCCGGTGCGGCGGTCGCGGCCGTGGTGACGCTGGTCCCTGTGGTGACGGCCTCGCCGGCTGAGGGCAGTCCCGGGGTCAACCCGGCGGCCTACTGCTCGGCCAACCACGCGACCTTC
>Ga0105047_10004900_pt1 | contig 23181 bp, 20 predicted proteins | sample MAT04_FD_78384 | JGI IMG/M metagenome (GOLD analysis project Ga0105047, IMG submission 78384) | Freshwater microbial communities from Lake Fryxell liftoff mats and glacier meltwater in Antarctica - MAT-04 (megahit assembly) | ecosystem: Environmental > Aquatic > Freshwater > Ice > Liftoff... | reverse complement strand
TCGCGCTCAGCTGCGGCGCGCCAGCAACTCGGAGAGTCGAGCACGCTCGTCGGAGCTCAGGGTGTTGCCCGACAGGAAGAGCCAGGCGCGGCCGCCGCGGTCCGCGGTCTGCAGCGCGTGCCCCTGACCGTCGGGCTTCACGGAGAGCACCCAACTCCAGGGGTGGCTCTGTTTCTTGCCGTCTACGAACATGAGATTTAGGCCCGAGGGAGCGACCGTCAGTGTCGCGCCATCGAAGCGCCGTGCCCAACCGTCGAAGGTCGACGAGATCGCCATCACCGTGAAGCGCACCGCGAGCAGGAGGGTGAACACCATGGCGATCCCGGAGCTCAGCGGCACGCGCTGCTCGATCGCGAGCGCGGTGCCCAGGGCGATCACGACGAACGCCATCAGGAGCAGACGCGTCGGCCGCATCGCGCCGCGCAGCTTCCCCATCATCATCGAGGCCCAGGTCACCTGGAGCCGCACCGTCACCGAGTTGGTCATCGCCGGGGAGACAGGTCAGTTCTGGCGGAGACGGTCGGCCACGCGCGTGACCTCGCGCAGATGCGCGTCCTGACCCCGAGAGATCTCGGACAAGCGACGCGCGGCGTGCACGGTCTCCTCCGAGTTCTTGACCTGAGCCCGCTGGCTTTGATGCAGCTGATTGACCATCGAGCTGATGTTCTCGATAGCTTGGCTTATCTGCCGGCTGCCTCTCGCCTGCTCTTGGCTGGAGCGCTCCACGTGCTGGGTGATGAGGCGCATCTTCTCCGCGCTCTTCATGATCAGCTCGGAGCCCCGGGCCTGCTCGGCGGTCGCGGCGGCGATCTGCTGGACCGTCTCGGCGATGCGGCCGATGGCATCGGTCACCTGCTTGGATCCCTTGGCCTGCTCGACGGTGGCTCGCGCGATGGCCCGCACCATCGCCGTCGACTTCTGCGACGACTCCAGGATCTTCTTGAGGGCGCTCTCTGCTTCGGCCGAGACCTCGACGCCGCGATCGACGGTGGCTGCGCCGCGCTCGACGGCGGTGATGCCCCGCTTGGACTCGGCCTGAATCGTCTTGATGAGATCCGCAATCTCGCGGGTGCTCGCGCCAGCGCGCTCGGCGAGATCCTTGATCTCGTCGGCGACCACCGCGAACCCCTTGCCGTGCTCGCCAGCCTGGGCCGCGATGATCGCGGCGTTCAGCGCCAAGAGGTTGGTCTGCTCGGCCACGTCGTCGATGACGTCGAGGATGTCGCCGATGACTTCGATGCGAGATCCGAGCGACGAGATCACGGCGACGGCCTCGCTGGAGGTCTCTTTGATGCGGTTGATCTCTTGGATGGTCTTGAGGATCGCGTCCGCGCCGATCTCGGCGTCGCGGGCCACCTGCTCGCTCAGGCGCGCAGTCTCGTTCGCGTTCGACTGCACCTGGTCGATGGAGACGTCCATCTGGTTCATCGAGCTGCTGGTCTCTTCGGCGGTGAGCGAGAGGGCATCGACGTTCCGAGCGACCTCCTTGATCGAGTACGTCATCTCTTCGATCGAGCTGACGGTCTCGCGCACGCTGTTCGCGAGGTTCGCGGTGTTCTCGGCGACTTCATCGTTGGTCGCAGTCATCTCGAGGATCGAGCTGGACGACTCCTCCGCGTTGGTCGCGAGCGACTCCACGTTCTGCGCGATCTGGTGCAGCTGGGTGGTCGTCTCCTGCATCGCGCGGGTGGTCTGCTCCACCGCCGTGGTCTGATCGACCAGCGCGGCGGCCAGGGCCTCGACGTGGCCGTGGATGATGCTGCCGGCCTCTTCGATCAGCCGGCGAAGGCGGCGCTCTTCTTCTTCTTTGGCGCGGCCCTCGGACTCGATGCGCTGAAGCTTCTCGTCGAGCTCCTTGACGCGGGCAGCGGAAACACCGAGTTCAGCCTTGGTCGCCTCCGCGGCCCTGAGGTCGGCCTCGAGACGCTCCCTCGAGACGCGCGCGCTCTCCAGATCGCGGCGGAGGGTGTCGAGCTCGCGGGTGGAGCGAGTGCCCTCTTCTTGAAGCTCATCGCGCTCGGTCTCGGCGTCGTCGAGCGCCTCGGACGCGGCCTCGAGCGCGTCCCACACCTCGGCCTCGCCGGGCGCGAGCTCCTGGGGGCGTCGGGGCAGCTTGCCGCTGGCGACGTCGCGAATGAGCGAGGCGGGGAGCGAAGCCGACTTGCTCTCCTTCATCCCGAGCAGCGCGGCGACGACGGTGATGATGCCGCCGATCAGGCCGCCGACTGCCCCTGCGTAGAGATTCCCAAAGCCGAACCCGATGGCGGCACCGAGGGCTCCCGACACGAGGAGTCCGATGAAGAAGTTGGGGCGAGACAGGGCTTTTTCGAGCATCGGCCGCGCGAGACTATCCGGCCGAGGCGCGCAGTCGCAAGAGACAGACGTTTCCGCTAGGCCGATCTGGCGAACGAGGCTAGGGATGGCCTCGGTGGATCCCTTCGTCCTCAGCCTCCCGGAAGTGCCCGGTCGCGTGGTGGTGGAGGTGCCCCACGCCGGGCTGCTCTTGCCCGAGCCGGTGCGCCAACAGACCCGCGTGAAGCCTGAGGACACGGTGCGGGACTCGGATCCCTACGTGGATCGGCTGGTGATGGGCGCGCCCGAGCGAGGCGCGGCGCTGCTCACGGCGACCGTCTCTCGCTACGTGGTGGACCTGAACCGCGCGCCCGACGACGTGAGCACCGAGGTGGTGGCCGATCATCCCGCAGCCCAGCCGACCCAGCCGCGCGGCGTCGTGTGGTCGACCACCACCGAGGGCCGCGCTCTCTGGAACGCGCCGCTGACCTTTCGCGAGCTGAGCGCCCGCATCGCGCGCTACCACCGCCCCTATCACCTGGCGCTCGAGGAGCTGATCGAGGCGACGAAGGCCCGACACGGTCAGGTGATCCTGCTCTGCGTCCACTCGATGCCGAGCACCGCGCGCAGCGGGCGGCGGGCCGATGTGGTGCCGGGCACCCGGGGACGGACCACCGCGGCGAGCCGGGTGATCGACGCGGTCGATGCCCACTTCCGATCCAAGAACCTCACCGTGCGTCACGACGAGCCCTACCGCGGCGGCTACACCACCGGCCTCTGGGGTCGTCCCGCTGACGGGATCCACGCAGTGCAGATCGAGCTGAGCCGCGCGCTCTATCTCGATGAGCAGACCCTGACGCCCAACGAGCGTGGCGTCGCCGAGATCCAAGACGTGCTCGACGCCCTCGTCACCACGCTAGGCGCACTCGATCTGGCCTGAGGCGCCTATCACTCCGCCGTCGGGACCACTTCGGGGGGCGTCCAACGCAGCACGGGCTTGCGGGCCGCACGGGTCTCGTCGAGGCGACGCAGGCGGGTGTGGTGGGGCGCCTTCTTCACCAGCTCGGGCGTCTCGTGCGCTTCCTTCGAGATGGTCGCCATGACCTTCACGAACTCGTCCAACGTCTCTTTGGACTCGGTCTCGGTCGGCTCGATCAGCATCGCGCCCTTCACCACCAGGGGGAAGTACACGGTCGGCGCGTGAAAGCCGTAGTCGAGGAGGCGCTTGGCGACGTCCATCGTGGTGACGCCGGTCTCCTTGAGGTGCTTGTCGCTCATCACCACCTCGTGCATGCAGGTGGTGTCGTAGGCCGTGTGCCAGGTCTTGCCGAGCTCGACGCGGAGGTAGTTCGCGTTGAGCACCGCGCGCTCGGTCGCCTCGGTGAGCCCTTCGGCGCCCATGTCGCGCAGGTACGTGTACGCGCGGACCATCATCCCGAAGTTGCCGTAGAACGAGCGCAAGCGTCCCACGCTCTGAGGCAGGTTCGTCTCGAGGCGGAACGTGCCGTCCTCGTTCTTCGCCACGGTGGGCGTGGGCATGAACGGCGCGAGCGCGTTCTTGAACGCGACTGGTCCGCATCCGGGGCCGCCGCCCCCGTGCGGGGTAGTGAACGTCTTGTGCAGGTTGAACTGCATCACGTCGACGCCGATGTCGCCGGGGCGGGTCTTGCCCATGATCGCGTTGAGGTTGGCGCCATCGCCGTACACCAGCGCGCCCTTGTCGTGGAGCATGCGCGCGATGACCGGCATGTTCTTCTCGAAGAGCCCCACCGTGTTGGGGTTGGTCATCATGATCGCCGCGACGTCGTCATCGAGCAGCGGCGCGACCGCCTCGGGGTGCACGAAGCCATCGCTCCCTGAGGGGAACGGCACGACGGTCATGCCATTGAGCGCACACGACGCGGGGTTGGTGCCGTGCGCGGTCTCGGGGATCAGCACCTTGCGGGGTGAGCGACCCTGCGCCGTGTGGAAGGCGCGGATCATCATCAAACCACAGAGTTCGCCCTGGGCACCGGCCGCAGGCTGGAGGGTGACCCGGTCCATCCCGACGATCTCGGCCAGGCCCTGCTCGAGGCGGTACATCAGCTCGAGCGCGCCCTGAAGCAGGTGCTCGGGCGCATACGGATGAAGCTTCGCGAAGCCGCTCAGGCGCGCCGCCCACTCGTTGACCTTCGGGTTGTATTTCATCGTGCACGAGCCCAGCGGGTACATGCCTAGATCGATCGCGAAGTTCTGCTGCGAGAGGCGGACGTAGTGGCGGAAGGCCTCGGGCTCCGAGACCTCGGGCAGCGCCGGATCGGACTTCCGAGCCATCGCGCCGAAGTGAGCGCGCGGATCGATCGCCGGGACGTCCAGCTTGGGCAGCGAGCCGCCGCTGCGGCCCTTGGCGCCGCGCTCGAAGATGAGGGGCTCGACGAAAGTGAGACCTGAAGCGCCTTGTCCGGGCATCGATCATTTCCTCTGCGCCGCTCGACGGCGCGTCCTGTCGCAACGGGGGCGAGAGGCGCGCGGATGCTACTCAGTGCGCACCGCACTGCAAGCCTCGGCGGCCGAGAGCGTTCGGGTGCTCACAGCGTCCGTGGCGAGCGAGATAGGCTAAGCTCCCGCCTTCATGACGGCGGCACTGCCGATCAAGCGCGTCTCGTACGCGGAGTACCTCCGGATGGAGGCGCGCTCCGACGTGCGGCTGGAATTCGTGGACGGCTACGTCTACGCGATGACCGGCGGCGCCCAGATGCCTGCGACCACGAACGGCAGCAACGCACCCGTATCCCCGATCGTGGGCCTCGATCCCTCGCATGTCAGTTCCTCGCGGGGGCGTCCGGCAAGCCCGTGAGCTGATCGCGCGCACAACACGCGGGCACGCAGGTGTGCGAGGCCGCGAAACGATGGTGGCTCCCATCGAGCGCACTTCGCTCGACGCTCTCGCCCGGGAGGTCCGCAAAGCACGTGCCTTCACGCATCGCGCAGGCTTCGCAGTCGGTGGTCACCTCGGTGCCATCAGGTTGACGACACGTGAGCGCGTCCGGACCGCGCGCGGGATCGAGGTACCAGGGCGTGCTGCATCCGTCCGTGCTCGACGGCTCCGCGGATTCGCCGCCTTCGGCGACGGGGTGCGCCTCGACCGCCGCGGGCGCGCCGCATCCGAGCGCCCACACGAGCGCGACCATCGAGCCTATCCCAGCACGCGTCGTTCCCTGCATCCTGCGCAGGGTAGCGGCTTCGCGCTGGCGTACCATTCCGTCGATGAAGCGAATCCTCCTCACCGGCGCGAGCGCCGGGATCGGCCGCGCCACGGCGATCGCCTTGGTGAACGCGGGCCATCGCGTGGTCGGGATCGGCCGCGACGCAAGACGGCTCGAAGAGTTGCGGGCCAGCCTCGGCGAGGCGTTCACCTCGATCGCCATCGATCTGGTGGAGAACGACGCGCCACCGCTCGTCATCGAGCGCGCCATCGCGCGCATGGGTTCGGTCGATACGCTCGTGGTCGCGCACGGCATCGCCGAGCACGCGTGGATCGACGGGCTCGACGCGGAGCTCCTGGACCGGCACTACCGCACCAACCTGCGCGCGCCCGTCTTGCTGACGCGGGCGTTCGTGGAGCGCGCGACGAAGCCCGCGACCGTGATCTTCGTGACCAGCACCCTGGGCCAGCGGCCCGCACCGAGCACGACCGCCTACGCAGCGAGCAAAGCGGGACTGCTCGCTGCCGCCAAGGCGCTGGCCGTCGAGCTACACCCGCTCGGCATCCGGGTCGCGACCATCTCGCCTGGGCTCATCGACACCGAGATGTTGCAGCCCGTTCGCCTGGGTCCGGGCGAGGCGATGCCCGAAGGCGAGGCGTTGAGGGTGCGCCAAGAAGAACAGCGTCGCGATCTCGAAGCGCTCCCACCCCTGGGGCGCCTGGGCCGCCCCGAAGAGGTCGCGCGCGGCATCCTCTTTCTCCTGGAGAACGAACTCGCCGTCGGCACCGACCTGGTCCTCGACGGCGGTCTCCTGGTGCGCGGCTGACGTTCATCTCTGACGCGGCGCGTTGTGCGTCGACGCGCTTGGTGACCACACGGTCATTGATTCCCCAAACGCCGGACCGGTAGACTCCGGGACTTAGGCGCTCTCCCGTCCGCCGTATTTGTTGGCTCTCCATCCCCCGAGAGCTGACCGTGGAGGTTCTCATGGCTCGCTTGGCCCGTTTCTGGAAGCCGCTCCTGACGATCACGCTCGTCTTCTTGGTCTTCGCCTGCTCAGGCGGTGGATGCAGCAGCTGTGAAGGCTGCGGTGTGCGACCGATCCCGGGGGCCTTCCCGCTCGATGCGCGGATCCCCAACGCAGCGCAGATCCGGCTCTCCGAGAGCGGCATCGGGTTCATCGAGGACAACATCGGCGGCATCGTGGGGACGCTCTTGGCGGGGGGCTTGGACTTCCCGGTGCCCGAGGTGAGCGGCTCGCAGACCGTTCTCTTCATCACGATGCGTTACACGATCTGTCCCGCGGATCACACGCCGCCGTGCTTCATCCACGCCGAGATCAGTGATCTCGAGCTGACCCCCACCGCGCCCAACCAGCTGCACGCCGTGATTCAGATGCGCATGTGGTCGACCGATGGCTCCTCGGGCGCCACGGACGCGAGCCCGCTGTTCGTCGACACCAACCTGGGCGACCTGAACGTCACGCTCGACAGCCGCCGCGGCTCGCGCGACTTCGTCGCGTTCGAGACGGACATCACCTTCGCCACCGAAAGCGCTCCGGCGCGGGCGGGCTACACCCGCATCGACGTCGGCTCCGTCACCGAGGTCGGCGGCCAGGGCATCGAAGACAACGACATCGTGATCTCGAGTGGCGGCGGCATCGGCGGCGCCTTCCTGTCGTTCATCGCGAACCTCTTGAAGGGCACCATCGTTGGTCTGCTGCGGGATCAGATTGGTGGCCTCACCAACGGCCTCGTGGGCGACAACCTCTGCACCACCCGCGGTGACTACGGCTGCCCCACCGGCACCTTCGATCGCGGCAACACGGCGATCGACGCCGTCTGCTACCTCAACGCGACCAGTGGCGGCGCGGACGACCGCTGCGTGCCCTTGCTGCTGGGAACCGATGGCCGCGGTGATCTGGGCGAGGCCTTCCTCGGCGGCATCTCGCCTGGCGCGCACGCCCCGATTCAGTTCGTGCTCGCGTCGGGCGGCGACGGTGAAGCCGTCGCGAACGGCATGTCGCTCTTCATGGTGGGCGGCGTTCAGAGCTGGAACCGCGACTTCACCGTGACCCCTGGACACAACGCGTGCGTCCCGCTGATCGAGGCGCCTCCGCTGCCCACGGTCACCCGCGCTGCGGCGTTCCGCGGCAACACCATCCCCGGCACCGCGATCGAGACCCACGTGGGAATCGGCCTCAGCGAGGACTACCTCGACTACGCGGGCTACGGCCTGTTCGACTCGGGGACCCTGTGTATCGGCACCGGCACCCCGCTGGCGCAGCAGCTCTCCACGGGCCTGGTCTCGGCCCTCATCAACTCGCTCGGTGCGCTGGCCTTCCCGGCCGAGAACGCGTCGCTCGCCATCTCGCTGCGCCCTCAGCAGCCGATGGACTTCGAGATCGGCACCGCGTCGGGCTCCGATCTGCTGACCATCACGCTGCCTGAGCTTCAGATGGACTTCTATGTCTGGAGCACCGAACGCTACGTCCGCTTCATGACCTTCCAGACCGATCTCGCGATCGGCATCAACCTCACGGTCGAGGGCGGACAGCTGGTGCCCACCATCACGGGTGTCACCCCGACGAACTCGAGCGTGACGAACAGCGAGCTGCTCACCGAGATGCCCTCCCGCTTGGCGGGCACCCTCGAGACGCTGATCGGCATGTTCGCGGGTATGTTCACCAGCGCCATCTCGCCCTTCGATCTCCCTGCGATCATGGGCTTCAACCTGGTGGTGCCCGAAGGCGGCATCCGCGGCGTGAGCAGTGATGGCGAGACCTTCCTCGGCATCTTCGCCAACCTCGAGCTCGCCACGGGATCACCTCTCGTCGCGTCGGTCGAGACCACCGTCACCGTCGCGGACCTGGTCCTCGATCGAGACAGCATGAGCCTCGAGGGCTGGAACAGCGGCGACGGCAACAGCGCGTGGCTCTACTTCGACGCCGAGGGCCCGGCGGGCGCGGACTTCGAGTACAGCTACCGCATCGACGGCGGCAACTGGAGCCGCTGGACCACCGATCGCCGGGTGCAGATCAACGACGACGCGCTGCTCTTCCAAGCGCGCCACGAGATCGAGGCCCGCTCCAGGGTGGTCGGTGAGTTCGCCAGCGTCGATCCGACGCCCGCGCGCGCCAGCCTCTTGGTCGACATCCTCGAGCCCACCGTCGTCGTCGACACCACTGCGAGCGGCTGGAACATCACCGGCCGCGACGTGATCACCGCCGAGGGTGACCTCGAGATCCGCTACCGTCTCCCGGACGGCGAGTGGAGCGCGTGGCAGGTCGGACCGCTCACCATCGAGCAGGCCGAGGTCGAAGGGGTCGCAGGCGACTTCGGCATCGAGGTCCGCGATGAGGCGGGCAACGTGGCCAGCAGCCTTCAGCCGATCATCCGCGGGATCCCCGACCCGTCGCTCGAGGCCGGCTGCGGTTGTCGGGTCGACGGCCCCGCAGGCCAGCCGGTCGCTAGCGCGCTCTTGGTGGGCCTTTGTATTGCGTTCTTCGCCCGGCGCTCCCGCAAGGGCGGGCACCGGAAGGAGGACGCTCGCAAGGCGTCGACCTTTCGTCGCGCGGTGATCGGCCGCATGGCCCGCCTGATCGGCATCAGCGTCTCGCTCCTCTTGGCCGGCGCGCTGGCCCTCGGCTGCAGCTGTGGCGAGCCGATGAACGAGGCGTGTGGTGGAGCGTGCGCGCCTCCGACCGGTACGATGTTGCGCGGCTCGATCTGCTGCGAGATGAGCGACGAGTGCGTCGCGTACAACCTCAACGACTTGTGTGATCCGGGGTTCACCTGCCCCATCGACGAGGTCTCCATCGGCGTGACGTCGTGCGACGTCACCTGCGGCGGGTGCGTCGCGCGGCCCCCGCTGAGCGCGGGTCTGTTGGCGACCGATCTCGACTTCGTCACCTCGACGGGCGGCGACTTCGTCTCGGGCTACAGCCCGGGCAATCCGCCCAGCGACGTCTACGGCGATCTGGTCTTCGGTGAGATCGTCGACGGCGAGGTGAACTGGGAGATCATCGAGGGCGCGCCCTCGAGCCCCATCGACGCCGATCCCGCGGGCTGGCGCGGCGGCGTCCGGACCCCCGGCGACGACGTGGGCCGGTGGACCTCGATGGTCGACGCCGGCGACAACATCTACATCGCCTACTACGACGCGACGAACCGCGAGCTGAAGATGGCGATCGGCGGCGCTGGCGCGTGGGACATCCACACGATCGACGACAACGGCAACGCGGGCGCCTATGCCTCGCTGGTGCTGACCCCGAGCGGCGCGCCCGCGGTGAGCTACCTGCGTATCGAGACCCAGGACGACGGCACGGTGCGCTCGTCGGTCTACGTCGCGGTGGCCTCGAGCGCGATGCCCTCGGCCGACTCCGACTGGACCCTCGCCGAGGTCGCTGGCGCGGTGACGCCCTGCCGCGCAGCGGACTGCGGCACAGGGGAGGTCTGCACCGAGACCGGCACCTGCACGATGACCGGCACCTGCAGCCCCGCATGCGGCAGCGGCGAAGGCTGCGTCGGCGGTAGCTGCGTCACCACCTTTCCGGCCAACTGGGTCGAGGATCTGGCGCCGCGCTACGGCATGTACACCCAGCTCGTGACCACCAGCGCGGGCCTGGCGCTCGTCTGGTACGACCGCAGCAGCGGCAACCTCTGGGGCGCCGAGGCCACGGGTACCACGTTCGGCGCAGCGTTCCTCATCGACGGCTACGCGCGCGTGGCGCCGGTCGGTGAGTTCCGGAGCGGCGACTGTGGCATCGGGGCGTCGATCTTCGTCGACGACGCCGGCACGTGGCACGTGACCTACGTGGACGGCGCCGAGGAGCAGCTGCGGTATTCGCAGGTGTCCAGTGGCGCGGTCACCCTGCGCGAGCTCATCGACGACGGCTCGACCAACGGCACCGACGCGCACGACGACGGTCGTCACGTGATCGGCGATGACAGCTCGGTGGTGGTGACCAGCACGGGTGAGGTCCGCGTGGCCTACCAGGACTCGACCGACGCGGTGACCATGCTGGCGCGGCGCACCGGCGCGGGGACGTGGACGGTCTCGGTGATCGACGACGTCGACGCGAGCGGCTTCTGGGTCGAGCAGGTATTGACCGACACCGGCAGCACCGTGGCGTCGTTCTGGCGGCGCAACGAGCCGGGCAACCCCAACGGCGTGCACGTCACCGCGATCCCTTGATGGCGTAGCGCCCCACCCCAACGGGGCGCGCAAAACGACGAAGGGCCCACGCGAAGCTTCGGCTTCGCGATGGGCCCTCGGCGTTTCTGGAGCGCGAGCTTACGCGGCGCGGGTGGCGAGCTGTCGGACGCTGTCCTCGGCGACCACCTGACCGCGCTCGTCGCCGATGGCGTGCAAGAGCTCCGCTCTCTCGACGAGGCCCGCGTCGAGCAGCGCCCGCATGTAGCCGTCGGCGTAGCCATGGGCGCGGGCCAGCTTCACCCGGAGGCCGCCTTCGAAGCGGGCGCGGGTGACGTCGGCGACCAACGTTCGGATCTGAGACAACAGCTCGCTCTTGGACAGGATCATGGGCTTCCTCCGAGCGCCGCACTGCAGCGCGAAGTCCCTCGCATGCCCTGTTCGGGCGCCTTCGGTCAACAAATGCGCAAGGCCTGCGACATTGTTGGTGGCTGCGATCGCGTTGCCTACCATCGCCCGATGAAGACCGAACACCCCGTGCCCAGCGAGGGTCCCGCGATGACGGGCCGCGCCACCCTCAAGCTGGCGAGCTACCAGAAGCCCGAGCGGCGCGAGACGATCGAGCGACGTGAGAGCGCCAAGCGGGCACTGGTCGGCGAGCGCCGCAGCGCGAGCCAGCGGGTCCTGCGCGCGCTCTTCGGGACCTGATCGCCGAGCGCGCTCGAAGCGCTCAGTCGGCGTCGTTCTTCTTGCGGGCGCGGGCCTTCTTCGCCGGCGCTTCGGTAGGCGCCGCGTCCGACGGGGCCGCGTCGGCGGGCACGGCCTCGCAGACTTCGCCCACCGCCGTCCAGCCGCGCTTCACGTTCTCGGCGAGCCACGCGATCACGATGCGATAGGCGGCGTCCCTGTCGGGCGCAGTACGGAGCGCAGTGTCGAGTGGGCTCTTGCGAGCAGGGGAGTAGTCGGTGCTGAAGACCACGTACGGCGGATGGGTTCCCTCTTGTTCTTTGTGGGTCCGGATCACCACCACCTTGCGCACCGCGGTCTCGCCTTTGGTCACCTTGGTGAAGACCTTGCGATCTTCGATCGACGACGCGAGCTGGGTCCGCGCGGTGGCGCGCTCCTCGGGGCCGCCCGCGTCACCCTCGAGGTAGCTGGTCACCTGGGAGAAGCCCACCGAGCCGACATCCACCCGCTTGTCGGTGCGCTCGCGGACGAGCACCGGGTGAAGGAGCACGGGTGTCTTGGTCTCCGTGATCGCCCGGTATCCGCCGCCGCCATCGGTCGGCGGGTCGTAGGCCAGCGACATGCGCCGCAGCGGGACGTCCCAGCCATCGGTGGTGATGAAGTCCGAGACGCGAACCTCGACGACGATCTCGGGTTTCACGAAGCGGCAGAGGGTCCCCTCGCGGTTCGCGAGGCGGAAGCTGCTCGCGGTACTCAGTGGGCTGAGGCGCTCGAGCCAACGCACCCGATCGTCCTCCGAGAAGCCGCCGCCCACTGAACCCACCAGCTGAAAGGTTCCGTCGTCGCGGAGCAGCGCCACCTGCAGCTCGCGCACCTGATGGACCTGACCCGTGATGCGCTCGCCGTAGGCCACCACCACCACATCCACGGTGGTGGTCGGCTTGATCTTGTAGGTCAGCCCGCGATCACTGCGGACCACCACGCCCTCGCCCGTGCCCTCTGTGACCCAGGCGCGGTAGCGCTTGGCGACCTCGCTGGGCTTGGCGACCTCGGTGGGCACCACGGACAGTCGCGTGAGCCTGGGACTCCCTTGCTCGCCGAGGGTGGCATTCAGGAGCGCGAGCCTGTCGGTGTACGGCGCGCCGAGTACGTCTTTGCCGTCCTGCTCGAGCGCATCGAACGCTGAGAACGCCACCGTGGCCTCGACGCGCCCATCCGACAACGCCGTGGCCACGTGATGCACGCGACTGCGATCGATGGTCTCGCTCACCACGTGCAGCTCGCCCGCGAACACGAAGCTCGGGGCGTCCTTCAAGCGCTCGGTGAGCCCACTAAGACACGAGAGGCCTCGCATCACCCGGCCGTTGTAAGCGACCAGCGCGACGTCGGGTTTCCCCTCGTGCCGTCGGTGCACGAGAAACCAGAGCTCGCCATCGAGCTTGGGCGAGACGAAGAGGGTCTCGTTGTCGGGCAGCAACCGATCGATCGCGTCGGGCTCGACGACCCGGTAGCGCTTGGCGACCTGTCGCTTGTAGCGCTGCAGCGCCTCGAGCAGCGCCACGTCGAGGAGCGAGCCGAGCGGCGCCTTGTGTCCGGGTCCGTACGGCTCGCTCACGGCGGCCCATCGCTCCATCCCACTCGCGCCGCCGCTCACGATGCGTTCCCTTCGATGGCTTTCGGTGCAGGGGCCTCGAAGCTGGGCACGGGCTTCAGCTCGAGGTTCGAGAGGTGGAGCACCAAGCGATACCCGTCAGGCCCATCGGTTCGCCCTTCGAGGAAGCCGCGAAACGGTGCGCCGTTGGTCTGGAAGATCAGCGGCGCTTGTCCCTTCGGTCCGGCGCCGAGGAGCAGGAGCTTCTTCTCGCGCTCGAGGTGTGCAGCAATGGCGTGGAGAAAATCGAACGTCAGTCCGTTCACGTGACGCAGCTGGAGCTTGCGCGAGAGGGCGAAGCGCCGGACCACGTCGCTCGCCGGCAAGAGACGCCCCGTCCAGGGAAGCGCGGGCACCCCGTCGCCCACAGTGGCTTCGACATCGACGAAGTCGCCGCGCGACTTCTCTTTTCCGTCGGGGGCGGTGACCACCGAGAGGATGCGCGCTGAGTAGAGCACCTGACCCGCCTGCCCTACGAAGACCCGGCTGGCGTGGCCCAACCGGCGCCCCACCTGTTCCAGATCGATCTCGGGATCACCAGCGATGAGCGCGTCCCCCAACCCGTCTCCGTGCAAGGCGGCGAGCGCATCGAAGCTCGACTGGTCGGTCGCCTTGATGAGGCGCTCTAGGTGGACAGGCGACGCGCCGAGGCTCGACACCCAGTTCAGGCGCGGAGGCTTTTGCGGGGAGACCACCTCGATTTGGGCGTCGCGTCGTTTCTCGTCGGCCAGAGAGAGCGTCCGGGGCATCGTGTTCCTGCAATCAGCTCGAGGTCATGGGGAGTCGGGCATCGGATTCGCTGGGCGTCAGATCATGGAGAAGTCGAGATCGCCCTCGAGCTCGTCGTCACCCTGATCGAGCTCGGGCAGCACGTCGCGGCGCAGCATCCCAAAGCCCGTCGGGCGGCCCACCAGCGCGAAGACCCCCACGTCGTTCTTCACCACGAAGATGCGATCGGGGTCGTGTCCTCCGCGGTAGCTGAAGGTGCACTCGAGGACGGCCCCTTGATCGAGCGCGCTCGCCGCAGCCTCCCCGAGTACCTCGACGTCGAGCTGATAGAGCGTGGAGGTCACGTAATCGAGGAGGCGCTCGGCGCCGACGACCTCGGCGTCTTGAGCCACATCGAGCGTCGACGGCCCCTCGAGGAGCGCCTCGCCTTCTGCATCGACCGCGACGCGCTCGTTCGTCTCGAAGGAGGTCCAACGCTCGTCCATCCAGACGTGGGCGGTCCCTCCAACCGGCACCAGTGCGCTGCCATCGGCCGTGAGCCACGCGGGCGCGCACGGCCGGTTCTCTTCGTCGACGATCACCCGCTCTTTCTTGCCGTAGAGCTTCTCTCGGTCGACCTTGAGGATGGTGAAGCGACTCTCTTCGTCGCCGAGCTTGAGGACCAGTGCGCGTGCCACGGCGCAAGGATAGCCGACCGAGGACGAGACGCGGGAGGTCTCGAGGAGGCGGTCTCGACGCAGCGCAGTCTCGACGCAGCGCAACGCCCAGGTCAGCTTCCGCGATGTCGCGCGCCCTTCCGCTCCTGCTCTCGCTCGTGGTCCTCGGCTGCAGCAACGCCCCCATCTGCTCGGCCGCGGTCGATCGCACCGGGCGAGGGACGCCGCTCTGCAGCGACGAGAGCGCACGTGCCGTCTGCGACGAGCCGGGCCTCGTCGCCCACTACGATCGCGACTCGACGGGCCGACTCTTCTTGGTCGACGGCACGGTCGCGAGCTGTAACTCGATGAACGAGGTCGTCTGCGGTGACCCAGACACCATCCCGCGTTGTGAGGTTCAGCCCCCCGCGGAGTGAACGACGTCGCGGACGCGTCGATCAGCCCCAGCTCCGCCCTCCCCCCGATCCCCACGACGACGATCCCCCGTAGTACCCGGAACTCCCATACACATACGAGGAGTGCATTGGCGCGGCCGACAGCGCGACATCGTGCGCGGTCAACAGGGGTCGATGAAAGGTCGCGGTCGCAGCCAGGATCATGGACAGTGACGTCGCCAATCCCGCTATCCCCAGGTTGTTCGCCGAGGGCGCCATCGCCGGCCGGAGCACCAACGACTCCTCGGGATCACCCTCGTTCCCGTGCCCCAGCGCCGCGACCACCAAGAGCAGCTTGACCGCGAGCCCGATGGCCTCCGCCCCGCTGGTCGCCAGGAGCACGCGCTGGGTCGCCGCGCTCGCGAGCTGCAGGTCGTCGAGGATCTCGGGGACGCCAGCGGTCAAGAGCGCCAGCGCGCCGGCCGCGCTCCAGAGCGGCGTCGGCGAGAAGCGCCCGAGGTACGACTGCAGCGCGTCGGCGCGGCTCACGAGGAAGCTCGCGTCACCATCGGACAGCGACAACAGGGCCGCCGTGGTCACGGCCTCCGCCTCCGCGGCGCCGTGCGCTCTCAGCCCCCGGTACATCGAGACCAGGCGCGCGCCGAGCAGCTCATCGAGCACCCGAGTACGCTCGATCAAGAGCGCGCTCGAGAGCGGCAACGTCGCTTCGGTGGCCGCTCGGAAGTTCAGCGCCAAGCTCGTGCAGCGTTGGATGGCCGCCGCCCGCTCCGCCTCGGACCAGGGCAACAGGAGCACCGCGGCGTCGAGCGCCTCCTCGCCCCGTCCTTGGGTGTACTGCGTGACGATGCTCTGCCTCAGCGTCAAGAGGTCGAGCATGATCGGGCGCGAGTGCTCCAGCGCGCCCACGACGAGCAGCGCACTCTCCGCGGCGGACCAACGCTCGGCGTCCGGCAACATGGTGCTGTTCGACTCGACGAACGCTTGCCCGAGGTAGAGCGCGATGTGCTCCGCCAACCCGGTGCGCGCCGAGACCCCGAGGGCCGCCAAGCGCGCGGCGCCCATCGCAGCCGGGTGCTTCAGCTGCAGCACGATGTCGCGCGCCCGAGTCGCTCGCTCATCGAGGCGGATCTTGAGCTGCCCCACTGCCTCCTCGAAGTCGCCCAGCGTGAGACCTGGCAAGCGCGGTGAGCGCGGCCCGAGGTCACCGAGCAGCGCCCTGCCCTTGTGCGTGAGGTGGTAACTGCCGAGACCGCGCGCGCCACCGCGGTACGCACCTCCGTCGTCCGCTGCGCGCAGCACCACACCGCCGCTCGCCTCCGCGATGCGATCGGACAACGTCAGAATCGCCTCGCGCAGCTCACCTTCCTGGGCCGCGCTGCCGGCGGCGCGGGCTTGCGTCAGCCGGGCCCGAAGGCGCCCGAGCTCCTCACGACCGTCGCTGTCGTCGCTCGAGCGGGTGGCCCATCCAGCTTGCACCAGGGCTGCCAGCGCGTCGGCTTCGTCGGGCGAGAGCTCGGCGGTGCCCGCCGCCGTGAGTTTGCCGAGGATCGAGGCGACGATGCTCGCGGGCACGGCGCTCGCGGCGCTGGAATGAGCGGTCATATCGGAACTCCAGCCTTCATGGGAGGACAGGCTTCATGGGAGGACAGGTCGAGGCGACCTCATCGAGCAGGGGAATGTGCAGATCCGGCAACAGACCGGTGGAGAGGACGAGATGGAGGCCCGCAGAGGAGTCCTCGAGTCCGAGGCGGGGCGAGCGAGACCCGCTATCCATCGAGAGCAGGAAGAGCTCGCGCAAGCGCGCCCTTCTCACCCCGTCGCTGGTGTGCTGCGCCATCACCACCTCGTGGGCCCGCATCATGGCGTCGGCCGCGAAGAAGAGATCGTAGGCGTTGCGCGCGAGCTGACGGGTCATGCGCTTACGCGCCTCGGCGGCGTCGCGGGATGCCACCCAGTCGAGCGACTCGAGGTCGACGAAGTGCAGCGCGCCGTCCGCGGCCACGAGCGAGTCCTTGTCCAGCCAGGCGTCGTCGTAGTCGAGGCCCTCGAGGCCGTGGGTGCCCTCGCGGAGCGACGCCCCATACAGCGACAACGCCGCGAGACCCGTGCCCAAGAGGCACTCGATGAACGCGTGCAGGCGCTCGCGCGACGTGAGGTTCAGGGATCGCACGAAGTGCTGGGGAGCTTGGCCCAGGCCGCGGCCGGTGCCGTGAAAGAGGCGCACGTTGCTGGGCACCAGCCGATGCTCGGCGACGATGGTCCCCTCGAAACGTCGGTAGTGATGGCCGGGCTCAATCATCGCTTCCGGGACCTCGACCACCCGCACCACGGGACAGATGGGCATGCCGAAGAGCACCCCGCGATCCGCTTCGTCGGTGCGCGCGACCCCGGCGCGTGCGTTCGGCTCGCCTTGTCCGCCGAAGGGCGATTCGCCCATCCAGCTCTCCCGCACGATGGGCCGCAGGGCGCCGTGCAGTGGATCGTCGCCGTAGAGCGGCGCGCCTGCCCCGATACCTTTGAACGCGAGCGCCCACGAGCGGCCATGCCACGCGACCGTGAGCCCCGATGCGCCCTCGCACGGGAGCGTCGCGGCGCGGTTGCCATCCGGGATCGAGCGCACGTTGCGGTCCGCCATCGCGCGCGCCCGATCACTCCCCAACATCGCGAATCCGTCCCATGGGGTGCCGGTCGCGTCCCGGGCCGCGATCACGGTGCTCGCCACCACCGCGTAGAGCGGGAGCGCGGCCTCACCCTCGAGCAGCGGAGCGCTCGGCTGAGCCCGAGTGTGTGCGCCCGAGGCGACTGCCATCATGGTCGCCTGAACTGGCGGTCGGACTTGGTTTGGGCGTTCGTCTCCACGTACATCGCGCCCGCCTTGGTGAAGCCCAGCGCGCGCGCGATCTCGAGCGAGGCCACGTTCCACGCGGCGACCTCCACCACCACTTGCTCGGCGCCCAGATCGCTGGCAATGCGCACCCGAGCCCGGTTCAGCTCCTTGCCGACGCCCTTGCCGCGATGCGACTTCGCGACCGACAGGCTATGGAAGCGCGCGGCGTTGCCGACCACCGACACCGCGGCACAGCCCACGATCGCCTCGCCCTCGGTAGCGACGAGAATGACGTCGCCGGTCGCGTGCGCAGATTCGATCCACACCTTGCACGGACTGCCGTACACCGCGTCCATCATCGCGATCACGGCCGGCAGATCGGCTGGTTTGGCGCGACGCACCAGCTGCCGGTCGTACGAGGTGTCGCTCGGCACCGGGCGCAACACCAAGACCTCGTGGGTCTCGAGCACGTTGTAAGCATGGTTGCCCTCGAGAATGATGCCGTGTTTGCCGGCCGCAGCCCGCGTGGCGAACGAGTGCTCGTGGCGCACTTCGGAGAAGAAGTACGCGCATCCGATCGCCTGCCGGAGCGCCTCACACGCCGCGGTGTCGCGGGCGAAGATGGTGGCGGCCTCGCCCGACGGGGCGCCGAGCGCGACACCGCCCATCCCGGGTGTGCTGGTGCTCGCGACGTACACGGGCAAGCTCGCTCGCAGGGTCTGCCGCACCAGGTGGGGCACGAGCGGCGCGAGGAGCTCGGACGCGCCCACCTCCGCGGAGAGATCCTCGACGCGATGGATGCGCGAGATCTTCCCGTCGAAGTCGTGCTTTCTCGAGGCCTTTCGCCAGCGGTAGAACGCGTACCCGAGCACCACCAGGAGAAACACCGCGATGGCGAACTGGACCCACTTGCGGCGCAGCGCCGAATCGCGGGCGCGCTCCTCCAGGTACTCGGTACTGTTGTAGTAGGCCGAATTCCCCGTATCGCCGCTCCTCCAAGCGGGTGCGGCGACCGACCACGTCGCGGTCGTACCGGGCAGATAGCTGGCGGCGGTGACCTCCGTGGTCTCGAGCACGTCGAATTCCGCGCGCGCGCCTTCGAGGGCGCCGACGTCGTGTTCCTCGTAGACCTCGCGGAGGAAATACCCAGTCTCGGCGTCGAACCAGTAGCGGTCGGTGATGTGGGTGACGTAGCGGCCATAGGCGTCATCGCGCGTGCCCGTCCCATTCACTCGCTCGACGAGGATGCTCTCCCGCCGGTGCGTCGTCACCGAGGGCGGCACGTGCCCCACCACCACGAAGTCGTCATCGAGGATTCGCGCGGTGCTCCCCGCCGCGCTGTCCGGCGGCAGAAACCACCAGATGCCCCGGCCGTCCGCAGCGGGCGAGCGCTGGTCGTAGTCGTCGAGATCGACGACAGCCGACGTGTACCTGCGGGTCTCGCTGGAGAACGGGACATGCCGGTCCTCGTCCCCCGAGCGGTCGTCGTCAGGGGAGTGGTAGCTCCAGCGGTAGCGGGCCCAGATCGCTCCATCCTCGAGCTCGTAGTGTCCGGTCGCCGTCGTCCGATCAGACCAGCCATCGTAGGCGCCGACCCCGTTGGTCACCTGCTGATTGAGTCGGTACTCGAAGAAGACCGGCCCCACGACGGCCGCTTCCTCCGGGGTCGCCGCTTGGTCCGTGTCCTCATCTGGGCGCTCGGCCAGGTCCTCGGGTCGGACCGCTCCGCCTTCGAGGACGCGCCCGAGATCCGGCGCTTCCTGTGCGCTCGCGTTCGGCGCGCCCATCGCGAGCAGCGCCGACGCGAGTAGCCAAGTCAGCCAGTGTGCGCGAGCACCCCGGCAAACCATCAGGCGCTCCCGCCGAGGTAGCGCGCCGGATCCACGATGTGTCCGGCGATGGCGCTGGCCACCACCGTCGACGGACTCGCCAGATACACCTGACCGGGTCCGCTGCGACCCGGGAAGTTGCGGTTGATGGCGCTCACGGTCACTTGATCACGGTTGTTGGAGATCCCAGGCCCCGCCGCGATGCACGCGCCGCAGCTCGGGTTGATCAGCTCGACACCGGCTTTCTCGAAGAGCTCCACATACCCCTGCTCCTCCGCGTATTTCCGGATGTGCTGCGAGCCGAACTGGATGTAGCACTTCACGCCGTCCTTCACCCGGAGGCCCTGGGCGACCGCCGAGCGCAGCACCGCGGCGTACATGTCCATGTCCGCCTTCTTGCCGCCAGTGCACGAGCCGCCGTACGCGATCTGAATCGCCACGTCCTCCTTCAGCGCGGTCATGGGGATTCCGTTCCGAGGATCGCCCGGGGTCGCCACCATCACCGGTACGCCGCTGAGGTCTACCTCGAAGGTCTCGAGGTACTCCGCGTCGGGGTCGCTCTTGACGATCCGGGCGCGCGTCGCGTCACGGTCGATGCCGCGCATCGCATGGAGGTACTCCACCACCACCTCACCAGGCTCGAGGATCCCGGTGAATCCGCCCGCTTCGACAGCCATGTTGGTGAGGGTCGCCTGCTCATCGAAGTTGAGCGTCGCCAAGCCCGGCCCCTGAAACTCCAGCACCTTGCCGATACCCCGACTGGTGCGGAAAAATGGCTGAGAGAGGATGTGCAGCATCAGGTCCTTCGCCGCGACGCCCGATGCGAGTTGACCCGTGAGCACGAAGCGTACGGTCTCGGGGACCTTCACCCGCACGTCTTCGGTGAACCACGCGTTGGCCATGTCGGTCGAGCCCACCCCGAACGCGAACGTCCCCAGCGCACCCGCCATGCAGGTGTGGCTGTCGGTGCCCGTCACGATCTGCCCGGGCAGCGCGATGTCCTCGATCACCGCGTTGTGGCAGATGGCTTCGCTCCCTCCTTGCGGGGTCTCGCCATAGAGACGAAGTCCGTGCTTCTTGGCGAACTTCTCCTGGGTCTCAGCGAGTCCATTCGCGTGGTTGAGCAACCCCATCTCGACCTTGTCCTTCGGCATCACCGAGCCGAGGAAGGTCAGGTGATCGCGAAACGTGTAGACGCTCGCCCTGTTCTTCACCGCCGCGGTATCCCCGAGCGCGCCTCGAAACAATGCCTCGGCCATCGGGGTCACGTACTCGTGGCTGAAGCGCACGTCGGTGCGCACGAAGAGCGCGTCGCCCGGCTTGACCGCTGGCACCCCGAGCGTGCCCGCCTTGGCGTCCACCACCGCGTGCGCCGCGATGATCTTCTCCACCGCGGTCATGGCCCGAGGCGCCGTGGTGATCTTCGGTGGCGAGAGGGTCCCCGCTTGCCGCGCCTTGTTGTATTCGAAGAGCCCGCCCGACCGGACGATGTCCGCACTGATGGGATCGAGGCCTTCGGTGAACTTGCTGAGCGGCACGTCCTGACCATCGAGGATGCTGCCGAGCACCCCGAAGTCCGTCGTGGTGAAGAGACCGATGTTCTGACAGTTCTGCCCGTAGATCTTCTCGATGCTGCGCGCGACCACCAGGCGCACGCCCGCGGCCACCTCGCTGTAGGGGGCCTGCTCGCGAGAGCTACCGCAGCCCTTGCTCTGGCCGCTCACGATCACTTGAAAGCCCCCGTTCTTGACCGCGTCCTTGCCGATCACTTGGCCGCGCAGGCCGATCAGCGAGTACTGCCCCAGGGTCTCGTCGTAGTAGTAACAGACCCAGCCTGGGGTGATCTCGTCGGTCGAGATGTTGTCGATGAGCTTGGGCCCAGCCCCGGCGATGATCTGATCGACCACCTCGCGCGGTAGCGGCGTTCCGTCGAGCTGCTGCTCGAGAAGCTCGGGGTCTTCGGTGAGGAACAGGATGCGACTGGCGAAGCGGAGGGCGTCGGTGGGCATGAACCAGTTATTGATCCACGAGGCGGCCTTGCAAAGTCGTGTGCGAGCGCACGGACAGGCTATCCTCGCGCGCATGGCGGACAAAGTCGGACGAAGGGCCCTCCTCACTGCGTCGATCGGCGTTGCGACGCTGGTGCTGACGCGCTGCGGTCCGGAGGCGACCACGACCGGAAACCTGATGCCTCCGCCGCTGGCCCCTGGCAATCTGGTCGCGCCGCCACCCGAGGAGCCGCCGCCGCCGGATCCGACCCCGCCACCGCCCGGCAACCTCATGCCCCCGCCTCCCCCTGATGGCCCGACGACGAGTTGAGATGACCCAGTACAAGCCCCGCAAGCTCCTCGCCGCGACGCTCGGTCTCGCGACGCTCTCGTTGGCGGGATGCACCACGACGAGCGGCAACCTCATCGCACCGCCCGACGACGCCGGCACCGACGTGCCCGAGCAGGAAGATGCCGGCGAGCAGGACCAGGACACCGGCGAGAGCGACGCGGGCGAGTAAGAGGCGCGCTGGTGAACGACGCGACGCCGCGCACCGTCGGTGAGCTCTTCGAGCTGGAGATGCTCGGGGGCAGCTGGGAGAAGCACTACCGCAAGCTCCGCCCCGAGGTCGAGGCGATGCCGTGGGGCACGCTCGATCCGAAGGATCATCCCGAAGCGTTGGTGCTCGCCGCGCGCCGCAGCTGGACGGGCGCCGCGTTTCAAGAGCACCGCACGGGCGCCGCCTGCGCCGAGACCCTGCGCTGCCTCATCGAGTGCCGCGCGCCGCTCGATCTGATCGCGGTCGCCAGCCGCTTCCCGCTCGATGAGATGGTGCACGTCGAGCTCTGCGCGCGCCTCGCGATGGAGCTCGGCGGAGGCACCGAGATCGTCCACGACCCGGACGACAAGCTCAGCGACGCCGACAGAGCTCACCTCGCGGGCACCGCGGTGCAAGCGATCGCTGGGATTCACACCCTCTGGGCCGACATCGAGCGACGCCCCAAAGCCAAGGACAGCTCGGTGCACGCGTTGGGCTGGATGCAGTCGGAGGCATACCTCGCGCTCGCCAGACATTCGATGGGGACCAAGGTGCTCGCACCGCTCCGCGAGCGCGGGATCGTCCCCGCGATCTGACTGGGGAGACGGACCCTCAGGGGAGTACCAAGAGCTCCCTTCGAGAGAGGACCTCACCACCTCGATCGGGATCGACCGAGATCGAGGTGCGAAAGAAGTGCACGGCGGTCGCGCCCTCGAGCTCGCTCGACAGCGGCTCGCGACTCGCGGCATCAAGCCACCAGGCCTCCAGCGCCGCGGTATCGAAGGCGCCATACACCCCGATCAGGCGCCACGAGAGCGCCCAACCGCGCGGACCGGCTTCCTGAAACCGATCGCGGTCGAGCAGTCGCAGCGCGGAACGTGAGCTCGAAGATGATGGTGAGCGCCGCCAGCGACCGACAGAGCAGGGGATACCGATCGATGCGCAGCGAGGGCATCAGCGCGGGATCTTGGGTCCACTTCCACCACATCTGGTTGCGCAGGTTGTCGCTGAAGGCCCACGCCAGGCCCGACGCGTGGAGCTTGTGAATCCCGGGGAACAGAAACACTAGGGCGATCACCAACCAAGCCGCGCGCACTGCGGCGCCGTGCGCGCGCCCTTTGGTCGGGAGCACGCGATTCGCTCGACGCGCGAACCACGCGTCCAGCGAGAGCGCATCACCACACGGGCTCGCCGCCAGGATCACGGCGAGCCAGAGCAGGTGATGATCGTGAAAGACCGCGCCGCCCAC